>CXWL01001027.1_pt1 | contig 15203 bp, 12 predicted proteins | sample 590931 | NCBI WGS metagenome assembly CXWL01 (sample SAMEA3498368, study PRJEB10139) | groundwater metagenome | biome: water well; material: biofilm material | place: Germany | collected 2015-04-27 | reverse complement strand
CCTGCCCGACCTGCAGCGCCCCGTTTCTCATTGAAAAAGTGACCAAACAAGTTGGACGAAGCGTCCAATGCCGCGACGAAGAATGCGGCTATCGCGAGGCCGGGTAAGCATCGTTCACGCCATTTCGATCAACTGCTGTTGTCTCGCCCCTTTCTTCGCCTCCTCGATTGAATCGACAGTGAACATTCATGTCATCGGTGCCGGCTGATGGACGGCCTTGTCTCCTGCCGCTTGGTTGACGAATGGCCTGCAGGTGCCGATAATGAATGTATGTGTCCTGCCTGAGCCTTCGGCTTAGATGACCCACATGTGCGCCCCTAACGATGAGGGCCAATCCAACGTAAGAAAGGGGAGAAACCATGAAAGCAAAAGAGGGTGTCGTCAACGTCCTGAATAAGGTGCTGACAGCAGATCTGACCGCGATCAATCAATATTTCGTCCATGCCAAGATGTGTGAGAACTGGGGCTATGAGCGGCTCCAGCATACAGTGCGGGAGCGCAGCATCGACGAGATGAAGGATGCCGATGAACTTATCGGGCACATTCTCTATCTGGAAGGTGTGCCGAACGTACAACGCATGAATACCGTCCAGGTGGGGGAAACGGTTCCTGAGCAGCTCAAGCTCGACCTCAAAGCTGAGCAGGAAATGCTGACATTGCTGAACGAAGGCATCGTCCATTGCACGAAGGTCCTGGATTTCACGACCCGCCACATGTTCGAAGATATGGCGAAGGATGTCGATGTGCATATCGACTGGATCGAAACGCAGATGGAAACGATCAAGCAGGTCGGCCTGGAGAACTACCTCGCCGAACAAATCAAGAAAGAGAGCTGAGGGCGACCATGAAAGCCAAGGAAGGCGTCGTCGAGTTCCTCAATCAGGTCTTGAAGTCTGAGCTGACGGCCGTACACCAATACCTGCTGCATGCGGCCATGTGTAAGAATTGGGGTTATGAGCGGCTGCATGAACACTTCAGCCATTTGGCGCAAGAGGAAGTCAGTCATTCCTCCGGCCTGATCGATCATATCTTGTATCTGGACGGGACCCCAGATGTCGTGCATCTCGATCAGGTGGGGGCGGGGCGCACGGTGGAAGACCTGTTCAAGGCAGATCTGGGATTTGAACGTGAAGATGTCGAGTCCCTCCGAAAAGCCATTGTCCATTGTGCCAAGGGTGGAGATTTCACCACCCGCCACTTGATGGAAGACATGGTGGTCGACTCGGAAGAGCACGTCGACTGGTTTGAGACCCAGCTCAGGACGATCGATCAAGTTGGCCTGGACCGGTATCTCGCCGAGCAGATCAAGAAGTAAGTATCGTCAAACAGCTTGGGGGGCGAGGTGTGCGTGCGCCTTTCTCAGGCTTTCGCGCCCATGAGGAGTCTCAGGGCCATATCGGCGGTGTACATAGGCCCGATTCCTGCGAACATGTGCGTCGCGGTCTGCAACCGGTGTTCCCCGTGGAGGACAAGGCGACCAACGAAACGATGACGTACAACAGGGAGCCGGCCACCAAGGCATAACAACTGAGCGAGAGATAGGGCTCGATGCCGTACCCGCTGTTCACTGTGCCGAGGCAGGCCGGTCCGCCGGCGAGTAAGCCCAACAGGATGATGTCTTTCAGGGAGGACGGATGGTTGCTGGACGATCCCACGATTCCAAAACCCTCCGTCCCGTTGTGTAGTGCAAACCCGTCGGCCAGCAGTCCGCTCATGGCTCACTGGCCTTGTGCATAGCTTGTGCCGAGAGCCAGATCCTCTCCAAAATTGTGCAAGCCCATCCCAACTGCAATCACCGGTGCAAGGGCCTGACGCCGGAGCTGACGACGAGCAGCGTCATGTCGATCTGATCGAGACCGTCGGCTTGATGATCCAAGAAGGCGGCCCTACCAGTGTGCCATAGGGGAAGGAACCGGAGCGCCATCCAGCGGCCCGCGAACTGCTTCGCATCGAGAGAGGCGAGTTGTCCGTGGACCAAGGCCGGTATCCAGAAATTGAGCGAGGGGGCGCCGATTCGTTTCATGGGCTCCTCCACTCACGTGGACCCAGGCTCGCGCGAGCGACAGCTCGTCGCTTGCTCTATAAGGCTCTGGACTTGTTGGTTCTCCGTGTGAGACCGCCCGCAGTTGACGCATTTCCAAATGGCGGCGCGACTGTAGAAATCCAAGAATCGTTCAGCGACAAGCAAGCCGCCGCACCTTGAACAACACATCGATACTCCTTCTCGTCATTCGCCATCCGTCCTTAATAGACCGCTCACACCAGTGTGTGATCATCACGGAGGTTCGGATCGAACTTGCGAGGGAATCGCTCCTCCAAAATCAAGTACACGGTCGGGATCAGAAAAAGAGTCAAGAGCGTCGACATGCTGAGTCCCCCGACAACCGCACGCGCCAGCGGCGCGTTGGTTTCCGCGCCGGTTCCTAGCCCGATTGCCATAGGCAGCAAGCCCACCACCGTGGCCAACGAGGTCATGAGGATCGGGCGCAATCGGGTCCGCGCAGCGAGCATGACTGCCTCGCGTGGTGCCTGTCCTTGTCGCCGCAACACATTGGTGTAATCCACCAGCAGGACTCCGTTGGAGACGACGATACCCAACATCATGATGATCCCCATCATGGAGGTCGTGGACAGCGTCGTGCCCGTGAGGAAGAGGATGACGATGACGCCGGGGAAGCCCATCGGGACCGAGAACATGATGATGAAGGGATCGATGAGCGATTTGAATTGCGCGGCCATAACCATGTAGACCAGAACCAGCGCCAGGATGCTCGCGAAGAGCAGCCCCTTGAAGGTTTCCCGTTGCTGCTGAATCTGCCCGGCAAGGCGGAGGCTGAATCCTGTCGGCAATGTGAGATGCGAGAAGGCGGATTCCAGATCGTCGGCGATCGCACCGAGATCGCGGTTCGCGGGGTTGGCTGTAATATGGACGATGCGTTGGAAATACTTGCGGTCAATTTTGACGGGCCCCGCGTTCAGTTTCAGTGACGCCACGTTTTTGAGGAGCACCGGCTCGCCGGTGCTGGTCGTCAGCAGGATATTCTCCAGATCAGTAAGGTCTTTGCGGTGCGCTTCGGCCAGCCAGGCGCTGATGTAATACTCGTTCCCGTTTTTGGGATCAGTGTAGATGATGGGGTCGGTCTGGCCGTTGCCATTGAGGGAAAAGAGCACGGCATTGGCGACGTCGGTTTCGCTGATGCCCAGCAAGGCGGCTTTCTCACGATCCGCGACGATGTTCACTTCGGGATAGTTCTCCTCGCGGCTCACTTCGATGTCCGCCAGACCGGTGGTCCGGTGCATAATCGCTTCGACCTCCCGGATCACCTCGCGGGCTTTCTCGAAATCATAGCCGTAGATTTCCACGTCCACGGCCTTCTGCGAACCGAAGCTCGTGACTCGCTTCACGATGCCTCCGGGATCGAAAAACATGGCGACGCCCGGAAAAAGTTTCTCCACTTTGGGGCGAGCCTCGTTCATGATTTCCATGTGGCTTCGGGCCCTCTTGTGCGGCGCGACCAGATACACTTGTACCAGCGACGTGTGGGGACCGGTATTGGAGTTGAAGAGAGAAGACCGGCCTTTGGCCAACACACCGGTGCTCGACACGATGGTTCCCAGCTCATGCGGGGGAATATTCTCGCGCAGCACCCGTTCCACCTCCGCGACCTGCCGCTCCGTGTTCTCCACTCGCTGGCCGACCGGCGCGCGGACGACGATCCGGAATTGGCTCTCGTCTGTAACGGGCAGAAACTCCGTGCCGATCAGTGGAAGGAGGGCCAGCGAGCCAAGGAAGAGAGTGAGGATCCCACCGATCAACAGGCGTCGATGCCCTAAGGCCCACCGCAGGCTCTGCTCATAGCTTCGATCCAGCGCCTCGTAGCGTACCCGGCTCCAGTCCATAAGATGAACGAACCAGGTCGGCATCGAACGGCGTGCATCCTGCTCCGACTTGAGGAACTTGTAGCAGAGCGCCGGCGTGACGGTCCGGGAGACGAAGAACGAGGTGAACAGGGCGATGGCAATGGTGAGGGTGAGGGGAATCAACAGCAAGCGGGTAATACCGACGACGAAAAAGATGGGGAGGAAGACCACAACCGTCGTGACGGTCGAAGCAAAAATAGGCATGGCCACCTCGCGGGCCGCATGCACGATCGCCTCCCAGCGGTTGGGGTTCTTGTTCAGGTGGCGCTGAATGTTCTCCAACTCAACAATCGAGTCGTCCACCAGCCGTCCGATCCCAAGCGCGAGCCCGCCGAGCGTGAAGACATTGAGGGTTTGGCCGGTGAAGTACAGCACGATGAAGGTCCCCATGATAGACAGCGGAATGGCGGCGGAGATGATCAACGTGCTTGTGAGATTGCGCAGGAAAATCAGAATCACCGCGGCGGCTAGGATGGAACCGTGCAAGGCCTGCTCGACGAGATTCTTGATAGACTGGCGGATGTACAGGGACTGATCGAACGAGATTCCCAGTTTGACACCGGGAGGAACCCCGATCATGTTCGGTAAGGCGGTTCGGAGCGCATCCACCACATCGACGGTGTTGGCGACAGGCTGCTTCATGACGCGTAAGAAGGCAGCCCGCTGGCCGTCGATTCGCACAATGTTGGTCTGAATGTCGGAGGAGTCGGTAACGGTCCCCAGGTCTCGCACACGGACCGGGTTGCCCTGCTGGTTGAGCTTCACGATGACATCGGCGATCGGCTCCACCGTTTTGAACTGGTTGTTGGTGAAGACGTTGTAATCCAAGTTGCCGGCTTTCATGTCGCCGGAGGGAAGAATCACGTTGGAGGCTTTGACTGCTTTGACCACATCGAGAATCGAGAGGCTGCGGGCGTGAAGCAGAGCCGGATCGAGATTGATGTTGATCTGGCGAATCTTTCCCCCTTCTACCGTCGCCGCCGCCACATTGTGAATCTGCTCAATCTGTGGTGCGATGGTATTGGAGGCAAGGTCGTACAACCCCCGCTCGTCCAGTTCGCCGCCTGAAACCGTCACCAGGGCGACGGCGATGTTCGAGACATCGAACTTGACGATGAACGGCTGCAGAATGCCGGGCGGAAGGCCGCTCAAGATCTGCGTGACACGTTGCATCACCTCCATCTGGCCGACGTTGATGTCCGCGCCCCAGTTGAACCAGATCTGAACGCCTCCCATGCCTTGCTTCGCAAAAGACTCGACATGCTCGACGTTGGAGGCAGAGCTGACCGCTTTTTCTATGGGATAGATGACGCTTTGCTCGATGTCGAGCGGAGGGGCGCCCTTGTAAATGACACCCACGGAGGCAACGGGAACCTGGATATTGGGAAAGAGATCGACCGGCAAGCGCGCTAACGCCGTGGCCCCGAGGACGACCATCGCCAGGGATAGCATCAAGATTCCGATCCGATTCCGCAGCGCCAGAAGTGTCAGCCACATGGTGTAGACGTGAAGCGTTGGGCGTGAGACGATCTCTTCGTTTCCCGCCGACCGCGATCCGGGGGAACCTTGGTCATCGCTGTCCCCTGAACTGCCCCCAACTGGAGGAGGTTTCCTTGGAAGCTTGATTGAGACTCACAGGACATTGACGTCTGAGCTTTGTACGACAGGCTTTTTATTTGTGGTCCGATCCGCCTCTTTCTGGTGCACGTGTTGAGCCCGTCTCTTTCTCGCTGCCTGCAGGTACCAGAGAAAGAGCCCCGTCAGGCCCATGATGAGAAGCGGGATGCCGGGGATGTTGAGCAGGGTCTTCTCGAAGCCGAAGAAATTCAATTGATGGAGCTGCATGACGAAGAAGTGGACCTTTCTCCAACGACCTTCGTCTTCGAGAATTTCTCCGGTATGTCTGTCTAAAACGATCTCGGTCCGACTGGTATCGTCGAAGCCCACACGAATGGCATCTTGTGCCTTGTGCTTTTTTCGCGGAGTGTATTGCTCCGCTGCGACCACCGTCACGTCGGCGGTCTCGCTTACATATTGCCGAGCGATGTCCCGTGCCAGCGCTTCGGAAATCGGGGAGAGGCGCTCTCCAGTGGTGGCATCAACAAGAATTGTTCGCGCTTTTCCTTCCGCGCGAAGGCGGAGGTCATAGAAGAGTTTCCCAGCATCGGAGCGGAGCGTCACCTGCTCGACCTGTGCCGCGCCTCCCATAGCCGCCTTGCCGACACCGATCGCCGCAGACAACGCAATCTGAGCGGTCTCAAGCGGAGGCCCGGCAACTCGGTGCACTTTCTCCTTGTAGTGCTCGTCCCAATACAGGAATTTCGCATTGGCCCATAGCAGCCCGGTGAGGAGCGAGAGGAGAAAAAACCCGATCGCGGCCATTGCAATCCAGCGATGCGCGTTCCGTATCTTCCGTTCGAATGCCCCTCTCGCCATACTATTTCTCCATCAGTTGCGCCAGCACGACTTGGAGGGCCAGCGTGCCTCGTTGTTGAATCGCCTCGAATAGTTTCCCCTTGAACTCGCCGGAAGTCTTCTCCAGGCGTACGATCTCTCTCACGCAGCGCCCTAGCCGGCGCGGGGTGAAGGCCGCGATCCCTTGCGAATCGTTGTGCACGCGGCCCTCACGTCCGGCCTTTTTCACATGCAGTGTCTTTCAGGAAGTACGAAGTAGAAGCCATCAAGGCCTGTGTATAGGGGTGTGCTGGTTGGAAGAGGACCTCTTGTCTTCCTCCTAGCTCCACAATCTCTCCCCGGAGCATGACGGCCACCCGATCGCAGAGATAGTTCACCACCGCCAGATCATGAGTAATGAACAGGTACGTCAATCCATATTGCTGCTTCAACTCTTTCAGCAAGTGAAGCACCTGAACCTGAACCGACTTGTCGAGGGAAGACACCACCTCATCACAGACCAGAAACTTAGGCCGGAGGGCGATGGCCCTGGCGATACAGACCCGTTGTCGCTCCCCTCCGCTCAGTTGATACGGATAGGCATGCCAAAATCGCTCTGCCAGACCGACATCGTGCAACAGATCCAACACCTGCCGCTGCCGTTCGGTCTTCCCCAATGAGGTAAAATTGACGAGCGGCTCTTCGATGCTTGCGCCGATAGTCATGAACGGATCGAGCGCAGTATATGGATTCTGAAAGACGATCTGCACCTCCCGGCGAAGAGCCCGCAAGGTCCGCTGAGTAAGTGTCCCGATGTCCGTTCCCGCTATGAAGACCCGGCCTCGTGTAGGCCGCTCCAGGCCGACCATCAGACGGGCGAGCGTGCTTTTCCCCGACCCGCTCTCTCCGACCAGGCCAAAGGCCTCACCCGGCCGGATCGCAAAGCTCACCTCATGAACGGCCGTCACGCGATGCCGATCACGGCCGAAAAAACCTCCGACGGTATGGTAGGTTTTGGTCAGGTTCTCCACCGCCAACATGGACGTCTCCATCGTAGTTATTCCCTCCCTTGTCTCGTGTTCATCGATCAAGCCGGAGTTCCGAGGATACAAGCCCTTGTGTATAGGGATGGCGCGGCGCTTCCAGGACCTGCTCGGTCGGCCCTTCCTCGACGATCTTTCCGGCATGCATGACCGCCACGCGATCGGCAATCGTTCGGACCAGTCCGAGGTCATGGCTGATGACGATCATCGAAATGTTCAGCGTCTCTTGCAGCTCGGAAAATAGTCTCGCCATCACGGCCTGCGACACGATATCCAGCGAGGCCGTCGGCTCATCCGCAATCAGGATCGAAGGGTTCAATGACAGGGCTAAGGCCAACGAGGCCCGCTGGCACATCCCCAGGCTGAGCTCAAACGGGTAGCGCTCAAAGACCTCTTTCGGCTGCGGCATCCTCACGCGCGCCAAGGCCATTTCAGCCTCCTTGTCGGCCTCTCTCCTGGAGAGGGATCGATGCGTCTGCAGCGCCTCGGAGATCTGCCATCCAATGGTCGATATCGGGTTGAACGAGCCCTCCGGGGATTGGAAAATCATGCCGATTTTCTTCCCCCGGATGCCCTGCCAGCCTGCTTCGTCGAGGGCCAGCAAATTTTTCCCTTGAAACCGAATCTCCCCGTCCTCGATGTGTCCTGGGGGATCGAGCAGGCCAAGAAGAGAGAGGGCCAGCGTGCTCTTCCCCGATCCGCTCTCTCCCACGACGCCGAGAATGTCCCCCTGATACAGATCAAGGCTTACCCCATCGACCGCTCGGATCGTCTCGTGCGCAGAATTGTAGTAACTCTTCAGATGCGACACGCTCAAAAGAGGGGTCTTCGTCATGAACAGATGCTCCGATTCTTCGGGTCGATGAGATCCCGCAGGCCGTCACCCACGAGATTCATCGACAAGACGGTGAGGACAATCATGATTCCGGGAAAGAGTACCGTCCACCAAGCGCCGCTCAACACACTGCTCATCCCGTTGCCGAGGAGGTTTCCCCAGCTTGGCACGGTAGCCGGCACCCCCAGGTTGAGAAAACTGAGGGTCGACTCCAGGAGAATCGCCTGGCCGACCCCCACCGTGACGACCACGACCAACGGCGCGAACATATTGGGAAGGACATGGCGGAATACCAGCCGGGTCAACGATGCTCCCGCCACAATGGCCCCTTTGACAAAATCGGCCTCCATCAGCCGGCGGCACTCCGTCCGGGCCATTCGTGCAATCCCCATCCAACTTGCCAGGCCGATCACCAGGACCATCTTCATGAGACTCGATTCTCCAAAGGCATCTGAGACGATCACCAAGAGGATCACCGGAATCGCATGAAGCGCATCTAACAACTGCATCATCGGATACTCCAGCCACTTGGGCGCCATCCCGCTGAGGATGCCATACGCGCACCCGATCACGGTCGCCATCAGGGTCGCCATGAGCCCCACGAGAAGGGACACCCTCCCGCCATACAGAAGCCGAGTCAGGAGATCTCGTCCGAGCTGGTCGGTCCCCAGCAGATGTGAGGAGGACGGGGAGGCATAGATCGCCCGGATGTCTGTTGCGGCCGGATCATGACCGACAACAGAGGGTCCCAGCGTCGAAAGGATGATCAGCGCAATCAGTCCGAACAGGCCGGCCCGCGCCAGCCGGTGGCGAAAAAAGGCCGTGACGATTTCGGTGCTGGGGTTTGCGTGGACCCTGTCCATGTCAAGTTCTAGAACCCGTTCAATAGCCATACCCCCTCCTCAGCTTTGGGTTCAGCCAGGCCACCAGGAGATCGGCGAACAGATTGCCGGCAATGACGAGCAGACCGGTGATCAAGACCGCCGCCATTAATAAGGGATAGTTCCGTCCGACCGCTGCTTGAAGAAAAAGCCGCCCCATGCCAGGCCATCCGAAGACCCACTCCACAATAAACGTTCCACCCACCAACAGCGGAAAGGAAAAACCGGCCCAGGTGATAAAGGGAGTCAGCGCGTTCGGGAAAAGATACCGCCAGACCAATGTGCGTTGTGTCAGTCCGCGGGCCCGCGCGGCTCGCATAAAATCGGACAACAGGGTGTCCTGAATGCTTCCGCGAACCAATCGAATGTAGGGGCCGATCTGTGTCAGCACAATCGTGAGAAGCGGAAGAACCAGATGGTGCACCCGATCGCCGAAGGACGCGTCCCCCAAGCTGGTCTGGCCCGCCGACGGAAAGAGATCCAGTTCCACCGAGAAGACAAGGATGAGGATGAGGCCCAGCCAAAAAGTGGGGGTGGCAAAGCTCACGAGCGCACAGGTGCTGACGAGGTAATCGACCCACGAGCGCCTCCGCGATCCGGCCCAGTAGCCCGCCGACACCGCCATGAGGGCAATGACTCCCCAGGCGCATCCGACCAGAATCAGGGTCGCGTGAAGGCCCTCGAACAGCATGCCCCGAATCTCGCGGCCATCCTTGAGCGATCGCCCCAAGTCGCCCCGTAGCACGTTGTTCACCCACATTCCATACTGGACGATGAGGGGTCGATCCAGTCCCAAATTGTGGGCGACCCGCTGATGGTCCGCCTCGCTCATAAACTCCGCTGTTCCCCCGACAAGCGCCGCCACAGGGTCTCCCGGAGCCGCTTTCATGATCCCGAAGGCCAGGAGACTGATCAGGAACAGCTGCGGGACAATCCCGGCCATCCGTATGATGAGATAACGGCCCATCTATGGCCGTCCCTCGACCGACCACTCCTCAACATTCCAGAGGGGAGTGGTCTTATGACCGAAAATCTTGTGCGTAAATCCGGCAACCCCTTTTCGGACGGCGTAGAGTGGCTTGAGGTAGACCAAAAAATTATATGGCGGATTGACGATCAGCTCTCGCTGAATCTCCTGATAGATCCGCTTGCGCGCTTCGGGAGCAAGCGTCGACCGTCCCTCTTCCAAGAGCCGATCGACCGTGTCATTCTGATACCCGCTATAGTTCCGCCCCTCCTTTCCCAGGTGGCTCGAAAAGAAGCGGTACAGATCGTCATCCGGCTCATCCGCGAAGCCGCCGCCCAAAATCAACGCCTCGACCTCTTGAATTTTAAACGAGGTGAAATCTTTGACTTCGACCACCGCCTCAATCCCGGCCTGCTTGAGTTGGCCCGCCAGCAGCGTCGCCAGATCGACCCGGAGCGGATCGTTGGACCCTGCAGTCAGATGGAATGAAAACCGGCGACCCTCTTTTTCAAGGATCCCATCTTTTCCCCGTGTCCAACCGGCCTCATGCAACAGAATCTCGGCTTTCTTGAGGTCATGGTCGTGGCGGGGGATTTCCTTAGCGCCGGCCCAGTTGAACTGGAGAGGCCCGTAGGCCGGGTGGCCGTAGCCGAGCAGCGCCCCATCCACCAGCGCCTGACGATCGGTGGCATACTGGATCGCCTGCCGAACCCGGACATCCTGGAAGAGCGGGTGCCGAAAATTGAACATCATCACCCGATAGTCGGCCGACTTCTCCACGACCTCGACTGCAATCCCGTCGGACGGTCTGATTGCCGACACCTGTTTGGGGCTGATCAGCGCGATATCAATTTCACCTTTTTTCAACTGGACCAACCGGACATTGGGATCGGGAATGAACTTATAGATAATCCGATCGAGATTCGGTCGGCCGTCATAAAAATCGGGGTTGGCGACCAGGACCAGATATTCCCCCCGCTTCCACTCGGCAAACTTAAAGGGGCCGGTTCCGACCGGTCGAACATGGTTGAACGGATCGGTGTTGAAATCCTTTCCTTCGAGGAGATGCTTGGGGATCAGACCGATCCGCAACTTGCTGAGGAGCGGGGCGAGCGGCCGTGAGAGGGAGATCCGTACCGTCAAGGCATCGACCACCTCCACCTTCGTGATCTCCTCGACCTCTGTTCGCAGCCCGCTGTGGTTCTTGGGGTTCTGAATGGTGTCGAGGGTAAATCGGACATCCTCTGCGGTGAAAGGAACGCCGTCGTGCCAGCGAATATGGGGGCGAAGGCGAATCGTATAGATGCGGCCATCGGGAGAGACCTCCCACGATTGGGCCATATCGGGTACCAACGCATTCTTGGCATCGATCTTAAACAGCCCCCGGAAGAGGGCCATATCCGAGTCGGGGTGCTGATGACCGGCCACCGGGTTGAGCCACTCCGGCTCACCGGACCGCGCCACCACCAAGGTCTTCTCGTTCATGGGCCGCGCCTCTGAAGAGGCAGGCTGCCACCCTGAGACACTCATGATTGGGACGAAGAACACCGCTATCCACACCAGGGGGAGCGCCCTAATCCAGTATCCAGGCCGCTTCTTCATCGGACCATGTTCCATGACAGACTCCTTCTCTATGAAATGCACAAGCCGGCATCGTACTCGGTCCTAGAATTTCATTGAGACCCCGCCATAAAAGTTCCTGATTTCGCCGGGCTGAATCCCGACAAAGCTCCCCGAGGTGCGTTGTGCGATGAACGACTCATCGAAGAGATTGCGGATGCCGGCAAAGACCGCCCACCGCGAGTTCGGCGGCTCGTAATTCAAACGCAGGTTGGAAAGGGTATATGAGGGAATGGCCCCCACCGTTCCCAGAGCATTTTCCGGGACCGTGTTCGCGAGATCGGTAAATTGTCGCGCGACGTAGGTGGCGTCAAGTTCGATGGAGGCGCCGCTGGGGTGGTAGTATCCGATCGACCCGTAGAACGTCATCCGGGGCGCCATCGTCAGATCCTTCCCGTTCGTCGTTCCCGACAGAGACTTCGGCCTGAGCAGGGTTACATTGACCCGGCTGGCGAACCCTTCCAACGGTTTCAAGAATTCCCCCCACTCGAGATTCACCGAGCTTTCAATCCCTTCGTGCAAGGTCTTGCCGGCATTAACGAGCTTGCCGCTTTGCGAGACAATTTGATTGCTGAACTCCATTCGGAAGACGGCCAGCTCAGCAGACACCCCCGGATGCAGTTTGGACCGGATGCCGATGTCGGAACTGAGGCCGCGCTCGGCGCCTAAGTCATTATCGGCTCCGCTGGTCGGGTCCACGGCATTCGCAAACGTCGGGGCCCGGAAGGTGGTGTGCACATGGCCAAACAGGAGGGTGTTCATCGGTAACTGGTATTTGACCCCTGTGCCGTAGATCAGCCCTTCTGTCGTGGCATAGCCCTTGAAATTCGGCGCAGTTGCCGTAGGGGTTGGGTTGAGAGTCTCACGATTCTGATTGACCTGTTCCCACCGGAACCCGGGGGTGAACGTCAATTGGTCGGTCATCCGGAACTCGCTTTCCACGTAGGCGGAGTACGCGACCGTCTCGAGATCCGCGTTCTTGGTCGTCTTGCCGATTTTGGACCCTGCCGTGCCGGTGGTGCCCACGTCGGTTTCCCGCTCGGCGTGGTAGCGGAAACCGGTGATGAGTTTCTGCTCTCTGCCGAAGAGGGAATAGGTGAACTGATGCTGGGGCATGACTCCGAGGACATTGAACTTCCGCAGGAAATTCCCACTGGTTGGCAGCAGCGCTCCCGTAGTAGCGTTCTGATCCTGGATGTACCAGTTCCGTTCGAAGACGTTGCCGTAGACGATCAGCTTCGCGCTGTTGTTGGCATCGATGTGGCGAGTCGCGGTGACATCGATGCTCCCTCGCTGTCCCTTGAACTCATCGAGGGGTTTGCCTGCCGTGGTCCGATCGGCGGCGAACTGCGCCGGCGTGATTGAACCGGGGGTTTGGGCGGTCTCGTTGTACCAGTACACATTGGTTTTGACCTGGGTTTTGTCGTCCGGATTCGATTCGAGCCGGATGCCAAAGTCGTCGACCTGGAAGGCGCCGTGCTGCCTGAAGCTGTTGCCTTGCCGGCGCGTGTATCCCATTTGGGCGCCCAGATTCCCGAACCGCCCGCCATAGTAGGTGTCGCTCTGAAGATAATTGAAACTTCCAAAGGTGTTCGTCGTGGAGAACGTCGGAGTTGTCGGGATGCTTTTGGTGACGAAATTAATCAATCCACCTTGCGTGTTTGGGGAATACCGAACCGTGGCGCCCCCTTTGATAACCTCGATGTGATCGACATGGTCAATGGGAACCATGTAGTACATCGCGGGGTCTCCAAACAGGGCTGGTTGGATCGGGATCTCATCCACCAGAATCAGGACGTTTCTGCTCCGGAGGGGATCCAGCCCGCGGATGCCGATGTTCGGCCTGAGCCCTGCCCCATGCTCGTCTATGATATTGACCCCGGGAATGCGACGAAGCATGTCGTCGGCACTCCTGGGCCTGGCTCGCTGGATTTCCTCCCTGGTCACGACATTCACGGTCCCAGGGATCTCTTTGAGCGCGGTGATCCTATCGTCCTCGCGATAGTCCCGCGCGCGTACCTCCTTCACGACAACTTCAGGAATCTTCACCGGCTTCTGTTTGGCCGTCGGCGGCTCGGTTGAGCCGAGCGGTTCGGTGTGGCTCGTAGGTGCGAGCGGAGCGGCCGTCTGGAGTGTCACGGTCTTGGCGTCCGTGAACGTGTACTGCAGGCCCGTGCCTTCCAACAACTGCCGGACGGCTTCCTGCGGCGTGACGGTTCCCATGGCTCCCTTTGTAGTGAGCCCGCTCGTGAGATCCGAGGCGTAGAGGATTTGCAGATTGGTCTGCTCGGCGAACGCTTTGAGCGCCGACGACAGGTCTTGCGGCGGGATGCCGACGGTGACGGTATCCGCCTGCGCCCAAGCCGAACGGGCCGGCCCCAATGCCGCCAGGGTGAAGAGCGTGAATATCAGCAAACCAATTCCAATTGCTTTCCAGGTCATGACGACGGTCCCTTTCTTCCGATCGAGTATGGTGTGTTCAGGAGCACAAAAAAGCCCACGGTCGCTTCGACAACCGTGGGCTCTGGACTATCGGTCCTTTGGCCTTGATCTGTGTATCGGGCGCGTAGCGCCCGTTCAGCAACGTCAGCCTGCTACATAGGCAGGGTCGGGCGCGAACCGTGAATGGCTGTGAACGGAATACTGACTACCCGGCGGCACCGTTTGCATTTAATCTGAATGCCCCCCTCGGTCCACCGCGCGATGAGTTGCCCGCAGTGACAGCGGATATCCTGGTGCGCCGGCGTCTGAGTCGTGGCTTCTCTCATGGGTTCTGCATTTCTCCTCTGCACATAAGACGAAGCGTGTTCTTAAAACCTGACTATCTTTTTTCACATGAACGCCAGCGTTCGCAGACAGTCCGTTGTGTGAGGGGAGGGGGTGGAGAAAAGAGCGAATGGCGTATGGCCGATCGCGGATGGCAAGAGCGGAAATCGCGAGACATGCGAGAAAGGCGCGATCCGGAGTTCGAAGTTCTGGGTTCGAAGTTCCGAAAACCTCGAACTTCGGACCTCGAACTCCTGTCCGTCTCGCTCGTCCCGCTAGTCTCGCTCGGCTATCCTGCGGGAGCATTCTCTTCTTATGCACATGTGCCGACCATCGAAGTTTTCGCGTGCAACATGGTTTTTTCGCAGTCTGCTAAAACGCCTCTGTCCTTGACGGATTCACACGACGAACCGTCATGAATCATGCGGGCTGCTCGGACTCAAGATCTGGCCGTGGCAAACCAAATAGGGGGTTGTCGGCTCTTGCCCGGTGCCCACTATCATGAATGATAGATGTGGAGGCGAGTCGTGCAGTCTCACGCCCCTGCCAGGACATCAGTCGCCCGATATCCACCCGAAGATTGGCGTTTATTCTCCTTCGCCGAATACCCCGTAGCTTCCGGCCTTCGTAGCCGAAGTGGCTCCTTCGGCGGAGTAGGCTGCTGCGGGGAGCCTCATTCATACCGAAGCGCTTCGATGGGGTTGAGACGAGCCGCCTTATTCGCAGGGTATAGACCGAAGAAGAGACCGACCACGAGTGAAAAGAAGAACGAAATC
>CXWL01004674.1_pt1 | contig 15206 bp, 9 predicted proteins | sample 590931 | NCBI WGS metagenome assembly CXWL01 (sample SAMEA3498368, study PRJEB10139) | groundwater metagenome | biome: water well; material: biofilm material | place: Germany | collected 2015-04-27 | reverse complement strand
TTTGCTACAGATTTTATCGGTCTCTGTTTTTGAGAAAAACCAGTTGCGACAAGCCTTACAAGGCACCACCTACATTCCAGAACAGTGCGGCGCCGCTAACCAACTAAATTTGTTAAACTTTTAACCGGACACTACTGATTAAATATATATGTTAATGTGAATCTTTTCAGAAAATAGAAAAGATACTACTCTAGTTCTAACTCCAGCGCCAACAAAAATAAGTTAGGGAATATGTATTTTCTTCATCTTTACAAAAAATACGGTTACAAAAAATATCCAGAACAGAGTAAAGATAGCTTGAAGAACTTGCTTGAGAGAAGCGATTTATATACCTGAAAAAACAGCGGCTGTGATATTATTGCAAAGTCCTTTCTTGTGATTTCATGATATTGATATTAAAGTACTAATTGTATGAAGCTGTGTTTTTGCAAAAAATCTCTTAATGTTAAAGTTTTAAATAAGCAGATCCATAACTTACATATTTATATTTTAACTCATTAACATTAATTGATTTAATTAATAATAAAAGTATGCATATCCACCCCGTCATCCTTTCTGGTGGCAGTGGCGCCCGTCTTTGGCCACTTTCCCGCGCCAGTTACCCAAAGCAATTATTGCCTCTAACCGGCAATCAGACCATGTTACAAGATACACTAACGCGAGCAAATAGGTTGCCAAGCACCCAGGCACCCATTGTTATCTGTAATAATGAACATCGTTTCTTAGTCCGCGAGCAGTGTGAAGCCATAAAAATCACACCGGAAGCCATTTATCTTGAACCAGTTGGTCGAAATACCGCACCCGCTATTGCATTAGCTGCATTCCATCTCTCGCAATCGGATGAGAATGCTGTGATGCTTGTTCTACCGGCTGATCATGTCATAGATGATCAAACCGCCTTTGCGGAAGCGGTAAAAACAGCGACACTTGCTGCTCGGGAAGGATATCTTGCCACTTTCGGCATAGTGCCTCATGCACCAGAAACTGGGTATGGTTATATAAAAGCAGGAAAAGCCATCTCGCTCACCACTCCTTCTTCACTCACTCCTTATCATGTTCAGTCCTTTATTGAAAAACCAAATAAGGAAACCGCTGAAGATTATCTAAAAAAAGGTGGTTATACTTGGAACAGCGGCATGTTCGTTTTTACTGCAAAGCGTTACTTGGACGAATTGCGGCAATACCGGCCTGACATCTATGCTGCCATTCAGCAGGCATGGCAAAACAAAACAGAAGATCTTGGTTTTATTCGCCCGAATGATGAAATATTTTTCGCTTGCCCTTCTGAATCTATCGACTACGCCATTATGCAAACTACCAGTTGCGCTGCTGTTGTTCCTGCACAGTTCGGCTGGAGTGATGTCGGTTCCTGGGACTCACTCTGGCAAATTGTCCCCAAGGACAAAACGGGTAACGCAATCCAAGGTGATGTCTTTGCCAACGATACTAAAAACAGTTATCTGCGAGCCGAAAGTCGCCTGATCGCAGTGATTGGTCTTGATGATGTGGTAGTTATCGAAACTCCTGACGCAGTACTCGTCATGCACAAAGATAAGTCCCAAGACATCAAGCACGCTATTGAGCATTTTAAGAATAATGGCCGGTGCGAGCATATGGAGCACCTTCGTGTATATCGTCCCTGGGGTTGGTATGAGGGTATCGACCAGGGGGAACGTTTCCAGGTCAAGCGCATCATGGTGAAGCCAGGAGAAAAGCTCTCATTGCAAATGCATCACCATCGCGCAGAACACTGGGTTGTGGTCAGCGGAACAGCCAAGGTAACAGTAGATAATAAAGAAACTCTACTTACCGAAAACCAATCCACCTACATCTCACTCGGCCATGTTCACCGGCTGGAAAATCCGGGGAGAGTGCCTTTGCATTTAATTGAGATTCAATCCGGTGCATATCTTGGAGAAGACGATATCGTGAGGTTTGAAGATCATTATGGCCGCACAACATAAGTTTCAAGAAAAGGCGTCGAGAGATCAATATGAAAAGTATCTGCATTACCGGAGCAGTTCAATCCAACCTGCAAACCGTTGCTAACATTCTACAGCAAGCTGGCATGAAACAGCCGAAACCAGCCAGGCACGACAATGACTCTATCGACATCAGATTCTGGCACGAGCAGGTCATGACCCTGGCAGCGGAAGATTCCAGCGCTGTTCAGCCGATCTCTAACCCCGGCAGGCTATGGGAACAACTCGCGAGCGATATCTTTATCGCCAACATCGAGTCGAAAGTCTGGGGCTGGTCAGATACGCGCAGTACCTGGCTTCTCGACTACTGGCTTGACTTCGAACCTCATCTCAATTTCATCCTCATTTGCGTATCTCCGCAACAAATGCTTGCCAGTGCAATGGCATCCGTTTCAGATGCCATTTCCGTCGAAATGGTGATGAGTGCCTGGCAGGCGCATCATCAGGAATTGTTACGTTTTCACCATCGCAATTCACAACGCAGCCTGCTGGTTGATTTTAGTGAATGCGCCCATTACCCGGGGGATTTGATCAAGCGCTGCATCGAACAATGGAAGCTCCCACTTGCCACGCCAGCCGATACAACCTGTTATGGGATAGCGCATGATTCCCTGGCCATTCACCTGGCTCATCAACTGTGTCAGGACTACCCTCAGATCGTCAGCCTGCAGCACGAACTTGCCGCCACAATCACCCACCCCAGTGAAACAGATCAAGCCATTTACACGATGGCACCTACGCCCGCACAAATCATTGCCGACTACCGCGCACTGCGTGATCGATCTGCCGAATTGCAGCAGGTGCAAGCTGCCAATGAAGCACTTGTTGCCCTCAAAACCCAGCACGACAACGTTATAGCCAACCACGCGCAACAGCAAAGGGATACGGATGCCAAGCTCAAAGAAGCCACCCAGGAAAATGAACTGCTCCTGTTGCAGCTTCACCAGGTTCAGGAAGAGTTTGAAACAACCTTCCTGAAACATGAATCCCAGCAAGCACAGATCGACACGCTGACCCAGGCCAATACTGCGCTCAAAGGTGACAAGGAAGCGCTAGTGCAGGAGAAATCAGCGCTGACGGCACAAAGCGATGCACTGCAACAGGAAATAGGCGCTCTCAAGGCCTGTCTTGACGATACTATTGCCAACCACGCGCAGCAGCATAGGGATACGGATGCCAAGCTCAAAGAAGCCGCCCAGGAAAATGAACTGCTCCTGTTGCAGCTTCACCAGGTTCAAGAAGAGCTTGAAACAACCTTCCTAAAACATGAATCCCAGCAAGTGCAGATCGACACGCTGACTCAAGCCAATACTGCGCTCAAAGGTGACAAGGAAGCGCTAGTGCAGGAGAAATCAGCGCTGACGGCANNTGACGATACTATTGCCAACCACGCGCAGCAGCATAGGGATACGGATGCCAAGCTCAAAGAAGCTGCCCAGGAAAATGAACTGCTCCTGTTGCAGCTTCACCAGGTTCAAGAAGAGCTTGAAACAACCTTCCTAAAACATGAATCCCAGCAAGTGCAGATCGACACGCTGACTCAAGCCAATGCTGCGCTCAAAGGTAGCGAAGAAATGCTGGTGCAGGAAAAATCGGCGCTGACGGCGCAGCGCGGTGCACTGCAACAGGAAGTGGTGGCGCTCGGCCAGGCGCGGGACGAACAAGCCCGTATTCTCGCCGAGTGCCAAGCCCAGATTGAGCAACTTAACAAAACCCAGACCAATCTCAAGGAAGCCACTCAGGAAAATGAACTGCTCCTGTTGCAACTGCATCAAGTTCAGGAAGAACTCGAATACCACTTCTTGCAGCACCAGGACATGCAAAAGCAGCTACGAATTGCGGAAGCCCGTTGGCAACGCCTGCTGCAGCGCAATCCTATGTGCCTTGACTACGAGACTATCGAAATCCTGCCCGCCTCCTCTGGCAAAGACAGCGTAGTCGCATGGCGCCTGACTAATTTCAGCTCCGCAGGGCGCCACCTCCCCATCCTCGAATTCAAAACATCGCTTGAACATAGCGTCGCGGGGTTGATATTTCACCGTCCGCCGGACGGTGACTCTCTCCTCACGCGCTGGCCTGCCGCAGCCAATCAGCAGAACGAACTTATCCTCATGCCTGTGGGCACAAAGGCAACCCACCAGCAGCGTGCCGAAATTCTGTTCGATCTCGCTACCAGCGACTGGAGCTTGCTCCAGCCACTCACCGCATTACTGATCGAGACCCTTACATCTTCTACTATTCTAAAGGAACACACTGACTTCCAGCCTGAGGCCTTCCGTAAAGGTCTGGACATGTTTCACCAGATTATCCAAAAGTTTCCACCAACATTGCGCTACGATCAAGTTCAACTCAAACGCGAACAAGTTATTTCCGGCTATGAACATCTGTGGCTCCACTTCGATAATCTGTCTTTTGATGGCAAACACTGGTCCGAATTTGAATTTCGTCTCGCCTGCGCGAATGTTCAACCTGACCGGTTTGGTTTCCATCCCAAACTGGAATTCCCTGAAGAAGGCGGCCAAGCACCGTTCGAAGCTTGGTTCAGCGAATCCCGCGACGACTTTGGCACCAAGCTCGAACTGCGCTTCGCGCAACCCGACGCCATGGATATAGCCATCTGGCGGCGCCTGACGGAACACGATCATATCTTCCTTGCAGCACTGATCAAGCGTTTGCCTGCTATTCTCGGCACGCTGCAAAGTTTGAATGTGCAACTCAAACGGCCGTGGGTAGACTGGGTCAAAATGGCTCGCGAAATACAACGTATCGCTACGCTGCGCATTGCTGTATCAGCAACACCACAGCAGCCGATTTCACCCATCCAGTCTGCGTTGCTGAAAACCAGCGCTTCGCCATCGAAAAAAACTGAGCAACCTCTGGAGCTGTCTCCCACAATTAAAGTCAACAAAAAATCGTTACCAAAAAAATCCGTGTCGAAGGCCAAAGTCGCCAAACCAGACATATCTCCAGAAGCCTCTAAGGTGTAAAAATGATAACCTCGTCTATCATCAAACGCTCGACATCCACCAAGCCGACATTGAATCCCATGCATCTGCTGCAAAGGCTTGTCCCGCCCCAAGCCATCATTCACATCGGCGCTGGCACCGGCGCTGGCGAAATGCATCAATGGCAGCAATGGAATATTTCCCATGCCCTTATCATTGACTCCGACTGGAAACGTCTCAACTGGACAGAGCGCTTTATTGCCAAAAACCCCGGTTGGCTCGTTTTGGGCGCAGTCCTGGATGAAACCGAAAGCGAAATCGATTATTACCAGGCCAGTAACCCGGAAGAAGACGGCCTTATCTCCCCGCAGTGCATGAACAGTCTCTGGCCTAGTTTACGCACCATTGCCCAAGATCTTCGTCCTTCCCGGCGTCTTGATCATCTGTTAGCAGAAAACTGCTGCGCCGCCCTCAAACAAGCCGATCCGACGTGGGTATTCGTCGACTGCCTTTCCGCTTTACCCATTCTCAAAGGCGCCGGTGCCCACATCGACCGCTGGAGCGTACTCTGGCTACGCGTGTTACTCCAGCCTACTGCCGGAATCGATGAAAGTGCAGTGCTGGAAAACATTGAAGCCTTCCTTCAACCTCAAGGCTTCCAATGTATCGATGTCACTGAAAGCAACCACCCTGCTGTCGGTTACGCACTCTTCATGCGGGACTGGCGAGCAGTATTACAACCTCAAATTAAAATGCTTACCCAAGCGAACACCATCCTGAGCGAAGAAAAATTGGCGCTGACGGCACGGCGAAATGCCCTGGAACGGGAAATTACGGCGCTCACTCAGGCACGGAACGAAGAAGGTCAACTCGCGGCAGAGCGCCAGGCAAAGATTGAAACGTTGACCAAGGAGCGCGACAGCCACGCCAGCCATGCGATGGAGCGGCAAGCGCAGATCGATGCCCTGACCCAGGCCAATACTGCGCTCAAAGGTAACAAGGAAGCGTTGGTGCAGGAGAAATTGACGCTATCGGTACAACGCAAGGCGCTGCGACAGGAAGTGGCAACGCTTGGCCAGGCACGGGACAAACAAGGCAAACTCGCGGCAGAACGCCAAGCAAAGATTGAAGCATTAATCAAGGAGCGCGACAACTATGCCCGGCAGTCTGCTGAGCATCAAACGCAGATTGATGTCCTGACCCAGGCCAATACTGCGCTCAAAGGTGACAAGGAAGCGTTGGTACAGGAAAAATTGACGCTGTCGGTACAACGCGAGGCACTCCGGCAGGAAATGGCAATACTTGGCCAGGCACGGGACAAACAAGGCAAACTCGCGGCAGAACGCCAAGCAAAGATTGAAGCATTAATCAAGGAGCGCGACAACTACGCCCGGCAGTCTGCTGAGCATCAAACGCAGATTGATGTCCTGACCCAGGCCAATGCCACCCTGACCGAAGAAAGATTGGCGCTTACAACACGGCGAGATACCTTGGAACAGGAAATTACGGCGCTCACTCAGGCACGGAACGAACAAGGCAAACTTGCGGCGCAACACCAGACAAAGCTTGATCAATTGCAAACCCAGCTCAAGCAAAAAGACACCCGCATCGCCCAGCTTGAATCCGATCTCGCCGAACTTAACGCCCGCCAACATTTGCTTAACGACGAGATGACCCGAGCCGAAATCCAGATCGATCTTATCAAGGATGTCTTGCTCCGAGAGCCCGGATTGTAACTTCGACCTATCCTATTGCTATGCTCTCTACTCTCCGCACCCTCCTTACTCGCTGGCTCGGTAGTCCCGCGCAAACCGATGGCTCCGACACGCCACCGCAAAGCGCCCAGACTGATACCAGAGCCATTTCCACGGAGGAGCACGCCATCTCCCAATCTGTCCCCTACGACGAAAATCTGCTCGAACGTGCTCGCACCCAATGGCAGCTTGGTGACTGGGCAAGCCTCATCGAACTCAAACAAGACACTCTGCAGCATCATCCGGATCGAGCCAAGCTTGCACTACTAGCCGCCGCCGGTCATATGCAACAGGGCGACGCCCAGGCTGCACGGAAATTCACCCGTCTCGCACAGGACTGGGGTTGCAGCAAAAAACTTGTCAGCCAGATTCTCGTCGCCGGAGTGCATAACACGCTGGGGCGTGCCGCCGCCGCCAGCGGACAGGAAAAGCGTGCATTAAAGCACTTTGAAACCTCTATCGCTGTCGTAATGCCGCAATCCGACACCCGCCTGCTTGGCCAAACCCGCATTATCCGAGAAACGGCCAAACTTGGCCTGCTGCCCCAGGCCGCACGTCTGATGGGTGAAGAATTATCCGCCATGAAGCGTACCTCCGCCCTCGAATCATCCCGTCTGAAGATATTCGAAACCGAGCTCGAACTTCTGTCTGGCGAACTTTCACTTGCTCAACAACGGCAACAGCTATTCCACCCCTCACCGGCAGATGCCTCCCCTCTGGCTGCGGAAGGTAGTTTAGTCTGGATTGAAGCCCTCAAGAAGAAATCTGTCTCACAGCTTGGGCAGGATATCTGGGTGCTGGAAAAAACCGGCTACAAGCGCAACGGCTACTTCGTGGAATTCGGTGCTACTGATGGTGTGCTTCTCAGCAATACCTGGCTGCTGGAAAAAGAATTCGACTGGCAAGGTATTTGCGCTGAGCCGAATCCCAAGTTTTTCGCTCAACTTAAGCAAAGCCGTCAATGTACGATATCAGAGGCATACATCGGCGGCGCAACCGGAAAACAGGTCGAATTTATTCTTGCTGATGCTTTTGGCGGTAGCCAGGAATACGCCGATGATGATCAGCACGCTGATAAACGCGCAGCATATCGTGCCGCCGGGAAGGTACTCAGCTTAAGCGCCATCTCGCTCAATGACCTTCTGCAACAAAACGGTGCACCGCGCGAGATAGATTATCTTAGCATCGACACCGAAGGCAGTGAATTTGAAATCCTTGAAAACTTTCCGTTCGACCAATGGCATATTCGGTTGCTGACTATCGAGCATAACTTTACCCAACGGCGTGCCGATATCCGCGCCTTACTGAAACAGTATGGCTATCACTGTACTGAACAACAGTGGGATGATTGGTACGAAAAGGCTGATTAATGAAAGATCAAAACTACCCTGACTTGCTACAATTTGTTTTTGAAAATACATCCATCGATGCGGGGGGAGTTATAAATAATTCGCTAAGAACGGGCTGGATATTTAGCGGCGGGCAATCTTGCCGCCACGGTGTGAGGTCAGCGGATGCGAAGGATGCTTTCATCTTGGATAACTCTAAACATGACGCCCTAATAGCTAAGCATTTTGAGCGCACCGCAAGCGGCGTGCTACATTTGGGTGGTCATCTTGGGCAAGAGACTTCACGCTATAAGGCGCTGGGCAAGAGCGTAGTTTGGATTGAGGCGCTGCTACCTCATATATATAGCAGTTTTTTTCCAACGGAACCACACAATGAATTTTCCACAAAAAAATAGTAACCAATTAAGAATCGATGCTTTAAATACCGTAACGGCTATTCTTCAGGAAGTCAGATGTGGTGATTATTCTACCGCCAGACAGTCTATTGAACAACTCGAAGCCAATCTTGACATACTTGGAACAGAATTTGCCGAAAAACAAAGGCAAATACTCAGTAAAGTCAAAAACCTTTACTCACTGGAACCGGCCTACACAGGGCCGGACGCTGTTAGCCAGCCAGCTGCCGAACCTGCTACACCGTTCGCACTGACCAAAATGGATGTCGGCGCCCCTCAACCGGGCATTTCTCTGGTGACTGCCTGCATGAACCGCGAGCAAAACCTGCTTAGCGTGTTGGACTCTTGGTTGGAGACTGATGCTGATGAAATTGTGATCGTTGATTGGAGTTCAAACAGAGAATTAAAACTTTTACTCGCAGCCTATTCCGACCCGAGAATTAAAATTATCAGGATAGATAATGAAAAGCACTGGATATTAACCCATGCGTTTAACGTCGGTCTGCGGTTTGCCTCTCGCAGTCTGGTGGTCAAACTGGATTGCGATATTAGGTTAACCCCTGAGTTTTTAGAAAACACGTTGTTGCATAAGGGGGAGTTCGCGCGCGGTTTCTGGAGAACAGGCCTGGAAATAGGTGGTGCGGGTCAACAATATATCAATGGTTCATTTGTTGTATTTAAGGAAGATCTTCGGGCGGTAAACTATTTTAATGAACGGATAGTGTCCTATGGTTGGGATGACAGTGACCTTTATTGCCGATTAACCCACGATCACGGCCTGGCCGCCAGACAGATTGATCCGAACTTAATCAGACATATTGATCAAATCGAAGGGCAACGCCTTGAAAATCAACAAGTCATACTCTCCAAGTTCATGGGACTATTCGAAGCAACAGAGTTTGAAGGCGCAAAGAATAAATTTTATTCGACCATGATAGGAGGCTGGGGCCCATATTCCCTGACCCAGGATTATCTGCTCTCTCAGCACGATACCCGGTTTTACCGTGGCTATAGGACAACCAGCTCCTATGAACGGGACTCTGGCATTGAGAAACTTGCGGAAGTGTTGGCGTCAAGTCAATTAAGTATTTGGGGAAAGAAAATTCTATCGGATTGCGGTTTGCCCTTTGTCGACGTCAATCTTGGCCTGAGTATGTTGTTGTCCAAGGCGCATAGGCAAAAACGTAGCGCCCAACTGATCAATGCAGTTCAAAAACGCCAAGGCATACAGCTTATCCGTTGCGAAGACGCGATTTGCCATGAAGCGTTACAAAAAACAATCGCCGTATTCAAATCCCATTACCCTGTCTTTGCGGATTCGATTGTCATACTAGAAAATGCAACGACAGATTTGGAGGCTGATTGGATTGATTCCAGTCAAGAAGTTCTTTTTGCCGATAAAGACACGTTTGTTGCTTTAGTAAAAGCCACCGATGCCCAGGCAATAACTGATATAGGCAGTTTTGCCGAATCACTGGCATCGGGGTCTTGTGCCTGCCATCTGCTTACGATATCCGTCTCGAACCTTGCCTTCGAGATCATAGCGAAAATAGAACAAATTCAAACCAATCTGTCCGGGGTTTTTGAGGTTTCAAATACCTTCATACCGAAAACCGCCATGATCACCAGCTTATTCGACGAAGGTAATCTGTTACGGCTGGTTGAATATATTGCATGTGTGGTCGCCAATATCCAGGTTTTCGAGCGCATCGCAATTTGCTATGAATCATCCAGCGGCTTACTTTCAGCCATTGTCAATGAAATTGCTGAAATTTTGAATATTGCGCCGGGACATATTTTGTTTTTGCCACACCGCAAGCGCCCGATTTTTGAAGAGCTGTTTTCGGTAGGCAAGTTGCTCCCGGAAGGGACCGTTGTGGCGGTTGCGAACGCAGACATTGCATTTGACGCCAGCTTTGCCAAAATTTCGGCGCTTGATTTGACCACAACGATTGCGGTCTTAAGCCGTAAAGACATTTCGAAAGATGGCAAACGGGCACACCTGATCCGTTTATCCAACGGTTATCCAAACACATTCTCGGCCGATGCCTGGATTTTTTCCGTTCCATTTACGGCTGATTTTTTTCTGGATTACGCCATCGGCAGTTTTCATTGCGATTCATTCATTAACAACCAAATCAGCCGCTCCGAGCATTACTCGGTTGTTAATCCATGCCTGGATGTCAATGCCTTTCATCTGCATGATGAGCGATTTAATTCCTCTGCGGAGAAGCACCGGCGGGATACTGAAATAATTCAGAAAAACTACGGTATCGAATGCGAACGTAACGGTGGTGTAGACCCGGTTAAAGGTGTTCTCTGGTCAACCGCCCGCACTGCCCATTTGATGTCGAAACAGTCACACCTTCAAAGATGGAGCCCGAAAGGCGTTTGTATCCAGCTTGGCCAGTGTGGGGAGATTAACTTTGGGCATTTCTTATTGCTGCATGCTTTTAATAAACACGTCATGCATTCGTCGTCTCCGATAAACGACGTCAGTTTACAAATACAGCTAAGCGTAACGGACATCAAGGGTGTGCTTGGTACGCTTTTGAGCCGGTACCTGACTTATTTTTCCTATGCCAATGTGACGCTAGATGTTTTCGATTCATACGATATTGACTATGCAAAAATGGAGAAAACCTTGGTTCGGCAAGCGAATTTTACCGATTTAGCGAATGGATTTATGCAAGAGAACCTTACCCTGGTGTACGAATTATTGGCATGGCCGACTGAATCTGAGGTGGAGTTATTGCGTTGTGAAATCGGCGGGGAATTTTCAACACAACAGTCGCTGGCGTTGTTAAATAACACAATCATTAAAGAAACATTGCTGCCGGAAATAATCGGGTTCTATAACAGCTTACAACCCTATTCGCCGGAAAAAATGTTGATTGCACCGTTTGTCGTACCTTGCATTGAACAAACTGACGCGACGCAAACTGCCATGAGTAACAATTTGTCTCGTTCACCGCAGGTGACTTTCGTCACCTCGCTTTTCCGGGGCGGCAGTTACCTTAAAGGTTATCTGGAAAATGTCCTTGCTGCGGCGATTCAGGCTGATGGCGAAGTCATCATCATCGATGTCAACCCCGATAATCATGACCAACAAGTCATTACCCAATTTATTGACGCCAATCCTGATGCATGCGAACGGTTTGAATACCTTCATCTCGACCATGACCCCGGCCTTTATGCCTGCTGGCAACTTGCCATCAGCAAAGCCCGGGCGGATTTGATAACTAACGCCAACATCGACGACCGGCGCAGTCCCTTCCACACGGCGCGGCTGGTGAACTTATTGACACAAAACCCTCATATTTCCGGCGCTTGCGGCAGTATTTCCTGTATCAGGTCGCATGGTGAAGCCGGCTGGTTTTCACTGGATGCAAATGAATTGTGGTTTTATGGTGAAGGCACAAAAGAAATCGATTTTGAAGATCTTTACCGTTTTGATGAGAAGGGCGAAGTGTTATCCCGAAACGTCATGCATTGCATGCCTGTTTGGCGAAAAAGCCTGCATGAACGTTATGGCGCGTTTGATGAAGAAGTCTATGGCACCAGCGCCGATTGGGCCTTCTGGTTAAAATGCGCCAAAGCCGGGGAAAGGTTTATGCTGGATGAAAACGCGTTTGGCCGATACTTCCTTAATCCGGATTCGCACAATAGGCGTAACGATTCGTTAGGGCTAAAAGAGCAGCGTATCATTAAAGATTTTTTAGGATTTGAACAATCAATCATTACAAAACAATAACTGAACAAACGATCACCAGTTATTTTTTAGGGGGATTAAATTGACCACACCATCACGTATCGGTCTATTAGGCAGCCGCGGCTATATCTCTCACTCGGACACGAAGGACATAAACGAAATTATTCGTGAAATTGGCGAGAACAGCGGCAATCTGGTATTTCAAAGAGCCGGCGCGCTCATGCTTGACGAATCATTTTTATTCATAGGCCCTGGATGCGATGCTCATGAAGACGGCACGGTGCGAGCCAGGTCCGAGTGCCACGCAATTCTGTTTCCTGCTGCAAATCATATTAATATCCAGATAGATTTGGGCGCGATTGCAGACTGGCTGCGCGGCATGGGGCATCCTGTTGCGGTTGTCGGTATTGGCGCGCAAGCACCTGATAGTTCGCATGGAACCTTCGAATCTATCGTCGAACGGTTTGAGAATGACAATGGCTTCAAACAACTTATGGATTTTTTCCGGGAAAGTTATGTGCGCGTTGGCGTACGCGGAGAGTTTACCCGAAAATTATTGGCCCGTTTCAACGTGCCATGCAGCATTACCGGTTGCCCGTCGTTTGTAATGAACCAGTCCATCAATCTGGGCAGTCAATTAGAACAGCGATTTGCCAAAATACGTGCCGATGTGGCATTAGAAAAAACAATCCGCCTTGCCATCACCGCTTCCAGCCCTTGGGATAGCGAAGCTGTACTGGATGTTGAACGCAAACTGATCCGCCTCCTGCAACAGCATCAAGGAATATACGTACAACAATCCGGTGGCGATAAATCGCTGATTCTGGCGACCCAACGGTTTGCGTCTGAAGAACAGCGTCAAGAGCTGTACGCCTGGTATGAACAAAGGCTTAGGACAGGACTTGGGGCTGACGGGCTCAAGGCGTTCCTGCAAACTTATTTGACCATTTTTTTTAACGTTGACACTTGGCAGGAAGCTTTATCCGGTTGCGAATTTTCGATGGGATCAAGATACCACGGCAATGCACTGGCATTGCAAACCGGTATACCTGCGGTAGCCTTGGTGCATGACTCCAGAACTGAGGAATTATGCCATAGCACTTGCGTCCCGTACCTATCGCTCGAACAATTTCATCAGGAGCCAACGTTACAAGGCGTACTTGCAAATGTCGCTTTCGACGGAAAGGCTTATGATGCGCACCGTCAGACATGTGCTAAAGAATTTATTTCCATGCTTAAGGCATGCGGAATGAAGCCGTCCCGGCAATTGCTTATACTGGCGGCGCAAGCGGCTTGATAAACTCCTGTGAGACAAGCCGGGATTCCCTGGGTTTACGGCCGACCCTTGATTTAAAAGTTATGGTACTACGATTGGGGTATCCGATCCAGTACCGGTGTTGAAATGGATGAAATGCATACCTACATCGGCTCAAAAAAAACTATTGTTGGATCTGGATTGCTGTTGATCGACATGCAAAGCGCTTCCTCCACTGCGTTTTGGGTTCCAGCGACATCCAAACAAGAGAAAAATTATGGGAAGCTGTCCAAAGCGACACCCTTATAAACGTGATGAGCGACTATTGGAATCCTTATGAGAAGTTTATCCCTGGCGAACTGCATATCCAGTCAAAAGCTGAAACCTATACCGTGGAAGGCTACAATAGTCTGTTTCGGTATTTCCTGGCGCGGCTGCGACGCAAATCAAAGTGTTACAGCAAAAGCCAGGAAATGCTCAAGTATTCCGTCATACTGTTAATGCTGAAATGGAATGGAGATTTAGCAGCTATATTAAATTAACAATACCATTTAAAGAATGTTATCGCACGAAAAAACGTATTATCGGAATCGGAGCGGTTACAGGTTTCTGCATTTTGTAATTGGGATCGGCTAGCCAATATTCCTTTTCTGCAATTGCACACCCATGATTCCCCAAAAATCACTAAGGAAAATTTAAATATGAATTCTAAAACAACAATATTACGTCACATGCCTATGCCAACAGTTGAATCGGCGTTAGCTCGTCTAATTGACGCTGGTTTAAATATTACAACTGTGATTGATGTTGGCGTGCAAGCTGGAACAAGTCCTTTGATGGAAGCCTTCCCTAAAGCTAAACATCATTTGTTAGAACCGGTTGACCTTTATTTTGACACAATACGTCAAAATTATCGAAGCATCGATTATGAACTCCATCACCTGGCAGTATCTTCTTCATCAGGAAATACTTTTCAGATTGGTGTATCTATGGATAATTCATCTAGAGTGACTCACTCACATATATCGGATAAAAATATTTCCGTTGGTCAAGAATCTTCGCAAGGCACTGTAATTGAATGTAAGGCTGTAAGAAAAATCACTCTAGACGATTTTTTCATTAAAAACCCTATTAAAGGTAAGTATTTAGTAAAAATCGATGTGGATGGGCATGAAATGCCTATCATCCAAGGCGGTCAAGCTACCCTGCAAGGAGCTGATATTGTAATCGTAGAGGCGTCGATGGACTCGCTGCTGGATAGGGCCAATGCGATTACTCAACTTGGTTTGAATCTGGTAGAAATCGTTGATTGTTGCTACTATTACAGACTTTTATCGCAAGTTGATCTAATTTTTATCAATAAAAACTTGATCATACAATGCCCAGACCTCCGTCCATGGGCAACGAAGGAATTTTCATACGACCATTGGCAAAAATATACACCATGGAGGGCTTAATATAAAAAACATGGCTATGTCATCATTAATTGTTGGTCGCTGCAAATAAACATAATTTATCATTTATAAACAAGTCATTAACCAAAAAACCAATAATTGATATTTTTCTTTAAATTCATTGGATTACATGAGCACCACTAACTAACGATGACATAGCCAAAAACATTAATCAAATAATTTTATGCAATTCAGTTGATCGGTTTATTTGAAATATAATTTATATGAGGAGATTTTTATGAGCACATTAAGAAATACCGATGAATTCAACAGAGTCGATGATAATGAGGCCTATGTCATACATACCAGGAAAGGTACCCGCATACGTTCCGATGACAATCCTATATTGTTTATTGCCGG
>CXWL01079414.1_pt1 | contig 15222 bp, 13 predicted proteins | sample 590931 | NCBI WGS metagenome assembly CXWL01 (sample SAMEA3498368, study PRJEB10139) | groundwater metagenome | biome: water well; material: biofilm material | place: Germany | collected 2015-04-27 | reverse complement strand
GCGCTTGAACTCGATCACCACGTCGAGCGGCACCCAGTAGTCGTGCCAGCGCCAGGCGTCGAACTCGGGATGGTCGGTCAGGCGCAGGTTGACGTCGTTGTCGCGCGCGACCATGCGCAGCAGGAACCAAATCTGCTTTTGCCCACGGTAATGCCCGCGAATCTCGCGCTTGATGAAATGGTCCGGCACCTCATAGCGCAGCCAGTCGCGGGTTCGCCCCACGATCTTGACGTGCTCCTGGCGCAGACCGATCTCCTCTTCGAGCTCACGGTACATCGCCTGCTCCGGCGTTTCGCCGTATTTGATCCCCCCTTGCGGGAATTGCCACGAGTGCTCGCGCACCCGCTTGCCCCACCACACCTCGTTCTGGGCGTTCAGCAGGATGATGCCGACGTTGGGCCGGAACCCTTCACGGTCGAGCATGTTGCACCTCGAAACTTTCTGCCAGCGCGTGCTTCTTATATTTTTACCTACAAATCCGGACTCCCACCAGGTTTTCGACGCGCGAAAACGGCGGGAGCCAAGTGAATCGGACCCATTTGTATAAAGATTGGACGCATCGGCCAGCTAATCCTTTAAAATTAGGTTGATTATAACTCTCTCTTTTTAAAAAGAATTCATCGATATGCGTGCCTCCCGATTTTTTATTTCAACTCAAAAAGAAGCGCCATCCGACGCCGAGATCGTCAGCCACCAGTTGATGATGCGCGCGGGGATGATCAAGCGCCTCGGTTCCGGCATTTATACCTACATGCCGACCGGCCTGCGGGTGATCCGCAAGGTCGAGGCGATCATTCGCGACGAGATGAACAAGGCGGGCGGCATCGAGCTGCTGATGCCGCTGGTCCAGCCCGCCGAACTGTGGCAGGAGACTGGCCGCTGGGAAAAGATGGGCCCGGAACTGATGCGCGTGAAAGACCGCCACGGCCGCGAGTACGCGATCCAGCCGACCTCCGAGGAAGTCATCACCGACGTCGTGCGCACCGAAATCAAGTCGTACCGCCAGCTGCCGCTGAACTTCTACCATATCCAGACCAAGTTCCGCGACGAGCGCCGGCCGCGCTTCGGCCTGATGCGCGGGCGCGAGTTCACCATGAAGGACGCCTACTCGTTCGACCGCGACCTGGCCGGCATGCAGGCATCGTATAAGGTCATGTTCGACGCCTACACCGCCATCTTCACCCGCTTCGGCCTGAAGTTCCGTGCGGTGGCGGCCGACAACGGCGCCATCGGCGGCACCGGCTCGCACGAGTTCCACGTCATCGCCAGCACCGGCGAGGACGCCATCGTCTACTGCCCGACCTCCGACTACGCCGCCAACATGGAAGCGGCCGAAGCGATGCCTGTCGCCGCCAGCCGGCCTGCCGCCGCGCAGCAACTGGCCAAGACGTCGACGCCGGGCACCGTCAAGTGCGAGCAGGTCGCGGCCCTGCTCAAGCTGGACCTGGCGCAGACCGTCAAGACCATCGCGCTGACCGTGGAGAAAGAAGAGGGCGGCAAGCAGGTCAAGGAAAACTGGATGCTGCTGCTGCGCGGCGACCATGAGCTGAACGAAATCAAGGTGGCCAAGGTGGCGGGCCTGGCGACGCACCGTTTCGCCACCGAAGCCGAAATCCTCGACTGCTACGGCACCATCCCGGGCTACCTGGGTCCGATCGGCTGCAAGCAGCCGGTCAGGGTCGTGGCCGACCGCACCGTCGCCAACATGGCCGATTTCGTCTGCGGCGCCAATGAAGAGGGCTTCCACTTCACCGGCGCCAACTGGGGCCGCGACCTGGCCGAGCCGCTGGTGGCCGACCTGCGCAACGTGGTCGAAGGCGACGCCTCGCCGGACGGCAAGGGCGTGCTGGCAATCGAGCGCGGCATCGAAGTGGGCCACGTGTTCCAGCTCGGCACCGCCTACTCGGAAAGCATGAAGGCGACTTTCCTCGACGAAAACGGCAAGCCGGCGCCGCTGCAGATGGGCTGCTACGGCATCGGCGTGACCCGCATCCTGGGCGCGGCGATCGAGCAGAACTTCGACGACAAGGGCATCATCTGGCCGACCGCGATCGCGCCGTTCGAAGTGGTGCTGTGCCCGATGGGGATGGACCGCAGCGAGATGGTCAAGGAGCAGGTCGAGGCGCTGTACGCCGGCCTGCAGGCGGCCGGCGTCGACGTCATCGTCGACGACCGCGGCTTGCGCCCGGGCGCCATGTTCGCCGACTGGGAGCTGATCGGCGTGCCGCACCGCGTCGTGATCGGCGAGCGCGGCCTCAAAGAGGGCAACCTCGAGTATCAGGGCCGGCGCGATGCCGAGGCGACCGCCGTGCCGGTGGCCGGCATGGTCGACTTCATCAAGGGCAAACTGAGCCAGTGATCCGCACCGATCCAGCTGCGAAATGGCTGGCACGGCTGCTGCTCGCGGTGGGCCTGGCCGCTGGCGCCATGGCCCACGCCGGCAACCAGAAGGAGGAGGCGCTGGCCGACTCGGTGCGCCTGGCGCTGGCCAACGCGATCAAGGACGCGCGCCCGCCGCAGCCGGCGTTTCGCGACGACGCGTCGCGCCAGCGCTACCAGCAATGGCTGGCCGTGATGTCCGAGCGCCTCAAGCGCAAGCTGCCGGACCAGCAGGTGCGCACCGAATTTCTCGAAACCGCCTGGTACGAGGCGACTCGCGCCGGACTCGACCCGGGGATGGTCCTGGGCCTGATCCAGGTCGAATCGGCCTACCGCAAATACGCCGTGTCGATGGTGGGCGCGCGCGGCTACATGCAGGTGATGCCGTTCTGGGCCAAGGTGATCGGCGACAGCGACCGCAGCAAGCTGTTCCACATGCAGACCAACCTGCGCTACGGCTGCGCGATCCTGCGCATGTACATCGACATGGAGCAGGGCAGCCTGTACCTGGCGCTGGGCCGCTACAACGGCAGCCGCGGCCGCCGCGAGTACCCGAACGCCGTCCTCGCCGCCTGGAAGAAGTGGGAGATGGCGCCATCGCTCGGCCGCTGATCGCGGTTCTGCAAATCGGTTATGGATTCCCGAATGACGGTATGTGGGCCAACGGCGTTAAGAACGTCATTCCTGCCACTGGCAGAAATGACTTCCCGCACAGGCGGGAATCTACACTGAGCGTTAAAAACCGACACTAACGATCAGTTTTCAACTTATTAATTAATTCGAATGCAACGATAAAACAAAAAAGCCCCGGTTGCGAAACCGGGGCTTTTCTCCAATTCGGCCTGAACGGCCAAGTTGTTTTTATTTCAGATGATCGGAAATGAGTTTGGTCATTTCGAACATGGATACCTGGGCTTTGCCGCCGAAGACCGCTTTGAGCTTGTCGTCGGCATTGATCATGCGACGGTTCGCAGCGTCTTGCAGGTCGAGCTTTTTGATGTAGTCCCACACTTTTTTGGTGACTTCGGTGCGTGGCAGCGGCGTCGCGCCAACCACTGCGGCCAAGGTGCTGGACGGAGTCATCGCCTTCATGAAGGCGGCGTTAGGCTTGCGTGGTGCTGCTGGTTTCTTCGCTGCGGCTGCTTTTGGTGCCGCGGCCTTTGCTGGAGCTGCTTTTTTTGCCGCTGGCTTTGCCGCTGCTGCTGGCTTGGCTGCTGCTTTTTTTGCTGGAGCTGCTGCTGGGGTTTTTTTGGCTGTTGCCATCTTCGAGCCTCCTTAACGAACACATGGGAAATTGCGCAATTGATCGCACGGCTTATATTGGTGGGCTTTTACACTTGTTGCAAGTCTTTTTCGAAATTTTTCGCTCTAATACAAGCGAAATAGCCGGTTCCGTCGCCGCCCGGGCGCCGCAGAGCGGAAATTGAATATAAAAAGCCGGCCGCGGAGCTGTTCCGCCGGCCGGCTTTTTATCGCGCCGCAATCGCTTTTGGTGCTTAGCGCATGCCCGGCATCATGCCTTTCATTCCGCGCATCATCTTCATCATGCCGCCGCCCTTGAGCTTTTTCATCATGCTTTGCATCTGGTCGAATTGCGCCAGCATGCGGTTCACTTCCTGCACCTGGACGCCGGCGCCGGCGGCGATGCGGCGCTTGCGGGTCGCCTTGATCAGTTCCGGCTTGGCGCGCTCGGCCGGCGTCATCGAGTCGATGATGCCGACCATGCGGCGCACCTGCTTGTCGGCCTGGTCCATGTTGCCGCCGGCGGCAGCCTGCTGGAACTGGGCCGGCAGCTTGTCGACCAGGCTGGCCATGCCGCCCATTTTCTTCATCTGGCCCAGCTGCGACTTGAAGTCGTTCATGTCGAAACGGCCGCCGACCTTGATCTTGTTGGCCAGGTCGGCCGCCGCCTTGACGTCGACGCCCTTGCGCGCTTCCTCGACCAGCGCGAGGATGTCGCCCATGCCGAGGATGCGGTTGGCCATGCGCTGGGCGTCGAACGCTTCCAGCCCGTCGAGCTTTTCGGACACGCCGGCGAACTTGATCGGCTTGCCGGTGATGTGGCGCACCGACAGCGCCGCGCCGCCGCGCGAGTCGCCGTCGAGCTTGGTGAGCACGATGCCGGTCAGCGGCAGCGCGTCGTTGAAGGCCTTGGCGGTGTTGATCGCATCCTGGCCCAGCATGGCGTCGACCACGAACAGCGTCTCGATCGGCTTGACCGCCGCGTGCACGGCGGAAATTTCCTGCATCATCGCTTCGTCGATGCCGAGGCGGCCGGCGGTGTCGATGATCAGCACGTCGTGGTAGTGCTTCTTGGCCCAGTCGAGCGCGGCGCGCGCGATGTCGACCGGCTTGTCGGTGCTTGAGCTCGGGAAGAAGTCGGCGCCGACCTGCCTGGTGACCGATTCGAGCTGGGCGATCGCGGCCGGACGATACACGTCGGCCGAGACGGTCAGCACTTTCTTTTTCTTCTCTTCGCGCAGGTACTTGGCGAGCTTGCCGACGGTGGTGGTCTTGCCGACGCCTTGCAGGCCGGCCATCAGGATGATCGCCGGCGGCTGCTGCGCAAAGCTGAGCTGCGACGCTTCCGGGCCGAGGTCGGCGCCCATCAGGATGGCGAGTTCCTTCTGCACCACGCCGACCAGCGCCTGGCCGGGGCTGAGCGAGCCGATGACTTCTTCGCCGAGCGCCTTTTCCTTGACGCGGCTGATGAACTCGCGCACGGCGGGCAGCGCCACGTCGGCTTCGAGCAGCGCCAGGCGCACTTCGCGCAGCATCTCGGCGGTATTCGTTTCGGTCAGACGCGCCTCACCGCGCATGGTCTTGACGACCTTGGCAAGGCGTTGGGTTAAGTTATCTAGCATGGCGAACCTGGAGGAAGACTTGGACAAGCCCGGCGTGGCGCCAGGCGGTGACGTGCATTTTACCTCATCGACGCGCGCAGGATCGGCGCTTCCTGCTACCATCTAGCGAGCGGCTGTTGCCGCGGTGCACTAAATGACGGCGCTCGCCAGGGTGCCAGAGGGTTTGGAATGTTCGCTCGCCTGCTATTCATATTGATAACGATCCAGCTGCCGGCCGGTGCCGCCACCGTGCGCATGGCGTTCGGCGACAACTTGCCGCCCTATATATTAGTGAGCAGCGGTGCCGGCATCGAAGTCGACATCGTGCGCGAGGCGCTGGCCTACCGCGGCCACGTGCTGCAGCCGGTGTTCATGCCGATGGGGCGCATCCCCGTGACATTCACCGGCGGCAAGAGCGATGCGATCATGATGGACGTCGGCCAGGACATGCAGGCCGCCGGCGGCCTGTACGGCGACGCCCCGGTGGTGTACGACAACGTCCTGTTTTCCCTGGCCAGCCGCGGCTTGTCGCTGAAACAGCCGGCCGACCTGCGCAATCTGTGGGTGATGTCGTTCGTCGGCGCCGCCAGGCGTTATCCCGACTGGCTGGGCCGGCTGGAACACCAACGCTTTTACGTCGAGCACAACAACCAGGCGGTGCAGCCGCTGTTGCTGGCGCTGGGGCGCTACGACGTCGTGGTCTGCGACCGCACCATCTTCACCTATTATTTGCGCCAGCAGCAGAAGGCCGACCCGAAATTCCGCATGCCGGACGTCGCCGTGCACCCGTTGCCGGCCGCCGACGCGCGCGCCTACCGGCCGGTGTTTCGCAGCGCCCGGGTGCGCGACGACTTCAATGCCGGCCTGGCCTACCTGCGCAAGAGCGGCCGCTACGACGCCATCTACCGCCACTACCTCGATGGCGAGTGAGGCCGGCGCGGCTACGTGTTTTCCGCAAATTGACAAAATTTCTGTCTAGAACTTCCAACGCTTGCTATGATCTTGTAAAACTAGTCAGGGAAATTCCCACAATAAACGGAGACAGGTATGACAACAAGAATGATCTGCAAGACCATCGCCATCGCGGCCATGCTGGTGGCGGGCGGCGCCCAGGCGCAGGAAGTAGTCCGCCTCGGCAACCTCAAGTTCGCCCACTACGGCGCCGTGTCGTATATGAAGGAAATCGCGCCGAAATGCGGCATCAAGGTCGAAGAGAAGATCTTCGCCAAGGGCCTTGACGTGATGCAGGCGATTATCGCCGGTGAACTCGACGTCGGCACCACCGCCTCCGAAGCGGCCATTTCGGGCCGTGCCTCGGGCGCGCCGATCTTCGTCGTGGCCGGCTTCGCCAAGGGCGGCGTGCGCCTGGTCGCGCGTCCCGAACTGAACGTCAAGACGGTCAAGGACCTGAAGGGCAAGAAAGTCGGCGTCACCCGCGGCGCCATCCAGGAAGTGCTGCTGATGGCCGAACTGCAGAAGGCTGGCCTCTCCGCCGACAGCGCGCCGGGCAAGGACGTGCAGATCATCTACCTGTCGTATCCGGACCTGAACGCGGCCCTGCTGGGCAAGAACATCGACGCCATGATGCAGTCCGAGCCGCAGTCGTCGCAGGCGATCAACAAGAACTTCGGCGCCGAAGTGATCAAGCCGTACGACACGCCGATCGGCGAGCCGTTGCGTACCATGGTGATGACCGAGAAGTTCTACAAGGAAAAGCGGCCGCTGGCCGAGAAGTTCATGAAGTGCTTCGTCGAGGCGACCAAGACCTTCATCGACAACAAGGTGCTGGCCGAGAAGTACGTGCGCGAGACCGTGTTCAAGGGCCAGATCACGACCGACGACTTCAACGACGCGATGGGCAATTCCGCCTACACGTATGACATCACGCCGGAGCACATCCAGATCACCACCGACATCATGGCCAAGACAGGCGTCGGCAAGATGGCCAAGCCACCGGTGGCCAAGGACTGGGTCAAGACCGACATGCTCGACGCCGCCAAGAAGAGCCTGAATGTCAAATAAGGTCCCACGCATTGCCGGCGCGCGCTGGCGTGAGATCGGCATCGGCCTGATTGTGCCTGCCGTCATCATCGCGCTATGGCAGGCGGTGGCGCAGCTCGGCTGGGTCAATCCGCAGGTGCTGCCGTCGCCGCTGGCGGTGGTCGAGAAGTGGATCGCCTACCTGCTGCCGATGCAGCCGTATGCCGACGGCAGCAAGCTGGCCTGGTTCTTTTCGGGCGAACTGCTGATCGACTCGCTCGGCAGCATGTACCGGGTGTTGGTCGGCTTCGCGATCGGCGCCGGGTTGGCGCTGCCGATCGGACTGGCAATGGGCGCGAGCAATCGCGTCTACGCCTGGCTCAACCCGCTGTTCCAGCTGCTGCGGCCGATCCCGCCGATCGCCTACATCCCGCTGTCGATCCTGTGGTTCGGGCTGGGCAATCCGCCGGCCGTGTTCCTGATCGCGCTGGGCGCCTTCTTCCCGGTGCTGATGAACACCATCGCCGGCGTGCGCCAGGTCGACAGCATCTACCTGCGCGCGGCGCGCAACCTCGGCGCCAGCCAGAGCACCATGTTCCTGCGCGTGATCCTGCCGGCGGCGGTGCCGTACATCCTGGCCGGCGTGCGGATCGGCATCGGCACCGCCTTCATCGTGGTGATCGTCTCCGAGATGATCGCGGTAAACAACGGGCTCGGCTTTCGCATCCTCGAAGCGCGCGAATATTTCTGGTCCGACAAGATCATCGCCGGCATGATCACCATCGGCCTGTGGGGCCTGGCGATCGACGTCGGCATGAACCGCCTGAACAACCATTTGCTGCGCTGGCACCGCGGGCTGGAAAGCTGAGATGAACGAGACCCACATTATTATTTCGGGCGTGAGCAAGGTGTTCCAGACCGCCGACCGCGAACTGGTGGCGCTGAAAGACATCAACCTCGAGATCCCGCGCGGCCAGTTCACCTGCCTGCTGGGGCCGTCCGGCTGCGGCAAGTCGACCCTGCTCAACGCGGTGGCCGGTTTCTCGCTGCCGAGCGCCGGCACCATCACCTGCGACGGCCGGCGGGTGACCGAGCCGGGGCCGGACCGCGGCATGGTGTTCCAGGAATACGCCTTGTTTCCGTGGATGACGGTCGAGGACAACATCGGCTTCGGGTTGCAGATCAAGGGCGTCGGCAAGGCCGAGATCCGCCAGCGCGTCGACGCTTTGCTGGCGATGCTGTCGCTGTCGGACTTTCGCACGCGCTTCCCGAAGGACCTGTCGGGCGGCATGCGCCAGCGCGTGGCGATTGCCCGTGTGCTGGCGCTCGACTCGCCGATCATGCTGATGGACGAGCCGTTCGGCGCGCTCGACGCGCTGACGCGCCGCAACCTGCAGGACGAGCTGCTGCGCATCTGGGCCGAGCTGAAGAAGACCATCATCTTCGTCACCCACAGCATCGAGGAAGCGATCTACCTGGCCGACCGCATCGTCGTCATGACGTACCGGCCGGGCACGGTCAAGCGCGACATCATCGTCGAGCTGCCGCGCGAGCGCGACCCGGCCTCGCCCGAGTTCAACGCCCTCAAGCGCGAGCTGGGCCAGCTGGTGATGGAAGAGCAGCAGCGCCATCACCACGACGAGCTGCGCATGGCCGCCGTCGACTGACCATCTTGCCAACGAACACCCCTGGGGTCAGTTCCGACATTCGGACACGGTCTCTTCCGTATCGAGGCAAAATGCTCGATTACGGTTGGGCCCGTGTCCGAATGTCGGAACTGACCCCCGGGTCTTCGATGGTGTAAACTTCAGCACATGCACACCACCTTATTCTTAGCCGCCACGCTGCTGTACGCCGTGTGCGCGTTCCTGCCGATCCGCCAGGGCGCACTGATTTCGGCCATCACCGGCCTGGCCTGGCTGCTGCACGGCGCCGCGCTGTGGTTCGACATGCGCGCGCCGGGCGGCCTGCGCGTCGGATTCGCCATCATGTTGTCGGCCGCGCTGTGGGTGTCGGTCGCCGCCTACTGGTTGGAAAACCGCAATTTCGCCCTCGACGGCCTGCGCCGCATCGTGATGCCGTGCGCCGCCGCTGCCGCCGTGCTGCCGGCCTTGTTCCCCGGCAGCGTGTTCCAGTTGCAGGGGCAGTCACCCGCCTTCGGCTGGCATATCGCGGTGGCGATGCTGGCCTACAGCACCCTGACGATCGCCGCCTTCCACGCGGTGCTGATGGCGCTGCAGGAGTCGCGCCTGCATACGCGCAGCCCGGCCGCCGGCTGGCTCGGCGGCGCGCTCGACCAGCTGCCGGCCTTGCTGACGATGGAAAAACTGCTGTTCCGCCTGATCGGCATCGGCTTCGTGCTGCTCAGCCTGACGGTGCTGTCGGGCATCGTGTTTTCCGAACAGCTGTTTGGCGCGGTCCTCAAATGGGACCACAAGACCGTGTTCGCACTGCTGTCGTGGCTGCTGTTCGCCGCGCTGCTGGCCGGGCGCAAATGGCGCGGCTGGCGCGGCAAGACCGCACTGCGCTTCACCCTGGCCGGCTTCGCCACGCTGGTGCTGGCCTACGTCGGCAGCCGCTTCGTGCTCGAAGTGGTGCTGCACCGGGCGGTCGCATGAGCCGCCTCTTGTTCTGGCTGGCGCTGGCGATCCTGATCGTGATGGCGATCCGCAGCAAGCTGCGCTCGTCAAGCATCAAGCCGCCGCCGGCTTCTCGCGCCATGCCGCGCGAGCCGGAAGCCGAAGCGATGACCAGCTGCGCCCATTGCGGCTTGTATTTCCCCGCCTCCGAAGCGGTGCGCGCCGACGGCCTGGACTACTGCAGCCCGGCGCACGTCCGGCTGCCGGCGAAGTAGCCGCCGATGGCTCGCTGGCAAGCGCTGTCGGTCGAATCGCGCGACACGTTCTGGCGCTCGCTGCAAACGCTGAACGCCACCCGCGTCGTCATCGCGATGGTGCTGCTGCTGTACCTGAGCTTCGACAGCCGCGGCGTGCGCGCCAGCCAGCAGCTGTACGCCGAAACCTGCATCGCCTACCTGGTCGCGGCGCTGGCGTTTGGCGCGCTCACCATCTACTGGCGGCGCCGCTTCCTGTTCCAGCTGGGCACCCAGATCGCGATCGACATCGGCGTCATCTCGCTGCTGTACGTCAGCGGCGGCGGGGTGCGCAGCGGGCTGGCGATCCTCTACCTGTTCCCGCTGGCCGGCGCGGCGATCCTGGCGCCGCTGGTGCTGGCGCTGTTTTCGGCCTCGCTGGTGACGCTGTTCCTGATCGGCGAGAGTGTCTGGAACGCCTACCTCAAGGATGGCGATACGCCGCTGGCGCAGTCCGGCATGGTCGGCGCGGCGTTCTTCGCGGTGGTGCTGCTGGTCAGCCGCCTCGCCGCGAAGCTGATCGGCCAGGAGGAACTGGCCGCGCGGCGCGGCGTCGACCTGCGCATCCAGCAGGCGATCAACCGCATCGTGATGGCCGACGTCGGCGACGGCATCCTGGTGGTCGGGCCGGACGGCGAGGTATTTACCAGCAATCCGGCGGCCCAGCGCATGCTGGCGCTGGCCGGCGAGGGCGTCGACTTCAGGCTCGGCGAGATCGCCCCGCTCGAACCGATCGCGCAGGCCTTCAGCGCCTGGCTGGCCCTGCCGGCGGAAAGCGCGCCGGCCGAAGGCCAGGGCGCCTTTGTCACCATCAAGCCCGACCAGGACGGCGGCGGCCCGGGCCCGGTGCTGCGCAGCATGCGGCCCGACCTGGCCGCGCACCTGAAGCTGCGCTTCGCGCGGGTCGACACGCCGCACCATGCGACGGAACGCTGCGTGATCTTCCTGCAGGACGTGACGGCGATCGAAAACCAGGCGCAGCAGCTCAAGCTGGCCTCGATGGGCCGGCTCACGGCCAGCATCGCGCACGAGGTGCGTAACCCGCTGTCGGCGATCGGCCACGCCACCTCGCTGCTGGCCGAAGACCTGGTCGAGCCGTCGCACGCGCGCCTGCTGAAGATCGTCGGCGACAACGTCGCCCGCGTCAACCGCATGGTCGAGGACATCCTGCAGCTGTCGCGCAAAGTGCAGCCGCATTCCGAGCCGCTGCCGCTGGATGCATTCCTGGCCGAGATCCGCACCGAGTTCCACGAAACCCACGCGCTGCCGGCCGACATGATCCGGGTCGGCGGCGCCGCCAGCTCGCCGGTGCGCTTCGACGCGCTGCACCTGCGCGAAGTGGTGGTCAACCTGCTCACCAATGCGATCCGCTACGCCAGCGGCACGCCCGGCTCGATCCGCCTGTTCGTCGTCAGCGACAGCCCGGGGCGGATGGAACTGCACGTGCAGGACGACGGTCCCGGCATCACGCCGGAAGTGCGCGCCCACTTGTTCGAGCCGTTCTACACTACGTCGAGCAAGGGCACCGGCCTCGGACTGTACCTGGCGCGCGAACTGTGCCTCAATAACGGCGCCATGCTCGATTACGAATACCGCTTCGATCCCGGCGCGTTCGGCCTGCGCAAGGCCAGCGGCAGGTTTGTCATCACGTTCGCGCAGCCATTGGCTCTGTGAGAAAGGCAGCATCATGAGTTCACCCCGCATCCTGGTCGTCGACGACGAGGCCGACCTGCGCGAACTGCTCGACATCACCCTGGTGAAGATGGGCCTCGACGTCGACTGCGCCGAGACGCTGCGCGAGGCGCGCGCGCTGTTCGCCGCCAACGAGTACGCGCTGGTGCTGACCGACATGCGCCTGCCCGACGGGCTCGGGCTCGAGCTGGTGCGCGAAGTCGCCGCCAGCGGCAAGGGTACGCCGATCGCCGTCGTCACCGCCTACGGCAGCGCCGACAACGCGGTCGTCGCACTGAAGGCCGGCGCCTTCGACTACGTCTCCAAGCCGGTGGTGCTGGACGACCTGCGCGTGATGGTGCGCTCGGCGCTGCGCCTGGCCCCGGCCGAGGCGGGCCAGCCGGCCGCCGCCGGCGCCGCTCCGAGCCGCCTGATCGGCGATTCCCCCGCAATGCAGGGACTGCGCGCGCAGATCGGCCGCCTCGCGCGCTCGATGGCGCCGATCGCCATCACGGGCGAATCGGGCAGCGGCAAGGAACTCGCGGCGCGTGAAATCCACGCCCAAAGCTCGCGCGCGGCGCGTCCCTTCATCGCGGTCAACTGCGGCGCGATTCCCGAGGCGCTGATGGAAGCGGAGTTTTTCGGCTACCGCAAGGGCGCCTTCACCGGCGCCGCCGACGAGCGCGACGGCTTCTTCCAGGCGGCCAACGGCGGCACCCTGATGCTCGACGAAGTGGCCGACCTGCCGCTGGCGATGCAGGTCAAGCTGCTGCGCGCGATCCAGGAGCGGCGCGTGCGCAAGATCGGCGCCACCGCCGAGGAGCCGGTCGACGTGCGCATCATCAGCGCCACCCACCAGGACCTGGCGCACTGCGTCGAAACCGGCAAATTCCGCCAGGACCTGTTCTACCGCCTGAACGTGATCGAGCTGGGCTTGCCGCCGCTGCGCGACCGGCTGGGCGACCTCGGCGTGCTGACCGAGGCGATCCTGACCCGCCTGGCCGGCCCGGGGCAGAAGGCGGCGCTCGGCCCGCAGGTGCTCGAGACCTTGCGCGGCTATTCCTTCCCCGGCAACGTGCGCGAACTGGAAAACGTGCTCGAACGCGCGCTGGCGTTTGCCGACGACGGCGTGATCGAAGTGGCCGACCTGTCGCTCAAGAGCGCGCGCGTGATGGAGCCGTCGCCCGAACCGGTGGCCGCGCCCGCCGCGGCCCCGGTGGCCGCGCCGCCGCCCGGCCCCGACGCGCTGCCCAATAGCCTGCCCGACTACCTGATCCAGGTCGAACGCGACATCATCCTGCGCGCGCTGGCCCAGACCCAGTTCAACCGCACCCAGGCCGCCCAGCTGCTCGGCATCAGCCTGCGCCAGCTGCGCTACCAGATGGCCAAGCTCGATATCCAGGCGCCGGAATAATGGGCGCGCTGACCACGACGTCGATCGGCGCCGACGGCTGGTGCGCCGGCGCGATCCGTTACGACTCGCCCAACTTCGACGCCCGCCCGGCCGGCATGCCGGTCGAACTGCTGGTGGTCCACAACATCAGCCTGCCGGCGGGCCGCTTCGGCGGCCCGCACATCGCCGACCTGTTTACCAACCGCGTCGATTTCGCCGCCGATCCCTCGTTCGCCGACCTGCGCGGCCTGACCGTGTCGGCCCATTTCCTGGTGCGGCGCGACGGCCGCGTGCTGCAGTTCGTCTCCTGCAACGCGCGCGCCTGGCATGCCGGCGTGTCGCGCTTCGGCGGCCGCGACCAATGCAACGATTTTTCGGTCGGCATCGAAATGGAAGGCTCGGATTTTGTTGCTTTTTCGCCAGCGCAATACGAAACCCTCGCCGCGCTGACCGTCGCGCTGGCCGCGGGCTATCCGATCGCCGCCGTCCAGGGGCACGAACACATCGCGCCGGGCAGGAAAACCGATCCGGGACCGTTTTTCGACTGGGAAATGTTCGCCCGCACCCTTGCCCGCAATGCCGCAAACCTGCACGAAAATGATGCAACGTTAGTGCTCGCTCACCGGCTGGTCGGCGTCGTTTCCGCACTGGAAAATGTCAAGACTCCGCACCAAAAAAAATAGCAAATATTTAGTCTCCAATGGTGTCCGAAATGTATTGCGTGCGTATCGGTCAGGTACTACAATTAGTCTCACATTAACGCTTATGACTAGATGTAGTGGTGCCGAGGGATCCTCCCCGACACAGATTTTCCACCAGTCCAGTCGGTTCGGACCGGTTTCGAACCAGCGTTTTCCACCCATGTTCAGCGTCGTTCGCCAAAAGCTACAACGGTTGGCAGGGTATTTTTTTGCTTTTTTTATTTGTTGAAGGATCGGCCTCGACGCCGGTTCATTTGAAAACAATGGCTGCGGCACGACTGCAGCCGTCCCCGGGAGCCTCAATGCAAACATTACAAGACACTTCGATCAATCCGCTGCACGTCACCCCAGGGTCGACGGCTCCCGCGGCGGACGGCAACGCAACCGAGATCGCATCGCACGGCGACTACCGCATCATCCGCCGTAACGGCGCCGTCGTCGCGTTCGAGCCATCGAAGATCGCCATCGCCGTCACCAAGGCCTTCCTCGCCGTCACCGGCGGCCAGGGCGCGGCATCGGCGCGCGTGCGCGACCTGGTCGAGCAGCTGACCGCCAGCGTGGTTGCCGCGCTGGTGCGCCGCCACCCGGGCGGCGGCACCTTCCACATCGAAGACGTGCAGGACCAGGTCGAACTGTCGCTGATGCGCTCGGGCGAGCATGACGTCGCGCGCGCCTACGTGCTGTACCGNNGCCAAGCACATGGAAGAGCGTCGCCTGGCCAAGGAAGCGCAAGGCGGTTCGGCCGACGTCGCCGCGCCGCAGATTCACGTGACCGAAAACGGCGAGCGCCGCGCGCTCGACATGAACCAGGTCCGCGACCTGATCAACGCCGCCTGCGTCGGCCTCGAAAAGCACGTCGATGCCGACGCCATCCTGGCCGAGACGGTGCGCAACCTGTACGACGGCGTGCCGGTCGAAGAGCTGCACAAGTCCGCCATCCTGGCTGCCCGCGCGCTGATGGAAAAGGACCCGGCCTACTCGCAAGTGACCGCCCGCATCCTGCTGCACACCATCCGCAAGGAAGTGTTCGGCAAGGAAGTGCCGCAGGCAAAAGCGGCCGCTGCCTATATAGAGTACTTCCCGCAATACATCGCCAAGGGCATCGCCAACGAATTGCTCGACCCGGTGCTCGCTTCCTACGACCTGGCCAAGCTGGCCAAGGCGCTGGTCGCCGACCGTGACTTGCAGTTCGGCTACATCGGCCTGCAGACCCTGTACGACCGCTACTTCCTGCACGTGCGCGATGTCCGCATCGAAATGCCGCAGGCGTTCTACATGCGCGTCGCCATGGGCCTGTCGCTGCGCGAAGAAAACCGCGAAGCGCGCGCCATCGAGTTCTACCACCTGCTGTCGTCGTTCGACTTCATGAGCTCGACCCCGACC
>CXWL01091288.1_pt1 | contig 15224 bp, 15 predicted proteins | sample 590931 | NCBI WGS metagenome assembly CXWL01 (sample SAMEA3498368, study PRJEB10139) | groundwater metagenome | biome: water well; material: biofilm material | place: Germany | collected 2015-04-27 | reverse complement strand
GAACAGCGCCAGAGAAGGGATGACCAGCCAGAAAACATTGAGGGAGAATGCCGACACTTTTTGCTCATCGCCGGATTCGATATATAGCCAAATCATGACCGCCAGTGAAGTCAACGGTACTGAAGCGAGCAAAGCGCCAAATATACTGCTGCGTTTGACTACCTCGCTGACCAATACGATCAGCCCGGCAGTCAACAAAACCTTGGTTGCATAATAAAACATGAATGCGCTTAGCCCCGCCTAACTGTAACTCAGCCCCATTGCCTCGCGCACAGTGCGCAATACCTCCTCCAAGATTACTTTGCTCGGCTTGGCCGCCGCAACCAGCCGCTCCACGGCCTGTTGTATCTGCTCACCGGAAATCACAACTATCCTCCAGGTTAATCGGCGCGCAGTTTAGCTGAACGCACAAAGCAAATACAGGGGCAGCACCTCTCATAGCAAATTCCCTTTTCGCAAAGCTCCCAATAACAACTTGCCTTTTTCAGTCAGCCGATATTTCTGCAGGCGACTATTGGGTTTGTCTGGCATGGTGCGTTCCAGCAATTCATCCTCCAGCAGTTTATCCAGATAGTTGCGCTGAAAAGTCTCACGATGCCGGATACCCGCCACCTCCTGAATTTCTGCGCTCTTCAAATCTTTAGTTGAGCACGCTTCAACAACACGCATCACCCACGGATCAACTTGTCCGGTGACTTGTCCGGTGACTTCACCTGCGACAACTTCCCTCGCCTTACGCCAGATCGTCGTTACAAACCCATCCGACACCGTGAACTGTGGCTCGGGCAGCCCTACTTCGCGGCAGCGGCGAATCATGTCGCCCGTGCGCGTCCCCATGCGCTCGATGTACTTGGTGAGGTAAAGCGGCGCCGCCAACTGCGGATTGAACGGCACGGAGCCATGCGGATGGCGCAATTTTTCCAGTGTCAGCGAAGGCGGCAAAGCGCCGGGGTTCCACACCTCCAGCCGGTCGGCGAACAACATCACCTGCACGCTGCCATTGCTGGTGAATTCGCCGGTGTTACCGGAAGCGATTGCGGCCTGTCCGGGAAATCGGGTGCAGCACCCCAAGCCCGCTCCAGCCACGCCGAATCGGACTTGTTGCGTTCACTCTTGGTGTGCAGATAACCGATGAAGTCGAGCACTTCCCGCTGGAATTCCGGCGGCAATGCGCTGGTTTCTTTGTCGATTGCTTCAATGATGTTGTTCATTACTCTCCTCCTTCAGATTCTCAGGACAGCGACAAGTTTGGCTCTGGTAATCGTAGTAATATTCTCTCAATATTTTTGTCACTTTATCACAAGCCATGTGATGAGCTCGAAGTCTCCAGCGGACTTTACCCGCTTGCAGGAGTCTGTAAGTTTTCCTCCACGCCCGGAAAAAAGATTGCCCGCATTCTTCCGCTCGAATTGTGCGGCGATGGCAGTTAGGAGCGCGTCATCGGCAACCGCAAAGCTTCCATAGAGGTGCCGGAAATATGACTTGTAGCTTGCATCCGGATTTGACCGACCCATCGCCATGCGCGTTGAAGATTTTCTTTAGCGCGTAATTGATCCAAGTCCGCCATGATGGATTAAGCTGCCAGCGCCTCATGCAGCACGGCTTCGAGCAGGCGGCGGCTGTTGGTCTGGGTGGTGGTGAGCTGGGCTTCCAGTTGGTCGCACAGCGCCATCAGTTCATCGACCTTGGCGACGATGCGGTGTTGTTCGGCGAGGGGCGGGAGTGGGAAAATTAATGCAACTGCGTCACCTGTTCCAAGACGCGGCATCTTCATGCCGTACATCAACCGATCAACTTGCGCCATCGTCAAAGGCGATTTCAAAACCAGCTTCATATACTCTGGCACCATTCCGCAATAGCCGCGAATTGGAATGATCTCGGTCGTACAAACCCCGTCCCGATCTGCCACCAAGACTTTGTTCAAATAAGGACGCAGCTTTCCAAACAGCACGTCACCGCTTTTGAATATAGTTTTAGTACTTTGAAAAGAACGATTCGATGACTGAACTCGTTCAACCAGTCGGGATGTATCTTTTTCAATGTCTTCGAGATCCACCCATAATTTGCAAGTCATTCCAGATATCGCCTTACCGGATCAAGCGCCGACTTCATGCAACACCTTCCCTTCATGCAACGCCCAGTACAGTGCTGTCCCAGGCAGGTGCCCCAAACCGGCGCGAAATTTAGCTGGCTGCATACCGCCTTCTGTTTCAACTCGAAGGGAGTGGCAATTTGCCCACACTCTTTTGATCCCAAATAATCCATTAGCACTAAACTGCGTCATTCCCGCGCAGGCGGGAATCCAGATGATTAAAAAATCTCCCGCAAAGCGGGGCAAAACCGCGATTTTGTCCGCGCACCCGCAAGGGGTAGGCCGTGGTTGTAAAGCCAATAAATTGGCAACAACCACGCACTCGCGGGGTGTTTTCTATTGCTGAATTCCCGCCTGCGCGGGAATGACGGGCTGACGGATTATCTGGGTTGATAACTCCATGAGCCAACGCCGCTTTTGGCGGGTGCTTGTTCAGCGTTTCCTTAAGTATTTCCTCGTCACATACTCATCTACAATTTGTTTGAATTCCGCCGCGATATTCTCACCGCGCAGGGTAGCTGTTTTTTCCCCGTCCACATACACGGGCGCTGCGGGATTCTCGCCGGTGCCGGGCAGGCTGATGCCGATGTTGGCCAGTTTGCTTTCGCCTGGACCGTTGACGATACAGCCCATCACCGCCACCTTCATCTCTTCCACTCCGGCATATTGTTCGCGCCACAGCGGCATCTGCGCGCGAAGGTAATTCTGGATACTCTGCGCCAGTTCCTGAAACACGGTGCTGGTGGTGCGCCCGCATCCGGGGCAAGCCGTGACCATGGGGGCGAACGCGCGTAAGCCCATGGTCTGCAAAATCTCTTGCGCTACCACCACTTCTTGCGTGCGGTCACCGCCCGGTTCGGGCGTTAAGGAAACACGGATAGTGTCGCCGATGCCTTCCTGTAGCAGTACGGCCAGCGCGGCGGTGGAGGCGACGATGCCCTTGGAACCCATGCCCGCTTCGGTCAAACCCAGGTGCAGCGGGTAGTCGCAGCGCCGCGCCAACTCGCGATAGACCGCGATCAAGTCCTGCACCTCGCTCACCTTGCACGACAGCACGATGCTGTCATGCGGCAAACCCAATTCTTCAGCGCGCTTTGCGCTATCCAATGCGGACACGATCAGCGCTTCGCGCGTCACTTCCGCCACATCCTTCGGCTGCGGCAAGTTGGCGTTTTCATCCATCATACGCACGACCAGTNNCGCCTGGCCGCCTCAATCATGATGGCAAACTGGTCTTCGCCTTTGCGGTTCTTACCGACATTGCCGGGGTTGATGCGGTATTTCGCCAGCGCCTGGGCGCATTCCGGAAATTCGGTCAGCAGGCGGTGGCCGTTGTAGTGGAAGTCGCCGATCAGCGGCACGTCGCAGCCCATCCCATCCAGCAGTCTGCGAATACGCGGAACAGCGGCTGCGGCTTCGGAAGTGTTCACTGTTATGCGCACCAGCTCGGAACCGGCTTGCGCCAGTTCAAGCACCTGGCGCGCGGTGCCTTGCGCATCGGCAGTGTCGGTGTTGGTCATGGATTGCACCACCACCGGCGCGCCGCCGATGGCGATATTGCCGACCATGACGCGCTGCGCCATGCGGCGCTTAATCGGGGAATTGCTCACTCTTATTCCAGCGTCAGGCGGGCAACTTGCGCTTTGGTGTATGGGGTAAGATCAACGGCCTTCCCCTTGTAATACAGGCGCACTCCATTGGTATGGCCGATTACAACAGAAAACGGCGGCAGGCCATTGACGCTGTGCTCACTGGCAGGCGGATTGGTTTGTGACAGCAATATCTTGCCCTCTTTGTCCGTCACCTCCACCCAGGACTCTTCGTCAAACTCCAGGCGGATCACGGCGGCTTTTTTGGTTGCGCTGTTTGCATCAACCGGTTTGGCGAGAGGCTCAGCATCTCGACGCACGGATGTTGCGTCACTTTTTTGCGCTTTCATCGCCTCCGCATCGGATGCCTCCATGGCGGGCATCGCCGCAGAAGATACAGGTGTTTCCGCCTTTGGCAGCTTAGGCGCATTTGAAGGCTTAGGCTCATTGCCGTGCAGCCAAACGAACAGAGTCAACGTGGCGGCAACTGCGAGCCCTGCCACAAGCCAGATAATATTCGGCCTGCGCGACGAATGTTTGTTTGGAATGGCAACTTCCGCCTGCGGGCTTGCGGTTGCTGGCGCGGCCTGCACAACCGCTCCCGGCAGCGCTGCCAGCAAGGGGACAGGGTCGAGTTGCAACAATCTGGCATAACTGCGCACGAAGCCGCGCACGAAGGCCATTTCCGGCAGGTGCGCGAAATCGTCCTCCTCCAGCGCTTCAATTTGGCGCGGCGCAAACTTCAGGCGGTTGGACACGTCGGCCACGCCCAGGCCGAGGCCGGTGCGCGCCTCGCGCAGCGCGGCGCCCACGCTGAACGGCTTTGCCTCAATACCACCCGGCGTAATGCCTAGGGTATTGCCCGGAACCTCATTCGGCTGGTTGTCCATCATTGCCCGTGCAACAACATTTGAGCCTCGCGCGAATCCGGAAAGCGCTTGCGCAATTGCAAGGCATAACTCTCCTCGGAATTTTTATCTCTCAACTTGCGCTCGATCCGCACCGCCAGCCACAGGTTCTCGGCAGTCAGCGCAGAGGGTTCGCNNTCATATCCGCCAGGCCAAACAGCGCTTCCGGCATGTTAGGCTGAAGCTTCAGGGCCTTTTGCAGAAATTCCTCGGCATCCCTGGCATTGCCGCCTTTCTTGGAACACACACCGGCGTTCACGTATGATCTTTCCGGCGTGGAGTAGAGCGGGTTCTTCAGCGCCTGCATAAAGTGCTTGATGGAATCGCGCTCTTTGCCGCGCTGGCAGAGAAACCAGCCGTAATTGTTATGTGTGCCCGAATCGCTGTCATCCAATTGCAAGCTATGCTGAAAGTCCTCTTCTGCCTGCCGGTCCTCATGCAATGCCATGTTTACCAGCCCGCGCACGTTATAGGCTGGCGCGTAGTTTGGCTCGGCCCGCAACGCCGTTCTCAGTTCTTCCATGGCCACGCCAAGCTGAACCCGTTCGTAATAACTTGCCGCCAATTCGGTATGCACTTTTGCGCTGGCCTGTGAGCGTGTGGTGATCTGCTGGCCGGATGATCCCGATTGCGAGGCACACCCGGCCAAGCCCAAGGCTACCAGGATCCCACCCAGTATTTCCCTGCAGGAAAGCAATTTCATGTGCGAGCCTCTATCAATTGGTGCGTTCTTCTGGTTTTATCCTGCACCTGTCCGGCCAATTGTCCGCAGGCCGCCGCGATGTCGTCACCGCGTGTTCTGCGCGTAGTGGTCACGATATCGGCCTGCATCAGCACATCGCGGAAACGGCGCACCGCCTCCGCGCCGGAACGCCGGTAATGCGTCTGCGGAAACGGGTTGAACGGGATCAGGTTGAACTTGCACGGCACATCGCGCACCAGCGCAACCAGCTCACGCGCCTGCTGCGCGCTGTCATTCACGCCTTCCAGCATCACATACTCGAAGGTAATAAAATCGCGCGGCGCGCGCTCCAGATAACGCTGGCACGCCGCCATCAATTCGCAAAGCGGGTATTTCTGGTTGACCGGCACCAGCACATTGCGCAATGCATCGTTCGGCGCATGCAGCGACACCGCCAGCGCCACCGGACATTCCTCGCGCAACCTGTCCATCGCGGGAACAATCCCGGAAGTGGACACCGTGACGCGGCGGCGCGACAGGCCATAAGCGTTGTCATCCAGCATCAAGTGCAGCGCGCTTACCGTATTGTCGAAATTCAACAACGGCTCGCCCATACCCATCAGCACCACGTTGCTGATCGGCCAGTTGCCGTCTGCATCTTTGCCTATCTCGCGGTTGGCCCACCACAACTGTCCGATGATTTCCGCCACGCTGAGATTGCGGTTGAAACCCTGCTTGCCGGTGGAACAGAATGCACAGTCCAGCGCGCAACCCGCCTGGGTCGAGACGCACAGCGTGCCGCGCGTTTCTTCGGGAATGAACACCGCTTCGACCGCGTTGCCCGTCCCCACATCCAGCAGCCACTTGCGCGTGCCGTCATCGGATAATTCTTCACGCATCACATTGGGGGCCTGCACACAGGCTTGCTGCTTGAGCTTGCTGCGCAGCGACGCGGCGAGATCACTCATCGCGTCAAAATCGGACTCCCCCGCCTTGTGCAGCCAGCGCAACACCTGGCGCGCGCGAAAGGGCTTTTCGCCCTGCGCGGCAAACCAGGCGGTTAACTGCTGTGCATCAAAGTTGAGGAGGTTTTGTTGCATTAGCTTTCCCGGAAATTAGCGCGAATAAACATTCAACGCCGGAAAGAAATAAGCAATCTCCACCGCAGCCGTTTCAGCCGCATCCGAACCATGCACCGCATTCGCATCAATGCTGTCGGCGAAGTCTGCACGGATCGTGCCCTTATCGGCCTTCTTCGGATCGGTCGCGCCCATCAGATCGCGGTTCTTCAGAATCGCGCCTTCGCCTTCCAGCGCCTGGATCATGACAGGACCGGAAATCATGAAACTGACCAGATCGTTGAAGAATGGACGGGCACGGTGCACGGCGTAAAATCCTTCCGCTTCCTCACGCGACAGGCGCACCATGCGCGCAGCCACAATCTTCAGCCCGGCATTTTCAAAGCGGGTGTAAATCTGACCGATGACATTCTTGGCAACCGCATCGGGTTTGATAATAGACAAAGTACGTTCAACAGCCATGCGACATTCTCCAAACAAAGTTAATAAAAAAACAGGGCGCAATTCTAACAGGCTTTGCTTACGCTGTCGCAGTCGGCAAGCCCTGCAAAACACGATGCCACGAGCAAGCGGGCGCAATACTCGCAAGAGGGGTAGGCCGCGGTTGTAAAGCCGCTGAAGCGACACCCCACACGCTCTAGGCTAACGGACATTGCGCCGCATATTTTGAATCCGCACCAATGCGCTTCGCTTATTGTCGCCCTACATTCATGGCTCGGGGCAAAAAACTACCGCAATACTCGCCTCGCCCACAGCAGCCTGATACTCCGACGCAATCGCTACACCGGGCACGCAGGCCAATTCATCGCCGCAATACAACAACGGCAGGCGGTCGCGCTGCCAGGGTGGGATGTGGTGTTCTTGCAGCAGGTTCTTCAGCGTGCGCGTAGCGGCATTCGAGTGGGGGCGCAAGGTTTCGCCGCCACGCCGCAAGCGGAGCATCACGGGCGCGCGCTGCAATTTCGCCAGGCTAATGCCCGAGTTTTGTGTGCGAGTAAATTGCAGCCGCGCATTCAGCGCGGGCCATTCCAGCTCGGCTTCTCCATGCCACGGCAATATGAGGCTCCGGTCGAATTCGCCCAACACTCGCAACGCATATACCCTGCCCTGATAGCGGCGCACCTCCCAGCCGCCATAGGCGACGCACACTGCCGCATCCTCCCGCGCGCCGCACAGTTGGTGCAGCATGTCATCCAGTTGCACGGCTTGCGGCATCGGCGCGCCGTGGCCGTGCAGGAAATAGCGCAGCAGGTTTTTGGCGCGGGGTTGGCTCAATGACTGTAAACGAGCTGCTTCAAGAAGGGACTGCCTTTCATCTCCGTAAGCGCAACCCTCTCCCCTAGCCCCTCTGATTAAACCACTAGCCATTCGACTAGGTTGCATAACAACCGCAGCCAAGTCGCTGGTTATCCCCAAGGGAGAGGGGAATAGGTTTGGCGCATCCAGTTGTGCCAACTCATCGAGCAATATACTGGCCTCGGCAAAATGTTGCGCGCTGCGCGCCAAGGTATCGCGATAAGCGGGAAATTTCTCACCCAGCAAGGGCAGCACGCGATGGCGCAAAAAATTACGCGGGTAACGGTCGTCCACGTTGCTCTCGTCTTCTATCCATTGCAGATTTTCATCGGCTGCATAGTCCAGAATTTCCTGGCGGGAACAGTGCAACAAGGGGCGCACGATTGAACCTGTGTGAACATGATTAGACTCCGTTCGGGCTGAGCCAGTCGAAGCCCACTTTTCTATAGCAACTCCATGCCCTTCGACCATGCCGTTAACGTGAAACTCGCGCAGCGAATCGTTTGCTCCCTCTCCCAAAAACGCCCTCATCCTAACCTTCCCCCCAAGGGGGAAGGGTCGGTCGCCTCCTCCCCCATGGGGGGAGGATTGAGGAGAGGGTTGGAGAGGGTTGGTGAGATAACCAGCCACTTGGCTGCCGTCTTTGGGCAGCCTAGTGGAATGGATAGTAGTTCCATCAGGGAAACGGGCATAGCGAGTTTCATTTTCAGGGGTGGCTCCTTTGCCATGCCCGTTAGTCCTGAGCATAGTCGAAGGTTCGGGGCAAACGGGAAAAAACTTAACACCAGAACTTTTACGTTTGGCCAGCAGCGGCATGGCACTCGCTCCGCGCACCCCCGCTCCGCGCAGCAGTTGCAGCAGCAATGTTTCAGCCTGATCGTCGGCGTGATGAGCGAGCGCCACGAAATCGCACGCCTGAGCGGAGAACGCCGCATGGCGCAGTTTGCGCGCCGCCGCCTCGATGCCCATTTCGCGCAGCGGAGCAATATCAACGTGCTCGATATGCAAAGGAATACTGTGGCGCGCGCATAGTTCGGTACAAAAATCTGCCCACGCACTGGCATGGGGGCTGATGCCGTGATGGACGTGCAATGCGGAAAGCCGCCACGAGTAGCGCGGGGCGAGCTCATGCAAAACATGCAGCAGCACCACCGAGTCCACGCCGCCGCTCAAGCCAATCAGGGTCGAGCTGTTCGCGGGCAGCAGCGGCGCGAGGTGCGCCGCAACCCGGTCAGTGAGAAGGTTTTTGGAAATCACTTTCAAACCCGGAATGACGGGTGAACAGAGATTTACTGAATCTCGACTTCCTTGAATTTGCCATAACTCATCAGGCGATTGAAACGGTTCTGCAACAGATCATCCATGGGTTGGGTTTGCATTTGTTTGAGCGTATCCTGCAAAGCCTTTTTCGTGTTCTGCATTATCGCCGGATAATCGCGGTGCGCGCCTCCCAATGGCTCATTGACGATCTTGTCAATCAGCCCCAGCGTCTTCAGGCGGGTGGCAGTGATGCCCAGTGTTGCCGCCGCATCGGGTGCCTTGCCTGCGCTCTTCCACAGGATGGAAGCGCAGCCTTCAGGCGAGATCACCGAGTAGGTGGCATATTGCAGCATCAGTGTGGCATCGCCCACCGCGATGGCCAGCGCGCCGCCGGAGCCGCCTTCGCCGATCACCGTGCAGACCAGCGGCACGCGCAACTCCGCCATCACATACAGGTTTTTGCCGATGGCTTCGGACTGGCCGCGTTCTTCCGCGCCCACGCCGGGATAGGCGCCCGGCGTATCAATGAAAGTCATGATCGGAATGCCGAACTTTTCCGCCAGGCGCATCAGGCGCATTGCCTTGCGATAGCCCTCGGGGCGCGGCATCCCGAAATTGCGGTACTGCCGCTCCTTGGTGTCACGCCCCTTCTGATGCCCGATCACCATCACGCTTTGGCCGTTGAATCGCGCCAGCCCGCCGACGACAGCCGCATCATCGGCATACACGCGGTCGCCGTGCAGTTCCTCGAAATCGGTGAACAGGTGCTGGATGTAGTCCAGTGTGTAGGGGCGCTGTGGGTGGCGCGACACTTGCGATATCTGCCACGGCGTCAGCTTGGCATAAATATCCTTGATCAGGGACTGGCTCTTCTTTTGCAGCTGGTCAATTTCTTCGGAGATGTCGAGCGCGGAATCGTCCTGCATTAAACGCAACTGCTCGATTTTATTTTCCATCTCGGAGATGGGGTGTTCAAAATCCAGAAATGTAATTTTCATAGGTTATATATACTTCTGTGTACAAATGATTGACTAACTGCCCAGGCCAAAAAACCGCTTGATCGTGTCTAGGATTTCGCCGCGCTCCCTTGAAATTTCCTTATGTGCGTTTTCCGCGCCAATTTCGTGCAGCGCGCTGTCCAATTCGGCGCGGCGCGACATCAGGATATTCGTCATTTCCTCGGCAATAATCGGGCGCGCGCGCAGGATTTCTTCGAAGATATCCTTGTCCAGACGGTAACATTCTACGTCGGTCTTGGCCACCACCGAGGCAGAACGCGGCGCACCGGTCATCATCCCCATCTCGCCGAAAAAGCTGCCCTTGGTCAGGTTGCAGACGGTTCGTCTCGCTCCGCCCGGCATTTCCAGATATACCTCGGCCTCGCCATTAATGATGATATACAACCAGTGCGCGATCGAGCCCTGCTTGGCGATGATGTTGCCCTTGGCAAAAGGCGCGTATCTCAAGCGCTCTGCCAGCGACTTGAGTTCTTCATCCGTCATCTGCGAAAACAACTCGACGCGCCGCAAGGTTTTCATGCGCAACAGGACTTCGCGGCGATGCACCACCTCTTCGTACTTTTCGTTCTCCCTGGTGATGTGGATGTTGCTTTCCTCCACCGCCAGCTTGATCCTCACGCGCTGCAATGCCGTCATGATATGCCAGCGCATCGCCGCATCCGTCGGGTCATCCAGTATCAGGTCAGTCAGCCAATAGCGCACCGCGTAACGCGCATACCCTTTGATGTCCGTATCCATCAGCAAGCAATTGGGGGGCGGATCCTTCGCCACATTGGCGATATCAGCTTGCAAAATGGATTCATTGACCACGGTAATCACCTTGGTGGGAGGTGTATCCATGCCCACATTGAACCAGACCCAGCGCCGCCATTGCACCGGCTGGTCGATGCGCCGCCCCAGCACCAGAAACTTGTTTTTCATCAACTGGCTGTTCGGGATGACCACCGTTTCCCAGTTGCGCGTTTCCACCAAGGTGGAACGCCAGCGGATATCCACCACCTTGCCGGAAATATCATCCACCTTGATCCAATCGCCGATCTCGATGGAGTTGTCCAGTTGCAATGCCAACCCGCCGAGGATGTTGCCCAGCGTATCCTGCATGGCGAACGCCACCACTGCGGTCATCATCGCCGAGGTCGCCACGATGCTGCCCAGGTCCAACCCCGCATAGCGCAGGCGCACCATACCCCAGGCGATGTAGGCGATGATGACGATAATGTCCTCGGTGATGCGCGGTGGCGACAGTTTGACCGGCGGCAACACGACGCGGAATACCAGCAATCCCCACAGGCGGATTATCGCAATGCCGGCGCCGATCACGAACACTTCGTACAATATTTCCGAGGCGCGCGTAAATTCCAGCGCATGGATCAAGCTGCTGGCGAATTGCCCGAACAAACACACGGAAAAGAATCCGAGCGTGCTGGACAGGTTCTTGCGCTCATCTTTGCCGAACTGGAACAGCAACACCGCAAGACACAGCACCATGACCAGCACGGCAAACGCCTCGTCGCGCCAGAAAAAACTGATGGCCGTATTCCAGAAATTCATCGTGCCTGACCCTGTCGTGCCTGACTCTGTCGAGTGGCTCCGCGTAATGACGGGCTCATTTTACACTAATAGCTCGCTAGCGGTTTTGGCCGCCGCCACAACTTCCACGCCGCACCGCGTGTCAGCATAAAGCGGCACGACGCACCGGCTTTCAATACTTCNNATGTTCAAATCGCTGCAATGAATCGCGCCACGCATGCAAGTCGCCGCGCTGCATGGCGCGGCTCAAACCTTCCCATACGATGAGCACGTCGCCGCCATTCGCTTCAACACAACACGCCGTGTCATCCGGCAATAACTCGCAAGGTATGCCCGCCGCCCGCGCGAATGACCCGGCCAGGTCACTGTCGCCGTACACCTTGGCGTATGGGCGCGCCAGCAGGCCTGTTGCGTGTCCGCCGCCCCATAGCCATACACTGTTGACAGGCAGTTCGCCGCGCGTTTCGCGCGCCTGGTTTACCATGTGTTCAAACAACAACATCTGGGCTTCGTTGAGCACGCCATGCCAGTGCAAGGCATCCGGCCCATGCGGCAAATGAGCGTGAATATTTCTGCCTGACACATGAGCCAGGGAGGATGTGACCATGTCCGGCGCGGCATCCAGTTGCAGATACCAGCGCTGTGGGTGGGGCGCAAAAAAACGCAGCCCCGCTCCGCCAAAATGCGCATTCAGGCTGGAGCACAATTGCGCCGCTTCGCCCGCATTCAGGCGCACATCCGGTTGCAGGATCAGCTGGTCGCGCTGGATACTCAGATGCACCGGATCGGCGCGCAGCCAGTAAGCCCCGCCCGGCATCATCCCATCCGCCCGCAGCGTAACCGCAGCAATGGCCTGCCCATCCACGCCGAACGCTTCGCACAACCACGTTTCCAGCGATTCCACCCGCAGGGGTTCCGTCTGCGCGCGCGCCAGCAACTTCTCCAGTGAAGGCAAAGCCAGCCCGGCGCAGGCTTCGGCAGCCAGTTCTTGCGGCAGGAGCAAATCAGAAATGACCAGATGGATGCTTTTCATGGCGGCAAGTCTAACATCCCTGGCGCGATTGGCCCGCCCCGGGTAGAACACTCAATGCCTATATATTCCGGATAGGCGAAACCGGCGAACTGTCCGTGATATAAGCTGCAGGCTCAGTTACAATTGCACGCCTTACAGAGCCACACCTTAGCTTGCCGCCATGCTGTTCTCATCTTCCCATTCCCGTCCGCGCTACACGCAACTGCATGGCTCATCCGATGCGCTGGCCTTGGCGCAATACGCCGGCCAGCGTGCGCCGCTGGTGATAATTGCCGCCAGTGCGCTGGAAGCGCAACGGCTGGTGGAGGAAATGCCTTTTTTCGCGCCAAAGCTGCGCGCGCATCTGTTGCCGGACTGGGAGACGCTGCCTTACGATCACTTTTCGCCGCATCAGGATCTGGTATCGGAGCGGCTCGCCACTTTGCATCACATCCGCAGTCAGTCATTTGATGTGGTGGTGGTACCGATCACTACCGCGCTGTACCCGCTGCCGCCGGTGGAATATCTGGCCGCTTTTACTTTTTTCCTCAAGCGCGGCGAAAAGCTGGACATTGCCAAGTTGCGCGAGCAGATGATATTTGCCGGATACAGCCATGTGCAACAGGTGCTGACGCCCGGCGAATATTGTGTGCGCGGCGGGTTGATTGATTTGTTTCCGATGGGCAGCCCGGCGCCCTACCGCATTGACCTGTTCGATGACGAGATCGAGTCCATCGCTACCTTTGATGTGGACACGCAGCGCACCATTTATCCGGTGCCGGAAATCCGCCTGCTGCCCGCACGCGAATTTCCGCTGGATGAATCCGGGCAGGCGCGCTTCCGCCAGAATTTCCGCGAGCGCTTCGAAGGCGATCCCTCCAAGGCCAGCATCTACAAGGACGTGAGCAAGGGCATTGCGCCCGCCGGGATTGAATACTACCTGCCGCTGTTTTTCGAGCGCACGGCCACACTATTCGACTACCTGCCCGCTCATGCCACATTGTGCCTGCATCACGATGTGGATGAGGCCATCGCCACTTTTGCCAAGGATGCGAAATCACGCTACAACCTGCTGCGCGGCGACCCACAGCGCCCGCTGCTGGAGCCGAAAGAATTATTTCTGGATGCGGAGCAGTTTTTCATACGGGTAAAGGATTTTGCGCGGGTGGACATTATTCTCCCCTCTCCCTCGGGGATAACCAGCGACTTGGCTGCGGTTGTTATGCAGCCTGGTCGAATGGCTAGTGGTTTAATCAGAGGAGTCGGGGAAGAGNNCCGTCAACCGCCGCGCCGAAATTCCCACGCAGGCATTCCAGAATTTTTTGCAGGGCTACCAAGGGCGGGTGCTGCTGCTCGCCGATAGCCTGGGGCGGCGCGAAATCATCTCCGGCTACCTGCACGAATACAGCTTATCGCCTGCGTTGTGCGAGGGTTACGAGCAGTTTCTCGCCAGCAGCGAGAAATTTATGCTCGGCGTCGCCGCGCTGCAAAATGGCTTCATCCTGCCGGAAGAAAAAATTGCGCTGGTCACCGAGAGCGAACTCTACGCCGCGCAGCCGCGCAGCCGCGCTGCGCGCGCCGCGAAGAAAAGCAATGTCGAAAGCATGTTGCGCGACCTCTCCGAGCTCAAGCCGGGCGATCCGGTGGTGCATGAGCAGCACGGCATCGCGCGCTATCAGGGGCTGGTCAATCTCGACCTCGGCGAAGGCGAGAATGAATTTTTGCTGCTGGAATACGCGGGTGGCGACAAGCTGTATGTGCCGGTGGCACAACTGCATGTGATCAGCCGCTACAGCGGCAGTGCGCCGGAAGCCGCGCCCCTGCACAAGCTGGGCACCAGCACATGGGACAAGGCCAAGCGCCGCGCCATGCAGCAGGTGCGCGACACCGCTGCCGAACTGCTCAACCTGTATGCCCAGCGCGTTCTGCGCAAGGGTCATGCGTTTAATCTGAGCCCGCACGATTACGAGGCCTTCACCGCCGGTTTTGGTTTTGAAGAAACGCCAGATCAGGCTGCTGCCATCGAAGCCGTCCTGGTTGATCTGAAATGCGGCAAGCCGATGGACAGGCTGATCTGCGGCGATGTCGGTTTTGGCAAAACAGAGGTGGCGCTGCGCGCCGCTTTCGTCGCGGTGATGGACGGCAAGCAGGCCGCAGTGCTGGTTCCCACCACCCTGCTCGCCGAGCAGCATTTCCAGAATTTCTCCAACCGCTTCGCCGACTGGCCGGTGAAAATCGCCGAATTGTCGCGTTTCCGTTCCGCCAAGGAGCAGGCGCAAGCCTTGAAAGATATGGAGGATGGCAAGCTCGACATCATCATCGGCACGCACAAGCTGATCCAGAAAGGCGTGAAGTTTCACAACCTGGGGCTGGTCATAATTGATGAGGAACACCGCTTCGGCGTGCAGCAGAAAGAGCGCCTGAAAGCCTTGCGCGCCGAGGTGGATGTGCTGACGCTGACCGCCACGCCGATCCCGCGCACGCTGGCGATGTCGCTGGAAGGACTGCGTGATTTCTCGGTAATCGCCACCGCACCGCAACGGCGGCTTTCAATTAAAACCTTCGTCAGCGGCTACAGCCAAGGCGTGATCCGCGAGGCGGTGCTGCGCGAACTCAAGCGCGGCGGCCAGGTGTATTTCCTGCACAATGAGGTGGACACCATCGCCAACATGGCGGAGAAGCTGGAAACGCTGCTGCCGGAAGCGCGCATCCGCGTGGCGCACGGGCAGATGGGCGAGCGTGATCTGGAAGCGGTAA
>CXWL01009837.1_pt1 | contig 15228 bp, 14 predicted proteins | sample 590931 | NCBI WGS metagenome assembly CXWL01 (sample SAMEA3498368, study PRJEB10139) | groundwater metagenome | biome: water well; material: biofilm material | place: Germany | collected 2015-04-27 | reverse complement strand
AGAGCAAAATCCGCGGGAGCAACAACTGCGGGAGCAGCTCAAAGGTATCTTGCAAGAGCTGGAAGATCTCCAGAGGAGCCGTGAGAGTACCTTGCCTCCAACCGAGCGGCCCAAGGTGGTCACTGAAAAAATAGAGCCGGAGGAAATGAAGTCTCCCGGATCAATACCCGAATACGAATTAGCCGACATGAGCATCATTAGTAGGCGATTTGTCAAACGCCCTGAAGGGATCAGTTTTTCGACGACACCGCGCAGTGAAACGGAATCGCAGCCGACACGCAACTTCCGGGAATCGCTCGAATCAATCCCGGGTGTAATCATGCGCCAGCGTAACGGGCCGCGGGATTTCCAGGTATCGATCCGCGGATCAGGGACGAAGAATGGATTTGGAGTGCGCGACGTGAAGTTCTACGAAGACGGCATCGGGCAGACACAGTCTGACGGCTTGTCCCGTTTGGATTCGCACGATCCGTGGTTCATGGAAAGCGTAGAAGTAGTGCGCGGGGCTTCTTCATCGTTATACGGCAACTACGCCCTGGGAGGAGCGGTGCATTTTAGGACGAGACGGGGGCGCGATATCAACGGTGTGGAAACCTTCGTGACCGGCGGTTCCTGGGGATACCAGAAGTACGCCATTGCGGTTGGAAAAGAATATGCCAACCTCGATGCCTCGCTGTTTGCCAGTTACGCTCGAGAAGACGGATATCTTCCCCATAGCGAGTACGATACGGCAACCGTCAACCTGAACTTGCGGTTCCGGATCGACGACAAGCAAAACTTTTACTTCAAGGCGATCAACAACGATCTGGACGCCCGATCCCCCGGCCGCCTGACCCAAAGTCAGTTCGACCAAAACGCGCGCCAGCTTGGTGGCATCACGAATGCCACGACCAATCCCATAACATTGCACTCCAAACGTCGGGATCGGCGAACGACCATCGGTGGCTTGTACGAGCGGCAGATCGATGCGAATACCATTCTGCAGATCGAGGGCGACTACGATGTGAAAGACATCAACCAACCGACGAGCGTGAACATTAACCCGAACTTCAAACACTACTCGAATCTTATTCATGCCGGCTCGCTGTTTAATATGCCGCTGAAAAGCACCGTCGGCTTTTTCTTCGACTACATGGAGCAAGAGGGAGCGAGTTACCGCAATCTGAACGACGGAACTGCGACGTTCGGTCCGCTCCAGCAACAGAACCGCCTTACAACGAAGAATATCGGCGCGCGGTTCCGTGAGGAGTTGCAATTCATTCCAAATTGGACGGCAATTCTAGGTTTCAACTATGAAAACTCCCGGATTTCCGGCGTTGTGACTAACTACACCGCTACAGCCACCACCAGCACGCTCGCCAGCCGCGTCAATGTGGACCGAACCTTCGATAACTTCGCGCCGGAAGTGGCCCTCTCATTTAGGCCGAATGTAGACACGCGTATCTGGACTCGCGCCTCGACAGGCTATGCCATCCCCGGTCTCGGCCAGCTGACCACAGGGCTAGACGGCGCTCCTGGACTCAACACTGGCTTGAAACCGCAGAAGAATCTCAATGTCGAACTCGGCACCAATTCGTGGCTGACGAAACAGTTCAATCTGGAACTTGTCGGCTTCTGGATCTTCTTTAGAAACGAAATAATCACTCAGAACGTACCAATAGGTCCCGGGGTAAGCGGCACCTTTGCGACCAATGCCGAAGAGTCGCAATACCGGGGCGTAGAGTTGGCGTGGAAGTATCTGCCTGACCAGGTTCCGGGGCTCAGCTGGACCGGAGCCTTTACCCATATGGAAAGCAAATATGTGAAATTCACCGACCAGTTTTCGAGTGGCGGCGGACCGATTACGCAAGTCAATCAATCAGGACACGACGTGCCGGCGGTGGAAAAGAATGTGCTGAATTCCAAGGTTCGGTATGTTGATGCGCAATCGGGACTGGGCGCCTGGGTCGAAGGCAGTTGGATCGATAGCTTCTGGGTAAATAACAACAATACGTTGGGCGCGCCAGCCTATTTGCTGTTCAACGCGAATCTTAATTACAACTATGTGCCGGATAACAATAGGTTCATCCGGTTCGCCAAATTCTATGTAGAGATGGACAATATCTTCAATAAGAAGTATGTGGGCAACGCGGTAGTGGCGGCGGACAGTATCCTCGACGCCAACAAACAGGCTTTTTTGCCGGGTGTCGGGCGAGGTTATTACGCCGGAGTCACGCTGGGGTTGTGGTAGATCTCGGATCTGCCGGGGAGGAGGGCGCCCATGTAGCGCCCTCCTCCACCGGCGTGTTCTCACAACGTGATGAGTCTGTCGACGATAAAATGCGAGGTGGATCATGGACACACAATTACTCCGGGTGGGGGAAGCGGCGCGGGTCTTAAATGTGAGCCGCTGGACCGTCTATCGGTGGGTCGACGAAGGAAAGTTGACCGCGACTAAAATCGGCAAGCAGAGCTTGCGCGTGATCGGCAACTCAGTCGATAAACTGATCACCGAGAATCGGACTCATCACTGAGTCCCCGCCATGTGCACATGGCGGATAAGACGTGGCGAAAAGCAACGTCGAGAACAGCTATTGTAGGAAGGACCGTGTGTTTTGATGGAAGGACTCAAAGAATTCGTCGAGTATGGCGTCATCGGACTCTTGCTGGGGCTGAGCTTCTGGGCGATCGGGGTGGCGGTGGAACGCTGGCTGTTCTACCGACGGGTGGACGTGAGGCAGTTCCCTACGCTGGATCTCTGCGAGGTGATGTTGACCAAGCGGCTGGTGGTGATCGGCACCGTCGCGGCCAATGCGCCCTATATCGGTCTGCTCGGAACGGTCCTCGGCATCATGCTCACGTTCCACACAATGGGCACATCCGGCGCGTTGGCGGTGAGTTCGATCATGATCGGCCTGAGCCTCGCGCTCAAGGCCACAGCGGTGGGGTTGCTGGTCGCCATTCCTTGCGTGGTCCTGAACAATGTCCTCAGGCGGCGCGTCAGCGAACTCCTGGCGCAGTACAGGGCCCAGCATGGATCGTGAACTGAATCAGATCAACGTCATCCCGCTGGTCGATGTCATGTTGGTGCTGCTCGTCATCGTGTTGACCACCGCCACCTTCATTACCTCGGGCCAGATTCCAGTCAATCTGGCGAAAGCCGCGGTGGCTAACGACCGACCGGATACTCCGCTCATCATTACCGTCACGGCGGAGGGTGAATTGTTCGTGAACGATCGCGCGGTTCCCGATGAGCAACTCGACGCCGCGCTCAGCGCCCATCCTCTCCAGTCGCTGGTCCTGGTCCGCGCCGACAAAGTGACCCAGTTGGAACGGTTCGTCACCCTCGTTGATCGTGTCCGTGGGCTCGGCTTTCGCCAGGTGAGCCTGGAGGTCATCCGCACATAGCTCGGAGTATCCCTCACTGAGATCCCAACTGTAGCATCCGTGAGTAGACAGGTAGTTGGTTCTCCTATATAAGGTGCCATCGTGGAGATGGTTATGGCTCGCGCTGGGGTTTCACGCAGTACCTGTCTTGTTGTCGGGTTCGTAGCCCTGGTCTATGCATCGCTTGCGGCAATGGCGGCTGGCTGCGCGTTGAGCCATGTCGATGCTGCCGGCGGACATGCGCACCATGGTTCGCACGAAGCCTCTCCTCATAATGCGCTCTGCGCCTGGGCCTGTCAGGCTACGTCAGACGCCGGACTGGCGCCGGAGCCACCGGCGATGGCAATGGCTTCAGCCGCCCAGCCGGCAGTTTCGACTGTTAATCGAGTAATCCTTTTCCATCTTTCTGCCCTACTTCGCCCTCGCGCGCCTCCGGGTTTTCCCGTCCTCATCGGATAAGGGACTCCGGGCTCCGTTACTCACTAGTTCCTCCCGCGCTCCCCTATTCGATTTCACACTCACACCCATACGGTTGGCGGTTATTGACCTATCGATGTCCGGGTTTGGTGGCCATCCTTTCCCGGACTGATCCGGGGTGTAGGCGCTTCTTCGCTGTGCCTCCGCCCCAGTTATTTACTGGAACGGGAGGGCGACCGTGTAGACAGTTGTATTGTTCTAAACCTGTTTATTTCAAGAGGCACTCAGCGCGAGTGCGGGGAGATTCATTATGGACATGACTTTCACATTGCAACAAAAGCAGCTTCTTCGTGTCGATGAAGCAGCCAGAATTTTGAACGTCAGCCGATGGACCGTGTACCGGTGGGTGGAAGACGGCCGGCTCGGTGGGACTCGCCTCGGTGCGGGAAGTCTCCGGATCTTCAGCAATTCGGTCGCCGCCTTGATCGACCAACATTGCGTCGGCATTTCTTTCGGATCGCTCGCCGGCCAAGAGGCGGATTTGCCGCGGAAAGTACAAAAGCCGGTTGTCCCCCATGTAATCGGGCGCGACAAAATCAGGCCACGACCACGAGCGGCAGTATGAGGAAGACGGCGGTTCAACGGTCACTCCGGTTGGTCGCCGTCTTTCTGCTGATGCTGATCGCAGTGAGGACGGAATCGCCTGCAGAGGCTTCCTGTGGCTCGGCGAGCTGTTTTGTCGTCATCGGATCGCAGCAGCAGGTCTCGCCGGCCGGTGTGTTCACCGTGAACCTGAGCTACACCTATACGCCCAACGAAATACCGCCGACGGGAGCAAGTACCATCCCGTTTTCCAACCAGCAGACGAAACAGCTGATCCTGGCCAATAGCAATGTCACCCAACTCAGTACGTTGGTACGAATTGCCACGCTGGACGTCAACTACGGATTGACCGAGCGGATCGGTCTCGCCCTGTTGGTCCCCTATCGGTACGTCACCGCGATTGGGCAGGTCGGCGCCGGCGCCGTTGCCAGTTCCGACGATCGCGGGATCGGCGATGTCATGGGGAAGTTCAAGTATAATCTGTTGCCGACGCTCCGCAGCATGGTTGTCCTTGAGATGGGGGTCTATTTCCCGACCGGAGACTATGGGCACGAAGGAGCCCCTGGTCAACTCCTCGAATCCTCACTCCAGGTCGGCAAAGGCGCCTTCGGGTTCCAGCCTGGCTTCTACCAGACCTATGAGGTGCTGCCGCATCGGCTGAATCAGTTTCTATCCGGGCACTGGCGCTACAACCTGCGTAATTCAGACGGCTACCGGACAGGGCAAGAGTATGCCCTGAATACCGGATTGAATCTCGTGACTCTGCCCTGGTTGACCTTCACCACGCAGTTCAATTTTCGGTACAAGACCATGGACAATATTGAAGCGGCGCTGTTCGAATTTCAAGGTGCGCCCCTCAACCGCGCGGTGTTGCTCGACGGGAACATTCTCAACCGCCCGATTCCCACGACCAACAGTACCTATCTGGCCTTTTCAGCGGGCGTCGTCGTCAATGTGTTCGATTACGGTCAGCTCTATGCCATTGCGCAGCTGCCGATTTATCGCGACTTCAATGGGAATCTACAGCAAGACACCGGCTACGTGTTCGGGATGACCAAGTCTTTTGCAACGACGCCGCTGTTTTAAGACGGAGGTTCCAATGAGCGACACACGATACTCCGCCATCTCAGTCAACAAACCATTCTGGGGCACTCGCGCGATCGGTCGCCATGCCCTGTGCTTTACACTCATGCTGCTCGCAGCCTGCAGCAGCGGCGGCGACAGCGGCCCGGAAACGAATTCGCCTCTCTCAACTCCGATGGCCTTGGTCGTCAACCAGGACGACACGACGCTCACGACGCTCAGACTCGATGGGAAGAATTCGCCCGTCGTCAGCACTCTGTCGCTTGGCCCGGTGCAGGCAGATGCGATCGGAGGGGTCACGTTCTCACTGGGCGAGTGGATCTTCGTGACAAACACCGAATCTAATAAGGTGGCAGCGATCGACCCGATCGGCGCCTTGACACCGATTTTGGAGACTTTTTTGGACGTGAATCCTGCTAATCCGCTGGTGAAAATCGGCGAGCGCCCGACGCGCATCTACCGGGATCCGGTCGACAAGGAAGTGCTCTGGACCATGAACGATGGCGATGCTACCACCGGCATTGACAGGGTAGCCAACTGTTCTCTGGGCGGATCGGTCTCGGTCCTTCATAATTCCCATCTCTCCGCGGGTGGAGAAAAGCCACGTGTTACTTCGATTGTCTGTCTCTCCGGTAAGGGAGAGCACTTCATCGCGTTTTCCATACCGCCGACTGTCACACAGCAACTTGCGTTTGTCTCCAGCAAGACCACGGGACTTATTAGTGTGCTGCTTCCTGTCCCAACAGCAGGTGGCGACGTCGCATGGAGTGAGTTTTTCGTAAAGATCGACTTGTGCGATAGCGCAAAGGAGACGTTGCTGGGGCATGGGGCCTGTGACGGGGACGCGACAACACCGAACCACTCACTCCCGTCCGGGATGTTCTGGTCGCAGCACACAGGGAAGATCTACAGCTATCTGTCAGGCTATGGCACGGTGGTGGAAATCGATCCGTCAGTGCTTGCGATTACCAGGACCGTGGATATCACGCCTCTCCCGCCGAGTCAGACCGTCTTTCATTCGGTCGGGATCACGCCGAACGGGCAAACTCTGTTCTTGGTCGGTGAGGACAGGTCCGATCTAAACCACGTCTTCGGAACATTCGGATCCATTGACCTGACCGCCGTCGGGGCTCTCTCGGCCACGGAGCTCTCGTTCCCTCGATTGCGCGACATCAGGCCGGCACGTTTCCAATTCACGCCGGACGGAACGCGGATCTATATGACGCAATCGAACGATGTGAGCGGCTTGACCCCGGCGCAAGCCGCTAACCTGAGAAAAGACTTGCTGCTCATCTTCGATCCGTCATTCTTTTCTCTTGTTTTCGAACTGGATTTACCGGCGGCGGAGATGCACGCTATGGATCTCTGGATCACAGGTCCGAAGGGAGCAGGATCAGCCAAGGGAGTGGTGATCACAAACGCGACGCCTGGCGTCAACGGTACGGTCTCGCTGATCGATGGGGCAACGAATACAATTACCGCGACCATTCCAGTCGGAAAGAACCCGAAACAGGTGACCGTGTATTATTACGGCCTCGCAGCCAGCGACAATCAGGCAACGCCGATCTGGTAACGACTCAGATGGATAGGCTGAAGGTTGGTCTATCTGGTCTGTCTCGTCTGTCTGGTTGATTTTGTTCGACCAAGCACACGAGACAGACCGAATAGACCAGACAGACCAAATCAGCCTTCAGCCTGAACCCCTGTTTATCGGGCTGGTTTTGCGCTGTCGCTTTCCGCTTCGAGCAGGAGTTTCACCAGCCTGGCCGTCTGATCCTGTTGCTCCTGGTTCCTCTGCGCAAGTCTGGCTGGAGGCTCGCCGAGCGGTCGCTCCGAGGGAGGGAGCGGCAAAGAAACAGCGGAGTCGGACGTCGAACGCGATCGTCCCTTCACCGGGTTGTAGAGCGGATCGCCGAACAGCACCATGCGCCAGCTGACGTAGCGGCTCGTCAGGTAATACACTTCGACTAGCGAGTACTTCCCCGACAACAGCAACGTCATAAAGCGGGCCGGCTCAGGAAAGGCATCCAGATAGGGTTCTCCTACCGATCCCAATGTCGCCGTGATCCCCCGCTCCAGCGCATTCTTGCACCACCCTCGTTCGCCACGATCGTGCACGGTGATCGCTTCAGCCGACGCCATGTGATAGCCGATCGCGCCGGGCTTGAAGGTAAAGACATCTTCATAGGACCGAAGCCTGTACCAGCCGATATAGAGCGCGACATCCGGGGCCGCTCCTGGCTTGCTCAATGTCGCCTCAGCATCATCCAGCACAACCCGGTATTCTGAGCGTTGTTTCACCACTTCAGCCGCATCCCGCAAGCTTTGATCGTAGACCCCGTAGGTGTCGGTCGCGTCTTTGGCTTTCAGTCCACGCGCGTCGAAGTACACCGTGCCTTGCAGTCCAGATCGTTCAGCCTGCAGCGCCCGATCGACAAGCCCTTTCGCCGACTCAACCGTCGGAGCATCCAACCGGCTGACCATAAGGGTGGGCAGATCGTTCGGGGCCGCAGCCAAGTCCTGAAACAATGGATTCCCCCAGCGCCAGGCCACCGGATAGAGATCCCGATCCCACCACAAGAGGCTGAGTTCGCTGTCAAGGCTTGCATCGGCATAGAAGTTAGTGAGCAGGTCCACCTCGGCACTTGAGAGTTCGAGCACCCCTCGTACACCGAACAGCTGTTCTGCCCAGCGATAGATCAGCTGACGCTGGGACCGGATCGGAGCGCGACCGAGCCCTGCCCAGTAGGGACCGGTCTGTTCGAGGATCTTCCGCCAGGCAGCCATCGTCTGGTTGTCGGTGGAGGAACCGGACTTGCCGAGCCCCGCTTCTTTCTGGAGGAGGATGCCCCATCCGCCATATTGTTGGGTGAGGCGTAGCAATTCCTGCAGGGTCTTTTCCGATTCCGGCTGAGGAAGTTGCCGAATGTGCTGCACGGCTGCGCGCCAAGCCTGATCGACGCGCGGCAAGAGCGTCATGGTCCGCGCTATTTCAAGAATCTCCTGGGCTGAATTTGGCGGCGGACTCTCTACCTTCGGCGATCCCGGCGTCATCTGCTCGAACGTACGTTGGAGTTGTTCCAGTCTAGCGCGGCTGGTCTTAACCGAACCCTGCGCCTCCGCCAGCCAGATCTTTTCGTTTTTGGAAAGCATGGGCGCTTCAATGCGGAGCGGTATTCCATACGTCGTCACGATCACGCGGGTGGTCGAAGCCAGTTGCTTGGCTTCGAGCGTCCGCCGTAACGGAGCGACAACTGACTCCTCATACTCCTGGCGGGTAAGGTTATCGTGAAGTGGTAGGTCGAGCAGGACTATGTGAGTAGTGGGTACGCCTCGCTGCGCCGCGTAGTGCGAAGCCACAGCCAGACTCTCCGGACTCTTCGCATTGGCGAGAATCACGACCTGATCAGGCTGCAACTCTGCGCGAGCAGTTCGAAGGTCAGCGAACAGACCGGCGCACAATAGGAGACACAATAGAGTGGAGTGGCGTATCGCTCGTTTCATTTGGGTTTGAGCACTGTACCTGAGAGGCGATGCGTGGGGAAAGATCGGGTGACGAATAGGGTGTCAGCAACCGCTCCGTCTCCTCTTCAGCGCCGCCAGCCCCAGCAATCCTGTGCCGAACAGCCAGGCGGCGGCGGGAATCGGCACGACGCTGATCGGGCCCAAGCTCGACAGCCGGAAGCCGAGACTGCTGCCGCCGACATTGGGATTGTAGAAGCTGCTGTAGGTGGACCGCAGCGTCTCTTCGTCGAGCCAGAGCGATCCGCCTCGCATCACGCGATTCGAGCCGGAGACTGCGTCGATCCATTCCATGACATTGCCGCCTTGATCGAAAGTCCCGTAGGGGCTCACGCTCTCGAGGCCGGCACTCCCGACCGTGGTGACGTGGCCGAGATTTCCCGTGCCGTCCCAATTCGCCCCGAAATTGTAGTTGGCGACGTTCTGGCCCGGATTGGCGATGATACCCGTGGGAGTGGCTGTGGCGATCGTCGGCGCGCTGTTGCTGCTCGTCGGATAGAGATAGTAGTTGCCCGTTGCCCCGTCGTTCTTGTGAAACGCCGCCTTATACCATTCGTCATGGCTCGGGATCGCGACCCAATTCATCCCGTTGTATTGATCCGGTCCATGCGTGCCTTGGCTCGCGAGTGTGTTGGTATCGGTGAAGGTGTAAAACCCGTTCTCCGTATCACCCGTCATGACCCAGTTGGCGAACCGTGCCGCGTCGTAGAAGCTGACGTAGTTGACCGGTTTGTCTCCATAGTTGGATTTGGGGTTGTACATGGAGCCGGGGGCCGTGCCCGGATCGAAGTCGATCCCGCCCTTCACAACCGCGAAGCCGGTGGCATTGGTCATGTCGGGATTGTAGAGATCATGAGGATTGACACCGCCGGGATCGACTGTATTGAGAAAGGCGGCGTACTGCGCGTTCGTCACTTCGGTCGAGCTGATGCGATACTCATAGGACACAGCGCCGAGCCCGGTGAGAGGATCGGCGCTGTTCCCCGCATGGCCGACCACGACGGTATCGATGTTGAAATAGGAGGCCTCGGCCACCGCTCCCTGGAAGAGAGCGGCAAGCGCGAGCGCGGCCACGAGTATCCACGAAGACGGATTCATCAGTTACCGCTGCGCAAATCGTCGACGGCGAACCCAACCAGCCAATCCAAGCAGCCCGCTGCCGAACAGATAGACCGCCGCGGGCAGAGGGACAGGCGCGGGCGAGGCAAACGTGAACGTGCCCATGGGTTGACCGATATCTCCTGAGGCAAAGAACGCGGATGCGACTTCAGGGCTCCATTTCAAGGTTCCGGACAGATAGAGCGAGAGCGGATCGCTGGTGGCGGTCACATCGGTCAAATCCCAGCCAGGGATTGGGAAACCGTAGTTGTTCAAGAGGTACCAGCCTGAGCCGCCGGCCGCATTGCCGACTCTGGTGGTGTCGAATTTCAGCGCATAGTCGCCTGTGACAAATATGCCGGGGAAATTCCCCAGAAACCGCATCACGCCGCCGAGCCCGATCTGGCCGGTTGCGGTTCCTGTCAGGTCGCCTGGGTCGTAGGTAAAGAGCGTCGGCTGAATGGCCCGCCCGGAGGGATTGGTGACGGTTGAGCTGGCGACATCGTACACCAGGCCGGTCGCCGGAATCTCGCCGGTACCAGGCACAAGATCCGCTGCTCCCGCTGTATTGATCTGCGTTGCGGTGAGCGAAGCAGAGGCGGACGTACCCCAAAACTCTTCGAGGTAAAGCGTCGGCGGCGTTCCGGTTGGATTGAACACCAATTGGGCCAAGGCATCACGATCGAGGTTCATCGTGAATGAACCGCTCGTCACGGTGGCAGCCTGGGAAACCGACGGCGCGACCACACTCAATGCCGCCACCAGCAATGTTACAGCCAAGGTAATCGATTTCATCACAATCCTCCTAATTTAAGTGAGTTACGATTCCAAAAACTTCTTCTGCGGCTGGCCGCCCTGCGCCCCGACCGCCGGAATCTCCGTCAGCTGGTCGCCGGGGGCGATACTGCGTGACGCACCGGGGCCGTTCGGAACGAACAGTTGCGGATGATCGAACGGCGCTCGCTGAAAGCGCACCCGTTCGTCGGTCAAGGACAGGAGAAACGCTTCGAGCGCCTGCCGTTCTTCCGTCGAGAAATTGATGAACGGCATCGGCTCGATAAAGACACCGTCGAGTGTCTTCAGCCCTTCGTGCGAATCGCCCCCATGGTTGTAGAACTCGATGATCGCCGGCAGGTCGAGCTGGCCGCCGTTGTGAAAATAGGGCGCCGTCAGTTCGACGTTCCGCAAGCCCGGCACCTTGAACGCGCCGTCCACGACGATGGGCTCAGGCGGTGCAGGATTCAGACGTTTCACCATGGGGATTCGCTTTCACTTCTGCCTGATACGAGACCCAGTGACCTTTCAGATCACGTTTCTGGCAACGGCCTTCCTCTTCGAAGAAAGCCTGAGCCTGGCTGCAGAGGATGAGCGAAACTACGGCGGTCGACAACAATAGACGTTTCATCACGATGCTCCTTGTGAAGATTGCGTTGCAGGGTCGATTCTTCTACCGGCAGGAGTAGCAAATCCGGCTCGGCATCGTCTGCCGATCGATGCCGATGCTTGCAACCGATGTGATACAAAATTCCTGCGGGACGAGCGGGAAGTTCGTCTGATGGTGCGGTCTGCCTGTTCTCGCTCGCCCTTCGCGTTTGTCTCGCGTTTCGCGCCAGTCGCGCACATCGTGCGGACACATGGGGCTGAACGAAGGGATCAGTGCTGAGCCTCCGTTCAGCCAAGCTAGCGCAGCAAGAGTTCGAAGTCGATGCGTTCGAGGAACAGTTTCCGGTAGGTTTCCGACTTGCGGACTTGACGGCTCTCCATCGGGTTGTAGTCGTCGGTGATGAGAAAGCCTTCACCGCTGTTCATCCTGTGTTCATGATTAAGCAGCCAGCCGATGCGCCGGTCCTCACTTGCCTGATTCAAATCGATCGACTGTTCCGACGTCAGAAATATGAAATCGGTGAACTCTCCCTTCTCCGTAATGAAGACGCGCACATGGGGGAACAGACTGTTGAGCGTCCGATGCACTGCCGCCACTGCCTCCGATCCTTCCCCGCTCGTAAACCCCACGTAGTTCAGCGCGAGGACGCCGCCTTCGTTCAACAGACCGTGCAACTCGCTCAGCATCTCCCGGCTGAGCAAGTGAGTGGGCTCGGAACCGCCGGTGAAACAGTCGTGGATGATGAAATCGTAGCGATGGGTCAGTCTCCTGATTTCATATCGCGCGTCGCCGACGAGAAACAGTCCGGTCGGTTCAAAGTGAAAAAACCGTTGGGCTGCATCGGCCACAACGGGATCGATTTCGATGGTATCAGTCGTAATGCCCTTCGATTTCAAGTTACGGGCGACGTGGCCTCCACCCAATCCGATGAGCAGGGCTTGTGACGCCTCAGGACGAATCAACGGCAGCAGCCCCAATACCTGCTGGTACCCCAGCACGCTTCTGTCCTGTTTCAGGTCCACTGCGCTGATGACAGAGGCGTCGGAGAGCATGAGGCGATATCCGCGCTGCTCATCGTCCACGACCCGCACCCACCCATACAGGCTTTCCGCTTCGGAAAGGACGGTGAAGCCTTTTGCAGTTTCGCGGGAAGCGGCAAGGCCGAGTGACGCAAGGATGCCGGCTGCAATGCAGAGAATCACGGTAGGCCGAACGGAGTGGGCGAGTGAAGCGCTTCGTGCTTCATGCCACGCGACCAGGATGGCAAGCAGCCCTAGCAGGAGGCTGAGTGAAACGATGATCGCTCTGGTTCCAAACATCGGCAAGAGGAAAAACCCTAGTAGGAGAGTTCCAACTACGCTGCCGACCGTGCTGATGGCATAGACAGTACCGGATGCAGTGCCCACCCCGCTCAAGTCGCGCGTCGCGCGCTTGATCACATAGGGCCCTACCATCGCCAGCGCCGTCAACGGCAGCGTAAAGAGCAGGAGCGCGCTCGCAAAGGCCCCGGCGCGAAGACCGAATGAGTCGGTCGCGCGGAGTACCGGGCCGCTCAAGAAAGGAATGATGACGGTGGTGAGCGCCGAAGTGAAAATCACGTGTGTGAGACGCACTGATGGGAATCGATCGGCGATCAATCCTCCAAGGAAGTAGCCCAGGGCCAAGGCGATCAGGGTAACGGCGATCAGCGAGGACCAGACGTACAGGCTGACCCCGTAGAACGGACCGATGATCCTCGTACCGAGCAGTTCGAGAATCATCACGGCTGCCCCGGTAATCGTAACGGTCCCGTAAAGGACGAGTTGCCCCTGATCCGGAGAGGACGACGGACTATGCTGAGCAGTCTTGCCCATGCCCCATTCTTTCACATCAATCGATAAAAAAGAGGGGGGCTGACGGGGTTGAGCCCGACAGCCCCCCTGCTATGGACGAGACGACGCTAGTCGTTACGTCATCCTTCGTCGCAACCACGCGATCCCGCTTAGCCCCGACACAAACAGGAGAGCCGCAGCCGGCAAAGGCACAGCCGCCACCTGAGCGGTGCCTTGGAGACTGAAGGTTCCAGAACTCAGGAACGGCACACCCGTGAACAGCTGGGTCCATGAAATGTTAAAGGAATTCGTCCCGGTATTGAACGTTCCGCTGGCTGGCTCGCCAATGTTCAACGTCGAATTCAACAGCGGCCCCGCCACTCCGGCAAAGAGCGACGTGAGATCGACGGTCATCGTCGATCCGCTGGTCGTGCCGGTCGGCGCAGGCGCTCCGCCCGGATTGCCGGGGAACGATTGATTGCTGGTGAAAATTGAAAACGTATGGCCGGCGACGGTGACCGGCGGAAAGATATTGGGCAGCGGCTGGTACTGCCCCATGACCAACTGCCCGTTCTGCGTAAAGTTCCCGGTGACCGATCCCAGCAAGCCAAAGTTCAAGCTGATCGATCCGCCGGTGATATCGAGTTGTGTGACGGTCGCGGCCTGTGACTGTCCGGTACCGAACAGACCGGCCCCCAGCAGGAGGGCACAGACTGACAACATAGGTATAAATATTTTCTTCATGCCACAGTCCTCACTTCCCTGCGTCCATTAATAGCCTGCTCAGAGTTCCCGGAAGAACGTGGAACCGTTCTTCCGGGATGGTACTCCGATATGGTTAGGCTGTTGCCCTCATCTTGCGGCGTGCCAACCCCACCAACCCGATCAAGCCGCTCCCGAACAAATACACGGCAGCGGGAATCGGCACGGCGGAGAATTGAAGATTGAACGTACGGGCGAGCCGGTCGGCATTGTATGCCGTGAGGGCGGCCGACGGAGTGGTGTAATCACCGTTCGTGGCGATGGCATCTGCCAAATAGGTCGCAAGATTGAACGGATTCGCTCCCCCGACGACCAGGCTATAGATCCCTGCCCCCAGCGTGTACTGACCGCTCACGCTGGCACCAGAGGCATTGGATCCTGAAAATCCGGTGAAGGTCATGGTGCTCACCGTTCCAGGTATTGGGGGCACTGCGAGGGGCAGTCCATCAGTCGACATGGTGACATCAGCATTGGAGCGATATTGCCCCCAATGAGCCGTCGTGAGTCCTGCTGCTCCATTGTTGGCATCGATCTCGTCGTTCGTCGCCGCGAAGGGTGACCAGGTGGCGAAGCCGGTCTGCGCACCGACGTAGGAAAGGGGGACAGCAGCGCCAGCCGGGAGGTTCCCCGCTCCGTCATGCGAGCCGCCCGGCACTGTTCCTGCGAAGATGGAATAGCCGGGATTCAAGATGCCGTTGGTGTTGGTGTTCGTGCCCGTAATGGTGAAATCGATCGTCATGGTGTCAGCCAGGTTGAAGGTGAAGAATCTGTTGTCGTGACTGTTCGCCCAGGTGGTCGCATCTTGACCTGCAATCCACCCGGCGTTGCTGGATGCGGTTCTGTCGACTGACGAGACAACACCGTTCGTCGTGTCGAGCGTCGTGTAGCCCACATGGGCAAGAGCTGGCCCGGCTGTGCTGAACAGCAGAGCCAGCCCCAAAGATGCCGTGAGTACACCAACCGACCGGCGACTCTTCAAGCGATTCATAGGAACCTCCATAAATGAGTTGATGAGTAACTGAGGCAGTTCTTCACGGTCCCCGCCTCCTATCTCTTACTACGTACGCGCCCTTATAAACCGAGTAGTGACGGCCTTCTACCGACTGCTGACTATCTGTGCTACAGATGCACATGAATTTCGATTGCAAAGGTAAATACATTAGGTGGATAGGCTGAAGGCTG
>CXWL01004157.1_pt1 | contig 15228 bp, 13 predicted proteins | sample 590931 | NCBI WGS metagenome assembly CXWL01 (sample SAMEA3498368, study PRJEB10139) | groundwater metagenome | biome: water well; material: biofilm material | place: Germany | collected 2015-04-27 | reverse complement strand
CGTAGCGTCAAACACGAAGACGTGTATCTGAAAGGTTACGCCACGATGTCTGATTTACTGCCTAGTCTGACAGAATACTTTACGTTTTACAATACGGAAAGAATGCACCAATCGCTGGGCTATAACACGCCGAATGAGGTTTACCTTACAGCGAACGGAGGTGGAGTAAGGATTGTGGATAAATACAGTAAGACAGAAAAAACTCCATCAGAAATAGAAACAAAAAAAGANNAAATCGGGGCAGCGCCGTTCCGCTGCATGTGCTAGGTTACCCTCTTAAACTCGATGCATTATTATCTTGACCGAGGGGTCCACTGTAAACCGAAGAATTTGTTAAAGCCCGTCGCGCACACTCTATCTAACGCAAAAACCGCCTGATTGTGAGCAATCAGCGGCTGGTGCTGGGAAAAAATCGAGTTTTTTGTGTTATGCCTCCCAAGAAATCCAATCGGAAGCATTTTTGAGTGCATAGTTTCATTGTATTTCTTCAGTGGTGCTTAAAAATTAGGCGGCTTGCAGGTAAAAAAAAGGTTTTCGGGCTGGCACTAAATAGAATAAGTGAGCTATCCGCTTAAATGCTGTGATTTAGAGCCGCCACGGGTGAAATGGGACGGAAATATTTAATGATGAAGGTGCTTTGTTGCGTAAATTTGCAGGAACGATAAAGCTGTGTATTTCGTTGTTTCCATTGCACAATTGTACGGCTACAGCATTTAGGTGGATAGCCCGCTAGAATAATTATTCGCCTCAAAAATTCAAAAATTCTGTCTCAAAATGGCTTCCCTTCGCTACGACCACTATTTTCGGGCAGCCTCTTAGAAGATCATTAGCGTTTACTATGTAACGCAAGATGAACTTCCCATTTTCATTCTCAAGCGAGCAATATCATTTATTTTTATATGCTTATTATCAACAGTAATGATATTCTCATTCTGTAGTTTAGAGAAAGCACGGCTAACGGTTTCCAGCGTAAGACCAAGATAGCTGCCAATTTCCTCACGAGTCATGCGCAGATTAAAATTGAATTCGGAATAACCGCGCATTAGAAAGCGGCGCGATAAATTGAGGAGAAAAGTTGCCAAGCGTTCTTCTGCTTTCATGCTGCCTAGCAACAACATAACACCATGATCTCGCACTATTTCACGGCTCATAATTTTATGAAAATGATGCATAAGCGATGGGATAACACGACTAATCTCTTCTAATTTTGTAAAAGGAATTTCACATACTTCGCTATTTTCAAGAGCAACAGCATCACAAGTATGCATTTCTGTGCTGATAGCATCCAAACCCAGCAATTCACCTGTCATATGAAAGCCAGTAACTTGTTGCCGGCCATCTTCTTCAAGTACACAAGTCTTTAAAAATCCGCTACGAATGGCAAATAATGATTGAAACTTTAAACCTGTACGATGCAGATATCCACCCCGTTGAATCTTGCGTTTATGACTTACCACATCGCCGAGAACTTGTATTTCTTGTTCATTAAGACCAACTGGCAGGCATAGCTCACGCAAACTGCAAGTCGCACAACTTGATTTTATGTGTGATATTTCAAGATGATGATATGGCGAAGTATCTAGAGACAAAGTATTTTCCGAAGTGATGAATTACATTTCAATGCCTTGATTGATCTGGATCAAAGCTAATATTTTATGATCTGTTCATAATTCTACCGGTATTGTCAAAGAAAGTGGATATTGTTTTTTTTTAATTTGAACATTGTTTAGAGTTAAACAGGTAATTGGCATGATTACGTATTAATTCAAATTTCTTTCGGCCACATTTTCCACAAAGCGAGTTATCCCAGTGCATTCACTACTATCTTCTGATTTGTTTGAAATCAATTCAGATCTTATTCGCCGTTTTGGGTGCTACCATACAGATTATCGTCTGTATCCGAAAACAGATTATTTTGTTGAAGCATTTGATGCACATACCTATTTAGCTTGGCTGGGTAATCGCAAGACAGTGCGCTTACGTAGATCATTATCTTTATATGTACATATCCCTTTTTGTAGTTCTTTATGCTTTTATTGTCATTTTAATCAGACTATTTCAGATAACGACGACAACATAAAAATGTATCTTGAGTATTTGTCACGTGAAATAAGGCTTCAGGGTCAGTTACTCAAAAATGACCCCAAAGTAGAACAGTTATATTTTGGAGGCGGCACACCAACTTTCCTGAGTAATATTCAATTAAAGAGCATCATGAATGAAATCCAGCAAAATTTTAACTTAATTAAAGATGGAGAATTTTGCATAGAGATCGATTCAAGACAAATAACTAATGTTTCAATGCAAGCATTGAAAGAAATGGGCTTTAACTGTGCCATTATTGGTGTTCAAGATTTTGATCAACGGGTACAGCAATCAATACACCGCATTCAAACAGAAGATGTCACATTGCGTGCTATCCGCAACGCACAACAGGCTGGCTTTAAATCTATTAGAATTGAATTGACTTACGGATTACCTAAACAAAATCTGGAAAAATTTGAATATACCTTGGGAAAAATCATTGCTGCAAACCCAAATCAAATTAATTTATTGAATTATGTACATTTACCAGAGAAATTCAAACCACACCGAAGCATTAATATAGAGGATTTACCCGATACAGAAATCAGACTTGAGATGATGTTGCTTGCAATTACCCGCTTAGCTGATGCTGGTTACATGCATATTGGCATGAATCTTTTTGCCAAGCATGATGATCAAATAGTAATAGCGCAGCGTCAAGGCAGACTCCATTATAGTTTACAAGGCTATTCAATTTATCCTGATTGCGATCGTATCGCATTAGGTGTTTCAGGAATCGGAAGCATCGGTCCAACTTTAAATCAGAATCATTGTGACCTTCTGCAGTACTATGACAAGCTGGAGCAGAATATTCTTCCGATTATGCGCGGTGTTGAATTAAGTGCCGATGACCTAATACGACGTTCTGTCATGCAAGCATTGATTTGCCATTCAGTACTTTCATTTGAATCGGTAGAAACTTTTTTCCCCATCGAATTTAAACACTACTTTGCGACTGAATTAACAGAGCTTTTAGTGTATGAACAGGCTGGTTTAATAACGTTAGATGAAGAAGAGATTACTGTAACACCTAAAGGACAGCTACTAATTAGTAGTATCTGTATGGTTTTTGATAAATATCTGCGTACTAATCAACAGCGCAAAAACTACTCGGTGCTCTTATGACCTTTTCTTACCTGAGAACCCACCCAGATTCCCAGATAAGAAAAAAATTATTTGACTTCGCTATTAGTTAAAACATATTCGGCTAAACGATTTGCAGCCTCACCTTGAATATTTTTGAACGCAGGCATTCTCATACTTCCTGATTGAAACTTCTTAATAATCGCTTCTTTATTGGCAACTTTCTCACTTAGTATCATTGCAACATTTGCACTTAAAGGCTTGTGGCATTCTGTGCAAGCCGAGCTAAAGATAGTTTCTCCAGACGCATCTGCTGGGGGGGTATAGTCTTTACTTGCCCCACAGCCAACTAATATAAATAGCGCTAATATCGTTAATGCAAAATTTAATTTTTTCATTTTCTAACTCCAGTTTGTTTCGTTCAATAAATACGGGAGATATCCCGATCTTAAAACTTAGTTACTTAACCCGGATATTTCATGAATTGCACACGCTCTCACTTGACTCTTGATTCCACAAGGAATTTTTGCAAGCAGCCGCTTTGCGGCTTGCCTGCTTACCCCGAATCCTCAGCCGAGTGTATGAATAACTACACCGCTTCTTCGAAAAATCCCTTGTGAAACCAATACCTTGCGCTATCATCGTGCGAATTCATGAAATATCCGGGTTAATAAATAAAGTTTCGGACTTCATTTTACTCCTAAAGTTAGAGATATGGCATTGATCTATAAGGCCTCACACGGTAAATTTGTTCTAACCCCAGAAACTAAGAAACTCAGCATTTTCGGATAACCTTAAAATTATATGCTATTGATTTTAATAAGTTTCATCAGAGTTTATTAGTGATTTTTCGGTGCTAACCGGAAGTCAACGTAACATTATGTTTTTGAAAGTATTAGTAATCAGAACAAATTAACCCTGCCAAATACAATCACACCAATTGAACTAAAAGCACAATAAATAAAATGATGGCTATAATTGGAATAGCAAAACCTATCCAATCTGAAGACGAGCCTTTAGGGCTATTTTTCATCATATCCCGTGTTCTTGGGAACAGGAATACAATAAACATTACCAGCGCCATTGCAGAAACAATTTTCATCCAATCCATAATCTAAAAACCTTTTACTATCTGTCTACAAATAACCTGTACAACTTCTGCTAATAAATAGCCTTAGAAGATTGTTTTCAGCTATTGAACTGTACAAACTTATTTATGGACAGGCACTTACTCAAAACAAAGCCCCGGCTAAACCGGGGCTCTAAGAAATTAGCGAAGCATCCAGGAGGATGTCCAAGAATAGAGTGATCTACTACGGAACAGCCATTTTAGTCCTATTTTCCGATCATTTTTCGTTAAATAGAATAACTATTATTCGTCTCAAATGTTCTCTACCTCAAAACGATTTCCCCTCGCTACGATCACTATTCTCGGACAAGCCTCCTAGGAATTAGTCATCATTGCCCATAATACCCAGGATTTGTAACAAGCTAATAAAAATATTGAAGATCGTCATATACAATCCAATGGTCGCTAAGACATAATTGGTCTCTCCACCATGAATGATGCGACTGGTATCATACAGAATGAAACCGCTCATAATCATGATTACAACAGCGGATATCATTAGGGACATAGCAGGTATAGCCAAGAAAATATTTGCAACTGCAGCGAGTAACACTAACAGGAAACCCACCATCAAAAAGCCGCCTAGAAAACTGAAATCTTTTCGTGTAGCCAGCGCATATGCAGACAAACCCATAAATATAACGCCTGTGCCGCCGAGCGACAGGGTGATAATGTTCCCGCCATTAGGCACAGAGGCATACATACTCAGTATTGGCCCCAGTCCAAATCCCAACATACCCGTAATCAGAAATACAATTCCAATACCCGCTGAAGAGTTAGCAAAACGGGGGAGTACAAACATGGCAATTACCATACCGCCAATGACAGATATCAGATAAGTCATCGGTGGCATATTCATAAACATTGAAATCGCTGCTGTAAGTCCACTGAACAGTAATGTCAACGATAAAAGCATATATGTGTTGCGTAATACTTTATTTGCTGCTAACGCAGATGGCAATCTTTGAGCAACTGTTGAGTAGTTTTGATTCATTATGAAATAGCCTCCAATTTAAAATTAAATACCAAACTATTTATTCTATATTTTAACAAGCGATAGGACAGTTATATCCCATTTATAGTTCAAAGCATATCATGAAAAACAGGTAGTTCCTACAAATCAATGCAGCTAGCAATTTTCAGGAAGTTTTGACATAGTACGGCAACAAAACTTTGAGCGATGCTCATGCAATATTGCGGCTAACGGCAATATTGCAATTTTACAGGACTCGCAAACTGACTGAATATGATATGGTCAACTTGTTCAGGATTTCCTTAATAACTTAACCGTCGGATATTTCAGTGTTAAAGAATCTTGATAACACTGCAAGATCCTCGTCCTGTACTATAATTCCGAACAACTTACAGATTCATATAGTTTCAATATTAAAAATAAATCTATGAATACCACAAACATAAAAAGTTATATGCAATCCGTCGGCCATGAAGCGCGTACATCATCCCGTTTGATCGCTAAAGCGGACACGGCGGCAAAGAACTATGCACTCACCGCCATGGCAAATGCTATTCAACGTGATGAAAAAATATTATTAGCAGCCAATGCAAAGGATCTGGAAAGTGCGCAGGCTAAAGGTCTGGAAGCTTCCATGATTGATCGTTTGACTTTGTCCAACAAAGGTGTGTCCAATATGGCGGAAGGCCTGTTGCAAATTGCCGCATTGACTGACCCAGTGGGCGAGATCAGTGGGCTGAATTATCGCCCTTCCGGCATACAGGTTGGAAAAATGCGCGTACCTTTGGGTGTCATTGGCATTATTTATGAAGCACGTCCCAATGTGACGGCCGATGCCGCAGGTTTATGTCTGAAAGCTGGTAACGCGGCCATTTTACGCGGCGGCTCTGAAGCCATTCATAGTAATCAGGCCATTGCTGTTTGTGTTAAAGAGGGTTTGAGACTGGCCGGTTTGCCCGAAACGGCTGTGCAGGTGATTGAAACAACAGATCGTGCAGCGGTTGGTGAACTGATCACCATGAAAGATTTTGTCGATGTGATTGTGCCACGCGGTGGCAAGGGATTGATCGAACGGATTTCCAGTGAAGCGCGTATCCCGGTGATCAAACATCTGGATGGCGTATGCCATGTGTATATTGACGATCAGGCTGATTTTGATAAGGCCATCAAAATTGCAGACAATGCCAAAACCCAGCGTTATGGCACCTGCAACACGATGGAAACACTACTGGTTCATGAAGGTATTGCACGGGAGATACTGCTTGCTTTGAGCAGGATTTATTTTGATAAAGGGGTTGAATTACGCGGTGATGTGGCAGCCCGCACCATTATTCCGCAGATGAATCCTGCTACTGAGGAAGACTGGTATGAAGAATATCTGGCGCCGATTTTGAGCATTCGCATTGTCAATGGACTTGATCAGGCAATCGATCACATTACGCGTTATGGCTCACAACATACCGACGCGATCGTCACCGAAAATTATACGCGTGCGCGCCGTTTTCTGCGCGAAGTGGATTCCAGTTCTGTGATGGTCAATACCACCACGCGTTTTGCGGATGGATTTGAATATGGCCTGGGTGCTGAAATTGGCATTTCTACCGACAAAATTCATGCACGCGGGCCGGTCGGTCTGGAAGGACTGACCAGTCAAAAATTTATCGTGCTGGGTGACGGTCAATTAAGACAGTAATCCGCTTTAGAATATACTTTAATCATAAAAATTGAGTGCATGGCACTCAATTCTACAAAAAAGGGTGTTATGACTCAAGTTGTTGAAATAAAGATTCCCGATATCGGTGATTTCAAAGATGTATCCGTTATTGAAATACTCGTCGCCCCCGGTGATGTGGTTGAAAAGGAAACTTCGCTCATCACGCTGGAAACTGATAAGGCTTCGATGGAAGTGCCTTCTCCACAAGCTGGGATTGTAAAAGAAATCAAAGTCAAAGTGGGTGCTAAGGTGTCACAGGGTTCAGTCATTCTGACTTTGGCAGTTGCTGAGCAACAACTAGACCCGACGGGTTCAGAGACAACAACCGAAACCAGTGACGGGAAAACAGTTGCTGCACCGGCTGCCTCAATACCCGATACAGCGTCACCACAATCCATTCCACAGGGAGATATTCACGTCGATGTGGTGGTGCTCGGCGCCGGGCCCGGAGGCTATACCGCCGCTTTCCGTGCCGCTGATCTGGGTAAAAAGGTGGTTTTGATAGAACGTTATTCCACATTGGGCGGCGTGTGCCTGAATGTCGGCTGTATTCCATCCAAAGCCTTGTTGCATGCGGCCAAAGTGATCACGGAAGCTGAGGATGTTGAGTCGCATGGCATTGTTTTTGGCAAACCCCAAATCGATATTGATAAGCTGCGAACCTGGAAAGAGTCGGTGATCAGTAAACTGACCAAGGGTCTGAAAGTGCTGGCAAAGCAACGTAAGGTGGAGGTCGTTCATGGCACCGGGAAATTCGCCACGCCGCACATGATTCAAGTTGAGACCGCCGAGGGTTATAAAACAGTTTCCTTTGATCACTGTATCATTGCTGCCGGTTCCAGCGTAGCTAGGATTCCCGGCTTTCCTTATGATGACCCACGCCTGATTGATTCCACCGGCGCACTCCAACTGGAAGATGTGCCCCAGCATATGCTCATTATCGGTGGCGGTATTATTGGCCTGGAAATGGCGACGGTCTATGCGGCATTGGGAAGCAAAATCAGCGTCGTGGAATGGATGGATCAATTAATTCCGGGTGCTGATCCAGATCTGATCAAACCATTGCATCGACGCGTCAAAAAACGCTACGAAGCAATCTATCTAAAAACTAAGGTAATCCATATTGAAACCAGTGAACCCGGACTTAAAGTAACCTTTGAGGGTGAAAATGCGCCGGAACCACAAATCTATGACCGTATTTTAATGGCTGTTGGGCGCCGTCCGAATGGATGCACTATCGGTGCCGAAAACATTGGCATTCAGGTCAATGAGCGCGGGTTTATTCCGGTTGATCAACAATTACGCACTAACCTGCCGCATATTTACGCGATTGGTGATATCGTGGGTGAGCCGATGCTGGCACATAAAGCCACTTATGAAGGCAAACTGGCAGCTGAGATTATTGCAGGGCATAAAGCAATATTTGATGCCCGTACCATCCCTTCCGTTGCCTACACCGATCCTGAAATTGCCTGGATGGGTCTCACAGAGAAAGAGGCTATAAAACAAGGGATTGATTATGAGAAAGCAAGCTTTCCATGGGCTGCCAGTGGTCGTGCCATCTCAATGGCACGTGAAGAAGGATTGACTCAATTGCTACTGGATAAAAGTACGCGTCGTATACTGGGTGCCGGCATGGTGGGTATCAATGCGGGTGAGTTGATTGCTGAAACGGTTCTGGCCTTGGAGATGGGTGCGGATATGGAAGATATCAGTCTAACGATTCACCCTCATCCCACACTCTCGGAAACTGTTTTGTTTGCTGCTGAAATGGCCGAAGGAACTATTACAGATCTTTATATGCCCAAGAAATAGCTTATAAATTCAAGGCTGGCTTTGTCCTATTAGTCCTGCTATATTTCTTCATTTTACGAATTTTATTATGGTCTCAAAAAAAACTTTCATTATCTCATTAGTATTACTGATAATTTTATGCGGCATGATAAAAAATTCATTTGCAACGCATATCTCAAAACCTGTTCTTATCAATCCTGAAACAGAATATACCGTTGGAAGCACAGTCATTCTGCATGGTTGGGTAGACTATAATGCACAACCAACCCCCGATGTTCTGCTCAATTTCAAGCTGACTCGCCCTGATGGAACCATAGCCGTTGACCAATCCTATCCAAGCAATCAGGAAGGTCACTTTGAATTTAAGTTCGATACCAAAAACGAAGTACCGGGCATCTATAAAATCACCATCACTTCACACTGCCTGGAAATTCACCGGTATGCTTGCACCTACCAAAGTCAAACACTATCTATTAATTTAAATAACCCATAGAAATAATTCATACAGGATAAATAGGTCAGTTAAAGTTGATTGTATTTCAAACAACATCAAATAACCAACTCAACTTACTGATCAATACAAATGCTTATTTATGTATGATTGCAACCTTCATTAGCTCAATTGTCACATTATCAATAATGCTTCAGTTCTCAAAAAAGAATCTTCTTATGGGATTACCTGTCGTTAAAATTTTTCATAACTGCCTAGCCCTCATTCTTGTGCTTTTCATACTATCAGCTTGCAATCCAAGAGAAAACGAGCTATCAGACCGTGAAGCAGAGATTAACGCCAGAGAATCGGAGCTCGTAACATTATTCGCAGAGTTACTGGAACAAAAAAAAGCGCTAGAGAGCCATCAGACTGTCAATACAAAAGAAAACACAGCTTCCACTGAATCTAATGCATGCTCATGCGATTCAAATGACAGATCCGCCAAAGCAGTTAATGCAGGTAAAGACAACATAGGCGTGGGATACACCAAAACATTATCCGGTGGTATAGAAAAAATACATCTTGCCCCCGATTCTAGAACATTATTAGGTCGTTCAGAGATGGTCTATCTTGATCCTCCTGGTATGGAGTTTAGAGCACGGACCGATACTGGAGCGCAAACATCATCACTCAATGCGATTGATATTGTTGAATTTGAACGGGATGGCAAACCATATGTAAAATTTCATTTACTCCATCCAAAAACAAAAGAAAAGATTGAATTAACACGACGCTTAATTCGCTATGTGCGCGTTAAGGAACTTAACAACAGGGAGTCGCAAAAACGTCCAGTCGTGAGAATGCGTGTCGTACTGGCCGATATAGATATGCAAATAAATTTCACACTGGTAGATCGTAGCAAACTTAAGCATCAGGTTCTGATAGGACGCAATTTATTACGTGATCTGGCAATCGTTGACGTTAGCAAAAAATATATGGCAGTCAGAAATGATAAAGCAAAACATGGTGATCTAAGGTAATGCCTGCCAAACTTAGACTCTATATTCTAGTCATTCTGATTATGGGGTTTGGAATAGGTCTAATTTTATATAAGCACTTTGCTTTGGGATTCCCATTATCGCCTGATGACAAGAAACCGGTCTGGACAATTGAAGCTAAAATTGATTTTATTGCACGCGGTGATCCCGTTATCGTCTCCTTTGCACTACCCCCTAAAACCCCAAATGTTGTTTTTATGGAAGAAGATTTTGCTTCATCCGATTATGGGTTCAGTGAATTAACTTCCCCGGCAGGACGTCGCGCCCAGTGGAGCAAAAGAGCTGCATCTGGCTCACAAACAGCTTATTATCGTCTGAGTGTTTATGAAACTGACCCGATCACTGAAACGATTACATCAGATCTTCCCTCTGAGCCAGAGAAACCTGAATTTGATGAAGTACTTAAAACCGCAGCCATTACAATATTAGATCAAGTACGTAACAAATCCGCCAATACTGAAATCTTTACGCGCGAATTGATTAGTACCTTAAACTCCAATGCCCCAAGCCAGAATCAGCGCTTGTTACTCAATGATCAATCCAGTGAAGATTATAAAACCCACTTGATTATTAACTTACTGGCATTAGAAGGTATCAGTGCGCATATTGTTCGTGGGCTATACCTGAAAGATGGCCGGCGAAGACAATCTCTTTCCAACTTTGTGGAAGTTTATATAGGGGGTCAATGGCTCTTATTTAACCAGAATTCAGGAGAAATTGGGAAACCGAAGAACTTTCTAATTTGGCAACGTGGCGACCAATCTTTATTGGATGTGGTCGGAGGTAGAAACTCGAAAATATCCTTCTCTATCATAAAAAGTATCCAGTCAACCAGAAATTTAGTTGTGCGTGACAATATGAGCAAGCAGGCTGGACTCATCGATTTTTCTATTTACAGCTTGCCTATTGAGCAGCAGAATGCATTCAAAATGGTCTTGTTATTACCGATCGGTGCATTGATTGTTGTCATTATGCGCTTGTTGATCGGTATACGAACTTCCGGCACCTTTATGCCCATTCTGATTGCATTGGCACTGATACAAACCACTTTGGTAACCGGAATCATCATCTTTCTGATTGTGGTTGGAACAGGCCTATTAATTCGATCTTATTTGTCACGCTTAAATTTACTGTTTGTAGCTCGTATTTCAGCCGTGATCATTGTTGTGATCGCGATTATGGCGAGTATCAGTATTATCAGTAATAAACTGGGACTCAGTCAGGCGATGACTGTTACTTTCTTCCCAATGATTATCCTGGCATGGACCATTGAACGTATGTCTGTCCTGTGGGAAGAAGATGGTCCTAGAGAAGTCTTTATTCAAGGTGGGGGCAGCTTGTTGACGGCCGTTATTGCTTACCTGTTTATGACTAACCGGACAATTGAATATTTGACCTTTAATTTTCCGGAATTAATGCTGGTTAATCTGGCGCTCATCTTGATTCTCGGACAATATACCGGTTATCGATTATCTGAGTTGTATCGTTTTCATTCTCTGGAAAGACGCAATGTTTCTGGCAAGCGCTAGGAAACTCAGAAGTTTTGGCATCATAGGGATGAATCAAAGAAACTTCGGCTTGATCTCCCGTTATAATCCGCGCCATTTATACCCACTCGTTGATGACAAACTAAAAACCAAATTGCTGGCACAAAAAGCCGGTATTGCAGTACCCAAACTACTCGGCACACTGCAATATCAGCATGATGTCAAGTTACTGAAAGAAATGCTCAACCCGCATGCCCAGTTTGTCATAAAACCCGTCAAAGGCAGTGGTGGCAAAGGCATTCTGGTGATTACTGAGCATGATCATAATCTCTACTTCAAACCCAGTGGTGATGCGATACAGTTAGCGGATATCGAACGACATGTATCCAATATTCTGAGCGGTCTCCATAGCTTAGGCGGCAAGCCCGATACTGTCATGATTGAGTCGCTCATACAGCTTGATCCGGTTTTCTCTGATTACAGCTATGAAGGAATTCCTGATCTACGCATCATTGTACTCAAGGGTTACCCCATTATGGCCATGCTACGACTCACAACGCATGTATCCGATGGCAAGGCAAATTTACATCAAGGTGCGGTGGGTGTCGGGGTCGACATTGGAACAGGTAGTGCGTTACATGCCGTCCAGTTTGGTGAAATAGTTTCTCATCACCCGGATACACGCAAGACTTTCTCAGAATTAGTCATTCCCCATTGGGATAAATTATTACAATTGGCTGCTGCCTGCTATGAAATGACCGGCTTAGGATATCTAGGTGTGGATATTGTTTTGGACAGAGATCAAGGCCCGATGATTATTGAACTCAACGCACGTCCGGGACTCTCCATTCAAGTGGCCAACTGCGCTGGCCTGGCGCCGCGTGTTGCTATCATAGAAGCACTCAAAGCTATTGAGCCAAATCCTCAATTACGCGTTGTTTTCAGCAAAGAGCAATTCTCAACAGATTCAGGCACTCATCAACCTCGTCAGCTACGTACGCGAGCCGATGATCCCAGATCGTAAAGCCATTCACAATGACTACAGTGTAGATGAAATTGCTTAATCGCCTGTATTAATAACCACTTTGTTGCGTCCTCTTTGTTTGGCTTGATAAAGCGCTTTGTCAGAAGCCTCGCTCAGGCTGGCAGCATCTGAAAAATGTGCAAGATCTGCTATTCCGCAACTAAAAGTCACATAGAACTCTTCATCTTGACTCAGATGTAATAGACGTGAAAAAACATTACGGATCTCATCAATCACTTTTGCAGCAAATGTCGCATCTGTGTCAGTCATAATGACAGCGAACTCTTCTCCACCATAACGTCCGATAATATCTGTTCCTCGCAGGCGCTGTTTTAACAGTCGTGATAGGCTCTTAATAACACGATCACCTGCAGCATGCCCATAAGTATCATTTACTTTCTTAAAGAAATCGATATCCACCATGGCAAAAGATAATGATGAATTCAATCGATTGGAACGCGCCACTTCACGCGTTAATTCTTCCTTAATAGCTGTATGATTGAGCAAACCAGTCAATCCATCAAGAACCATTAAAGAGCGCAAAAAACGCGCACGCGTCACGCGCGATGTAACCGCTGAAATCAATTGTCCAGGATCTATTGGTTTGACCAGAAAATCATCACCACATAAACTCATGGCTTCAAGTTGTGTATTGAAATCATTCTCAGAAGAAAGATAGACGATAGGAATGCTCACAAAACCGCCCATTTGCCGGATGACTCTGGCTAATTCAACACCATTACATGCTGGCATATACAGATCCATCAGGATTAGATCAGGATTAAACTCAAGCAATGCTTCCACTAGCTCCATGGGTTTAGGTACTGTCTTCACAGTCATTGCAGCCTGCTCTAATATAGCGGCATGGTAAAAAAGCACCGATGGACTATCATCCACGATCAATACACGAAAAGATTCCTGAATCTGTGACGCCGTTATTAAATCAAGTTGATCAATTAACTCAGTAGAATTAATTGGTTTTGTGAAATAAGCAATACCACCGGCACGTACTGCTTCCAGTCGATAAACCAGATCATCGTGCGATGAAATAAAAACGACCTGCACTGGTCGAGTCAAATCTCGTTGAATCTCTTCCATTACACGAATACCACCCATTTTGTCTTCAGGAAATTCAATATCCATTAGAATAATGGCATAGGGTTTATTTTTAATAGCAGTCCGGAATTTATCTAAATGATTAAATACCTCCACTTCATAACCGTAGTAACGTAACTGCAACGCAAGTTCCTGTGCTGCTTCGACATCATCATCAACTACAAATATTAGATTGGATGAGTGAGAATTTGACAAAAATGCATCTTCCTTAGTAATTGTCTGAATGCTGCTTTTTGCCGGTTTGGGTTCTTCCTCAACTGAAATTCTCTTTAGTTCAAGAATCTGCTGCAGAACCTTGGCTGATTGTAGCGCATCTGCTGAAACTTCTTTCTGCATTAAGCTCTTAAGTACCTGCTCTAATGTGCGCGCTTCAATACTGATCTCCGGAAAACCAAATGTCTTGCCAGTACCCACTAAATTATGTACAGAACGATGAAGTTCCTGTAAAGCTTTCATGTCCCACTCTGTTTGCAGTCTATTCCACATGACTTCAATTTCATTAACCCTGTTCGGTAACTCTTCTGTAAACGAGATTACTAACAAGCGCATTATTTCCTGAAATTCTTTGTGTGTATTATTGTTCATGATCATGTGTCCTATTATGTTCTATCCCAGCGACCAGTTCCATGGGATCAAATGGTTTTGCGGTAACACCCACTGCGGCCAAACTTATATATTGAGCTATTTCATCTGGCTGTGCTTTGGCAGTGATAAATATCATGAGCGTGTTAGCAGTCTGTGAAATTTTTTGTAATTGATTCAGTGTTGTTATGCCATCCATTCCTAGGAGGCTGTCCGAGAATAGAGTGATCTACTGCGGAAAAGCTATTTTGGCCATATTTCTCGATCATTTTCGTTAAATAGAATAACTATTCGCCTCAAATGTTCAAAAAATCTGTCTCAAAATAGCTTCCCCTCGCTACGACCACTATTCTCGAACAGCCTCCAGGCATCATGTGACATCAAGCAAAATAAGTTGTGTATTAAATATGGGGAATTTGAGAGCCTCATATCCTGAATCACGGGTTTTGACGGTATATTCACCGATAATCTCCAGAGCAAGTTCTGCCACTCTCCAGATACTGGACTCATCCTCAATATATAAAATCCTACTCAATTTATCTATTTCTATTATGATACCTAAAAGCAATACTCCATATTAGTTAGTTATCCAATGCTACGCTAAGTTCACGATCTCTTAATGACGGGTGCGATTCAAACTGAGGCGGTCATTCAAGCGGCCTTTCCCGCTTGAATCCAATAGCTGTTCCATTGCCGGTTAGCCCGATTCAGGCGCAAGGCCAGCATGTGATCGGCGTTGGCAGCGCACCA
>CXWL01093245.1_pt1 | contig 15229 bp, 15 predicted proteins | sample 590931 | NCBI WGS metagenome assembly CXWL01 (sample SAMEA3498368, study PRJEB10139) | groundwater metagenome | biome: water well; material: biofilm material | place: Germany | collected 2015-04-27 | reverse complement strand
ACCTCGTTAATCGGGCGCATCAGGTCGGACACCTGCAGGTGGCTGAAGTCGAGCGACTGGGCCAGGATGTGGCGCTCGTCGCGGGTGAACTTTTCGCCCGGCTGGCTGGTGCGCAGGATCAGTTTCAGTTCCTCGGTCGAATAATCGGTGTCGTGGCAGCCCTTCGAATCGAGCCCGGCCAGGCGCAGCACCAGGTTGGCGCTGCCGTTGAGCAGCCAGATCGCCGGGTACATCGCCCAGTAGAAGCCGTACAGCGGGATCGCGCTCCACAGGCCGATGATTTCCGGATTGCGGATCGCTAGCGATTTCGGCGCCAGTTCGCCGACCACGATGTGCAGGAATGAAATCACGCCGAACGCAAACACGAACGACACCCCGTGCACCACCTGCGGCGACGTCACGCCGACCAGGCCGAACAGCGGTTCGAGCAGGCTGGCGAAGGCCGGTTCGCCGACCCAGCCGAGTCCCAGCGAAGCGAGCGTGATGCCCAGCTGGCAGGCCGACAGGTAAGCGTCGAGCTGGCTATGGACCTGGGCCAGGATACGGCCGCGCAGGCCCTGGGTCTTGGCGATGGCCCGGACGCGCGTCTTGCGCAGCGTGACGATGCCGAATTCGGCCGCCACGAAAAATCCGTTGAGCACAACGAGGACCAGGGCCAGCAGGACTAACAAGACATTTTGCATAAAAGTGTGGTGACAGACAAAGAAAACCCTGGTGTCAGGTCTGACATTCGGACATTCATGCGCTGAATGTCCGAATGTCAGACCTGACACCAGGTTGCGGGTGTGGAATTACAGCAGCATTGTACCGGTCACGCGGCGTTCAACCCGCCGTGGTGCACCGCCGAGAGGATCGCTTCGACCGCCGGGTGCTTGATCTTGCGCTCGTTGGAGATCGCGTAGAACTGTTCGCGCACCTGCGGCACCGGGCCGATCAGCACCGCCCCGAACTGCTCGGCGATGTCGGCGGCCAGCGCGGCCGGCGCAAAAAACAGGCCCAGCCCGCGCCGCCCGAATGTGTTCAGCAGCGCATTGTCCTCGAACTCGCCCACGATGTCGGGCCGCACGCCGTGCTGCTCGAACCATTCGTCGATCCTTCCACGTAAGGCATTATTGCGTGTCGGAAGCAAAAACGGCGCGCCGTTCAGTGTCCCCGGAAAACCGGCCTTGTAGATCTCGGCCATCGCCGGCGCGCCCACCACCATGGTTTCGCTCTCGAACAGCTGGTGGCTGAACACGCGCAAGGTGGTGCCGGAGCGCACCGCGCGGTCGGTCAGCACGACGTCGAGCTTGTGCAGCGCCAGGTCGCCCAGCAGGGCCTCGAACTGGTCTTCGTAGCACACCAGCCGCACCGGGCGCGGCAGGTGCATGGTCGCTTCCAGCAGGCGGAAGGCGGTCAGCTTCGGCAGCGAATCGGAAATGCCGACCGTCAGCCGGGTCTTGCTGCTGTCGGCCTCGCCCAGCGCTTCCTGCATCTGTTCGCCCAGCAGGAAGATCTGGTCGGCATAGGCCAGCGCCAGCCGCCCCGACTCGGTCAGCACCAGGCGCCGCCCCTGCTGGCTGAACAGCGACTTGCCGATCGACTGCTCGAGCAGCGCGATCTGGCTGCTGATGGTCTGCACCGCCAGCCCCAGCCGCTCGGCGGCGCGCGTCACGCCGCCTTCCTTGGCCGCCACCCAGAAGTAGTACAGGTGGCGGAAATTCATTCCGGTATTCTTCATGGCTTCCGTTTTCTCGAAGTATTCGTTCTATTATCTTCCCTTTTTCAATTCGCTGCGCGAGCCTACACTGATCGCCATCAACTAAAACAATGAAGGGAAAACAAATCATGAAGCATTTCAGGGTCTCATTCATCGTCACCATCCTCTGCCTTGGTGCAGCGGCATGGTGGGGATACGAGCACACCGGCTGGTCCGGCGCGCTGACGGCAGTCGGCATCGCCGCCATCCTGGGCGTGATGGAAGTCTCGCTGTCGTTCGACAACGCGGTGGTCAACGCCTCGGTGCTGAAGACCTGGGACGAATTCTGGCAAAAGCTGTTCCTTGGCGTAGGCATCATCATCGCCGTGTTCGGCATGCGCCTGTTGTTCCCGCTGGTGATCGTCGCGCAGGCGGCCGACCTTGGTCTGATGCAAGTATGGAACCTGGCGCTGTCCGATCCCAAGGCGTATTCGGCCCACCTGACCGCCCACCACGCGGAAGTGGCGGCATTCGGCGGCATGTTCCTGCTGCTGGTGTTCCTCAACTTCCTGCTGGACGACACGAAGGAAATGCACTGGTTGGGCCACGTCGAAGAGAAGATCGGTTCGCTCGGCAAGGTGTCCTCGATCGCGGTGATGATTTCGATCGGCGCGCTGATGGGCAGCCTGTCGCTGGTGCCTGAAGCGCAGAAGATGGTGGTGCTGATTTCGGGCCTGTGGGGCATCCTGATCTACGTCGGCGTCGATGCGATCAGCACCCTGCTGGAGAAGGAAGAGGGCGAAGGCAATATCGGCGACATGGTCAAGCGCGGCGGTATCGGCGCCTTCCTGTACCTGGAAGTGCTGGATGCTTCGTTCAGCTTCGACGGCGTGATCGGCGCGTTTGCGATCACCACCGACGTCGTGATCATCATGCTGGGCCTGGCGATCGGCGCGATGTTCGTCCGTTCGATGACGGTGTTCCTGGTCAAGCAGGGCACGCTCGACGAGTTCGTCTACCTGGAGCACGGCGCCCACTATGCGATCGGCATCCTGGCCCTGATCATGCTGGCGAGTATGAAGTTCCATATCCCGGAATTGTTCACCGGTTTGATTGGAGTCGCCTTCATCGTCGCTTCGCTGTGGTCCTCGCTGCGGCACAAGAAAGAACAGCAGCGCCTGCAATTGGCTGCGTAAGGAACCCGCGGCGAACGGACGAACACCAGTTCGCTGCGTGTGTGAAGAAGTACCCCGGTGTTCACTTGAAGTTCAATGTTTCACTAAAAAGGAGATACACATCATGGCTATCAGTCTGCAAAAAGGCGGTAACGTCAACCTGAGCAAGGAAGCTCCAGGCCTCAACAAGATGGTGGTCGGCCTCGGCTGGGACGCGCGTTCCACCGACGGCGCCCCGTTCGACCTCGATGGCGCGGTATTCCTGCTCAACGCTGCGGGCAAGGTCCGCTCCGACGCCGACTTCGTGTTCTATAACAACCTGAAGTCGGTCGACGGCTCGGTCACCCACTCCGGCGACAACCGCACCGGCGCCGGCGAAGGCGACGACGAGAGCGTGACGATCGACCTGGCCAGCGTTCCGGCCGATGTCGACAAGATCGCGATCTGCGTCACGATTCACGAAGCCGAACAGCGGCGCCAGAATTTCGGCCAGGTGTCGAAGGCATTCGTGCGCTGCGTGAACGCCACCGGCAACACCGAGATCGCCCGCTACGACCTGTCGGAAGACGGTTCGACCGAAGCGGCGATGGTATTCGGCGAAGTCTATCGCGCCGGCGCCGACTGGAAGTTCCGCGCCATCGGCCAAGGCTTCAAGGGCGGCCTCGGCCCCCTCGCCAAGAACTACGGCGTGAACGTTTAACGTCAACCCGGTTGCGGCCCGCGCCAGCGTGCGTCGGGCTGCAAGTTTTTCGCTCTCGAAAGGAAGGCTCCAGATGCCAGTGTTTACAGTCACGGGGGACGTCGATCCGTTCCTGCATGTGTCGCTCGCAAAGGGTGAAACCATCTACTGCGAGTCGGATGCGATGGTGATGATGGAAGCGACGCTCGACCTGAAGGGCAAGATGAAGGGCGGCTTGGGCAGCGCCCTGATGCGCACCTTCGCCAACGGCGAATCGTTCTTCCAGCAGCACATCGAGGCGGTGCGCGGCAACGGCGATTGCCTGCTGTCGCCCACCTTGCCCGGCGCGATGCAGATCGTCGACGTCGGTCCGAACAACTACATCATCAGCGACGGCGCGTTCGTGGCGGCCAGTTCCGGGGTCGACCTGAAAGTGCGCACCCAAAGTATCGGCAACGCGCTGTTCGCCCAGAGCGGCGGCTTCTTCGTTACCGAGACTTCGGGCAGCGGGCAGGTGGCGGTGTCCGGCTTCGGTTCGATGTCGGTGCTCGAGGTCGAACCGGGCAAGGACGCGATCATCGACAACTCGCACGTGGTGTGCTGGGACAGCACGCTGCGCTATGAAATTTCTATCACGACCGGCAACAGCGGCGGCTTTCTCGGCAACCTGGTGAATAGCCAGACCAGCGGGGAGGGCGTGGTGCTGCGGTTTTCCGGCCGCGGCAAGGTCTATGTATGTTCGCGCAACCGGGCCGCATTCCGCGCCTGGACCCAGCAGGGTGCGCGCTAAACCAAGGAGAGTCACATGTCAGTCAATTTGCAAAAAGGCCAGAAGATATCGCTGGACAAGGAAGCCGGCGGCGCGCTGTCGCGCATCGTCATGGGCCTGGGTTGGGACGCCATCAAGAAGAAGGGCCTGTTCGGCTTCGGCGCCAAGACCGAGAGCGTCGACCTGGACGCGTCCTGCGTGATGTTCGACGAATCGAATCGTCCGGTGGACTTCGTCTGGTTCCGCCAGCTGAAAAGCAAGGACGGCAGCATCGTCCACACCGGCGACAACCGCACCGGGGCGGGCGATGGCGACGACGAGCAGATCGTGGTCGACCTGTCGAACGTGCCGGCGGGGGTCAAGTCGCTGGTATTCACGGTGAACAGCTTCACCGGCCAGAACTTCTCGCAGGTCGAGAACGCCTACTGTCGCATCGTCAACGCCGCCGACCAGAAGGAAGTGGCGCGCTACGACCTGTCGGTGCAAGGCGCGCACACGGCGCAGATCATGGCCAAGCTGTACCGCCACAACGGCGAATGGAAGATGCACGCGATCGGCGAAAACGGCAGCGGCCGCACCTTCGACGACCTGATGCCGCAGATCACCCCGCACCTGTAATCCGCAACGATTTTTAAGTGTCCCGTTTGCAGGTCCGATAACCCGGGCCTGCTTTTTTTTTGTCCGCTACCGATTCAACCGCTGGTGTCAGGTCTGACATTAAGACATTCGCGCGTGAATGTCTTAATGTCAGACCTGACACCAGCGTTGCTGTTATTTCACGACGACATCGAGCACGACGGCGTGCGCCGCGGCCGGAGTCTCCGGCACCGGGTCGCGCGCGAGCGCGATCGTGACCCCTGGCACAGCTGTGGATTCGAACTTCGCGCCTTCCTTATCGAGCGTAAACACTTCGTCGCCCGATTTGCTGGCGAGGGTGAAGCTGTGGCTGACCTTGCCGGCGACAACGCACTGGACGCTCTTCGGACAGCGGCTGTCCGCAGCGCTGTCGTAGCGCAGCGAAACGGCAGGGGCGAGCGTGACGGTCTGGTGTTCGGCGATCTGCACGCTGCGGCTCTTTGCTGGCGCTTGCGCGTCCGCGCCGGCGCACCCGGCCAGGCTGCACATCACGGTGGCGGCGCACAGGACGCGCGCCAGGCTGGACTTGTTTTTCATTGTTTGGTTCCATGCAAAAGTGATGCAAGCATGGTATCAAACTCGTTGCAGTCACCGCGCGCGCGAAGCACGCCGGCGCCTACTGGACGGCGACATCGACGACGACGGCGTGTTCGCCGATCGGCCGCTCGCGCACGCCGGCGAACGAGATCCCGAAGCTGACCCCTGGCAGGGAAGTGGAAACGAACCGGTCGCCCTCGTAATCCAGTGCAAAGCTTTCGCTGCCCGCGTTGCTGGCGATGGTGAAGTGATAGCTGACCTTGCCGGCCCAGATGCACAGCGCGGTTTTCGGGCAGCGGCTGTCGACGAAGCTGTCGTAGCGGATGGAAACGGCGCGGTTGAGCGCGACCGCCTGGTGTTCCGCGAGCGCGTAGCTGCCGCTGCGCAGCGGTGCTTGCGGCGCCATGCCGGCGCAGCCGCCAAGGTTGTAGACAGTTGCGGCGCCCAGGATGCGCGCCCACATGGCGATGCGATTCATCGTTCGGTTTCCGCCAGCAAGCGATGAATGCATCGTATCAATCTTCACCCTTCCATTGTGGAATAAAAAAGGCGCCTGAATCCAGGCGCCTTCTCGCGGTCATCGCAGCTGCTTACACGAACGCGCTGAGCGAACCCTTCATCTTCTTCAGCGCAGCCGCTTCGATCTGCCGAATGCGCTCGGCCGACACGCCGAATTCTTCCGCCAGCGTATGCAGCGTGGCGCCCGAGCCGTCGTCGTTGGCCAGCCAGCGCGCTTCGACGATCCGGCGCGAACGCGGATCGAGTTTGCCCAGCGCGCTTTCCAACCCCTCGGACTGCAGGCGCGTGACCTGCTCGGCTTCCAGCACCTTGGTCGGCTCGGACAGGTCCGACGACAGGTAGGCGATCGGCGAGAACTTGTCGTCCTCGTCGTCGGTCGGCGATTCGAGCGCGATGTCGCGGCCGGACAGGCGCGTTTCCATCTCGATCACTTCTTCGCGCTTGACGTCGAGCAGCTTGGCCAGCGCGTCGATCTGAGTCGGCGACATCGCGTCCAGGCCGACCTTGTTGCTGCGCAGGTTGAAGAACAGCTTGCGCTGCGCCTTGGTGGTGGCGACCTTGACCAGCCGCCAGTTCTTCAGGATGTACTCATGCATTTCGGCCTTGATCCAATGCATCGCATAGGACACCAGGCGCACTCCCTGGTTCGGGTCGAAACGCTTGACCGCCTTCATCAGGCCGATATTGCCTTCCTGGATCAGGTCGGCGTGCGGCAGGCCATAGCCGAGATAACCGCGCGCGATCGACACCACCAGGCGCAGGTGCGACAGCACCAGCTCCTGCGCAGCGCCCAGGTCGTTCTTTTCCTGCAGCCGTTTGGCCAGGGAAATTTCTTCTTCGTGCGTCAGCATCGGCAGGCGATTCACGGCCGAAATGTACGCGTCGATATTGCCAAGATTGCCAGTAAACCCCAATCCCAGTGCACGGTTCGCAGTCGGAACCAGTGCGGATTGTGCGGTCATTGTCGTCATGTATGTGCCTCGTATAGTAAGCGGTGCTGCATCTTGATGGCCGGGGAAAATGAGTCCCTCGGGCGCGAACGATTTTGTTACCGGATGCTGGCGGTGGGTGGTGTGTTTCCCCGCCACGCAATCATAGTTTAGCACTCTCTGGTGTAGAGTGCCAATCGCCGCAAACTATGGCATTGATAGGTACTAACTTGCCCGAGAGAATCGCCTTTTCGGGCAGGTTTCACTGCACTGTAGTGGACGCGCGGTGTCCACTTTTGAGGTGGATCAAGCCGGGTGCGATGCTCTGAGGGAAGGTTCGTGGAATAGTTAAGCAGAGGATAGCGAAACAGGCGCTGCCGTTCCGTGCGTTATCGCACCGTGCGCCGGCGCCAGGATGGCAGCAGGGCGGCCTGCAGCCGCCCGCGTCAGTTGAGTCGCGCCAGGTGGCGCTGCACCGACAGCAACGCGCCTGCCAGGCCGAGTCCGGCACTGACAGCGAGCAGGGCGGCGATGCCGGCCGGCGCCAGCGCGGTCAGCTGGAACTCGCTGGCGTACAATCTTGCAAATTCGGCAATCGCGACGTTCAGCGGACGCAGGGCCAGCGTCACCGCGCCCAGCGCCACCGCGCCGGCGCACAGGCCGAGCAGCGCGCCGGTGTAATAGAACGGCCGGTGGATGAAGCCGTCGGTCGCGCCGATCAGCTTGGAGACGGCGATTTCCTCGCGCTGGGTCAGCACCTGCAGGCGGATGGTATTGAACACCACCGCGATCACCACCATGCCGAGCGTCACCGCCAGCAGCAGCAGCGCCAGGCGCAGCACGCCGAGCAGGGCGGCCAGCCGTTTCACCCAGGCCGAGTCGACCTGCACCGTATCGACGCCAGGCAGCGCGCGCAGCTGGTCGGCCAGCGCGTCGACCTTGGCGGCGTCGGCCGCGCTCCTGAAGCCGTCGAGCTTCATCACGTAGCCGTCCGGCAGCGGATTCTCGCCCAGGGTGCCGAGCACGTCGGCCAGGCCGTTCTTGGCTTTCAGCGTCTCAAGCGCCTGCTCGCGCGGCACGAACACGATCTTGGCCTTGTGGTCCTTCAGCACCGTGCGCAGCGCCGGCGCCAGCGCCTGGGCCTGCTCGCGCGTCATCTGCGGGCTGACGAACAGGCTGAGCTCGGGATCGACCGACAGCTGCTCCGACATCGGGCGCACGTTGTCGAGCAGGGTCAGGCCGGCAAACGGCAGCGCCAGCGCAATCGCCACCACCACCACGTTGAACAGGAAGCTGCCGGGCGCCTTGCCCAGGTTGCCCAGCGCCGCGCCGATGGCGAAGCGGTGTTGCCGCATCCAGCTCTTCATGCCGCCACCTGCACCAGCTGGCCATGCTCGAGGTGGATCACGCGCGCAGCGCCGTCCAGCACTTGCTCGTCATGGGTGGAAATCATGCAGGTCACGCCCACCGAGTGGAACGCGCGCAGGGCGTCGAGCACCTTGTCGGCGCTGGCCCGGTCGAGGTTGGCGGTGGGCTCGTCGGCCAGGATGATCTGCGGGCGGTTGACGATGGCGCGGGCAATCGCCACGCGCTGCTGTTCGCCGCCCGACAGTTCCAGCGGCAGCGCGCGCACCCGGTCGAGCAGGCCGACCTTGTCGAGCGCGGCGCGGGCGCGCTGCTCGGCCTGGCCCTTGGAGGCGCCGGTGACTAACAGGGGCAGCATGGTGTTGGCAAGAATGTTGCGGTCGTTCAGCAGTTTCTGTTGCTGGAAGATCAGGCCCAGGTTGCGGCGCAGGAAAGGCACGCCCGCCTTGCCCAGCTTGCCGATGTCCTGGCCGTTGACCAGCACCGCGCCCGATGTGGGGCGCTCGATGGCGGCGATCATCTTCAGCAGGGTGGACTTGCCGGCGCCGGACGGGCCGGCCAGGTAGACCAGCTCGCCCTTGGCGATCTCGAGCGAGACCTCGCGCAAGGCGACGGCGTGAGCGGAATACTGTTTCGAGACAGACTGGAATTCGATCATGTGGGCTTATCCGAGCAGCGCTTCGACGAACTCGCTGGCATTGAACGGCTGCAGGTCTTCGATTTTTTCACCGATGCCGATGAAGTACACCGGAACCGGGCGGGTACGTGCGATCGCGGCCAGCACGCCGCCTTTGGCGGTGCCGTCGAGCTTGGTGATGACCAGGCCGGTCAGGCCCAGCGCATCGTCGAACGCCTTGACCTGCGCCAGCGCGTTCTGGCCGGTATTGCCGTCGATGACGAGCAGGATTTCGTGCGGCGCGCCGTCCATGCCCTTGCCGATGACGCGCTTGATCTTCTTGAGTTCTTCCATCAGGTGCAGCTGGGTCGGCAGGCGGCCGGCGGTGTCGACCATGACGACGTCAATGCCGCGCGCCTTGCCGGACTGGACCGCGTCGAACGCGACCGCGGCCGGGTCGCCCGATTCCTGCGAGATCACCGTGACGTTATTGCGCTGGCCCCACACCATCAGCTGCTCGCGGGCGGCGGCGCGGAAGGTGTCGCCGGCGGCCAGCAGCACCGATTGATGGTACTTCTGCATGTGCTTGGCCAGCTTGCCGATGGTGGTGGTCTTGCCGGCGCCGTTGACGCCGGCGATCATCATCACCAGCGGCTCGTGGCGGCCCAGTTCGAGCGCCTTTTCGAGCGGGCGCAGCATGTCGATCATCAGCACCTTCAGCGCGCCCTTGACGGCGGCGGCGTCGAGCAGCTTGTCTTCCTTGACCTTGCGGCGCAGTCCGTCGAGCAGGAACTGGGTCGCGTCCATGCCGGCGTCGGCCATCAGCAGCGCCGATTCGAGTTCTTCGTACAGGTCGTCGTCGATCCGGGCGCCGACGAACAGCAGGCTCAGGTTGCTCGAGGTCTTCGACAGGCCGGCCTTCAGGCGCGCCATCCAGGAGGTCTTGCGTTCGGCTTCGGTGGTCGGGCGTTCGGCCGTTTCGGCGATCAGTTCGGCGACTGGAGCCGGTGCTGGAACTGGCGCCGGGCGCACTGGCGGCGGTACGTACGCAGCCGGCGGTGCCACCGGCGCAGGCGCAGCCGCCGGCACTGGCGGAACGGCCACCGGTGGAACGAAAGTCGAGGTGGTGCCGTAGCGGCGCGACATGGCCGCGGCCGGCGCGCTTGCTTGCGGCGTGGCAACCGGCGCGGGCGCGGCTATCGGAGCTGGCGCGGCGATCGGCGCGGGCGCCGGCGCGGCGACAGGCTCGGGCGGTGGCGGTGCTGTCTCGGGAACAGGCGGTTTTTTCTTAAAAAAACTGAACATTTATATGTGGGGGCGGGCGCTGCATGCACATGCCCGGTAGTGCCGGGCACGACGGGTCGATTGGCCGGTATTTTACCAGAGCAGCGCCGCTCATCCCCGCGAGTCTTGTTCAAGCGGCAAGCGCGCCGTTCTGCGCGCGCCAGCGCGCGATGGCGCCCGGTATGCCGGCCAGGTCGAGCACGGTGCCCGGACTCAGGTGGCGGCGCGCCATTTCGACGCCGGCGCCGCCGGCCCACACTTCCGCCTTCTCGCTCAGGCGCGAGCGCAATTCGTTGACGTTTTCTACCGCCGCGCGCGGCGAGGTGACGCCCGAAAACGACAGCGCGACGATGTCCGCGCGCTGAGCCTTGGCCGCCTCGACGATATCGCCGAGCGGCGTCTGCACGCCCAGCGAGACGCAGTGCGCGCCTTCCAGCGCAAGCAGCGCCTCGGCCATCAGCAGGCCCAGGCCGTGGCGTTCCTGCGGCACCGTGGTCAGCAGCACGCGCGGGGTCGCTTCGGCATGGCCGGCTTGCTGGGTCGCCGCAAAGATCGCGTTGCGCATCACGCCTTGCAGCATTTCCGAATACAGGTGCTCTTCGAACACGGCGACGTCGCCGCGGGCCCAGGCCAGGCCGACCGCCGTGGTCAGCGGCGCAATCAATTCGGTCACGCAGCGTTGCAGCCCCAACAGCAGGATCGATTGCGACAGCCGCTGGCGCAGTTCGGAGATTTTGTGCGCCCGGAGCAGGCTGATGCAGCCACGGATTTCGGGATCGTCCAGCCCGCGCGTCAATACGGACGCGCCCGGCTTGGCGCCCAGTTCGGCCAATTCCTCGGTGCCCAGCGACATGATCTTGCCCGGACGGTAACCCTGGTCGAGCAGGCGCTTGACCAGCGACAGGCGCTGCACCTGGTCCGGCGGGTACACCCGCTCGCCATTGGCGTCGCGCTGGGGCTGGGGAAAACCGTAACGGCGTTCCCACACGCGCAGCGTTTCCTTGGCGACGCCGATGTCGCGCTCGACATCGCTGATGCTGCTAAGGACGGCTGGAGAAATGGCGGTGGTCATAGCAAGCTCGATCGTGGTTTCGGGTTCTTGTTCAGGACATCACCGCATGCCGGCGGCAATTTGCATTTTACATTGACCAAAGAGTGATACAGCAAAATAGTCCTATGTTGTTTTTTTGAATCATATTGTTCGGTTGTCCATGGGAGGACCAAAAAATTTCTCACTGTTGAATCCGATTTGGCATTGCCAGCGTATAAATAGTTGTCAGTTAATCTGTCCATGACAAGTGTTTGACAGCGGCGATTATTTCACGGATTATCTCTGCGGCATAGCATTTGTCATGGACAAACAAAAAAAGTGAGGCGCGGCGTATGAAAGTAGCAGTGATTGGATCCGGTATCTCCGGTTTGTCGTGTGCGTATCGGCTGTCGCAGGCGTCCGCCGACGTCACCTTGTTTGAAGCGGGCAGCTATTTCGGTGGCCACAGCAACACGGTCGACGTCGCCCTCGATGGTTTCAGGTTCGGCGCCGATACCGGATTCCTGGTGTTCAACCACCGCACCTATCCGAACCTGGTCAAGCTGTTCGACGAACTGGGGGTGGAGACCGCGCCCAGCGAAATGTCGTTCTCGGTCAAGCTGCCGCTCGCCGGCCGGCGCACGCTCGAATGGGCCGGCGCCAATCTCGATACCGTGTTCGCCCAGCGCGCCAACCTGCTCAATCCGCGTTTCCTGCGCATGGTGCGCGACATCCTGCGCTTCAACCGCGAGGCCGGCGCGCTGGCGCAGGGCGGCGCGATGCCGGACACCGCGCTCGGCGCCTGGCTCGACCAGCAAGGCTACAGCGCGCAGTTCCGCCACTGGTACCTGCTGCCGATGGCCGCGTGCATCTGGTCCTGCCCGTCCGACCAGATGCTGGCGTTTCCCTTGTCGACCTTCGTCCGGTTCTGCCACAACCACGGCCTGCTGCAGGTCAGCGACCGGCCGCAGTGGCGCAGCGTGAAGGGCGGCTCGCGCAACTACGTCGACAAGATGCTGGCCGCGATTCCTTCGCGCCGGCTGCTGGCGCCGGTGCGCTCGGTGCTGCGCGGGGCCGGCGGGGCGCGCTCGGTGCGGGTCGAAACCGCGGCCGGCTTCGAATCCTTCGACCATGTGGTGATGGCCTGCCACAGCGACCAGGCGCTGGCGCTGCTGGGCGATGCACGCAGCGACGAGCGCGCGGTGCTGTCGGCCATCCGCTACCAGCAGAATCGGGCGGTGCTGCACACCGACGCGAGCTGCCTGCCGGCGCGCCGCAAGGCCTGGTCGGCCTGGAATTACCAGAGCAGCGCCGCCGCCACGCCCGAAGTGTGCGTGCACTACCTGCTGAACATGCTGCAGCCGCTCCCGTGCAGCACACCGCTGATCGTCTCGCTCAACCCGATCGATGCGCCCGACCCGGCGCGCGTGCTCGCCGCGTTCGACTATGCGCATCCGGTGTTCGACCAGGCCGCGGTCGCGGCGCAGGCACGGATCGCGCATTTCCAGGGCGCGCAGAACACCTGGTTCGCCGGCGCCTGGACCGGCTACGGCTTCCACGAGGACGGCCTGAAATCGGGCCTGGCGGTGGCGGCTTCGCTGACCACGCTGATGGCGGCGCAGCAGCATGCGGCCGCCTGACCGCGGCACCGCGCCCGTCGCGCAGCTGTGCTTCGGCCAGGTGCGCCACAAGCGCTTGCGCCCGGTCGTCAACGCCTTCGAATACCGCACCTATTATTTGCGCCTTCCGCTGCGCGCGCCCGGCGCCGGCATCCCGCGTTGCGCGCTGTTTTCGCACAACCGCTTCAATCTGCTGGCGTTCCACGATGCCGACCACGGCGACGGCACGACCCCGCTGGTCGAATGGATCGACGCACTGCTGCGCAAGGAAGGCGTGAGCGACGCCGACGGCGAGATCTGGCTGCAGGCGATGCCGCGTGTGCTCGGATACGTGTTCAACCCGGTCTCGTTCTGGTTCTGCCACCGCGCCGACGGCGAGCTGCGGGCAGTCCTGTGCGACGTCCGCAATACGTTCGGCGAGCGTCATTTCTACCTGCTCGACAACGGCGCCGACATCCCCAACGGCAGCGAACTGAGTGCACGCAAGCTGTTTCACGTATCGCCGTTTTGCGCGGTGGAGGGCAGCTACCGCTTCCGCTTCATGCGCGTGGCGCGCGCGCGGCAAATGGCCGAGAGGACTTTGGCCTGCATCGACTACGGGGACGCCGACGGACTGCTGCTGCAGACCAGCGTGTCGGGCCTCGGGGCGCCGATCGGAAACGCCAGCGTGGCCGCCGCTTTCTTCAAATATCCGCTGCTCACGCTCGGCGTGGTCGTCCTCATCCATATCCAGGCGCTGCGCCTCTGGCTCAAGCGCGTCCCGTTCCATTCGAAACCCGTTCCGCCAACACAAAAGGTCACCCGATGAACGCCGACTCCATGCAAACCCTCGCGCCGGTCGGCGCCTCCCGCTCCGAGGCCGCGCCGCCGGCCGCCGCCCGCATCATCCTCAAGCTGCTGTCGAACCTGAAGCACGGCGCGCTGGTGCTGCGCACCCCGGACGGCGCGCGCCGCCATTACGGCGACGCTTCGGTCCCGGTCGCGCTCGAGCTGGAAAACTGGAACCTGTTCACGGCGGCGATGCGCTCGGGCGACATCGGTTTCGCCGAGTCGTACATCAATGGCGACTGGAGCACCAATAACCTGGCCGGACTGATCGAACTGCTGGTGCGCAACCGCGCCGCGATCGAGGCGCTGGTGTACGGCAGCTGGTGGGGCAGCCTGGCGTACCGCATCAAGCATCTGCTCAACCGCAACAGCAAAGCCGGCAGCCGCAAGAACATCCACGCGCACTACGATATCGGCAACCAGTTCTACCAGCTGTGGCTCGATCCTTCGATGACCTATTCGAGCGCGCTGTTCACCGGAGAGGCTGGCGCCAGCCTCGAACTGGCCCAGGCGGCGAAGTACCGCAGGATCCTCGGCCAACTCGAACTGGCGCCCGGCGCGCGGGTGCTCGAAATCGGCTGCGGCTGGGGCGGATTCGCCGAGCTGGCCGCGCGCGAAGCCGGAGCGTTCGTCACCGGCCTGACGCTGTCGACCGAGCAGCTGGCATATGCGCGGGAACGGATCGGGCGCGCCGGCCTCGCGGTCGAGGTCGACCTGCACCTGCGCGACTACCGCGACAGCGTCGGCGAATACGATGCGGTCGCGTCGATCGAGATGTTCGAGGCGGTCGGCGAAAGCTACTGGCCGAGCTATTTCGAATGCATCGCGCGCAGCCTGAAGCCGGGCGGGCGCGCCTGCGTGCAAACCATCGTCATCGCCGACGAGCTGTTCGAGCGCTATCGCAAGGGCACCGATTTCATCCAGCAGTACATCTTCCCGGGCGGGATGCTGCCTTCGCCATCGGTGTTCGCGCGCCTGGCCGCCGAGCATGGCCTCGAGGTGGTCGACCAGTTCGGCTTCGGCATCGACTACGCCGACACGCTGGCCGCGTGGCGCAAGGCCTTCCACGCCAGGCTCGATGCGGTGCGCGCGCAGGGCTTCGACGAGCGCTTCATCCTGACCTGGGAGTTCTACCTCTGCTACTGCGAGGCCGCGTTCAGGGCCCGCAATACAGACGTGATGCACTTCACCTTGGTCAAGGCATGAGCACGGCGCGCCGCCTGTTCGCGCTGCTGGCGCTGGCGCTCGCATTCACATTGGCCCAGGCCGCGCCGGCCCACATCGAACACGCCGTGCCGCGGGCGCGGCTGGCCGGCAGCGGCACCTATACCGTCTTCACCATGAAGATCTATTCGGCCGAACTGTGGGTCGGCGAACAGGGCTACAACCGAGCGGCCTCGTTCGCGCTCGACCTTCGTTATGCGCGCAAGCTCGATGGGAAGAAGATCGCCGAAGCGAGCGCCGAACAGATGGAGAAAATCGGCGCCGGCAGCCCGGCCCAGCGCAAGGCATGGCTGCAAACGATGGCGGGGATTTTCCCCGACGTGAACGAGGGGACGCACATC
>CXWL01007422.1_pt1 | contig 15236 bp, 11 predicted proteins | sample 590931 | NCBI WGS metagenome assembly CXWL01 (sample SAMEA3498368, study PRJEB10139) | groundwater metagenome | biome: water well; material: biofilm material | place: Germany | collected 2015-04-27 | reverse complement strand
CTTTCTTCCACAATGGGTCCTGGCCTATGGTTGGATCAAAGCAGTCTGGCAAATTAGTTTAAATAGTAACGTAAAAAGACTTTGGGTTGCCGAAATGCTACGGCAACCGTCAAAGACCGCAGGTGTTGATAAAACTTAATTTCCTGCGTAGACGGAAGCTGGACCTGAAAGCTGGGGAAAGGGACCGTAAGAGGCATTCATCAGAATGTATTTTATTAATTCTGGAGTAATTTTTTAAATTACCGGAGGTAAGCTGTGGCACTAAATTTAGACAGCAAAAAAGCTGTTGTAAAAGAAGTCGCTGAATTCGCCGCAAAAGCCCTGTCTGCCGTTGCAGCAGAGTATCGAGGATTGACAGTTACGGAATTGACCCAATTGCGTAAAACTGCTAGAGAAACGGGCGTATATCTGCGAGTTGTAAAAAATACGCTGGCAAAAAGAGCGGTTGCAGGGACTGAATTCGAATGTATGCAAAATGGGCTGGTTGGTCCGTTATTGCTGGCATTTTCGATGGAAGATCCAGGCGCTGCAGCTCGGTTAATCAGTGATTTTTCAAAGGGACATGATAAGTTAGTCGCCAAGGTTATTGCTATTGGCGGTCAATCTTATGGCAATTCAGAATTAGCAAGACTAGCCAGTCTGCCGACTCGTGACCAAGGTATTGGGTTATTGATGTCAGTAATGAAGGCGCCTACAGAGAAACTTGTCAGAACTTTGGCTGCAGTCAAAGATCAGAAAGAAGCGGCTTAACGTCTTATTCAACCAGTTTAGAACCAAAAAATTTTTATAGAGGAATAATTAATGGCAATTTCACAAGAAGACATCTTGGAAGCAGTCTCAAAAATGACAGTTATGGAAATCGTTGATTTAATTTCAGCGATGGAAGAAAAGTTTGGCGTATCTGCCGCTGCAGTGGCAGTTGCAGCCCCAGCTGCCGCAGCAGCAGTTGTAGAAGAGCAAACTGAATTTGATGTCATTATGACTTCATTTGGCGAAAACAAAGTTGCTGTTATCAAAACAGTTCGCACAATCACTGGTCTGGGCTTGAAAGAAGCCAAAGATGCTGTTGAAGGCGTTCCAACAACGTTGAAAGAGGCAGTTTCCAAAGCCGAGGCTGAAGAGATTAAAAAGCAACTATCAGAAGCCGGCGCAACTGTCGAAATTAAGTAATAGTTTTGACTCATTGTAGAGGTGCAGCATTTGTGCCTCTGCTTTAAAAGTATGGCTGGTGGCAGTTTTGCCATCGGCCTTTTACTGTTTGTTGTAAATGAACAGTATAAATAATCCATGACAAAAAGGTTCGGAAGCGATATGTCCTACTCTTTTACAGAAAAAAAGCGTATTCGAAATAACTTTGGGAAAAGCACGGAAGTGCTGGAAGTTCCCTATCTTCTTGCAACTCAGATCAATTCATATGCCAGCTTTCTCCAATCCGGTGTTAAAGCAGAGAAACGCCTTGACATAGGGTTGCATGCGTCGTTTTCAAGTGTTTTCCCCATCGAAAGCCATTCAGGCTACGCAATATTGGAATATGTTAGATATAAATTGGGTGAGCCGGTTTTTGATGTAAGAGAGTGTCAACAAAGAGGGGCTACGTTTGCGGCGCCTTTGAGGGTATTGGTTCGCCTTGTCATTTATGATAAAGAAACCCCGGTTAATGCAAAGGTAGTCAAGGATATTCGCGAACAGGAAGTCTATATGGGCGAATTACCATTAATGACGGATAATGGAACCTTTGTTATTAATGGGACAGAGCGAGTAATCGTGTCTCAGTTACACCGTTCACCCGGTGTATTTTTTGATCATGACAAAGGAAAGACGCATTCCTCCGGTAAATTATTGTTTAACGCAAGAGTTATACCGTATAGAGGTTCATGGCTTGATTTTGAATTTGATCATAAGGATTGCGTCTATGTGCGTATAGATCGCCGAAGAAAAATACCGGCGACGATATTGCTCAGAGCCTTAGGTTATGAAAATGAAGAAATGATTAAAATCTTCTTCGAAACCAACAAGTTTACACTTGGCTCGGAACAATGCCTGTTCCATATCATTCCTGAAAGGATGCGGGGAGAAATTGCTGCATTTGATATTAAACATAATGACAAAGTTTTAGTTGAAGAAGGCAGAAGAATAACGGCCAAACATATCCGTGAAATGAATAAAGTCGGGTTGACTGAAGTTGTGGCGCCCAGAGACTATATCATCGGGAAAATCTTGGGTCATAATCTGATCGACCAATCAACTGGCGAGCTTGTTGCCAGTGTTAACGATGAGATTACAGCAGCATTGATAGAAAAGTGTATTGACAGTGGAATCACTGAAATCAATACGCTGTTCGTCAATGATCTCGACAGAGGGCCGTATATTTCGAATGCCATGAAGTTGGATGTGACATCCAACACCTTGGAAGCATTAGTCGAAATTTATCGTATGATGCGCCCTGGTGAGCCACCTACCAAAGAGTCGGCAGAAAATCTGTTTCAGAATCTGTTCTTTACGGAAGAGCGCTACGATTTGTCCACTGTGGGCAGAATGAAGTTTAACCGCCGTTTAGGACGTGAGGAGACAACTGGACCAGGTACTTTGACGAAAGAAGACATCATTGATGTTCTGAAAGAGTTAATAAGTATTCGTAACGGTAATGGCAACGTTGACGACATTGACCATTTAGGCAACAGACGTGTTCGTTCGGTCGGTGAAATGATCGAAAATCAATTCCGCGTCGGCTTGGTTCGAGTGGAAAGAGCTGTCAAAGAACGGTTGACGCTAGCCGATTCTGAAGGCCTGATGCCGCAGGAAATTATTAACGCAAAACCTGTTTCTGCAGCAGTAAAAGAGTTTTTCGGTTCAAGCCAGCTGTCACAGTTCATGGACCAAAACAATCCCTTGTCTCAGGTGACGCATAAGCGCCGCGTTTCGGCCTTAGGTCCCGGCGGTCTTGCGCGTGAGCGGGCAGGTTTTGAGGTTCGCGATGTTCATACAACGCACTATGGTCGAGTTTGTCCGATTGAAACACCTGAAGGACCTAATATCGGTTTGATCAATTCCTTGTCGGTATACGCCAGAACCAATAATTACGGTTTTCTGGAAACCCCATATAGAAAGGTGGTTGATGGCAAAGTGACGGATCAGGTTGATTATCTGTCCGCGATCGAAGAAGGTGAGTTTGTCATTGCGCAAGCCAGTGTTGCTGTTGATGACAACGGTAAACTCGTTGAAGGTTTGGTGTCATGCCGGCATAAAGACGAATTTACGTTGGCGATGTCAGATACCGTGCAATATATGGATGTGTCGTCAAAACAGATTGTTTCGGTTGCTGCTTCCATTATTCCGTTTCTTGAGCACGATGACGCTAACCGCGCATTAATGGGTTCTAACATGCAGCGTCAGGCTGTTCCTACGTTAAGAGCTGAAAAGCCCCTGGTCGGAACCGGCATGGAAAGAACTGTTGCTAAAGACTCCGGTGTTACCGTAGTTGCGGCTCGTGGCGGTAGTATCGAAGCGGTTGACGCCGCAAGAATAGTGGTGCGTGTCAATGATACGGAAACAGAAACCGGTACCCCGGGCGTTGATATTTATAATTTAACCAAATATACCCGGTCAAACCAAAATACCTGTATTAATCAAAAACCGTTGGTAAAGCCAGGTGATATCGTTAACTCGGGTGATATTCTTGCTGATGGACCGTCCACCGATATGGGCGAATTGGCCTTGGGTCAAAACATGCTCGTAGCCTTCATGCCATGGAATGGTTATAACTTTGAAGACTCGATACTGGTATCTGANNGAAGAGGCTTTATCGAAGCTTGATGAATCCGGCATTGTTTATGTGGGTGCCGAAGTAAAAGGCGGCGACATTCTGGTCGGAAAAGTCACTCCAAAAGGTGAAACGCAGTTAACGCCGGAAGAAAAATTATTACGGGCCATATTCGGTGAAAAAGCAGCGGATGTGAAAGATACGTCTTTAAGAGTGCCTAGCAGCATTGAAGGGACTGTTATCGATGTTCAAGTATTTACCCGGGATGGGGTAAAGAAAGATAAACGGGCTTTAGATATTGAGCAGCAGGAAATAAAGCGATACCGCAAAGATTTGGATGATCAGTTAAAAATCCTGGAAGAGGATATTTTTGCTCGTGTGGCAAGAATGTTGATCGGAAAAACAGCTCAATCAGGACCGGGCCAATTGAAAGCCGGAAANNTGGAGACAGTCGCTACTCAGCTGGAACAGCAGCGTAAAGACTTCGATGAAAAATTTGAAGTCAAACGGAAAAAAATCACCATGGGCGATGATTTGGCGCCGGGTGTGCTAAAAATGGTAAAAGTTTATCTCGCAGTTAAGCGACGGATTCAGCCAGGCGATAAAATGGCGGGCCGTCACGGAAATAAGGGGGTGATCTCAATGATTAGACCGATTGAGGATATGCCCTATACAGCGGATGGTAACCCGGTTGATATCGTTTTGAATCCATTGGGTGTTCCTTCCCGGATGAACGTGGGCCAGGTATTGGAAACGCATCTTGGCTGGGCTGCAAAAGGCTTGGGTATCAAAATTGGCAAAATGCTGGAAGCTAAAGCTAAAATTAATGAAATCAGAGGGTTCCTGGATAAAATTTATAACAGCAGTGGACGCAAAGAAGATCTGGATTCACTTTCTGATAAAGAAATCCTGGAGATGGCGGTCAATTTAATTGATGGTGTGCCGATGGCAACGCCTGTGTTTGATGGTGCAAGCGAGGAAGAAATTCGCACCATGCTGCGGCTTGCAGATTTGCCGGAACATGGTCAGGTTAAGCTTTATGATGGCTTAACAGGTGAGCCATTTGAGCGGGAAGTTACGGTTGGTTACATGTATATGTTGAAGCTGAACCATTTAGTCGATGACAAGATGCATGCACGGTCAACCGGTCCATACAGTCTGGTTACTCAGCAGCCGTTGGGCGGCAAGGCGCAATTTGGCGGCCAGCGTTTCGGTGAAATGGAAGTATGGGCGCTTGAGGCTTATGGGGCGGCCTATACATTGCAGGAAATGCTTACTGTTAAATCTGATGATGTCACTGGTAGAACGCGGATGTATAAAAACATTGTCGACGGTGATCATAAAATGGAAGCGGGCATGCCTGAGTCATTTAATGTTTTGATCAAAGAAATCCGTTCATTGGCTGTCAATATCGAATTGGAACGAGAGTAAATCCATCCTCGTTTGCATGAAACTAACAGATAGCCAATTCTGGGCTAGACCAGAAATTACTTTAAAGAGGATAAAATCTTGAAAGATTTAATGAATTTCTTAAAACGTCAAGGTCGGACTGATGATTTCGACGGGATTAGTATAGGCTTGGCGTCGCCGGATATGATTCGTTCCTGGTCATACGGTGAAGTCAAAAAGCCTGAAACCATCAACTATCGCACCTTTAAACCTGAGCGGGATGGCCTGTTTTGCGCCAAGATCTTTGGGCCGGTTAGCGATTACGAATGCTTGTGCGGCAAATATAAAAGACTTAAGCATCGCGGCGTAATTTGCGAGAAATGTGGCGTTGAAGTGACGCTGTCAAAAGTTCGCCGGGAAAGAATGGGGCATATTGATTTAGCCAGCCCGGTTGCGCATATCTGGTTTTTGAAATCCCTGCCGTCCAGAATCGCGCTATTACTGGATATGACGCTCCGTGAAATTGAGCGCGTCTTGTATTTTGAATCCTTTGTGGTTTTAGATCCGGGTATGACGCCTTTGGATAAAGGACAGTTATTAACCGATGATGAATACCTGGATGCAGTTGAATTGCACGGCGATGATTTCATCGCAAAAATGGGTGCCGAAGCGATTTATGATCTTTTAAAGGCAATTGATTTGAAGGATCAAGTCAACATATTGCGTGAAGAAATCAATACGACGAATTCAGAAACCAAAATTAAAAAATACTCCAAACGCCTGAAGGTGATGGATGCGTTGTTAAGCTCCAAAAACCGTCCGGAGTGGATGATTCTTAAGGTTCTTCCCGTGTTGCCTCCGGAGTTGCGTCCATTAGTTCCGTTGGACGGCGGTCGTTTTGCGACGTCTGATTTGAATGATTTATATCGTCGAGTCATTAACAGAAATAATCGTTTAAATCGCTTATTGGATTTAAATGCACCGGATATTATCGTTCGTAATGAAAAACGGATGTTACAGGAATCGGTGGATGCACTGCTCGATAACGGCCGACGCGGCCGTGCGATTACCGGAACCAATAGAAGGCCATTGAAATCATTGGCCGATATGATCAAAGGTAAGCAAGGACGGTTCAGGCAAAATCTTCTCGGAAAACGGGTGGACTATTCAGGCCGGTCAGTGATTGTGGTTGGACCTACATTAAGACTGCATCAATGCGGCTTGCCGAAAAAAATGGCATTGGAGCTGTTTAAGCCCTTTATTTTCAGCAAATTACAATTTCGTGGCCTGGCAACAACCATTAAAGCTGCGAAAAAAATGGTTGAGAGAGAAGGCGCTGAAGTCTGGGATATCCTTGAAGAGGTTATTCGTGAGCACCCGATTTTGTTGAATCGAGCGCCTACTTTGCATAGATTGGGTATCCAGGCATTCGAGCCTACCTTGATAGAAGGCAAGGCAATCCAGCTGCATCCTTTGGTTTGTAGCGCGTTTAACGCTGACTTTGACGGCGACCAGATGGCTGTTCATATACCGTTATCGATTGAAGCGCAGTTGGAAGCCAGAACATTGATGATGGCGACCAACAATATTTTGTCGCCTGCCAACGGCGAGCCGGTGATAAATCCGTCTCAAGACGTGGTATTGGGGCTGTACTATATCAGTCGTGAAAAGATTAATGCGAAAGGTGAGGGTTCAATCTTTGTCAGTGTGGGTGAGATTCATAAAGCATTGATGGCTAAATCAGTCGAATTGCAGTCAAAAATCACGCTGCGCGTTACTGAAAAAATTATTAACGATGAAGGGCAAACAGAGCAAAAAACTTCACGAGTACAAACTACGGTAGGGCGTGCATTAATCTGGGAAGTTGTTCCGGATAGAATGCCCTATGAGTTAGTTAACTGTGACATGACCAAAAAGAACATTTCACGTTTAATTAATTACAGTTATCGTTATCTGGGCAACAAGGATACGGTTGTGCTTGCCGATCAGCTTATGTATTTGGGCTTCAGATATGCGACTATTTCCGGTGTGTCCTTCGGTATTGAAGATATGGCAATCCCGGCGAAAAAAGTTGACATTATTAAAGCAGCCGATGCTGAAGTTAATGAAATTCAAAGTCAATATGCTTCCGGCTTGGTAACTGATGGCGAACGATACAATAAAGTCGTCGATATCTGGTCACACGCTAATGATCAGGTAGCCAAAGTGATGATGGATGGTCTCGGTGAAGAGTCGGTAATCGATGGTGAAGGTAAAACCGTTAAACAAAAATCGTTTAACTCTATCTTCATGATGGCTGAATCAGGCGCTCGAGGATCGGCAGCTCAGATTCGTCAGTTAGCCGGGATGCGTGGCTTGATGGCAAAACCGGATGGCTCAATTATCGAAACGCCGATTACCGCGAATTTCAGAGAAGGCTTGGACGTACTTCAATACTTTATTTCTACACATGGTGCTCGAAAAGGCTTGGCTGATACCGCCTTGAAAACTGCAAACTCAGGTTATCTGACACGAAGACTGGTGGATGTGGCGCAGGATTTGGTGGTTATCGATATGGATTGCGGAACCTCAGATGGATTGATCATGACGCCGATTATCGAAGGCGGTGATGTTGTCGAGCCATTGTCAGAACGTGTTTTGGGCCGTGTTTCAGCGATTGATGTAATGGATGCCTCAGGCGAAAACATCGTAGTTCCTAAAGGAACATTACTCGATGAACACTGGGTTTCGGTCTTGGAAGAGCAGAGTATTGACCAGGTTATGGTGCGTTCGATCATTACCTGTGAAAACAGGCATGGCGTTTGTGCAGCCTGCTATGGACGTGATCTGGGTCGCGGCCATCTGGTTAATATAGGCGAGGCTATCGGCGTTATTGCTGCGCAGTCGATCGGCGAACCTGGAACGCAGTTGACTATGCGGACATTCCATATCGGTGGTGCTGCATCAAGATCTGCCGCTATTAGTAATGTGCAGGTTAAATCATCAGGTACTGTTCGACTTAACAATCTGAAGTCAGTGACAAATAGAGAAGGTAATCTGGTCGCGGTTTCAAGATCGGGCGAAGTCGGCTTGGTTGATGATTACGGCAGAGAAAGAGAACGTTATAAAATTCCTTACGGTGCAGTACTGTCAGTACAAGAAGGCAGTAAAGTCAATGTCGGTGATATTATTGTTACCTGGGATCCTCATACGCATCCGGTTATTACCGAAGTGGATGGTATCGTCGAGTTAATTCATTTTGTCGATGGCGTAACCGTACAAAAACAATCCGATGAGGTTACTGGTTTAAGTTCATTGGTTGTCACTGATCCAAAACAAAGGGGCAGTGCAGGTAAGGAATTGCGCCCGATGGTTAAATTGCTCGATAACAATGGCAATACGATCTACTTGCCGGGTACCGAAATTCCGGCTCAGTACTTCTTGCCGGCAGGAGCAATTGCAGGCATCAAGGATGGTGGTGAGGTAAAAGTGGGTGATGTTCTTGCAAGAATTCCGCAAGAATCAAGTAAAACAAGAGATATTACCGGTGGTCTTCCTCGCGTTGCAGATTTATTCGAAGCGCGTAAAACGAAAGATCCGGCTATTTTGGCAGAAACAAGCGGAACCATCTCGTTTGGCAAGGAAACCAAAGGTAAGCAACGAGTAATTATTACTGATTCAACTGGAGAGCAAGTTGAAACATTGATACCAAAATGGCGGCATATTACTGTATTTGAAGGGGAATATGTAGAAAAGGGTGAAACAATCGCCGAAGGTGAGTTAACACCTCATGATATTCTTAGATTAAGAGGAATCGAGGAATTGGCCAATTACTTGGTGAAGGAAATTCAGGATGTCTATCGTTTGCAAGGGGTTAAAATTAACGATAAGCATATTGAAGCCATCATACGTCAAATGTTGAGAAAAGTAGAAATAACCGCTTCCGGCGATACCTCTTTCCTTAAAGGCGATCAGGTCGAGCGGACAGTCATGCGGGTTGAAAATGACAAAATGGAAGCTGAAGGAAAAATTCCGGCCAGTTATGAATCAATCCTGTTGGGTATCACTAAAGCGTCTTTGGCAACAGAGTCATTTATTTCCGCCGCATCATTCCAGGAAACTACTCGAGTCTTAACCGATGCAGCCGTTCGAGGGCTAAGTGATGGGTTGCAAGGTCTTAAAGAGAACGTAATCGTTGGTAGATTAATACCTGCAGGTACAGGGCTTGCCTATCATGAAAATAGAAAAAATCGCTTGATACAGCACCAAGTATTGGATTTGGATACATCTTCTGCGGTTGATGCGGTGGATGTAGAGGAAGCACTAAAGCAGGCTTTAAATATTTAAGAAATAGGTTTGGAGAAAAAAATTGCCTTGACCTGGTGTCTATAAGCAAGTATTATGCTCAGTTCACATCGAGTCAACGTGCTTTGGTCAGGTCAAGTAACTGATGGCCATCGGTAGTAATATGCGATGGTTAGTTTTAATATCTGACAGTTAAATTTGTATATCGGAGTAAACAGAGATATGGCCACGATCAACCAATTGGTTCGAAAGCCACGTGCTAAAAAAATAGAAAAAAGTAATGTTCCTGCGCTGGAAGCGTGTCCTCAGCGTAGAGGTGTCTGTACGCGAGTTTATACGACAACTCCGAAAAAACCGAACTCGGCTTTGCGTAAGGTTGCCAGGGTTAGGTTGACGAATGGCTCTGAAGTCAGTAGTTATATTGGTGGAGAAGGTCATAATCTTCAGGAGCACTCTGTTGTTTTGATTCGTGGTGGTCGTGTAAAGGATTTGCCTGGTGTTCGGTATCACGTGGTGCGTGGTAGTTTGGATGCTTCAGGAGTGAACAACAGGAAATGTGGTCGCTCGAAATATGGTACAAAACGGCCAAAAAGTAAATAGTGAGCTTATAGAAAATGTCAAGAAGAAGAGTTGCTACAAAAAGAGAGATTATTCCTGATCCAAGATTTGGCAGCATTATGCTGACCAAATTTATGAATATGATAATGGAAAGTGGCAAGAAATCGATTGCCGAAGGCATAGTTTATGGTGCATTGGATGTGATTGAAGGCAAGGGTCATGCCGAGCCGTTGGATGTCTTGTCTAAAGCGTTAGAGAATATTCAGCCAAGAGTCGAGGTTAAATCACGTCGAGTTGGTGGCGCTACCTATCAAGTTCCTGTTGAGGTTCGTCCGTCCAGACGAATGGCTTTGGCAATGCGTTGGTTGATTGATGCGGCCCGCAAACGAAATGAAAGAAATATGCCTGCTAAATTGGCCGGTGAGTTAGTTGATGCGTTCGAAAGCAGAGGGTCTGCTGTTAAAAAGCGCGAAGATACTCATAGAATGGCAGAGGCTAATAAGGCGTTTTCCCATTACCGTTGGTAGTAGTTGGAATATAAGTATAGGGTTGTTCAGAGGTGCGTAAGACTCCTATAGAGCGATACCGTAATATCGGTATTATGGCGCACATTGATGCTGGTAAGACCACGACGACAGAGAGGGTTCTCTACTACACCGGGGTTTCGCACAAGATAGGCGAGGTTCATGATGGTGCGGCGACCATGGATTGGATGGAGCAAGAGCAGGAGCGAGGAATAACAATAACCTCGGCTGCTACAACCTGTTTCTGGAGTGGCATGGAAAACCAATTCCAGCAACATAGAATTAATATTATTGATACGCCGGGGCACGTTGACTTCACTATTGAGGTTGAGCGTTCTTTGCGGGTATTGGATGGTGCTTGTGCTGTTTTTTGTGCCGTAGGTGGTGTTGAGCCGCAATCAGAAACGGTTTGGCGTCAGGCAAATAAATATAAAGTCCCGCGTTTGGTCTTTGTAAATAAAATGGATCGCTCTGGTGCGGATTTTTATCGTGTTATAGAGCAAATAAAAACTCGGCTTGGCAGTAAGCCTGTGCCTATTCAATTGCCGATTGGCGCTGAAGAAAAATTTGAAGGGGTTGTCGACCTTATTAAGATGAAGGCCTTATACTGGAACGAAGCCAATATGGGCATGACTTTCGAGGAAAAGGAAATTCCATCGGACATGTTGGGTTTGTGTGAAAAATGGAGAGAAAATCTGGTTGAGGCTGCGGCAGAAGCCGAAGAGGAGTTAACTGAAAAATACCTTGAAACGGGTGTTTTGTCAGTTGAAGAGATAAGATCTGGTATTCGGAAGCTAACGATAAGCAATTGTATAGTTCCTGCGCTTTGTGGGTCTGCCTTTAAGAATAAAGGTGTCCAGGCTATGCTGGATGCGGTTGTCGAGTATCTGCCGGCACCAACCGACATTGCTGCAATCAAGGGCTTGTTAGAGGATGAAGTAACGGAAATCATTCGTCCTGCAAGTGATGAAAGTCCTTTTTCTGCGTTGGCATTTAAAATCGCAACTGATCCTTTTGTTGGTACGTTGACGTTTTTCAGGGTTTACTCTGGCGTACTGAATTCCGGTGACAGTATTTACAACTCAGTAAAAAAGAAAAAAGAACGTATTGGCCGAATCGTTCAGATGCACGCCAATAGCAGGGAAGAGGTTAAAGTTGTTTGTGCCGGCGATATCGCTGCAGCAATTGGACTTAAGGATGTAACAACCGGAGATACCTTGTGCGACATTAAGGATGTTGTCGTGCTGGAACGAATGGAGTTTCCTGATCCGGTTATATCGATTGCTGTCGAGCCTAAGACCAAGGCGGATCAGGAAAAAATGGGGGTTGCCTTGGGTAAGTTAGCTCAGGAAGATCCTTCGTTTCGAGTTCATACTGATGAAGACTCGGGCCAGATAATAATTTCAGGGATGGGTGAGTTGCACTTGGAAATTATTGTTGATCGAATGAAAAGGGAATTTCATGTGGAGGCAAACGTTGGTGCTCCGCAGGTTGCTTACAGGGAAACAATAAGTAAAGCAGTTGAACAAGAAGGCAAGTTTATCAGGCAGTCAGGTGGGCGTGGGCAATATGGTCATGTCTGGTTGAGGATTGAGCCACAACCGATTGGTACAGGTTATCTGTTTGTAAATGAAATTGTTGGTGGTGTTGTACCAAAAGAATACATCCCCGCAGTCGATAAAGGTGTACAAGAACAATTAAAAAGTGGTGTTCTGGCGGGGTACCCTGTTTTGGATGTCAAGGTGTCTTTGTTTGACGGTTCATATCATGATGTGGATTCAAGCGAGATGGCCTTTAAAATTGCCGGTTCGATGTGTTTTAGAGATGGAGCAAGGCGAGCTGACCCAGTATTGCTAGAGCCGATAATGAAGGTTGAAGTAATAACTCCTGAAGAATACATGGGAGACGTTGTTGGGGATATCAATAGGCGCCGAGGCATAATTCAAGGGATGGAGGATTTGCCTTCAGGTAAGTCGGTTAGCTGTGAAGTTCCATTATCAGAAATGTTTGGATATGCTACTGACTTGCGTTCCACGACCCAGGGGCGAGCTACTTACAGTATGCAGTTTGAAAAATATAATGAAACGCCTGCACATATTGCAGAATCTATTATTAAAAAATCATCATAAAAATCGATAAAATTAAAGGTATTAACTCATGGCCAAAGAAAAATTTACGCGTAATAAGCCCCACGTAAACGTAGGAACGATAGGGCACGTTGATCACGGCAAGACAACACTGACTGCTGCCTTAACGAAGGTAATGGCGGAATTGCAGGGTGGTGAAGTTAAAGCATTTGATCAGATTGATAATGCGCCAGAAGAGCGAGCACGCGGTATTACCATTGCGACGTCTCACGTAGAATATGAATCAGCGAAGCGGCATTATGCCCACGTTGACTGCCCAGGCCATGCTGACTATGTTAAAAACATGATTACCGGCGCGGCGCAAATGGATGGTGCCATCCTGGTTTGTTCAGCGGCTGACGGTCCAATGCCGCAAACGCGTGAGCACATCTTATTATCGCGTCAGGTCGGCGTGCCTTATATCGTGGTCTTTTTAAATAAAGCCGATATGGTTGATGATGCCGAGTTGATCGAACTGGTTGAAATGGAAATCAGGGAGTTGCTGGATCTGTATGAATTTCCGGGTGATGATACACCGATCATTATCGGTTCTGCCTTAAAAGCCCTGGAAGGCGATACCAGTGATATTGGTGTGCCTTCGGTCGTTAAATTGGTAGAGGCGTTGGATAGTTATATCCCGTTACCGGAAAGAGCGGTAGATGGCGCCTTTTTGTTACCGATTGAAGATGTGTTTTCCATATCCGGACGCGGCACCGTGGTCACAGGCCGTATTGAGCGTGGTGTTATCAAGGTGGGTCAGGAAGTTGAAATTGTCGGTATCAGGCCAACCGTAGTCACCACCTGTACCGGTGTTGAAATGTTCCGTAAGCTATTGGATCAAGGCCAGGCGGGTGATAACGTCGGTATTCTGTTACGAGGTACCAAGCGCGATGACGTCGAGCGTGGACAGGTGTTGGCCCACAAAGGGACCATTAAGCCGCACGCGCACTTCAAGGCTGAAATCTATGTCTTGTCAAAGGATGAAGGTGGTCGTCATACGCCGTTTTTTAATGGTTACCGTCCGCAGTTTTATTTCAGAACCACAGACGTAACCGGTGCAGTTGATTTGCCTGAAGGTGTCGAGATGGTTATGCCGGGTGACAATATCGCCGTAACGGTGAAATTGATTTCTCCGATCGCAATGGAAGAAGGTTTACGTTTTGCGATACGGGAAGGTGGTCGTACCGTGGGTGCAGGTGTTGTTTCATCAATTATCGAGTGAGTAATATGTCTAAACAAACTATCAGAATCCGTTTGAAATCATTTGATCACAAATTGATCGATCAATCGGCTGGTGAGATAGTAGAAACAGCAAGAAGAACAGGCGCGCAAATAAAAGGTCCTATTCCATTGCCTACTAAAAAAGAACGATTCACTATTTTAATATCTCCGCATGTAAACAAGGATGCTAGAGATCAATATGAATTGAGAACATATAAGAGATTGTTGGATATTGTTGAGCCGACAGATAAAACAGTAGACGCCCTTATGAAGTTGGATCTTGCAGCTGGCGTTGATGTTCAAATAAAGTTGAATTAAAAAATAGAGGAATTGGCAAATGTCAATAGGTCTTGTAGGTCGTAAGTGTGGAATGACCAGAGTTTTTTGTGAAGATGGTTCATCGGTTCCGGTAACTGTTCTTCAAATAGATTCAAACCGCATAGCACAGATCAAAGATATTGAGGTTGATGGTTATCGTTCAATACAGGTTGCTGTAGGTGAAAAAAAATCATCAAGAGTAAATAAGGCGATGGCTGGTCACTATGCGGCCGCAAACATGACGGCGGGTAGAGGTTTGTGGGAGTTTAGACTGGAGGATGGTGAGGGTGTCGATCTGTCAACAGGTGCCGAGCTTTCACTGGATGTTTTTTCTGTCGGTCAAGTCGTCGATGTGCAGGGAAAAAGTATAGGAAAGGGATTTGCTGGTGGCATAAAGCGCCATAACTTTAGTATGCAGGATGCTACCCATGGAAACTCGCGCTCACATAGGGTTCTTGGTTCAATTGGTATGAATCAGACGCCTGGACGCGTATTTAAAGGTAAGAAAATGGAAGGGCATATGGGGGCGGTAAAAAGAACCGTTCAGAATCTGACCATCCAGGCAATAGATAAAGAAAAAAATCTGATTTTGATAAAGGGCGCTGTCCCTGGTGCTAAAGGTGGTGATGTTGTCATTACCCCTGCAATGAAAACACGAAAAAAAGGTTAAGACATGGGTTTGCATATACCTGCTTTAAATAAACAAGACTCGGTTGGAACGGTTGATGTTACGGATGCTGTTTTTGGCCAAGCGTTTAATGAAACTTTGGTTCATCAGTTGGTTGTTCGGTACATGGCGGGTGCGCGTGCAGGCACTAAAGCGCAAAAAACACGCTCGGATGTTAGTGGTGGCGGAGCTAAACCTTGGAAACAAAAAGGAACTGGGCGTGCGCGATCAGGTTCAACCAGAAGTCCTATTTGGAGAACAGGTGGTGTCGTATTTGCAGCGAGACCCCGCTCCTATGAGCAAAAGTTAAACAAAAAAATGTTTCGTGTTGGCATACGGTCAGTCTTATCAGAGCTTTTAAGACAAGATCGATTGGTTGTCAGCAATGA
>CXWL01121918.1_pt1 | contig 15240 bp, 12 predicted proteins | sample 590931 | NCBI WGS metagenome assembly CXWL01 (sample SAMEA3498368, study PRJEB10139) | groundwater metagenome | biome: water well; material: biofilm material | place: Germany | collected 2015-04-27 | reverse complement strand
CGCTTACGAAGAACTTTCTAAAGTAAGTCCTAGATTTACAATTGCTGCTGCTTTTGGAAACGTACACGGGGTTTACAAACCAGGAAATGTAAAATTGACTCCAAAAATCTTAAAAAATTCTCAAGATTTTGTTCAAAATAAATTCAATACAGGTCACAACCCAGTGGATTTCGTTTTCCACGGTGGTTCAGGTTCTACATTGGAAGAAATCAGAGAAGGAATTAGCTACGGTGTAATAAAAATGAATATCGATACTGATTTACAATTTGCTTTTACGGAAGGTATTCGTGATTATATGGTCAAAAACATCGACTATTTAAAAACTCAAATTGGAAATCCAGAAGGTGCTGATGCTCCAAACAAAAAATATTACGACCCAAGAAAATGGTTACGTGAAAGTGAAGTTACTTTCAACACAAGANNAACAACGTGAATACATTATAATAAAAAGTTTAAAGTTTCAGGTTTAAGGTTTCAAAACTTTAAACTTTAAACCTGGAACAACAAAAACAATAAAATATGGCTTGGTTTAAAAGAAAAGAAAAAGGGATTACTACAGCTACCGAAGACAAAATGGATATTCCAAAAGGACTTTGGTACAAATCTCCAACTGGAAAAGTTATTGATGCCGAAGAACTAGCTCGTAACTTATTTGTAAGTCCTGAAGATGGTTTCCATGTTAGAATTGGAAGTACAGAGTATTTTCAAATTTTATTTGACAACAATGAGTTTGTTGAATTAGATAAAAACATGACTTCTAAAGATCCTTTGCATTTTGTTGACACAAAAAAATATGCAGATCGATTAAAAGATGTTATGGAGAAAACTAAACTTAAGGATGCAGTTCGTACTGGAGTTGGAAAATCCAAAGGAAAAGACATTGTGATTTGCTGTATGGATTTTGCCTTTATCGGTGGTTCTATGGGAGCTGTTGTAGGTGAAAAAATTGCCAGAGGAATTGACCATGCGATCAAAAACAAACTACCCTTTGTAATGATTTCAAAATCCGGTGGAGCAAGAATGATGGAAGCAGCTTATTCATTAATGCAATTAGCTAAAACATCTGTAAAACTCGCTCAACTTGCTGAGGCAAAATTGCCATACATTTCGTTATGTACGGACCCAACAACTGGAGGAACAACTGCTTCTTATGCTATGCTGGGCGACATCAACATATCTGAACCAGGCGCACTAATTGGATTTGCCGGGCCTAGAGTTGTTCGGGATACAACCGGTAAAGATTTACCGGAAGGTTTTCAAACTGCAGAGTTTCTTCTTGAACATGGTTTCTTAGACTTTATAACACCAAGAAAAGAATTGAAAGACAAAATCAACTTGTACATTGATTTGATTCTGAACAATAATATTAGATAAACAAAATAACCCCGATAATTCGGGGTTGTTTGTTTACTCGAAATACTTATTAGATATTTTAAACAAAAAGGCTTCTAAATAATTATTTAGAAGCCTTTTTGTTTAAATAAATCGAGAGTTAAAAATTTTACATCCCCGTTCTAATTGCCTCAACTGGATCCAATTTAGAAGCAGCTATTGCAGGAAGAATTCCAGAAATCAGTCCGATTAAAGCAGCCAGACCAGTCCCTAAGAGAATATTACCCATCCCTAAAACAAATTCAAAATCTAACGCTTTTGTTACAACAAGAGCAATAACCCAGACCAAAAGCAGTCCTATTACCCCTCCAATAACAGATAAAATTATGGCTTCGAATAAAAACTGAAACAATATAAACCTGTTTTTTGCTCCCAATGATTTCTGAATACCAATTAAATTGGTTCGTTCTTTTACGGAAACAAACATAATATTAGCGATACCAAAACCACCTACAAGCAGCGAAAACCCACTTATCACCCATCCTACCAAATTCATTTGTCCTAAAATTCCATCAATAAGATCTGTAAAGCCAGAAAACACATTAATAAAAAAATTATCGATTTCTCCAGCTTTTAACCCTCTGAAACTTCTTAATTTCTGAGATATTTCCCCTTTATAAGCGTCCATATCTACTCCTTCTTGAGGTTTAAAAATAATAACATTTACTAATGAGGTATTGTTATCGCCATACAATTGACGAACAAAATTGACTGGAATAAAAGCAGAAGTATCATCACTATCACCAAACAGGCCTGCTCCTTGCTTTTTTAAAACACCAATAACTGTAAAACGCTTACCGTACAAACGTATGTTTTTCCCAATGGGCTCTGAACCCTCAAATAAGGACTTTGCAATTTCGTTTCCTAACACAACAACCGTAGTTCCTGAATTAGCCTCAGATTCATTGTAAAACCTTCCTTTTTCAAATTCTAATCCCTGAATATCGATCAGTTCATGAGAAGCAGGCACTATGTTTACGTCACTAACCGTTTTAGAATCGTATTTAATAGATTCCCTTCTGGTAAATATTTGATACCCCATTTGATCTGTATTCGTCATTGCTCCTTTCATATAAGTATACTCATCATACTTTACATTAGGAAACTGCTCTCTTTTCCATTGCGGAATATCTGATGGTCCGAAAGAAAATTTCATTAAATAAATCGTGTTTTTATCCAGACTGCTTAAATCTTTGGTGATTTTCCTATCCAAAGAATCTACAGCAGCAAGCACAGCTATTATTGAAAATATCCCAATAGTAACCCCTAATAAAGAAAGTAAGGTTCTTAATTTATTGTTCCGTAAAGCATTCATTGCAAAACCAAAACTCTCTTTTAATAACCGAAGATATACTAACATAAAAACTTTTTTGCGTTAAGGTAAAATTCTATATATTTTTTTCATAAACCTAATAAAAAACCACCTACCAATTGGTAGGTTTTTTTAAGATAATGTTACATAAATTCATTGAAATTTATAATCAAAAAAAAACTATTTTTGCATTTTATAATTATAACTACACAATGAACACAACAAAAACAATTCAATCTGCACTAATCTCGGTTTTTTCAAAAGAAGGTCTTGAGCCAATTGTAAGAAAACTACACTCTCAAAACGTAACGTTTTATTCAACTGGAGGCACCGAAGATTTTATAAAAAATTTAGGAATCCCTGTAGGCCCTGTTGAAGATGTAACTTCCTATCCTTCAATTCTTGGAGGAAGAGTTAAAACATTACACCCAAAAGTATTTGGAGGAATTTTAAACCGTCAGGACAACGATAGTGATGTGCAACAAATGCAAGAATTCAATATCCCTCAAATTGATTTGGTAATTGTTGACTTATATCCTTTTGAAAAAACGGTTGCTTCAGGAGCAAGTGAAGAAGATATTATTGAAAAAATAGATATTGGCGGTATTTCTTTGATACGTGCAGCTGCAAAAAACTTTAAAGACACCGTAATTGTAGCTTCGGTTGACGAATATAGTTTGCTTTTGGATATGATTACGGAACAAAACGGAGCAACTACTCTTTCCGACAGAAAATTATTGGCAACAAAAGCATTTCATGTTTCATCGCATTACGATACTGCAATATTCAATTATTTCAATACGGACGAAACAATATACAAACAAAGTATTGCTAACGGTCAAGTTTTAAGATACGGTGAAAACCCACATCAAAAAGGATTTTTCTTTGGTGATTTTAATGCTATGTTCAAAAAAGTTCACGGAAAAGAATTGTCTTACAATAATTTATTAGATGTAGATGCCGCTGTAAATTTGATTAATGAATTTAAAAATGACGGACCTACATTTGCCATATTGAAACACAACAATGCTTGTGGTTTAGCAACAAGAAAAAACATCAATGAAGCCTATTTAGCCGCATTAGCTTGTGATCCTACTTCAGCTTTTGGAGGTGTTTTAATTTCGAATACAAAAATTGATGTAGCAACTGCCACCGAAATAAACAAATTATTTTGCGAAGTTGTCATTGCTCCAGAATATGATACAGAAGCCACTGCAATTCTACAAGAGAAGAAAAACAGAATTATATTAGTTCAAAACGAAGTAGCATTACCGCAAAAACAAGTAAGAACTTGCTTAAACGGAATTTTAGTTCAAGAAAGAAATAACATAACTGACAATAAAGAAGACTTAAGAACCGTTACTACTATAGCACCAACTGAAGAAGAAATTCAGGATTTAATATTTGCTTCTAAAATTTGCAAAAACACAAAATCAAATACGATTGTTTTTGCAAAAAACGGCACACTTATTGCGTCTGGTACAGGGCAAACATCAAGAGTTGATGCCTTATTGCAAGCCATTGAAAAAGCAAAAACTTTTGGGTTTGATTTACATGGGGCGTCTATGGCAAGCGATGCTTTTTTCCCTTTTCCAGATTGTGTAGAAATAGCTAAAGAAGCAGGAATAACTGCTGTAATTCAGCCTGGAGGGTCCATTAAAGACGAATTAAGCATCAATTATTGTAATGAAAATAAAGTTGCAATGGTATTTACAGGAACTCGTCATTTTAAACATTAATTTGTTTAACTTTGCGCGTCACAAATTTATAACTTTTTAACCCTTAAAAAACTTATGGGATTTTTTGATTTCATGACCGAGGATATCGCGATAGACCTTGGTACCGCTAATACTTTAATCATACATAATGATAAAGTCGTAATTGACAGTCCCTCAATAGTTGCTCGTGATAGAGTTTCTGGCAAAATCATTGCTGTTGGTAAAGAAGCCAACATGATGCAGGGAAAAACACATGAAAACATTAAGACGATAAGACCGTTGAAGGATGGTGTAATTGCTGATTTTGATGCTTCAGAAAAAATGATTAGTATGTTTATCAAAAGCATACCAGCATTAAAGAAAAGAATGTTTACACCCGCATTAAGAATGGTTGTTTGTATTCCTTCTGGAATTACCGAAGTGGAAATGAGAGCGGTTAAAGAATCATGTGAAAGAGTGAATGGCAAAGAAGTATACTTGATACACGAACCTATGGCAGCAGCAATAGGTATTGGCATCGACATCATGCAGCCTAAAGGAAACATGATTGTAGACATAGGTGGTGGAACAACTGAAATTGCCGTAATCGCCTTAGGTGGAATTGTATGTGACAAATCCGTAAAAATTGCTGGTGACGTATTTACAAATGATATCGTATATTATATGCGTACCCAACACAATCTTTTTGTTGGAGAGAGTACTGCAGAGAAAATAAAAATTCAAATTGGTGCCGCAATTGAAGACTTAGAAACTGCACCAGAAGACATGTCTGTCCAAGGTAGAGATTTGCTTACCGGTAAACCAAAACAAGTAGAAGTTTCCTATAGAGAAATTGCCAAAGCTTTAGACAAATCAATTCAAAGAATTGAAGATGCCGTAATGGAAACTTTATCTCAAACCCCTCCAGAATTAGCAGCAGATATCTACAATACAGGAATCTATCTTGCAGGTGGAGGATCAATGTTGAGAGGTCTCGACAAAAGAATTTCGCAAAAAACAGATTTACCAGTTTACATTGCTGAGGATCCTTTAAGAGCTGTAGTTCGTGGCACTGGTATGGCCCTCAAAAACATTCCTAAATTTAAAAGTATATTGATAAAATAATAACTTTTAATACTATTAAGGTCTTTAAAATTTAAGGGTTTTGATAAAGCATTAAAGTTGTAACTTAATTTGAAATAATAAAATAGGAAATGCAGCAAATATTTAATTTCATATATAAAAACAGTAATAGATTACTGTTTTTGCTGCTTTTGGGTATTTCGTTGTCATTAACAATACAATCACATTCTTTTCATAGGAGCAAAATGATTAGTTCCGCCAATTTTTTAAGTGGTGGTGTTTATGAAAGGATCAATAACTTAAACGAATACCTTAACCTAAAAGTCCAAAATGATGCCTTAGCTTCTGAAAACGCTAAACTTAGAAGCATTTTATTTAACGTTAAAGACACTTCAAGCATTGCCAAATTAGACAGTATTAAAGGCGTTAAAAATGAAAATATTTTAATTTCAAAAGTGATTCATAACTCCTATAATGTTCATGAAAATTATTTGACTTTAAATTCAGGAGAATTACAAGGTGTAAAACCAGACATGGGTGTAATCAACAGTTTGGGAATTATAGGAATTATAGACAACACTTCTCCTCATTATTCAACTGTAATTAGCATTTTGAATAAAAAATCTCAAATCAATGCTAAAATTAAAAAATCAAATCATTTTGGATCACTTGTTTGGGATGGAAAAAGTACGGGCTTCGTTCAATTAATTGATGTTCCAAGACTTGCATCAATCAAAAAAGGAGACACTATTGTGACAGGCGGACAGTCCGTTATTTTTCCAGAAAACATAGGCATAGGTACTATTGCTAATATCTATACTGAAAAGGAAACAAATTATTATAAAATAAACGTTAGACTATTTAATGACATGACAAATTTGGGTCATGTCTATATCATAAAAAGTAAAGATCGTGAAGAACTTACCAACTTAGAAAAAAGAGAAAAAGATGAATAGCGCCTTGTTAGTCAATATTTTCCGATTCGTTCTGTTATTGGCACTTCAGATTATCATATTCAATAATATGAATTTTTTGGGCTATATCAGTCCTTTTCCTTACATACTATTCATCATACTTTATCCTGTAAATGGTAATAAATCCGGCTTGATAATTGCGAGTTTCTTACTTGGACTGATCATGGATATGTTTAATAATTCCGGAGGAGCGCATGCAACAGCCTGCTTAGTTTTAGCATATTTCAGACCCTCTTTGTTTAAATTTGCTTTTGGTCTGAGTTATGAATATCAAACAATAAAACTAAATGATGTTTTAACTCCTGAACGATTTTCTTTTATATTATTATCAGTACTGATTCATCACCTCACCCTATTTTTATTAGAAGCTTTCCAATTGAGTTTTATATTGGATACCCTTGTAAGAACGTTATTAAGCACAGTATTTACAATCATTATCTGCATTATCACAATATATCTTATTAAGCCAAACAAAAGATGAGAAAAGTTTTATTACCTTCCTTAATCATTCTTGCTACCTCTTTGCTTGTAATGCGAATCTTTTATTTGCAGATTGTTGACGATACCTTAAAGTTAAAATCAGAAAACAATGCCATTAAGAAAAAGTACGAATATCCGGAAAGAGGATACATCTATGATAGAAAAGGAAAATTATTAGTTGCTAACCAAGCATCGTATGATATTATGGTCATACCTAGAGAAGTAAAAAACACAGATACATTAGAATTTTGTCAATTACTAAATATTACAAAAGAAGACTTCATTAAAAAAATTGAAAAAGCTAAAATATACAGCCCACGTTTACCATCTGTTTTCTTATCGCAATTAAACAAAAGTGAATTTGCAGCTTTTCAAGAAAAAATAAGAAAATATGAAGGTTTTTATTTTCAGAAACGTTCTCTTCGCGATTACGAAGTGAATTTTGGTGCTAATATTTTTGGTTTCATCACTCAGGTAAATGAAAAACTAGTAGCAAAAAACCCATATTACAATAGNNGATATTACAATAGTGGTGATTTAATAGGAAGACAAGGCGTTGAAGAAAGTTACGAGGATCTTTTGCGTGGAATAAAAGGCATAAAATATATCCAAAAAGACAAATACAACAGAGAAATTGGCTCTTACAAAGATGGAAAATACGATACAATCGCTGTTCAGGGAGAGGATATAAACCTCACCATCGATGCCGAACTTCAAAAATATGGAGAAGAATTGATGATTAATAAACGAGGTGGAATTGTTGCTATTGAACCTCGAACCGGGGAAATATTAGCACTTGTAACTGCTCCATCTTATGACCCTGGAATACTTGTAGGAAGACAACGATCTAAAAATTATACTGAATTGTACCGCGATTCAATAGCAAAACCACTTTACGACAGAGGTTTATTGGCTGAATATCCTCCGGGTTCACCTTTCAAAATTCTAACAGGACTTGTTGCGCTACAAGAAGGTGTTGTTGACGAACAAACAACTTTTATGTGTCACCACGGATTTAGTTACGGTAGAGGCCGATTTATGAAATGTCACGATTCTGGACCACATCAATTACACAATGGTATTTATGAGTCATGCAATACCTATTTTGCAAATGCCTACATGAAAACCATAAATAAATATGCTAAACCCGCTCAAGCAGTAGACGTGTGGAGTAATCACATAAAAAGTTTTGGATTAGGTCAGTTCATGGGATATGATTTACCAACTGGTAAAAAAGGGAACGTACCCGATTCTAAAACTTATAAAAAAATCTACCCTAATGGCGGTTGGCGAAGCACGACAATAGTGTCTAATTCAATAGGTCAGGGAGAAGTTTTAATGACTCCTATTCAACTCGCTAATATGATGGCAACAGTAGCTAATGAAGGATATTATTACACCCCTCATATCATCAAAAAAATCGAAGGCCACAAAATCGACAAAAAATTCACAACAAAACACGTAACCACGATAGACAAAAAATATTACAAACCTATGATCAGTGGTTTGTTTGATGTTTACAATATGGGAACGGCAAGTTCACTTCGAGTGGAAGGAATTGACATTTGTGGTAAAACAGGAACAGCAGAAAATTTTGCGAAAATTGGTGGAAAAAGAGTTCAACTTAAAGACCACTCTATATTTGTGGCATTCGCGCCCAAGGACAACCCAAAAATCGCCATCGCTATTCTTGTTGAAAATGGAGGATTTGGTGCAACTATAGCAGGTCCTATTGCCAGTTTGATGATAGAAAAATACCTTCGCCAAAAAATCACAAGACTTGATTTAGAAAAAAGGATTCTTGCAACAAGTTTACAAGGTCAATATGCGAAATTAGGTGGACTTTCTGAAGCGATTAAATTACAATTAAGAATAAGTGATTCTTTACTAAAAAAGAAAACCATCATTCCACGCATGAAAGTTAAAATTGATTCGACGAAGGAGAATAAACAAGCTATTTAATTCAAATGAAAAACCAAAGCATAACAAATAATATCGATTGGATCAGCATAGTCATCTATGTTGCATTAGTTATTTTGGGCTGGTTAAATATCTATTCATCATCTTTATCTTCAATGCAAGATACATACGAAAAACAATTAATATTTATTGTCTTAACTATTCCTTTAATATTCATCATACTTGCTGTCGATGGTAAGTTTTACGAGAAATATGCCAGTATAATTTTCGGGATTTCCCTTCTGACACTAGCTGGATTATTTTTATTCGGAAAAACCATAGCAGGACAACGTTGCTGGTATGCCATTGGAAGTTTTACAATTCAACCTTCAGAATTTGCCAAAGCCGCGACATCTTTGGCGTTAGCAAAATTCTTAAGCGACACTCAAATCAATTTAAAAGATACGAATAGACAAATACAGGCTCTTGCAATAATCTTTCTACCTGTCTTGCTTATACTCCCGCAACCGGATCCAGGAAGCGCTTTAATATACAGCATATTCATCATTGTTTTATACCGAGAAGGTCTTCCGGGTTGGTATGTATTGACAGGATTCGTTACAATACTTTTATTCATATTAACACTGTTATTAGAGCCCCAATATGTGATTCTTATCGGGTTAGGAGTGCTGATTATCGTCCATTTAAAATCAAGATTAGCCGATAGAAACATCGTTTTAAGCAGTATTCTTTTAGTGTTGATTTCTGGATTCGTATTATCCGTGGATTATGTATTTGATAATTTATTCAAACAACATCACCGAGATCGGTTCAATATCCTTCTAGGCAAAGCAGTTGACCTTAAAGGCATTGGATACAATACAAATCAATCAGAAATTGCCATTGGATCAGGAGGCTGGTTAGGAAAAGGATTTCTCGAAGGCACACAAACCAAAGGTGGATTTGTACCAGAACAACATACGGATTACATTTTTACAACAGTGGGCGAAGAATGGGGATTTGCAGGTTCATTAGTGGTAATTGCGCTTTTTACAGGCTTATTTCTTAGAATTATATATCTCGCTGAAAGACAAAAAACAAAATTCAGTAGAGTATACGGATATTGTGTTGCCGGAATATTATTTACACATTTCTTTGTAAATATCGCGATGGTTGTTGGTATTTTCCCAACAATCGGGGTACCTCTTCCTTTCTTTTCCTATGGGGGATCCGGTCTTTGGGGATTCACAATATTGCTTTTTATATTTATAAAAATGGATGCCAATAAAGTAAATGAGTGGTAATTAGGAAACTTTAACCTAAAATAAATTCACCGCAACCTCACCATTGACTACTACTCTTCGATTTTAATCAATGATTTAAACAATGATTTAAACAATGAATGTATTCATCTTATTACCAATTCAGTTGAATCTGAAGATTATTGATTCTCAACCAAAATTCAAATGGTAATTTGCAATAAATCCGGTCTTTGATCAGATACATTTTGGCAAACTAAATTGTAAACAAACAGCATCAATTTACTTATCTAATTTTCCTCCAAAAAGTTACATAAACTTAAAATGATGCAACATAAATAAAAATGCCCTATAAATTCTTTCGAATTCATAGGGCATTCCTATTATTATGACCTAAACCTTTTACAAAAACCACTTAAGATTTAACTAATTTATCTTTTTTCAATTTAACTGGAATTCCTTTTTTAGTAATGGCTTTCGATTGTAAATCATCCAATACATTTAAAGCTTCTTCGACATAAATATCTTTAGCTAAAGATTCATGCCATCTGTCTCTTTTCTCTTTTAAAACAGCATCTTTATTAAGTTCTTCAATCTCATTGGGTAGAGAATTAAATTTCAAACTATTTTTATACTCGAATATAGGTTTATACTTTTTAGCTTTCTCTTCAATAGAATTTTGAGCAACTTTGAATTTATCAATATTTAGACTGTATGTATTTTCTTCTGACCTACTGTCAATCCATTTTGCATTATCCTCAATCAATTTAAATTGACCGTTTTGGGCTATCCTCATTTTACTGTTAACAATAGCTTGGTTAAATTTAGCATTGTCATTCCAAGTAGTATATTCGGCTGCATCAATTTTATCCCATGGCATTGCATTTTCCACATCACGTTCTCCCATTTTTAAATAAGCATATCTATCCGGCATGACCACATCACTACTTACACCTTCAAGCTGAGTAGATCCGCCATTTATTCTATAGAATTTCTGAGTCGTGGTTTTCAATGCCCCCATGTCTCCCATAGAAGTATTACGAACAAATTGGTTCAAATCAATTACATTTTGAACCGTTCCCTTTCCATAAGTCTGTTTACTTCCAATAATAATTCCTCGTTTGTAGTCTTGAATGGCAGCGGCTAAAATTTCAGAAGCGGATGCAGAGAAACTATTTACCATAATTACCAACGGTCCATCCCATTCAATTTTAGGATCCCTGTCGTAAAGCACTTCTTTTTTCTTACCTGCCGATTTTATCTGAACGATTGGCCCTTGTTCAATAAACAATCCTGCAATATCAACAACGGTTGAAAGAGACCCTCCACCATCATCACGGACATCTAAAACTATTCCATCAACACCTGCTGCTTTTAATCTTTCAACTTCTAAAGCAATATCTTTTCCGGCATCTCTTCCGTCTTTATTTTCAAAATCAATATAAAATTTTGGCAAATAAATCACACCGTATTTGAATCCATTTTTATCAACTATACTTGACTTAGCATAGGTTTCTTCAATTTCTACAATATCTCTAATAATAGAAATTATTTTAATTGTTCCGTCTACTTTTTTCACGGTCAGACGTACTTCAGAGCCTTTAGGTCCTTTGATTTTTTTTACCACGTCATCTAAACGCATCCCAACTACATCAACCGGCTCACCATTACCTTGCGCCACTTTCATAATTAAATCACCAGATTCCAATTGTTTTCCTCTCCAAGCTGGACCACCGGATATTAGCTCTGAAATTTCTGTATAATCATTTTTCTTTTGAAGACGCGCTCCAATACCTTCCAATTTCCCACTTATACTGACATCAAAACGCTCTTTTTCTTCTGGAGCAAAATAATTAGTATGCGGGTCAAATCGGGAAGTAATTGAATTTATATAAACAGAAAACCAATCATTTCTGTCCAAATCATTCATAAAACCAAAATATTCATCTAAAGATTTTTCAGCATTTAACCTGGTTTCTTTTTCTAATTCTTCAAAACTTTTAGGCGTACTATTTTCTATACTTTTATCCGTTTTGGCATTATCTGATAGATCAACTAGATTAGAATCAGACTCAATCGCTGTAGTTTCATCACTACCTTTAACTTTAGTTTCCTGAATTTTTAAACGATCTGTCAATGAGGATAAAGTAGACAACTTAATTTGCTTTCTCCATCTTTCTTTTAACTCTGAAAAATTGACTGCGTACGGAGATTTATCATAATCCGTATTAAAACTTTCATCAATAGAATAATCAAATGGTTTGGCAAGAATATCTTTATACACTTTTTTACCTTCTAACATTCTTTTCATCAAACGATCATAAGTAAGATTAAAAAAAGTTAAATCCTTACTCATTAAATGGTCATCTAATTTCGTTTCATATTTTGAAAATTCATCTATATCCGATTGTAAAAAAAATCGTTTAGATGGATCTAAAGCCTGAATGTAATCTTTATAAACCCCCTTTGAAAAGGCATCATCTATAACGGCAGGATTATAATGTCCTTTTTCTATCACAAAAGTCAGCAATTCTAAAAGCAATTTATCTTTTTCAGGATCGTTATCTTTTTTTGCATTACTATTAAACGCAAAAAATACTACCGAAAGGCATAAGATAACAACGAGGATTTTATAATTTCTTTTCATAAAGTTAAGAATAGTATTCATCAATTTTTTAATCTAAATTAAGGTAAAAACTATGCCATCAATGGCAAGCTCCCTATAAATTTTTGTTAAAGATATAAAAATGTTTTTTTGTTTTATGTTATAATCAACCTACATAACAAATTTTTATCTTTTGTTTACTAATTCCCATTCTGTGTCATTACATTTGCGATCAAAATCATAAAACCAACCTTTTTTTGCCATATTAATAATGAAAAAAAACAGACCTTTAATTTTAATAACGAATGATGATGGCATCTCTGCTCCTGGACTTAGAGCCTTAATCTCTGTGATGGCGGAATTGGGAGAAATCGTCGTGGTCGCTCCAGATACGCCACAAAGTGCCATGGGTCACGCCATTACCATCAACAGCACTTTATACCTCAATAAAATTTCAAAAGACAACGATCCCTTTTTAGAATACAGTTGCTCCGGAACACCGGTCGATTGCGTAAAACTAGCCGTTAACGAAATTTTAAAACGAAAACCTGAGTTGTGTGTTTCCGGTGTGAATCACGGTTCAAATTCTTCCATAAATGTGATTTATTCAGGGACAATGAGCGCCGCCGTTGAAGCAGGAATAGAGGGAATTCCCGCCATTGGTTTCTCACTATTGGATTACGATTGGAACGCCAATTTTGATACTATAAAATCTTTTATCCGCAAAATATCGGTAGAGGTTCTTGAAAACGGACTTCCGGAAGGCGTAGTTTTGAATGTTAATTTTCCAAAATTAAAAGAAGAAGATATCAAAGGGATTCGGATTAGCCGTCAAGCGAAAGCAATCTGGGTAGAGAAATTTGACAAAAGAAAAACACCGCAAGGAAGAGACTATTACTGGCTTGCCGGGGAATTTGTAAACCAAGACAAAGGAGAAGATACAGATGAATGGGCTTTAGAAAACGGTTTTGTATCCGTGGTTCCGGTACAATTTGACTTAACTGCGCATCACGCTATTCAACAACTTAATACCTGGAAATGGAATGAATAAAAAAGACATATTTCTCGGATTTTTAATAGGGTTAGCAACTACGCTGCTTGGTTCCTATATTTTCATAACCTTTTTTACGGAGTTCAAATTTATCCCCGGAATTCAGATTATGAAATCTCAAGGTAATTTAGGTAAACTAATCACATTGGGATGCATTCTGACGCTGATAGCTTTTGGAATCTTACTTAAAATGAATAAAGAAATGATGGCTCGTGGTGTTGTTTTGGCAGTCATTGTCCTGGCGATACTCACTTTATTTATTTAAGTTTATCTTTGCAACAGAATAAANNGTTCTAATTTAATGAAAGAGCTATACAAAAAAGATCCAACTGCTGATATCCGATTTTGGGGTGGTGATTTAATGAAAAATGTTGGCGGAACTTTAGTGAAACATTATCGTGAATTAGCATTCATGGGATTTATTGAAGTGATTTTTAATCTAAAAACGATTCTGAACAACATCAAAATCTGTAAAAAAGACATTCTTGAATTTCAGCCTGATGTACTTATCTTCATTGATTATCCTGGTTTTAATTTGCGCATTGCTAAATGGGCAAAATCATTGGGAATGAAAACCCATTACTACATTTCCCCGCAAATTTGGGCTTGGAAAGAAAGCAGGATAACAGATATCAAGCGTGATATTGATAAAATGTATGTGATTTTGCCTTTCGAAAAAAAGTTTTACGAGGAAAAACATCATTTTCCAGTGGAATTTGTTGGTCACCCACTAATTGATGCTATTCATAACCAACCAACAGTTGATCCAGTTCTTTTCAGAAAAGAAAACCAACTGAATAACAAACCAATTATCGCTATTTTACCGGGTAGCAGAAAACAGGAAATTACAAAAATGTTAGCCGTGATGCTAAGTGTTGTCAAAGATTTTCCAGACTATCAATTTGTAATTGCGGGAGCTCCAAGTCAGGAATTTTCTTTCTATCAAAATTTTATCACTCAGGAAAATATAAAATTCATTTCTAATAAAACCTATGATTTATTACGAAATGCGACTGCAGCACTAGTCACATCCGGAACTGCAACATTGGAAACGGCATTATTCAAAGTTCCTGAAGTTGTTTGTTATAAAGGCAGTTGGGCTTCCTACCAAATTGCGAAACGAATTATCACGCTGAAATATATTTCATTAGTGAATTTAATCATGGATGAAGAAGTCGTGACCGAGTTAATTCAAGAGGAATGCAATACAAAACGCATTCGGGAAGAACTCGAAAAAATATTAAAAACGGACCATCGCAATACGCTTTTAGAAAAATATGCGTTATTAGAAGAGCAATTGGGCGGAATTGGAGCTAGTGAAAAAACGGCTGCATTGATTGTAAATGACTTAAATAATCTACAGTTTATTTCCGAACTTTAATATCAACTTAAAAAAACTCTTTTGAAACGTTTTGTATTCCTCTTATTCCTTGTCATCTTTTTTACGGCTTGTAAATCGACATCACCAATTGTAACTTCGAAAAAAGG
>CXWL01002554.1_pt1 | contig 15242 bp, 11 predicted proteins | sample 590931 | NCBI WGS metagenome assembly CXWL01 (sample SAMEA3498368, study PRJEB10139) | groundwater metagenome | biome: water well; material: biofilm material | place: Germany | collected 2015-04-27 | reverse complement strand
GCCGATTTCAGCAGCGTCATGGAAGGAGCATCCGATTCGACCGTGGCGACGACGTCCGGTTCTCCTCCCAGACAGAGGTGCACGTGACAATCGATCAGGCCGGGGATGACCGTCAGGCCGCGACCGTTGATTCTGGTCACGCCTTTCGGGATCGTCATGGTGCGGCTCGATCCCGTGGCGACGATCTTACTGCCGCGGATCAGAATGGTGGCGCGTTCGATCGTGTAGCCGGTTCCGTCAATGAGGCGAACATGCTGAATGGCGATGGCCATGGGATTACTCTCCGACCGGGAAGGTGATGACGATGCCACCCATGACATCGTTCAACTTAAAATCGCGGCGTGGACTATTGGCGTGCTGGTTGTGGCAATCGACGCAGGCTTGCGAGCCGGCCCGGTCGGCATAAATGGCCTGGAAGTAGCGAGTGCCGCCTTTGGTGACGTATCCATAGTGCGGCTTCTCAGGGTTCTTGTCCACCGCGGCGAGGCCGAGGCGTTCAAAGTCGCTGTTGGGGCCGTTCCAGACATAGATCGGCGTGAGACTGGCCAGGCGGAACGAAAATTTCAGATCTTTCATCGAGACCAGTCGGCCGGATTCCATCAGANNAATGCCGCCACTTTTTCCGGCGAGACCATGTCCGTCTTCATGGAATTGGCCATCGTCAGCTTGAAGACCCAGAAAAAGATGACGCTCATCAACGCGAAGACCACAGCTCCCAACACCACTAAGAGAGGACGGTTCATAATCGGTACTCCTTTTGCACAGTTCGGCTATAGACTCGCGCGGCGGCTTGTAGCGCGACACCCGGCGTCGAGAGCCAGCCGAATCGGATCAGCACTTCCTCGAGTGCGTTGAGGAACGTCAACACGTTTGCTTCCGTGCTGGATTCCCCCATCAATCCAATACGCCAGACTTTGCCTTTGAGCGGACCCAGCCCTCCGCCGATTTCAATGCCGTAGATCTGGAGCAGCTGTTGCCGGACTGCGGCTTCATCGATATGCGGAGGGATTGTCACGCAGGTTAACATCGGGAGTCGATGTTCTGTCAGGGGGAGCGGCGTGAGCGCCAGCTCCATGAGCCCGGCGACTAACGCCTCGCTGTTGAGCCGATGACGCGCAACGCGGGTGGGCAATCCTTCTTCTTCAATCAGACGCAAGGCCTCACGCAGTGCATAGAGCATCGAAATCGGCGCGGTATGATGATAGGCGCGTGACCCTTCGGCCCAGTACTCTGCGACCAGCGCCATGTCCAGATACCAGCTTTGGCAGGGGGTGCGACGGCTCTTGATGACGGACAGAGCTCGCGGACTCAGCGTGAGCGGGGCCAGTCCCGGGGGGCAGCTCAGACATTTCTGCGTCGCGCTGTAACAGACATCAATCCCCAGGCGATCGACATCGACGGGAATGCCGCCGAGTGAGGTGACGGCATCGACGATCAGCAGCGCATTGTGATCCCGGCACAGCGAGCCGATGGCCTCAAGCGGTTGGCACGCGCCGGTTGACGTTTCCGCATGGACCAGTGCCACGGCCTTCACCGGTCCTGACCGGCGCAATGCCGACTCAATCATATCCGGAGGAATGACCTGGCCCCAGGGTATCTCCAGCCTGATCGCTTTGCCGCCGCATCGTTCGATGATGGTCGCGAGCCGCGTGCCGAAGACGCCGTTTACACCGACGATGACGGCATCGCCTGGTTCGACCACGTTGACGATGGCCGCTTCCATCCCGGCTGATCCGGTTCCGGACACCGCAATGGTGAAAGGATGGGTGGTGGCGAACACGAACCGGAGTAAGTGCTGCACATCGTCCATGACCCCGAGGAAGGCGGGATCGAGATGGCCGAGCAACGGCGTGGCAAGGGCCTGCAGGATGCGGGGGTGCACCATACTGGGACCGGGGCCGAGTAACAGGCGCCGGGGAGGAACAAAGTCGCGCATCATGCCGAAGTCTCCGAACGGTATTGCGGGGTTAGTATAGCCAAGTCCGGCGTGAGAGGCCACGTGATAGTGGCGGGATAATAGGGGAGAATCTAGCCATTTCGAGGGATAGGTGATCGCGAGGGGGCGATGGTATAGTCCCCCCTATGATGGATGCAAGCAGGCAAGAGGGCGACCAGACAGGTTTTGCCGGGACGGGGAGGGGCGAGACTCCTTCGCCATTCAACGGGCCCGATTGCCCGCGCTTTTCGTTCGGGGTCAGTCTGTTTGCCGCGATGCTGCTCATCACGGCTTTGAGCACGCTGCTCTGGTTGTCCTCCAATTCATCCAAGCTTGATCGATTTGAGGATCCCGAGCGGGCGCTGGATCTAATGGTCAGCCGGACGATGGAGGCTCAAGACGGTTTGCTGCTTGCGCCGGATTGGCAGCAGCGAGTCACAGATTGGACGGCCGGCGGCAATGATGTCGAGCGGGCGCAGGCGATCCAATGGTATCAAGAACTTGTTGCCGCGACCGCATCGCCGGCAGCGAAATTGCGGTTGGCGATTCTGCAAGCCGAGTCCGGGCACCCATCGGACGCGCTGGCTGCGGCCAACATCTGGGCCGGTGAGGATGCGCCGCTGCCCCTTTATGCAGAGTTCATCGACGCCGCTTATGGCGAGGGTTCACTCACGAGCGAACGTGAAGTAGAGTTGCAGTCTGCCTTGGCGGAGGCCCTCCCGGCCGGATGGTTTTACAATCATCTCGCGGCAGCCTTAGCTGAGCGAGCGGGTGATGTGGCCTTAGGCGAGACCGTGCGCGAACAGATGCATGCCCGCGGGGCGCGGATTCAAGCGTTCTCACAACTGCTCACGGGCCTGGAGCTGCTGGGGTTGATCGGCGGGTCGCTCATGTTGCTGCGATTCGCCTGGTTGAAGATTCGACAGGTCGACGGCCTGCGTTTGCATCAGCCCGGAGTGCCGCCGCCCTGGCCCGGAGGCATCGGCACGGCGGTGCTCTTGCGAGGCGGCGCACTGGGCGCGGTGCTCTCACTGGCATTTATTTCAATGGCACCGTCGGAAAATGTCTCGCTGCGCGCCATGGCGATTCCGATGGCCAACCTGCCGTTGCTGGGGATGGCCTATTACTACCTGCTCAGGCCATCGGGATTGAATATCGTCACCGGGTTTGGCTTACAGATTCAGTGGCGGCAGATCGGGCGACTGGCGGGTGTGGTGCTCGCGGCGGTTGCGGCCGGGCTATGGGGAGAGTGGGTGATGGGGCGGATCGCGGAGTCGCTGCACCTGGCCAACCACTGGACGGAATGGTTTGACCCCGATCTGGTCTGGGCCTCGGGATCGGTCTTGACCATCAGCTTGCTGGAGTATGTGGTCTTTGCGCCCATCTTCGAAGAGCTGGCGTTTCGCGGCATTTTGTATGCGATCTTGCGCCGCCGGCTGAATCCGTTACCGGCGGCCTTCATCAGTGCCGGTATCTTTGCCCTTGCGCACGGGTACGGCCTCATCGGTTTTATCAGCGTGCTGTGGAGCGGCGTGCTCTGGGCCTGGCTCTATGAGCGAACCGGCAGCCTGATCCCCGGCATGATCGCACATGCCACGAACAATCTGCTGGTGTGTCTGGCCGTGATGGCCCTCCTTCGCTAGAACCGGGTCATTACGTTCTGGCGGGGAATCGTCATCTCCACAGTGCTCTCCCTAAAGGAGAGATCTATTCTCGTGAACGGATGGGTCTTAGAATATCATAACTATTTTGCTAAGTATAATTACTGTACTGTTTGTAAGTACGTGGAGAGGTCGACAGGCCTGAAAGGCGCATGCTATCGTACTTCGTCGGGAGTGTTGCTTCAGGAGAGCTGCCCGATTCAAAGTTGATGGTTGAAAGGGAACAATGCGCCCATGACGGTCACTTCAAGAGCTCACATCAAACGGACGATCCTTTTCATCACCGGCGCACTCTTTGTTGGAGGGGTGGTTTTTGCATTTAAATCAGGGTTGTCGACCGCTGTGCCGGATGCCCGGCATCTGTTTAGTATTCTGGGTACATCGTACTTTCTTGCATGGGGTGCATACGCGCTGCTCTCTCATATCCCGCGGGATGAAATCAGAAGCCAATTCGTATTGATGACGCTGTCGCTTGGCGCGGCGCTCATTTTGGCGGAAATGCCTGTCTGGCTCGATCTCGTCGATTATAGAAAGACCTTCGGAGCCACCGGCTTTCTTCCGTGGGAACGGCTCAATTCTGTTCCGGATCGTGAGTTGCTGGTGCTCCCACGTCCCGGGTTCACCGTGAAGACGGTGTTCGGCCGGGGCAACATCGGCGAAGGCATCTGCCTTCCGGTCCGGTCCGCCGAACCCTTCGACGTCAAGTACGATAAAAATGGATTCAGGAACGAACAGGATCTCGCAGAGGCAGAGGTCGCGGTTATCGGAGATTCGTATGTAGAGTCTCCTATGATGCCCGGACCGGTTCTCGCGACGACTCGATTGGCGGACCTGTACGGCGGAACAGTCGCCAACCTCGGGGTATCCGGCTACGGCCCTCAGCAGGAATTGGCGGTGTTGAAGCGCTACGCTCTTCCTCTTCGCCCAAAGTGGATCGTGTGGGTCTTCTATGAAGGCAATGATCTTGTTGAGGCCCAAAATTACGAGCAACGGGTGTCTGTTCTGAACGGCATGTGGAATTCGATGAACATGGCCTGGGATCGTTCGTTCACACTCAATAGTCTCATGGCACTCTCACGATGGACTCACGGTTGCGTGCCGAACCAGCGGGTTGCAGGAAATTATGGCCTGATTGACAGTGGGGATGGTCACGAACAACGTGTCTATTTCCTGGATCACTCCTTATCCGTTGTGCCGACAGTACAGGAACTGGAGGCCTTACAGACAACGGCGAACACTCTCAATGCAGCCTATGAATTGGCTCGAAGTCAGGGCGCAGGCTTCATGGTCGCATTTGCACCCACCACGTTCAGGGTGTATCGCGACATTGCCCGGTTTGACGGGAATGCACAGGGGGATCTGAAGTGGTGGGTGCTGAACGATTTGCCGGAACGGCTCCATCGTCTGGTCGCTGATATTTCCCCGGATATCCACTATGTCGACCTCACGCCTGCACTGTCAGCTGCAGCAAAGACAAAACAGCTGGTATTCATCCCTGACGACACCCATTGGACCAGCGATGGCCATCGAGTTGTGGCCGAGACTCTGCACCACGCACTTACCTCCGCGGGGCAGGAGTCACCCGTAAGCGATGAAAGCCGGACGTATGCGAAGGCAGGCGGCACTGTGGACATCACCAAGGGTGCCATGATGGTGCGGAATAAGGACGGGACCATTCGCTACTGGAGCGATAGTGCAAGTGAGTTGTATGGATGGGACAAGAAGAGCGCGTTGGGGAAGGTGTCCCACCAGCTTCTCCATACGGTATTTCCCGTTTCGCTGGAGCAGATTGAAACAGAACTCTTGGCAAGAGGGTTTTGGGAGGGGCCCCTGATTCATGAGCGACGCGACGGCAAGAAAGTCACGGTCTTCAGCCGCTGGGAGCTTCAGCAGGATGTCAGCGCGAAGGACCAGTCAATCACCATCGTAGAAATCAACAGGAAATCGCCTGTCTAACGGTGCGCATTCGCAGAGTTGGTCGAGGTTCTTCTATGCGCCCGCTGCGACACCGAAGGACGCCGGATTCATCGTTCCGGAGATTCGAGTTCACGGAGCGAGCGGTAGAGGTCGGCGTGGGCCAATTGCAGTCCGACGTCTCGAAGAAATTTGATAGAGACGATTCGTTTTCCCGCCTCTTCCTGTGCGGCTCTGCTGACAAAGCCGCGAGTCTCAGGCCCCATCATCGTCTCGCAGATGTCTTTCCACGTGCGGGGCTGGCCGTCGCTGACGTTGTAGACCTCGCCGGGGGTCCCTCGTTCCAGTGCGGCAAGACAGATGGCCGCGAGGTCTTCGGCGTGAATCAAATTCACATACTTGCGTGACGGCTTGACGCGGCCTGTTCTGATCCAGTCGAGCGGATTCCGCCCCGGCCCATAAATCCCGGCGACGCGGAGCACGGTGGCGCCGCAGGCGGTGCGGAGAAATTCCTCCCCTTGTACGCGGGGCTTCGTGAGGTCGATCGGGGCGGTCTCGTCGATCCAGGGAGGCGGGTATTCTTGTGAATCTCCCAGGTCATAGGCGGAGGTGCTGCCGAGTACGACAATGCGGCGAGGAGAACCCGTCAGAGTCGCAATGAATTGCCGGACCAGCTCAATCGGCGTTGCAGGAAAGCACCAGAGGAAATCGGTATCGCGGGGGATATTCCCCCAGGTGTCAGGCTGGGATAAATCAAACCGGAGACGTTGGACCGGCGGTGCATAGCTGAGGTGTTGTTCCGGTGCACGGCTTGTGGCAAAGACTTTCGGCGAACGATCGGCGACGAGCGGCCAGAGAAAACGGGCGGTGTAGCCTGAGCCGAGTATGACGAGGGGATTGGGTGGCACGATGGAACACTCCGTCTGGTTTCACCCACAATCTGACAGTGCACGGCCGGCAAAGTCTATTGAAAATATGAGCATCTTGGTTGGCATCAGTTTTCCATAGTGCTATAGGTAGATGTGAATCGTGACTCAATCTAAAGTCGGTTGGGTATGGAGGATTTACCATGAAGAAACCGTTATCGATGGTATTCACGTTGTCAGGACTGTTTCTTCTCACCGGCTGTCCAAGTGACGGCGGTAGCGGTGGTGTGAATATCACGCTGGGTGGAACAGCGCCACCTGTAGTTTACACAGCGAATGGTGGGTCTAATACTATTTCTGGTTTTACAATTGGAACGGGGGGTGTTTTGACTCCGACCTTGACGCCTAGCTTCCCTACAGGGGGGAGCACATCTGAGTGGGTCGCCGTATCTCCGAACGGACAATTTCTCTATGTGTCCAATCAAGGGTCTTCAAATATTTCGTCCTTCACAATCAATTCGGCAACGGGGGTTCTTGCAGTCACCAGCCCTGCGACCATTAGTGCGGGTGGTGGGTCGTCTCCTAGAGGGATTACGGTAACACCAAACGGACAACTTGTGTACGTCGCGAATAGTGCGACGAATACTGTAGCAGGGTTTTCAATCGGGGCAGGTGGGGCCTTGTCTGCAACTGCGCAAGGTACGATTGGAACAAGTGGCACATTGGCTAGAGGGATTGCTGTAACTCCGAACGGCCAGTTTCTCTATGTTGCAAACTCTGGCAGTAATACCGTGTCAGGATTCACTATTGGAGCCGCTGGTGCATTAACAGCCACAAGTACTCCAACATTTCCGACGGGAGCAGGCTCAAGTCCCGAAGGGATAGCGATATCTCCAAATGGTTCATTTCTCTATGTCGCAAACAGTGGGACGAATGAAGTGGCAGCCTTTACGATTGGGGCAGGGGGTCTTTTAACAGCCACAAGCACACCGACTTTCTCAACGGGTGTGCTGGGGGCCAACCCTCAGCGGATAACCATTTCACCCAATGGCTCATTTTTGTATGTTACCAATAAAGGTTTTAATGAGGTCGCAGGATTCACAATTGGCGCTGCTGGTCTTTTAACCGCGATGTCGCCTCCAACCATTACCACTGGTCTGGGGTCGGCTCCAATCGGAATTACCGTGAATCCGACTGGACAGTTTGTATATGTGGCGAATAGCGGAACAAATGAGGTGGCAGCTTTTACTGTTGGGGGAGCGGGTTTGTTAAGTGTGCCATCACCGGCTGTATATTCCACAGGGGCAAATGTTTCAACCGGTATTGCAAGTCCTGGCCGCCCATAAATTAGCTGGTTAATCATTGAGGCCTGTGGTGTGAGTAAGGCGCCACGGGCCTTCTTCTCGCCTCGTGCTGGTCCTTTCCTCTTCATGCAGTGTTCTCGTCATAGAGTCCCTTCCCATGGCGTGGTAAGATTTCACGCCATGCCACTTGCTTCCTTTCATCCCCTCATCGCGGAATGGTTTCTGACGCAGGTCGGGCAGCCGACGGATGTGCAGCAGCAGGCCTGGCCGGCGATTCAATCCGGGGCGGACGCGCTCATTGCCGCGCCGACCGGATCGGGGAAAACCCTCGCGGCGTTTTTGTCCTGTATCGATTCTCTCTTCAAACAAGCCCTTGCCCGCGAACTCGACGATCATACGCAGGTGTTGTACGTCTCGCCGCTCAAGGCCCTGAGCAACGACATTCAGAAGAATCTTCAAAAGCCGCTGGCGGAGATTGGACAATTGGCGTTGCAAGCGGGGCTGCTCATGCCGGAGTTGCGTGTGCTGGTCCGCACGGGCGATACCCCGATGGCGGATCGGCAGCAGATGCTGAAGCGGCCGCCGCATATTCTCGTGACGACGCCGGAATCGCTGTTCATCCTCCTGACGGCGGAGAAAAGCCGGCGCATGTTGCAGACCGTACGAACGGTCATCGTCGACGAAATTCACGCGCTGGCGCCGAACAAGCGGGGCGCGCATGTGGCCCTGTCGCTGGAACGACTGGAAGCGCTCACACTAGTCAAACCGCAGCGGATCGGCTTGTCAGCGACCCAGCGACCGATCGAGCTGGTGGCGGAGTTTCTTGTCGGAGCTCGCCCGCGTCCGACGATCATCGATGTCGGGCATCGCCGCGAATTGGATCTGGCCGTTGAGGTGCCGAAGGATGAGCTGAGTGCCGTCGCGACGAACGCCATCTGGTCCGATGTCTATGACCGTGTGGCTGAACTCGTGCGGCAGCATCGGTCGACACTGGTGTTCGTCAACACCCGCCGGCTGGCTGAACGGGTGTCGCATTATCTGGAAGAGCGGCTCCAGGATCTGGGCCCTAACGTGGTGGCGGCGCATCACGGCAGTCTGTCGCGGCAGATTCGTCTGTCGGCGGAAGAACGGTTGAAGACCGGCAAGACGCGGGTCGTTATTGCCACGGCCTCGTTGGAACTGGGGATCGATGTCGGCACGGTCGATCTCGTCTGTCAGATCGGTTCGCCGAGAGCCATCGCCACCGGGCTGCAACGGATCGGCCGCGCGGGCCACTGGGTCAAAGCGATTCCCAAAGGCCGTATTTTTGCCATGACGCGGGATGAACTGCTGGAGTGCGCGGCGCTCGTGCGCGCGATTCGCCGGGGGACGTTGGATCAGATCACAATCCCGCCCGCTCCGCTCGACATTCTCTCCCAACAGATTGTCGCAGCAGCGGCCAGTCAGACCTGGACGGAAGACGAGCTCTTCGCCTTGAGCCGTCGGGCCTATTCCTACCGGGATCTTTCGCGGGCCGAGTTCGATGGCGTCCTACACATGCTGGCTGATGGGATCGCCACCCGGCGGGGGCGGGGCCTGGCCTATCTGTTCCATGACCGGATCAACCGGCGGATCAAGGGGCGGCGCGGTGCGCGGCTGGCGGCGATCACCTCCGGCGGCGCCATTCCGGATACGGCGAACTACGCGGTGGTGGCGGAGCCCGATGGGACGGTGGTGGGGTCGGTCGACGAAGATTTCGCGGTAGAGAGTCTCGCCGGCGACATCATGCTGCTGGGCAATACGTCCTGGCGGATCAAAGGTATCGAGGCGGGGAAGGTCCGTGTAGAAGATGCCCAGGGCGCGCCGCCGAACATTCCGTTCTGGCGGGGCGAGGCTCCGTCGCGGACGGCTGAATTATCGGCGGAGGTGGCCCTGTTGCGGCATGCGATCGCCGCGCGCGCGTTGTCTGATGATCCGGCCGTCAGCCATCAGCTGTCAGCCATCGGCTGGCTCAAGAGCGAATGTGCGCTGGATCAGCGTGGCGCGCAGCAGGCCATCGAGTACGTGCTCACCGGCAAGGCCGTGCTGGGGACTGTGCCGACGCAGGACACGATCGTCGCGGAACGGTTCTTCGACGAAAGCGGCGGGATGCAGCTGGTTGTGCACGCGCCCTTCGGCGGGCGGATCAACCGCGCCTGGGGCCTCGCCCTGCGCAAACGGTTCTGTGTCACGTTCGATTTCGAGTTGCAGGCCGCGGCGACCGATAACGGTTTGGTGATCTCGCTTGGGGAGAAGCACAGCTTTCCGCTGGAGTCGGTCTTCGGGTATCTCCATTCGAAGACGGTCCGTGAGGTGCTGATCCAAGCGGTCTTGCTCGCGCCGATGTTTGCGACCCGTTGGAGGTGGAATGCGTCGCGTTCGCTGGCGCTGCTCAGATTTTCCAACGGCAAGAAGGTGCCTCCGCAGATTCAGCGGATGAAGTCCGAAGATTTGCTCGCAGCGGTTTTTCCGGATGCGATCGCCTGCCAGGAGAATCTCACCGGCGAGCGGGCGGCCAGGCAGATTCCGGATCATCCGCTCGTGAACGAAACCATCCGCGATTGTCTGACGGAGGCGATGGATCTGGAGGGGCTGACGACTGTACTGAAGGCCATCGAAGCCGGCACCATTCGCTGTGTCGCGGTGGATACGCCCGTGCCATCGGTCTTCTCCCATGAGATTCTGAACGCCAACCCCTATGCCTTTCTCGATGACGCGCCGCTGGAAGAGCGCCGCGCCAGGGCGGTGGAGATGCGGCGGACCTTGCCGCCGGAGATGCTCGGACAGGTCGGCGCACTCGATCCCGCGGCGATTGAAGACGTCGAGCGGGAGGCGTGGCCGGTGGTCCGGGATGCCGACGAACTGCACGATGCGCTGCTGACGCTGGTCTGGGTGCCGGTCAAAGAGGGCGCGTCTTGGGTCGTGTTTCTGCCGCGCCTTATCGAAGAAGGGCGGATCGTGGAGTTGTCGGTGAGAGGTGAGGGGCGAGCGGTACAGGGCTGGGTGGCAGCGGAGAACCGGGAACGGATTGAACGATTGTTTGCGGACGGGGATGAAGCGGTCCTGGTTACGGTGGTGCAGGGGTGGATGGAGAGTATCGGCCCGACGACGGTGACGCAATTGGCCGACCGGTTGCATTTGCCTGTGGATGGCGTCACGGCGGCGATGCTGAAATTAGAATCGCAGGGCCAGGTTCTTCGCGGCCAGTTCAGAGCGCACTCAGAACTCAGTGCTCAGGACTCAGCACTCTCCGGCATCTCCGCGTCCGAATGGTGTCATCGCCGGCTCCTGGCGCGGATCCATCGGTTGACGATCGGCCGGTTGCGCAAGGACATCGAGCCGGTCACCGCCGCCGAGTTCATGCGCTTCCTTCTCCAGTGGCAGCATGTTTCGTCCGGTTCTCGTCAACATGGGGAGGCCGGCCTCACGCAGATCATCACTCAACTGGCCGGGTTCGAAGCGGCGGCTTCAGCCTGGGAACCGCAGCTCTTGCGTGTGCGTCTAGCAAAATATGAGCCGGAGCTGTTGGACCGTCTCTGCCTCAGCGGCGCGGTCAGTTGGGGACGGATTTCGCCGCATCCGCGCCTGGCCTTCTCCGGTGAATCTGACAAAGCTCGGCGTATCGTGCCCACCAGCGTCGCACCGATCAGTCTGTTTCCGCGTGAGGACGGAGAGTGGTTGATGGCGGCATTCGCAGAGGGTGCGGCGCAGGCCGGACCTGATCCCTATGGCCAGTTGAGTGCCGTAGCCCAGGATCTGCGCCGTGCACTGCACGAGCGCGGTGCGAGCTTTTTTGCCGATCTGGTGCGGCTGACCCATCATCTGCCGGCGGAGGTCGAAGCCGGGCTGTGGGAACTCGTCGCGGCCGGATTGGTGACGGCCGATGGGTTCGACAATCTCCGTGCCCTCATGGATCCGCGGCGCCGCCGTGCCGAGGGCCGGGAACGGGCGCGCCGTCCCCGCCATACAGCCGGCCGCTGGTCGCTGCTTCGCCGAGAGACTCAGCACCCGGCACCCGGCACTCAGCACTTTCCTGCTGAGGCCGTCGCCCGCCAGCTCTTGCGCCGGTACGGGGTGGTCTTTCGGGACTTGTTGGTACGGGAATCGTTGGTGCAGTCGTGGCGGGATCTGCTCGTGGTGTACCGGAAATTGGAACTGCAAGGGGAGCTGCGCGGCGGGCGATTTGTGACGGGCTTTGTCGGCGAGCAGTTCGCGCTGCCGGAAGCAGTCGAAGCCCTGCGGGCACTGCGCAAATCTGTGGGCGGTCCTGCGACAGGACAAGAGATCAAGCTTTCCGCGTCCGATCCGTTGAATCTTGTCGGGATCATTCTGCCGGGCCCCAAAATTCCGGCCGTGCCGACGAATTTCCTCATTGTCAAAGACGGAGTGGTCGTGCGCACGGTGCTGCGAAAGCAGCCTGAAGGAATGTCAGATGTGCCGGTGAGTGTGGTGCGGAGGATGTCAGACCGGTAGGGCCAGCAGGGGGCAGCGGGCGCCACGAAGCACTCGCTCGGTGGTGCTGCCTCGCATGAGATCCAGTAAGGTATGTTGTTTCGACGTCGTCATGACGATGAGATCGACATCGAAATCTTTTCCCATCGCGAGAATCACTTCCACCGCGTTTCCCTGGCAGGCCATTGTGTGCCAGAGCCAACCGGTCTTGATCGGGTAGCGGAGCGAGTGTAGCGTGCGGTCGTCTCCCACCTGCACGACGATTACTGTGAGATTGTCGCAGCTCAGGGCAGATGCCAACTGCGCGGTCGTGTCGATGGCCAGTTGCGGGCTATATTCCGCGCTCACCGGCACCAACACCCGGCGAAGCTTTGGCTGCCCTGAATCCTTCACGACGAATCCTTCGACCTGCGCGGGGACGAATAGCGTGGCCATGTGGCTTGCACGGGCGACCGGTTCGGCAACACTCTCATGTTGCCATCGGGCGAGTCCCTCATGCTGTTGGGTGGCCATCACCAGCAAATCGGCCGGGTGCTTGGCGAGGTATTGGAGAATGGCTTCGGTCCGGNNATTCGTTGAAAGGGGAGTGTCGCGGCTGAGGCTTGAGGTGTGGTCATACGAGATCCGACAGGGGTTAGTGAGATGGTCGATAGGATTGAGCGGTTTCATGGAGCTGCGCGAGCCACTGTTCGGGGGCCGCATAGGAGCCCGGCCAATCTTGGGTATAGCGGCGTTGGACCGCGGCACCGAAGTCGGCGCGATGGGGTTCCGGCACGCCGAGCAATGTCCCGACAGCGGTCAGATACTCGCCGGATCCGGCTGCGATGTTCTGCTCCATATTATCCCGGCTCGCTGCAATCAGGGCGAGAGCCTTGTAGTCCGGCTTAACCAGCCCGTCTTCTGAAACCCAGCTGTGAACGGATGATGTGGTGCCGGTGACATTTGAGGTCGTGTCCATGGTCTGGTCGAGCGTGGCCTTGAATGAACAGCCGGTGGAAAGGGCAAGCGTGAGGAATACGAGAGCAAGACGTGCCGAAGTTGATGGTGTGCGCATGGGGGACTCCTTCTTCGCGAGGAAGTCGAATAGCAATATCTATAATCACTATATCACAGCACCCCTTAAGTTTAGCTAGGGGGGATCCGATAAGGTCCACAAGAAGGAACCGAATTTATGCCAGTCTCAGCTCTGACCCCGTTCGACCCGTCAAAATTTTTCCCGGCTCCGGCTGCGGATCCTTCACTCCCCCAACGGCTCGATACCAAGGTGTCGGCCGTCTCGGCGGCGGCGGATCTGAGCGGCCGTCTGAGCGTCACGACGGCCGAAGGCGACAAAATCACGTTGACCGCTGACTTTGAGGCCCGGTATCGGGCAGTGAATTATCAGGCGAAGGCACAAGCCGAGAATGGGACGGTGCAGGTCAGTGCGACGAGCGTCGAAGCTTCCTTGAAAAAACAGTATGGCGTGACGGTCGAAGGGGATCTGAACGAGCAGGAGTTGCACGATCTCGAGAAGCTCTTCCGGAAGGTGAGCAACATCTTCCGCAAGTATTTCCGGGGACAGGACGACGAAGCGCTCGCCAAGACGGCCAAGCTGGCCGACAAGTTCGGAGGCTTGTCATCCTTGTCCGGCCTGGATCTCAGCGTCAATGTCGAACGATCGGTGACGGTCGTTGCAGCTCAGGTGGCGTTGTCCGTGAGCGAATCGCAGGCGTTGCCGGAGAACCAACCGGCTCAGACTCCAACCTCTGCTCAGACATCCCGCATTCCCTCAATACCGGTTACCCCGGGTGCGGCGCCTTCGACAGTTGCGGCGATCCCGCAATCGTCAACCGGTACCACGGCGCCCACCCAGCCTTCGACCGACGCGGCGGCTCCGGCATCGGGCGCGACGACTCGCCTCGTCGCCCCGGCGCCGGATGCCTTGCAACCGAAGTCGCTGGTCCAGCAAGTCTTAGCCGCGTTTGACGAGGCGAAAGTGGAATCAGAGAAGATCCGGAAGTATTTGCCGGACTTCCTCAAGAGGCTGCGCGAGGAGCTAAGCCTGGAAGTGCGTGGCGAACGTGAACAGAACCCGCAGGCTTCCTCTGCCGGACAACCGGAAGCTTCAGCAGACGCTCCTGCGACTACGGCCTATGGCGCCGTGTTGGCGTATCGAGCTGTGAGTCTGACGTCGGTTTCCCTCTCAATCAGAACCTAGAGCAACAGCGTCAGCCTCCGGGTTGGCGTTAAGCAAGACACGGCGAGGCCTGGTGATCCCGGGCCTCGCCGTTGTCGTTTGCGCGCTCGTGCGGGATTAGTTATTCCACAGCCGCTGATACCACTTCTTTTCGTCGCCGACAGGCAATGCCGCGATGTTCATCGTCTTGCGAATCTCGCCGATATTCCAACCGGTCAACGTGGCCAGCGTCTGTGCTTCCTTTTCATAGCGCTCGCGCAGGTGCTGACGATAGGCGGTCGCGGCCGCGCACTCGTCCGTGCCGGTCCAGGGATGGCGCAGGATGTAGCGGGCCTGGAAGTTCGACCGATCCGGGGTCTCCTGGAACGTCAGATCTTCGGGAAAGTGTGCCGCGTCGTAGCGGACGTGCAGGCGGGTCAGGAACACGTTCTGGGCCATCGGCATGCTCCGGCCTCGTTGCGGGCTGCCGAGGCTGTCCTGCCAGAACACACCCAGTCCATGCAGCTCCTCGGCTGAGAGGGGATTCGCCGCGCAGGGATCACACCAATTCATGTCCCAGGCATATTCCAGAAACACGCCCCGTTCACTCTCGCGCTTCACTTGTTGTGTGAAGAGATCACGATAGAAGTCCCCGAATTTGTCCTTCACATAGAGCGGGATCTCCTGCGCTTCCGGCAATCGGACCGTGCGATAGTTCGTGGTCTCGACGCGGCCCTGCTTGGTCAGGAAATAGATGAACAGTTCCTGTGCGCCGTCTGCGTTCACCGTGCCCAGGCGGATCGGCAGCATGAACTTCGGCGATTCAAAGGCGATTTGGAGTGGCCGCAAGTGCGTGAGGCCGAGCTTGGCCTGTTCGCCGAGATTGACCTTGGCGACAAAGAACTTCAGATTCTGTTTTAGATAGCTATGGAGCAC
>CXWL01120113.1_pt1 | contig 15246 bp, 11 predicted proteins | sample 590931 | NCBI WGS metagenome assembly CXWL01 (sample SAMEA3498368, study PRJEB10139) | groundwater metagenome | biome: water well; material: biofilm material | place: Germany | collected 2015-04-27 | reverse complement strand
ACTGTATCCGGCACTGGCCAGCGCTATCTTGCCGATTGCGACCTATGTCATGGTGACCGAGCCTCTGGGCGAGCGGCTACGCGGTGCCATGCAAACAGAGGCGGCGGTGTACGATAGCCGTTTTGCCTTCGATTACTATCGGCCATTGCCAGATACCCGCTTGCTCTGGGGCGGGCGCATCTCTATCCGCGAGCGTGCTGCGCCATCGGTGGCGCGTCNNGTCTGCTGTATGCTGATATGCTTAAAGTCTATCCGCAGCTGGCCGGCATACGGGTTGACTATGCCTGGAGCGGCCTGATGAGCTACGGCCGGCACAAGATGCCGCAATTGGGGCGCTTGCCCAACGGTTTATGGTACGGCATGGGATTTGGCGGACATGGCGTGGGGCCAACCACGCTGGCAGGTGAAGTACTGGCGCGCGGTTTGCTTGGCGATGCCGGCCCCTTGCAGGACTTTGCCCCCTGGGGTTTGCCCGGCACGGGCGGTGCGGCCGGCTTGCTGGCGGCGCAGCTGACATATTGGTATTACGAATTGCGTGATTGGTTGCGCGAGTGATGGGATGAGACGCCGTCCAGCACTGCGCGGGGATACGCGCTGCTCCTGTTATCATTGGAAGGTGAGACAATAATGATGTCATTGCGATAATATTGCCGTATCATGTGTTTGCGTATTTTGTGCGAAACGTATTTTGTGACGCTTGATGAAATTCACTCCGCCCGGGGCAGTGTAATGAACAAAGTCTCCATTCGTACCTATATGTTGCTGCTGGTGCTGGCGATTTCCATTCCGTTTACTGCGGTGGTGGGATACGGCATTTATCGCGATATGCAACAAGCCATTGCGGGCGCAAAAAATTCCCTCAGGATACTGGCCGCTACCATGGTCAACAACACGGGCGGCAAGATCGCCAGCGCCCGTCACACCCTGGAGCAGTTGGCCAGCAGAGCGGCCATCAGGCAGCTCGATGGGCGGCATTGCGATCCTGCGCTACAAGAGCTGCATACCATCAATCCCATTTATGCCAACATCGTGATTTCCGACCTGAACGGAGTCATCGTCTGTTCGGCGCAGGCACAGGCGTTGGGGAAAATGGTCACCGTCAGCAAAACGGCGCATTTTATTGGTCCGGCCAGCGCGCAAGGTTTTCATATAGCGCCGCCGCATCGCGGCAGCGTCAGCGGGACCTGGGCCACGGTCCTCAGCACACCGGTCAGAAACAACCAGAATCAAGTGATAGGAGTCATCCGTTTGTCTCTTGATGTCAGCGCCTTCGATCCGAATATTCCAACGGATTTTTTACCCGCTTCCAGCCGCTATGGTTTCTTCAATGCTGACGGCACACTGATTTGGCGCAATAGTGATCCAGACAGGGTGATCGGCACTAAACCTGATTCAGCCGCCGCGCGCGAGATTGTCAGGGTGCGCGACGGCGCTTTTGAAAGCCTGGCAATTGACGGTGTTATCCGCTACTTCACCGTTGCGCCTATGCCGGAACTTGGTTGGGTGACATTCATCGGTGTTCCGGTAGAAACAGTGTTTGCCGAAGCCAGGACAAGGGCGCTGCATGCGGCGTTGATCGCGTTTGTGGCGATTGCACTGATGTTACTTTTTGCCTTGTGGCTGGCGCGCCGGATTACCCTCCCTATGGTGAAACTGGAGAAAGTCGCACATGCGGTTCATCAGGGCGACCTGAGCATCAGGGCCTCGCTTGAGGGACCTAGTGATGTTGCCGCGGTGGCCTTGGAATTTAACGCCATGCTTGCGGCACAGCAGCGCAACGAAGAACAACTGCGGGCGTTTTTGGAAAACAGTGTGGTAATCGCGTGGCTAAAGGATGAGGATGGCCGCCATCTGTTTGCCAGCGATAATTTCTTGAACCAATATGCACTGGCGCGCGAGGCGGTGATTGGCAGAATCGATCACGAAATCTGGCCAAGAGAATTGGCCGATGAGTATCGTGCCAATGACCTGCTGCTGCTCAAACAGGGCGGGGCGGTTGAATCGATATCGCCGACGCCAAACCCGGACGGCAGCATCTCATGGTGGCAGGTCAATAAGTTTGTCTTTACCGGTTCTGACGGTACCCGCGTGGTTGGCGGGCTGGCGGTTGACATCACTGAGCGCAAACAGATTGCCGACCAGAATGACATGATTCTGCAAACCGCGATGGACGGTTTCTGGCTGGTGGACAAAAACGCTAGTCTCAAAGAAGTCAATGCGACCGCCTGCGCCATGCTCGGTTATACGCGTGAAGAAATGCTGAAAATGCGCGTCACCGATATTGACTGGAATGGCGAGGATGAGCTTGAACAGATCAATCAACGCATTGCGCTAGTGCGAGAAAAAGGCAGCCTGCAATTCGAGAGCCGGCACCGGTGCAAGGATGGCCACATCATCGACGTGGAAATCGCAGTCCGTTATCTGGCGACACAGGAAATGCTGCCGGTATTTGTGCGCGACATTACCGCGCGAAAACAGGCCGAACGGCATCTGCATCTGGCCGCTACGGTATTTGAATCGCACGAGGGAATGTTTGTGACCGATGTGCACAGCAAGATTCAGCAGGTCAACCGGGCGTTCACTGAAATCACCGGCTACAGCAAAGAGGAGGCTATAGGACAGACCCCTGATTTGCTCGATTCCGGTCGTCATGATGCGCAATTCTTTGACGGGATGACGCATGCGCTTGAGTCTGACGGCACATGGCAGGGAGAAATCTGGAACCGGCGCAAGAACGGCGAGGTATATCCGCTCTGGCTGACGATCACTGCCGTGAGAGGGCTGGATGGCGAAATCACGCATTACGTCAGTACCTTAACTGACATCACCCTGCGCAAGGCGGCCGAAGACGAGATCCGCAACCTGGCGTTCTATGATCCGCTCACTCGTCTGCCCAATCGCCGGCTGCTGATCGACCGCCTGCGACAGGCGCTGGTATCGAGTGTGCGTAGCAGGCATAAAGGCGCGCTGATGTACCTTGACCTGGATAATTTCAAGACACTCAACGATACCCAGGGGCATTACAAGGGAGATCTTCTGTTGCAGCAGGTATCGGTTCGCCTTACCTCCTGTGTCAGGGAAGCTGATACCGTGGCGCGGATAGGCGGCGACGAATTCGTGCTTTTACTGGAAGACCTGAGTGAATTAAGCCACGAAGCGGCAAACCAGATCGAGGCCTTAGGTAAAAAAATTCTCGATGTCCTGAATCAGCCTTACGATCTGGATGGCTATGAATACTGCAGCACTCCCAGTATCGGCGCCACCCTGATAACCGACCATCTGATTGATTTTGATGAGTTGATGAAGCAAGCCGATCTCGCGATGTATGCGGCTAAATCAGCAGGGCGGAATACGATGCGCTTCTTTGATCCCGATATGCAATTGGTGGTGAGCGCCAGGGCCTCGATGGAGAAAGAGTTGCGCGATGGGCTGCGCGCGCAGCAACTGGTCTTGTATTACCAGGCTCAGATGGATTCAGCTGCCCGTATCATTGGCGTTGAAGCCCTGGTACGCTGGTGCCATCCGCGGCGCGGCCTGGTTGCGCCGGCTGAATTTATCCCGCTGGCGGAAGCCACGGGTCTCATTTTGCCACTCGGGAAATGGGTGCTGGAAAGCGCCTGCCGGCAAATTGCGGCATGGGCGTCCAGACCAGAGGTCTCGCATATCACGGTTGCTGTCAATGTCAGCACGCGCCAGTTCAGACAGACCGATTTTGTCGCGCAGGTGCTTGAAGTGCTGGAGCAGACAGGGGCCAATCCAGCTAGGTTGAAACTGGAACTCACCGAGAGCCTGCTGGTCGATGATGTGGAAGACATCATCGGCAAAATGTCTGCGCTCAAGGAAAAAGGTGTCTGCTTCTCGCTCGATGACTTCGGTACCGGCTATTCATCGCTGACCTACCTCAAGCGTCTGCCACTGGATCAGTTGAAAATTGACCAGTCCTTTGTCCGTGATGTGCTGAGCGACCCGAATGACGCCGCCATCGCCAGAACCATTCTGGCGTTAGGGCAGAGCCTGGGTTTATCCGTGATTGCAGAAGGCGTGGAAAACGCGGAGCAAAGAGATTATCTTGCCTGCCATGGCTGTATCGCCTATCAAGGTTATTTTTTTGGTCGTCCCGTTCCACTAGAAGAATTTGAAATGTCGCTGCGCTAAGCCCGATAAACGACTTCAGAAAACGACCAGAAATGAGCCATCAAAAAACCTTGTTTCTACATTCCTCAGATAAAGTGAATGACGTCAGTTCCTGGGAGCCCTCCTTGTTTTTCCTGAGATGTGGCATCGGCGTGATGATGATCGGCGCGCTCAGCTTCCTGATTCTTCAGAGCCTTGTAGCGCCGGAATAGCGCTTTCGTGGAATTGGTTCCATTCTCCTCATTCTGCTGGGTGTCATTGCGTGGTTTTTTTCAGGCCCGGGGCGATGTCCGCCGGGCCGTTCAGCTGATGGTGGGTGGTGTGTGGTTGATTATTACCGGCGATACCGACCCGGCGCTGGTACGCAGCATGGTTGATCGCGGTATCGCGGTGCATTACAAACCACTCAAGATGGAGATGCTGCAGGCTTTCATCAGGGAAAGCACGGAATGCAGGCAGGCGTGAACGTATGCTGCGATTGTGCCAGGACGTTAATCAGGTGCCACGCCAGTGCGCACTGTTCATGCGCATCTTCAGCCTATGTATCGGGTAGCCCGCAGCGGTATTGCCTGACGGGCTTGCTGCTTGTGGCTTAAGCGGGATTTGTCATGTTAATTTGCCAGCCCGGATGCTGGAAATATTCGCCGTAGTGGCGTAAAGACTGCAATACGCCCAAGGCGCCGACGCGCCGCATTTGAATTTTTGGTGCCTTACGCATCATTTCAGTGTTCTGCATCAGATCGGCTAACACGATGGTATGAAAAGCGTTGTCGGCTTCTTTGCTGAGCTTGCAGTTCTTGACTATATAGCTAATATTTTTTTCGATGGTATCCGCAAGTTGGTGATAGTCGGCGGGTTTTAGTTTTTCTCTTTCGATATCTGCCTGGCTGTTTGTCATCAGCTGGCGGATATTTTCCATGCTCTGACGCAATGCCTGATCGGTTTCCCATTTCTTGCCTTGATTTAAGCTCGCTGCCGGTTTGCCTTCGGCATGCTTGTGCTCATGCTCTCCGGCATAAGCGAATCCACTCAGCAGGATGAGTCCTGCAGCGCCGATGAGTTTAAGATTTTTCGACAGTAAAACTGAACGCATTCCGTTCTCCTTTAAATAAAATCATGTGATTGGAGCTTGTAGTATGCGGCGCCAAGCTTAAGGTTTTCTTAATGCCAGAACAGTGCCTCATGGTGCAAAAAATTTCAAGGATGGTGCCGGGTTTCCGTCGGTTTTTAACCAGATTCAGCCTGGTTTCGCGCTTCCCTCCGGCCTCTTAGCATCGCACTCAGTTCTGGCGGCACCGCCACCACGCAAGCCCCTGGCCACTTTTCAGCCAGGCAAGCCCACCAGCCGCACCAGCATTGCGCGCTGGCAGTGCTGGTTTTTTAAATCCTGACTAGTTCTAAAGAACTAGTAAAGCTAGTGCCAATGCCCCAGCCCCCACACCGCACCGAGGAATGGGCGAATACTGCTCAAATGCATAAACTCGCAGCATGGAATTTAGTAAGTAATAAATGATGTGGGCATCTTGCCCACCTGATATGGAGTTTGCGATGAGTCATTTTCTGGATAGATTGAAATTCATGTCGAAGGTGAAGGCTACCTATTCCGACGGTCACGGAGCGGTTGTCAACGAAGACCGTCAATGGGAGAACGCCTACCGTTCGCGCTGGCAGCATGACAAGATCGTGCGTTCCACGCACGGTGTTAACTGCACCGGTTCCTGCTCATGGAAGGTATATGTCAAGAACGGTCTGATCACCTGGGAAACCCAGCAGACCGATTATCCGCGTACCCGCCCTGATTTGCCCAATCACGAGCCGCGCGGTTGCCCTCGTGGTGCGTCGTATAGCTGGTACGTGTATTCCGCCCAGCGCGTTAAGTATCCGATGATACGCGGCCGTTTGATGGAAATGTGGCAGGAAGCGCGCAAGACCATGGGCCCTATCGAGGCATGGGAGGCGATCAGCCAGAATCCTGAAAAAGCCAAGCGTTATAAATCCGTCCGTGGTCTGGGCGGTTTTGTGCGTGCTGACTGGGATACCGCGCAGGAAATCATCGCGGCATCGAATGCCTACACGATCAAAAAATTCGGCCCTGACCGCGTGGTTGGCTTCTCGCCTATCCCCGCGATGTCGATGGTCTCGTATGCGGCCGGTTCGCGCTACCTCTCGCTGATCGGCGGCGTGCCGCTGTCGTTCTATGACTGGTATTGCGATTTGCCGCCGTCCAGCCCGCAGGTATGGGGTGAACAGACCGACGTGCCTGAATCGGCTGACTGGTACAACTCGACTTACCTGATGGTCTGGGGGTCGAATGTACCGCAAACACGTACTCCGGATGCCCACTTCTACACCGAAGTGCGCTACAAGGGTACCAAGACTGTTGCTGTTTCAAGTGACTTCGGCGAGATGGTCAAGTTCGGCGATATCTGGATGGCGCCTAAGCAAGGTACCGACGCCGCCTTGGCGATGGCGATGGGTCACGTGATCCTGAAAGAATTCCACTTAGAGAATAAATCCGCGTATTTCCGCAGTTACGTCAAGCAATACACCGACATGCCTATGCTGGTGCGTCTGGTGGAGCGCAATGGCTGCTACGTCCCTGATCAAATGCTGCGCGCATCGCAAATGCCGGGTGGTCTGGATGAGGCGAATAATGGCGACTGGAAGACCCTGGCGATTGATGAGACCACCGGCGCGATTGTTTCGCCTAACGGTTCTATCGGTTACCGATGGGGCGAGGGCAAGTTTGATGACGGCGCGAAAGTCGGCCGCTGGAATCTGGAATCGAAAGACGGCGGTTCAGGTCGCGAGATTGATCCGCAACTGAGCCTGATCGGCAAGCATGATGAAGTCGTCAGCGTAGGTTTCAGCTACTTTGGCGGCCTTGACGCCAACGACATGCTGTTGCGTAATTTGCCTGCCAAGCGCGTCACGCTGGCTGACGGCACCGTCGCTCTGGTCGCTACCGTGTATGACCTCTCGATGGCTAACTATGGTGTTGATCAGGGCTTGGGCGGAGCGGTTGCCCATTCCTATGATGACGACGTTCCTTACACACCGGCCTGGCAGGAAAAACATACCAGCGTGAAGCGTGACCTGGTGATCCAGGTGGCGCGTGAGTTTGCGCAAAACGCCCACGATACCGAAGGCAAGAGCATGGTGATCGTCGGTGCGGCGCTGAATCACTGGTACCACAACGATATGATCTATCGCGGCATTATCAACATGCTGATGATGTGCGGTTGCGTCGGTAAATCCGGCGGTGGCTGGGCGCACTATGTGGGACAGGAAAAGCTGCGTCCGCAGTTCGGCTGGGCACCGCTGGCGTTTGCCAGTGACTGGGTACGCCCAGCGCGTCAGATGAACGGCACCAGCTTCTTCTATGCACATACTAGCCAATGGCGTCACGAGAAAGTGGCGATGGACGAGATTCTGGCTCCTACGGCAGACAAGTCCAAGATCAGCCACATGAGCATGATAGACATGAACGCCAAGTCAGAGCGTCTGGGCTGGTTGCCATCCGCACCTCAGCTGGAAACCAACCCTCTGGATATCTGCGATGCAGCGGCCAAGGCCGGCGTAGAGCCAGTTGAATATCTGAGCAAGGGCTTGAAGGCCGGCACACTGAACATGAGCTGCGACGATCCTGATAATCCTAAGAATTTCCCGCGCAATATGTTTGTCTGGCGCTCGAATATTCTGGGTAGCTCTGGTAAGGGACATGAATACTTTTTGAAGTATTTGCTCGGTACCCAGAATGCGCTGTTCGATGACCCGGATGATGCGGTCAAGCCATCTGAAGTGAAGTTCCGTCCTGTGGCTGCGGAAGGCAAGCTGGACTTGTTAGTGGTGCTCGATTTCCGCATGAGCACGACTTGCCTGTATGGCGATATCGTCTTGCCGACAGCAACATGGTACGAAAAAGATGATCTGAATACCTCAGACATGCATCCGTTCATCCACCCATTGAGCGAAGCGGTGCAGCCTCTGTGGGAAAGCAAGACCGACTGGGAAATCTACAAAGGCATCGCCAAGAAATTTACCGAAATCGGTGGCGAATACCTCGGTACCCGCAAGGACATCGTGCTGCAGCCTTTGATGCACGATACCCCGGGTGAACTCGGCCAGGCGTTTGAGCCTAAAGACTGGAAAAAAGGCGAGTGCGATCTGATCCCAGGCAAGACAGCGCCTAACATGATTGTTGTCGAGCGTAACTACAAAGACATTTACAAGAAGTTCACTTCCATCGGACCTTTGCTCGACAAGCTCGGCAATGGTGGTAAGGGCATCAACTGGAACACCGAGCACGAAGTCAAGGAGATCGGCGGCATCACCAAGATCGTCACGGAAGAGGGCGTCAGCAAAGGCCGCCCACGTCTGGAAAGCGCGATTGACGGCTGCGAAATGATTCTGACGTTTGCACCGGAAACCAACGGCCATGTATCGGTCAAGGCATGGGAGGCGCTGGGCAAGATCACCGGCCGTGACCATACCCATCTGGCGATCGGGCGCGAGCATGACAAGATCCGTTTCCGTGACGTGCAGGCGCAGCCGCGAAAGATTATTTCTGCGCCAACCTGGTCAGGTCTGGAATCGGAAGAAGTCAGCTACAACGCCGGCTATACCAACGTGCATGAATACATTCCTTGGCGCACCCTGACCGGCCGTCAGCAGTTCTACCAGGATCACCGCTGGATGCTCGATTTCGGTGAAGGCCTGTGCGTCTACAAGCCAGCGATCGACACCAAGACTGTCGCGCCGATGTTGAATAAGTCACCTAACGGTGAAAAAGAGATCGTGCTGAACTGGATCACGCCGCATCAGAAATGGGGTATCCATTCCACCTACTCTGACAACCTGCGTATGCTGACTTTGTCTCGCGGCGGTCCACACGTCTGGGTCTCCGAGATCGAGGCGAAGGAAGCCGGTCTGGTCGATAACGACTGGGTTGAAGTGTTCAACAGCAACGGTACCCTGACAGCCCGTGTGGTGGTCAGCCAGCGCGTACCAAAAGGCATGTGTCTGATGTACCACGCTCAGGAAAAGATCGTGAATACGCCAGGTGCCGAGCTGTCAGGAATGCGCGGCGGTATTCATAACTCCGTGACACGGGCAGTATTGAAACCTACCCATATGATCGGTGGCTATGCCCAGCTGTCGTACGGCTTTAATTATTACGGTACGGTCGGCAGTAACCGAGATGAATTTGTGGTCTTGCGTAAGATGAAGAAAGTTGATTGGTTGGACGGAAAGCTTGAAGAGGAGGCAGCATCATGAGAATTCGCGCACAAGTAGGCATGGTGCTTAACCTGGATAAATGTATCGGTTGCCACACCTGTTCCGTGACATGTAAAAACGTCTGGACCAGCCGTGACGGCGTCGAATACGCCTGGTTCAATAACGTGGAAACCAAGCCAGGCATCGGTTATCCGAAGGAATGGGAAAACCAGCAAAAATGGAAAGGCGGCTGGCACCGCAATGAAGCCGGCAAGCTGGAGCCAAAACAAGGCGGCAAGCTGCGCATCTTGAGCAACCTGTTCGCTAACCCGAACCTGCCGCAGATCGACGATTACTACGAGCCATTTACCTTTGACTACGAGCATCTGCAAAACGCGCCGCTGATGCAGACACCGCCGACCGCACGTCCGGTGTCCGTCATTACTGGCAAGAAGATGGAAAAAATCGTCTGGGGCCCGAACTGGGAAGACGATCTGGGTGGTGAATTTTCATCACGCAGCCGTGATCAATTGTTCGAAGGCGTACAGAAAGAAATGTATTCGACTTTCGAATCGACTTTCATGATGTACTTGCCACGTTTGTGCGAACACTGTCTGAATCCAGCCTGCGTAGCATCCTGCCCGTCCGGCTCTATCTACAAGCGTGAAGACGACGGTATAGTTCTGGTCGATCAGGACAAGTGCCGCGGCTGGCGTATGTGCATCTCCGGCTGCCCATACAAAAAAATCTACTACAACTGGAGTTCAGGCAAGGCCGAGAAGTGCACGTTCTGCTACCCGCGTATCGAAGCTGGCCAGCCGACCGTGTGTTCGGAAACCTGTGTAGGCCGCATCCGCTATCTGGGTGTCTTGTTGTATGACGCGGACAAGATTGAATCGGCAGCATCGGTGCCGAACGAGCAGGATCTGTACGAGGCCCAGCTGGATTGTTTCCTCGATCCGCACGACCCGGCAGTGATTGCGGAAGCGCGCAAGCATGGGATTCCGGAAAACTGGATCACTTCGGCACAGAAGTCGCCGGTCTACAAGATGGCAGTCGAGTGGAAGATCGCTTTCCCGCTGCATCCAGAATATCGCACCCTGCCTATGGTCTGGTACGTACCGCCTCTGTCACCAATCCAGAAAGCGGCAGAAGCTGGTCACATGGGCATGAACGGGATTATTCCTGATGTCAAATCGCTGCGTATCCCTGTGCGTTATCTGGCCAACCTGCTGACCGCGGGTAAGGAAGAACCGGTATTGAAAGCGCTGGAACGTATGCTGGCGATGCGCGCTTACAAGCGTGCAGAAGTGGTGCACGGCCAGGAAGATAAAGACGTATTGGCACAAGTTGGCCTGACAGCGGCGCAAGTGGAAGACATGTACCAGACCATGGCGATTGCGAATTACGAAGACCGTTTCGTGATTCCTTCTTCGCACAAAGAAATGGTGGAAGACAGCTTCAACGAAAAAGGCAGTTGCGGCTTTACGTTTGGCAATGGCTGTTCCGGCGGTACCTCGGACGGCTCGTTGTTCGGCAAGAAACCACAGGGCAGTGTGATTTTTGTCGATATGCCGAAATCACGCAAAAAACTGTCGATGACGGAATAGAGTGCGGCTTGCAGGGAGCGCCCGGCGTTCCCTGCAACGGCAATTCTGAATTAAAGGAAATATCATGCAAATTTATCGCATTCTGTCAGCGNNTGGCGGCTGATCCGGAGTTTCTGGATGCCTTGCAGCCTCTGCTGAGCTATATCAAATCAAATGACCTGATTCGTCTGCAAGAGAATTATGTCGGCACCTTCGATCGCACCCACTCGCAGTCGCTGCATTTGTTTGAGCACATACACGGCGAGAGCCGTGACCGCGGCCAGGCGATGGTCGATCTGATCGATGAATATCGTCGCCACGGCTTTGAGCCTGAAGCCAGCGAGTTGCCGGATTTCGTTCCGCTGTTTCTGGAATTTCTGAGCCTGATGGATCAGGAAACTTCGGAAAAATTATTGGGCGAAGCGATACATGTGCTGGCCGCCATAGGCGTGCGTCTGAAACGCAATGACAGCCCGTACAACGGCATCTTCATGTTGCTCACTACCCTGACCGATGTGGTGCCGCAGGAGCAGGGCGAACCGCCAGTGCGCGATATGGATGACGCGATGGAAACTTTCGGCCCCGGTGCCGATGGTGTGGAGCCATTGCTGAAACCAAATATGTCGGCCTGTTCCTCGACGTCCAAGCCGCTCAATTTTTACCCAAGACAGCCACAGTCCGGCGCTGGCCCTGTTGCCAGCCCCGTTGTTTAATAAAGAGAGATTATCATGAGCTATCTACATCAATTCATCTACGGGATTTATCCCTACATTGCGCTGGCGATCTTTCTGTTCGGCAGCCTGGCACGTTTCGAGCGTGAACAATATACCTGGAAGAGTGATTCTTCGCAGATGCTGCACGAGGGGAATCTGCGCCTAGGTAATATCCTGTTCCACGTTGGCATCCTTGGCCTGTTCTTTGGTCACCTGGTCGGTTTGCTGACGCCAGTGATCGTATGGGACACCCTGGGCGTTTCGCATACTTTCAAGCAAATGATTGCGATGGTTGCCGGCGGCATTTTCGGTACCTTGTGTATGTTTGGCTTGCTGATCTTATTGCATCGCCGCTTTACCAATGCACGCATCTCCGCGGTCACCAAAGCCGGTGACAAGGTCTTGCTGTTGTGGATCTTTGTAACGCTGGCGCTGGGTTTGTCGACAATTTTCGAATCGGCCAATCACACCGACGGCCACATGATGGTCTTGCTGATGACCTGGGCGCAGCATATCGTCACTTTCCGTGGTGATGCCGCAGAATTCATCGTTGCCGCACCTATGTTGTTCAAGCTGCACCTGTTCATGGGCCTCTCCCTGTTTGTGATCTTCCCGTTCACTCGTCTGGTGCATGTCTGGAGCGGTTTCGCGTCGGTCGGTTACATCAGCAGGGCATGGCAGCTGGTGCGTCCACGCTAGGTCGCACTGATAAATTCACATCGGGCCATTTCTGCATTCCGGTGTGAATTTATCTGCAGGTCCATGATTCGACTTTATTTACAGCTATAGAAAAATTTGGAGAACATCATGCCAGTGATCGTCAATGGTTATGAACTCAACGATGCCGAGATGGAGCAGGAATTGCCTAACCATCAGGATGCACCGGATGCCGTGCAAAGTGCCATGACGGCACTGGTATTGCGCCGCGTGTTACTCGATGAAGCGCGTCAGCTTGAATTGCAGGCAGACAAGGAAGACGAATTGATCGAAGCCCTGCTGCGTCAGGAAGTCAAGGTGCCTATGCCTGGTCGAGAAGAATGTCTGCGCCAGTATGATGCGCACCCGGCGCGTTTTACGGTGGGTGAGTTGGCCGAGGCCAGTCACATTTTGTTTCAGGTGACCAATGGCGTTGATCTGGACGCCTTGCGCAAGCATGCCAGTATCGTGCTGGCGGATCTGCTGGAAGACCCGAAACGTTTTGCCGAATGCGCCAAGGCCAATTCTAATTGCCCTTCCAGCGAAGTCGGCGGCAGCTTAGGCCAAATCGGACGCGGCGCCACGGTGCCTGAATTTGAGCAGGCGCTGTTTGCCGCCGAGGCCGGTAGCATCATTCCGCGCCTGGTGGAAACACGCTTTGGCCTGCATATCATTCAGGTCGGGCGCAAGGTTGAGGGACGCCTGCGGCCGTTTGAAGAAGTCGAGAGCAAGATCGCCGACGCGATGCGTATGGCCAGTCATGATCATGCGGTACGCCAGTATCTGCAATTGCTGGTTGGGCGCGCGAAGATTTCCGGGATTGATTTGCCCGGCGCAGATAGCCCGCTGGTACAGTAGTTTTTATACCCTATACCCGTCAATAAAAAGGTAAAAAAATGTCTCAAGCAATGATGCAACTAGTTAAACAGCACAACGAATGTGATGATCAACTCAACCGCTGTGAGGCGGCACTGCATAAAGGCGATATGCCATCGGCTGGGCGCAACTTCCGCCTGTTCAGCGAATTTCTCGACAGCCATTTCACGCTGGAAGAAAATAAGCTGTTTCCTGCGCTGGAAAAAGCCACAGGCATGACCGATGGCCCGACTGCGGTGATGCGCGCCGAACACGCTCAAATCCGCAGCCTGCGCGATGAAGTCAGTGCGGCACTCGACGCGAATCAGGTGGCCGAGGCCTTGGCCGCGATTGACACCCTGAATGTGTTGATTCAGCAGCACAACGTCAAGGAAGAGAATGTCCTGTATCCGATGTGCGGCGGCAGTGTGCCNNACGCGTTTTGGCCACAGTCAAAATTCTCAACTATGAGCTGGCGCCTTCGCCAGCGACCATCTTCGGCTGCCTGCTCCCCGCACCGTGGCTAGGCATGCTGGCAGGGTTGCTGCTGGCGTGTAGTCCGATGTTTGGCTTAGCCTCGGGCTTGCCAGATCGTTTTGCACCGATCACGCTGGCGGTCACGCACTGGCTGGTGCTGGGCATGCTGGCCCCCATCATGACCGGTGCGCTGTTCCAGCTGATGCCGGTGGTGGCAGGGCAAACCGTCGCCTGGGCGCGGACTATTTCTCCTTTCGTCGCTCTCGGTTCTGCCTCGATCGCAGCCAGCCTGACTGTCGGATTTTTGTCGGGTAATGCCGCCGGGTTTGTCTGGGCAGCCAGACTTGCCGCTCTGTTGTATGGCGCAATTGTTCTTGCCTTGGCTACCACCGCATGGCGCATCAGCGTGGTTGACGCGACCACGCGCAGCTTGCGCTGGATAGCGCTGGCATTGGCGCTGGTGGTCTCGCTTGGAATTGCCCTAGCCGGCAGTTTTGCTGGCTGGTGGCAGATTGATGTGGCGCGCTGGCTTGATCTGCATGTGGCATGGGGGCTGATAGGCTGGATCGCGACGCTGGTCATCGGCGTGGCGTCGACCACGGTGCCAATGTTCTGGCAGACCGTGCGACCCTCCAGCTACTGGCAACGCGACTTACCGGGGGTGTTGTGGCTGCCCCTGAGTCTTTTTTCATTGCCAGCGCTTCCTCTCCTGGGCTACCACTATGTCTTGCTGCTAGGCGCTGTGGTGGTGGCCGGATTGGCAGCGATCGCCTTGCGCGTGGTATGGCGGGCCAAGCGCAGTTTCGATCCGGCCTGGATACTTTGGGTCGCATGCACGGTTAGCTGGCTGCTGGCCGCGCTGTTGACCGCGATTGCGACGCTGTTTTCCTTATACCTGCCCGCAGCGCTGGTGCTGGCATTGCCTTGGTGGATAGGTGTCCTGGCGCTGGTCGGCGGTGCCGTCTTGCCGGTCAATGCCATGTTGGGCAAGATCATTCCATTTTTAGTTTTTCTGCACCTGCGCCGGCAAATTCCCGCCGGGCGCCGCGTACCCACCATGCAGGCTGTCTTGCCGCCTCAACGCCTGCAATGGCAAGCAAGACTTGCCTTGCTCGCCATGCTGTTGCTGCTGTTGCTGCCGTTGGCACCAGAGGCGTTGGCGCCAGTCGCGGGTATCGCATTCGCCGCTTCGCAAGGGTTGATGGGCGCTCTGCTGATGTTGACTCTATTGCGTTACCGGCGCGAGTTGTTGCCTATACTGCTGGCGAAACGCAGCGCCTGAGCTATTTTTATCAAATAGACTAAATTTTTTTCTCTCCCTATACTGCATGTCTGGTTCCCTAATTGAAGGTGCAGCATGTCCGATCTCTATGGTTTTGACGTTTTTTCTCCTAAAGAAATTGCTGCGCGGGTGGAAACCAGCGGCGTTGTCAAGGCACATCTGCCGCTGCTGTCTATGCTGATGCTTAGCGTGATGGCCGGCGTTTTCATTAGCCTGGGGGCTGTCTACTATGTGCTGATCCGCTCCGATCCCGGCCTGGGCTTCGCGGCCAGACAGGCGCTCG
>CXWL01028742.1_pt1 | contig 15249 bp, 15 predicted proteins | sample 590931 | NCBI WGS metagenome assembly CXWL01 (sample SAMEA3498368, study PRJEB10139) | groundwater metagenome | biome: water well; material: biofilm material | place: Germany | collected 2015-04-27 | reverse complement strand
AGACCAACACACCCGAGTTCGGCGCCGGCTCGCACACGTTCAACCGAGTGTTCGGCGCAACCCGCAACCCCTTCGACCTTTCGCTCTCGGCGGGTGGCTCCAGTGGCGGTGCGGCCGCCGCGCTGACCTGTGGCATGGTGCCGCTCGCCGACGGCAGCGATCTCGGCGGGTCGCTGCGCAACCCGGCGTCGTTCAACAACGTCATCGGACTTCGGCCAACGCCGGGCACAGTGCCGCAATGGCCCGCGACCGATCCGTGGGACCCGTTGGCCACCGAGGGTCCGATGGCTCGCTGCGCCGCCGATGTTGCGTTGTTGCTNNCCGTTCGGCCCGCTCGACCGGTCGTTGGCCGGCCTGCGCGTGGCATGGGGACCTGATGCCGGTGGACTGCCGATCGAACGCGGCGTGGTCGCCGCCCTTGCTCGGACACCGCAGCGCTTCATCGATCACGGGGCCGAGGTCGAGCTCGACTTCCCCGATCTGTCGCGAACGTCGCGGATCTTCCAGACGCTGCGGGCGGTGAGTTTCGAGCGGAACCTCGGCCCGCTCTACGACCGCCGGTACGACGACCTGAAGGACACCATTCGCTGGAACATCGAGCTGGCCCGATCGTTGACTGCGGCCGACGTAGGCAGGGCACTGCGCGAACGGGGCGTCGTGCAGCAGCGCGTCCGCAGCTTCTTCGAACGGTACGACGTGTTGGCCTTGCCCACGGTTCAGGTGCTGCCGTTCCCGGTCGAGCTCGATTGGGTTCACGAGATCGAGGGTGTGGCGATGAGCAACTACCTGGAGTGGATGAGGAGCTGCACCGACATCACGATCACGGGCTGTCCGGCGATCTCGATCCCGTTCGCGTTCACTGCCGGCGGTCTGCCCGTGGGTGTGCAGGTGGTGGCCCCGCCCGGGGCCGACCTGCTGCTGCTCCAGATCGCCCACGCCTTCGACCACGATGGCTGGGTCGACGGCACGGCGGGGCTCGCTACGCTGCCGGCGTGAGCATCATCGTTCCCCTCCACGAACTGGAAGCCAAGCTCGCCGAGCACCCGTGGGGCTTCCTGGTCACCGTGTCGGACGACCAGCGCGCTCACTCGCTTGCCGTGCCGACGCAGTTCGTCGATGGCGTGCTCGCGGCGACGGCCGGTAGGACGAGCCGAGCGAACGCCAGTGCCCGTCCGGAGGTGACGATGGTCTTCCCACCGGCGAGCGGTCACGACTGCAGCCTGATCGTCGACGGCCGGGCTCGGGTGTTCGACGACCATGTGGAGATCACCCCGGCCAGCGCCGTGCTGCACCGCGCCGCGCTCTGACATGCCAGCCGCACCGATTCACACGCGCAGGTCGAGACCGAACCTGCGGGAGAAGTCGTCGTAGTACTCGTCGTCGTCGCCGAGCGCCCCCATCGCCACCCAGTCGTCGTCGCTCATCGCGGCTCGGCCGTCGATGAGCTGATGGCCGCCCCAGCTGACCGGGTAGCGCAACTGCGGGGTATGGGTCGTGACGGCGTGGTGGATCACCGCGCCAACCTCGAACGGGTCGGTCGCGTTGGCGAGGCCGGCGGCGTAGAACTGGAACAGTCGTCGATAGGCGGCGTCGTAGGCGCCGCTCTGGTTGGGCGCATCGATGTTCTTGGCGAAGATCGCGCTCTTGGTGACACCCGGTTGGATGATCACGACGCGGATGCCGAATGGTGCTAGTTCCTGGGCGAGACCCTCGCTGAGGCCCTCGAACGCCCACTTCGAGGCGACGTACGGCGACTGCGCGAGCGCAGCGACGCGCCCAGCTATCGAGGTGATGTTCACGACCGCCCCGCGACGGCGCTCGCGCATGCCGGGCAGCACCTGCTGCAGGCAGCGAACGGCTCCGCAGAGGTTCACGTTGATGACGTCGAGGTAGAGCTGTGGTGGGCACTCCTCGGCGACGGCGTTGCCGCCGACCCCGGCGTTGTTGACGAGAACATCGACAACGCCACCGGTCTCGGCGAGGATCCGTTCGAACCCGGAACGAACAGAGGCGTCGACGGCGATGTCGAGCTCGATCAGATTCACCTCGACGCCGGCGTCGGCCGCCATCGCCCTCAGCTTGCCGGCGCGGTCGAGGCTGCGGACCGTGCCGTAGACGACATGCCCCTGCGCGGCGAGGTGGATGGCGGTGGCGCGGCCGATGCCGCTGTTCGCGCCGGTGACGACGGAGATGGTGCTCATGGGCCGCCATGGTAGGACGCTCGGCCGGTCGGTCGGACGGCCGAGTCAGACAGCTGAGTCAGACGGCTGAGCTAGGCCTGAGCTAGGCCGCCTCGCCCGAGCCGATGTCGCCGGATGGAGACAGCGGTGCGAACGGCTCGAACCACACCGCGTCGGGATCGCAGGCGATGGCCAGGCTGCGGACCTGCTCGGTGTCGACCAGCACGACGTCCAGGAGCTGCAACCCCTGCAGCATGTGCAGCCGGCGGAGCGCGAAGTAGCCGTCGCGATCCTGCGCCGACGGCGATCCGTCGCCGATGTCGCCGATGTGGCCGACGTCGTCGGTGAACACGATCGAGATCGTCTGGCTGAACGGCACCTCCGCACCCGGCACGGTGCTCCACCCGATGAACACGCCGAGCGGAGGAGGAGGATCGAGCACGATCGCCGTGACCCGGCGGAGCTCGTCGAGCAGCACGAGCACCTCACGGGTGGCGGGCATCTCTTGAACCTCGAACGCCAGCGTCGCGACATCGCCGAACGACTCGAGCGCGATCGGGTCGTCGGGGCCGGGGAACCAGACGGCGAACGCCTCGCCGGCGAACGAACAGGGGATGGCGCGACGGTGCGAACGACGTCTCGCCCGATGCGGCGCCTGGCGCGGCGCCCGGTGATGCGCGGACATGGATCCTCCCGAACAGAGGTGGTTGGACTGGTTCGGGGGAAGCCGTGTATCGCGGAGACTATCGGCCGATTCGGCGGCGCGTCAGAGCAGTTCGGCGATGTCGTCGGCCACTTGGTCAGGGGTCACAACGGGGCTGTAGCGCTTCACCACGTTCCCCTCACGGTCGACGAGGAACTTCTCGAAGTTCCACCCGATGTCGGCGCCGTCGCCCTGTTGTGCCTTCAACCAGGTGTACAGCTCGCAGGCACCGTCGCCGTTGACCTCGATCTTGTGGAACATCGGGAACGTGACGTCGTACTTGCTCGTGGCGAACTCGAGTATCTCGGCATCGGTGCCGGGTTCCTGGGCGCCGAACTGGTTGCACGGGAAGGCGAGCACCGAGAAGCCGCTCGCCTTGTTGTCTTCGTGGAGCGTACGCAGACCTGCGTACTGAGGGGTGAGGCCTCAAGCGCTGGCGACGTTGACGACGAGGCAGACCGTACCTCGGTAGTCGCCGAGGTCGACGGGCTCGCCGGTGATCGACGGCATGGTGAGGTCGTACATGTGTGACATGGCGGGGAACCTACCGCATCATCGGGCGGTGGAACCGCTCAGTGATCCGATTGCCGAGCACGAGCAGCGGGTAGGCCGCGGCGATGAGCGCGGCGGCGACGCCGTAGGTCCAGGATTCGGTGACCGGGAGCTCGAACAGCCGACGGGCGGACGCCACGAGGAAGGCGAGGGCGAACAAGGTCACCATCGCGATGACCAGACCGAGGCGAAGCCGATTCAACGGTCGAGCCACGCGAGACAGGTTCATCAACGCCACCGAGCCGGCCACGAGCACGGCCACGGACCGAGCGTGATCGGCGTCGATCGACTCGTCGAGCCTGGCGATCTCGAACATCGCCATCGTCGCGAAAGCGATCACCACACCTGCCGGCACCGATCGCCCGAGCACGCGACGGAGGAAACCCGAGTGCACCCGCCGGTCGTTCGGCTCGAGCGCCATGAAGAACGCCGGCACTCCGATCGTGAACCAACTGAGGATCGAGAGGTGGATCGGTCGGAGCGGGAACGAGAGCGCGAACACGCCGGTGAGAACCGACAGGATCAACGAGTAAGTGGTCTTGGCGAGGAACAGGCTGGCGACACGTTCGATGTTGTTGATGACCCGCCTTCCTTCGGCGACGACGGCGGGAAGTGCCGAGAAGTTCGAGTCGAGCAGCACGAGTTGCGCCACCCCGCGGGTGGCCTCGCTGCCCGATGCCATCGCGACACCGCAGTCGGCGTCTTTGAGGGCGAGCACGTCGTTCACGCCGTCGCCGGTCATCGCCACCGTGTGTCCCCGCTGTTGGAGTGCACGCACCATCGCCCGCTTCTGATGGGGCGTCACCCTGCCGAAGACCGATGACCGCTCCACCGCGTCGGCGAAGGCCTCGGTGTCGTCGATGGAGGGCAGCATCATCGCGTTCACGTTGTCGCGCCAATGCGACAGGCCGGCGCGACGGGCAACGGCGCCGACCGTGAGGTTGTTGTCGCCGGATATCACCTTCAGGGTCACACCTTGGTCGGCGAAGAACCTGAGTGTCTCGGGCGCGTCGGCGCGCACGACGTCTTCGAACATCACGAGCGCAACAGGTTCCACCTCCGGNNTTCGCCCAGGACGTTCTCCGGAGCGCCCAGCACCCAGCTGCCGTGCCCGTCGAAGGTGGTGGCGCTCCACTTGCGGGCGGACGAGAACGGCACCCTCCCGCTCACCCGCCAGTCGCTCGGTGAGCAGTAGTGGATCGCCAGCGCACGGGTTGTGGCGTTCGGGTCGGGATCGTTCAGGGCGAGCGCGGTGAGCACTTCCTCGGCGAGCGCCGCATCCGTGTTGCCGAGCACGGTGACAGCGGCTACGGCCATCGAGCCTTCTGTGATGGTGCCGGTCTTGTCGGCGCACAGCACGTCCACCCTGGCGAGCACTTCGATGGCCGGGAGTTCCTGCACGAGGCAGCGCTTGCTTCCGAGCCGGACGACGCCGACTGCGAAGGCGACGCTGGTGAGCAACACGAGACCCTCTGGCACCATGCCCACGAGGCCGGCGACGGTGCTGATGATCGCGTTCTGCCAGCTCTCGTCGCGCCGCCAGAACTGGCTACTGGCGAGGAGGAGGCCGACCGGGATGATCAGCGTGCCGACGAAGGTGACGATGCGGTTCACGTCGTTGCGCAGCGGAGAGTTCACGAGNNACCACCATCCGGGCCGTGCCCGCAACGACGGCGCTGCCGGACAGCACCCCGTCGCCGGCCTGCTTCGCCACGGGGTCTGCCTCGCCGGTGAGCAGCGACTCGTCGATCTCCAGGTTCTCGGACGTCACGATCGTTCCGTCGGCCACCACCTGGGCCCCGACGCGCAACTCCACCAGATCGTCGAGCACGAGGTCGCACACCTGCATGCTGTTCAGCACGCCATCGCGCACCACCTGGGCGCGTGGGGCGCTGACGACGCTGAGCGCATCGAGCACCCGTTTTGCGCGCAGCTCCTGATGAACACCGATGACGCTGTTGGCCACGATCACGCCGCCGAACAGCGCATCCTTCGGTGAACCGGCGATGATCACGAGCGCGGCGAGCACGCCGATGACGAGGTTGATCGGCGTGAGCACGTTGCCGCGCACGATCTGCATCACTGTGCGCGTCGGTGCCGCCGGTACGTCGTTGGTTAGGCCGGCGGCAACGCGTCGGGCAACCTGATCGGCCGTGAGGCCACGGATGGAGTCCGGAGCGGCGGCTTGATCGTCCGGGTCGAGCACCGGCTGACTGTACCGCCGGCGCGGCTCGGCGCTCGGGCGAGGGGGAGGACCTGAACCTGTTGTCGAACGCGGTCGAGGCCGCTCGGGTCACTCCTGGTCGCCGAGCCGGCGTCGGAGCATGGTGGCGGAGATCGAAATCGCGCGCCCGGGCTTGGTCCACGGGCACACGCCGATGCAGACGGCGCATCCGTACGTCTCGGCGAAGTAGGGGAAGCACTTGTCGAAGTCGACGTACCACTTCTCGACGCCGCGCACCGTCTGCTTGTCGTGCTGGATGGCGTCGGCTGGACAGTCGTCGACGCAGCGCTTGCAGATTCGGCAGAAGTCCTCGACACCGATGTCGACCGGTGCGTCGGCCACGAGCGGGAGGTCGGTGAAAACGGCGGCGAGACGGAACGACGGCCCGAGTTCGCGGCTGATGATCGAACCGTGCTTGCCCAGTTCGCCGAAGCCCGCCGCCAGTGCCGCGGGGATCGCGAGCACGGCGCCCGCGTCGGGGCCGCTGTGCGGCTGGGCACGCCAGCCCTGGGCGCGGATCCAGTTCGAGGTGGCCCGCGCGACCGACCAGCCCTTGGTGTACTTGGTGACCACCTCTACAGCTGCCGGCACGTCGGGAGCGAGTGCCAGCTGATCGGGATCCATCGACACACCGAGCATGACGATCCACGGGTGGTCGAAGGTGTAGCCCTCGAACACCCAGGCCGGGTCGGCGGGCGCGATGCCGACGAGGTCGGCGCCCGCCGCACGAGCTGCGTCCTTCACGAGTGCCGCGGCCGCCTCGGGGGCGATGGTGCGCGGCGTCTCGGCGATCGGGGCGTCGGGCTCGGCGATCACGCGTTGCCGTTCGGAGCGCAGCGCGAAGATCTCGGGCTGCTTCGCGCCCTGCTGCCAGAACCAGGCTTGCACCGGGCCGTGGGCGATCATCTCCGCCGGGTGCCACATCACCGGCGAGGGTTTCCTCACGGTGGTCTCGCCGAGGCCGTTGATCGTGTTGCCCGAGATCTCGGGCCACAGCGCCATCTGCTCCTCGCACGGAACGAACGTCTCACGCCTCTTCATCGGGGACCCCCTGCTGTGATCTCTATACAGTACTGTACAGAACCTCGAACGGCAGGAGGACACGATGAAGGACGAAGCGCGCGTGGTCGTGATCGGTGGGGGCATCGTGGGTGTCGCCGTGCTGTACCACCTCACCAAGTTGGGCTGGTCCGACGTGGTCTTGGTGGAACGGAAGCAACTCACCGCCGGCTCCACCTGGCACGCCGCGGCCGGGTTCCACTCGCTGAACGGCTCGCTGAGCATGGCTCGGCTGCAGGCCTACAGCATCGCCTGCTACGACGAGGTGGCCGAGATCAGCGGACAGGACGTCGGGATGCACCGCACCGGGTCGATCGCGTGCGCCGCCACCGACCATTGGTGGGACTTCCTGAAGGTCGTCAACGAACTGAACCGAACCCTCGGCATTCACTCGCAACTCGTGGACCCGGACGAGGTGTCGAAGTACACCCGCATCATCGATCCTTCGCAGTTGATCGGTGCGATGGTGGATCCTGCCGACGGGTACCTCGACCCCTCCGGTGCCACACACGCGTATGCGAAGGCTGCGAGGATCGGCGGAGCGGAGATTTCCGTGAACACCAAGGTCGAGGCGTTGCACCTGCAAGCGGACGGCACCTGGCACGTGGTCACCGACCGGGGCACGATTCATGCGAACCACGTCGTGAACGCTGCTGGACTCTGGGCACGCGAGGTGGCGGAGATGGCCGGTCACCGGGTGCCGATCGTGCCGTACGAGCACCACTATCTCGTCACCGAACCCCTCGATGTAATCACCGCGCAAGCATCGGAGTCGATGACCACCGTCGACCTCGACAGTGGCATCTACGTGCGCGAGGAAGTGGGTGGGTTGCTGTTCGGTGTGTACGAACCCGGTCCTGTTCCGTGGGCATTGGACGGTACGCCTTGGTCCTATGGCGAGAGCGAGCTGCTGCGGCCGCGGCTCGACGCGCTCGCCCCCACGTTGGAGCGGGCCTTCCAGCGCTTCCCGTTGATGCAGGACGCCGGCATCAAGAACGTGGTGAACGGTCCGTTCACCTTCACTCCCGATGGCAACCCCCTCGTCGGGCCGGTGCGCGGTCTGCCGAACTACTGGCTCGCGTGCGGTTGCATGGCGGGCTTCAGCCAGTCGGGCGGCATCGCGCTCACACTCGCCGAATGGATGATCAAGGGCGAGCCGAGTGGCGATGCATTCGCGCTCGACCCCGCTCGCTTCGGTTCCTTCGCCACCGACGGATACACGCTCGAGACCTCGACGCAGTTCTACGAGTGGCGCTTCAAGGTGCCGTATCCGAACGAGCCTTGGCCCGCAGGGCGACCCTCCAAGACCACGCCGATCTACGACCTGCAGCAGGCGGATGGAGCTGTCTTCGGTGCGCTCGCAGGCGTGGAGGTGCCGATGTGGTTCGCCGGCGAGGGTGAGGACCCGGTGGACGTCCCCACCTTCTTCCGCCCGAATTCCTTCGCCGCAATCGCCCGCGAGGTCGAGCGCGCCCATCAATCGGCCGGTGTGCTCGACACGAGCAGCTATTCGAAGTTCGAGATCTCGGGCCCCGGCGCCAGGGAGTGGCTCGATCGCCTGCTCGCCAGCACGTTGCCCGCACCGGGCCGCGGCCGCCTGGCCGTGATGCTGTCGACGACCGGTCGCATCATCGGTGACTTCACTCTGTTCTGCCTGCCGGGTCGTCACGGTGCCGACGAGCGATTCCTGCTCACCGGTTCGGGCTCGGTGCAGGAGTGGCACATGCGATGGTTCGATCAATTCCTGCCGACGCCTGGTGTCTCGGTGCGCAACGTCACTGATGAGCTGATGGGCCTCGTGGTGACTGGCCCGCGGGCGCGTGAGGTGCTGCAGCAACTGACGCGGACCGACCTCGGTGCAGAAGCATTCCGGTTCATGCACGTTCGCGAGATCGAGGTCGCGAGCGCCCCGGCGATCGTCGACCGCGTGTCGTTGACCGGTGAGCTCGGGTTCGAGATCTGGGTGCCCCCGATGTACCACCGCCGCGTGTACCAGGCTGTTCGGCAGGCGGGCGCCTCGGTGGGCGTCGGCAACTTGGGCGTGCACGCACTGCTGAGCATGCGCCTCGAGAAGGGCTTCGGGATCTGGGGCCGCGAGTTCAGCCCGGACTACTTCCCCTCGCAGAACGAGATGCACCGCTTCGTGGCCTACGACAAGCCCGGTTTCGTCGGTCGCGACGCAGCACTCGCAGATCGCGGTACGGGCGGCCATCGGCAGTTGGTGATGTTGAGCGTGGACGCCACACGCTCTGATGCGAGCGGGTTCGAGCCGGTGTACCTTCACGAGCGCGTGGTCGGTTACGTCACCTCCGGAGGATTCGGGCATCGCACCGGGCATAGCCTCGCCTTTGCCTATCTCGACGCCGGTGCCGTCGCAGCCGCCACGAACGGGGTCGCGTTCACAGTGCCGCTCGTAGGGGAACTCCATCGCGCCACGATCACCGACCTCAGTGTGTTCGACCCATCCGGCGCGCGTCTGCGCTCGTGACCGCACCGCACACCAAGGCAACTCGCGACGACTGGCTCGACGCGGCGATCGACGCGCTCGCCGATCAGCCGATCGATCAACTGAAGGTCCTGGTGCTCGCCGACCGGCTGGGTGTGGCGAGGTCGAGCTTCTACTGGTACTTCCCCAATCGTTCGAACTTCGTCGCCGCGCTGCTCGAGCGATGGGAGCACAACACCCGGTCGATCGTCGATCGCTCGCAGCGACACGCCCCGACCATCACGGCAGCATGCCTCGGCGTGTTCGAGTGCTGGGCCGACCGACGGCTGTTCAACGTCGCCCTCGACCACGCCGTACGGGAATGGGCGGCGCGCGACGGAGAGATCGCCAATGAGGTACGTAACGCCGACGCCGTCCGCGTGGCGGCGCTCGCCTCCATGTTCCAACGGTTCGGGTTCGGTGTCGACGAGGCGACGGTGAGAGCCCAACTGCTGTACCACAGCCAGGTCGGTTACCACATGCTGGCGACCGACGAATCGGTCGAGCGGCGTGTGGCTCGCCTGCCCGAGTACCTCCTCGCGCTCACGGGAAAGCGTTTGAAGCCGGCCGAGCTGTCGGCGTTCGCCGCATTCCTCGACACCCTCACCGAGGTACAACCCGTGGGCCGCCCCGCGCACTGAGCTGAGCTGGCGGGCCGAATGCGGCGCCGACGACGCTGATGTGTCGAACGCCCGCGCCAGCGGGGTGGACGATCGTCAGATGTCAGTGGTGACCTCGCCAACGAGCCGTGTGCCGGCTTGCACCTCCGTGACCGACGAGTGCCGACCACGTGGTCCCCTCGCCTTCGGGTCCTATGCTCTGAATTCGTTGCGTGAACGATGTGCGGATCGAACCGCGGACCGAGGCGCCGACGCCCAGCTCCCGTAGCTCAGGGGATAGAGCAACGGTTTCCTAAACCGCAGGTCGCAGGTTCGAATCCTGCCGGGGGCGCCAAGAAGTTTGCAGCTCAGAGCACTTGCTATACCTTCGCAGCAGTCCGAGATCCCTTCGTGGTAGCAGCGTGGTAGCAGATTCGGTACGCTCGCGCCATGAGCAATGGCACCGTCTACCGACGAGAGACGCCGAGTGGCGCGTCGTCGTGGGTAGCGCACGTCGCATGGTACGAGGCCGGCAAGCGTCGACAGATGAAGCGGACGTTCCGAACGAAGAAGGATGCACAGACATCGCTGGTCGAACTGCTGGCCGCGCATCAGACGGGTCGGTTCGTCGAGTCGTCGAAGCTCACCGTACGCAGCTTTGCCGAAGGTTGGCTCGATGGACTGGCGAATCAGGGTCGCAAGGCAACGACGCTCAACGGCTACCGGCGGATCATCGACTCGTATGTTGCGCCGCGACTCGGAGACGTCGCCCTGCAGGACGTCAAGGCATCCGACCTCGACTCGCTGTACGCCGCGCTGCTTCGTGGCGGTGGGGCGAACGGTCGTCGCCTGTCGTTGACGTCGGTGCACCACGTGCACGCCGCGCTGAACAAGATGCTCAACGACGCCGAGCGCAAGGGTGTGGTCATTCGCAACGTCGCTCGATTGGCGAATGCGCCCTCGTTGACCACCGCCCGGTCGAAAGGCCCGGAGATGAGCGTGTGGACGCCCGAGCAGCTGTCTCAGTTCCTGCGCTCGATCGTCGGCAATCGCAACGAGACGCTGTTCCGTTTGCTCGCGCTCACGGGGATGCGTCGAGGCGAGGCGATCGGCTTGCGATGGAGCGATGTCGACTTCCGGCTCGGCCACGTGAGCATCCGCCAGGCCGTCACCGTCGTGGATGGCGAGGAGGTTGTCGCCGCACCGAAGACCCGTCGTAGCCGCCGAACGATCGACATCGATGCCCACACGGCCGCGCTGCTCGAAGCACACCGGCAGACGCAGAGCGTTGCGCTCGCTCGCGTCGACCTCGCTCGTGCCGTTGACGATCGCGTTTTCAGCAACGACATCGGTGATCCGATGCGGCCCGACTCGGTCGGCCAGGCATTCCACCGTCTGGTCGACAAGGCCGGCGTGCCAGTGATTCGCCTGCACGACTTGCGCCACACCCATGCCTCGCACCTGCTCGCCGCCGGCATCAACGTGAAGGTTGTCAGCGAGCGCCTCGGCCACGCGTCGGTCAGCTTCACGCTCGACACTTACGGCCACGTCATGCCCGGCCAGCAAGCCGAAGCAGCCGCCGCTGCAGCAGGACTGCTGGTCGCCAAGTGACTGTGACGCACGATTTCATCGACGAAAGCGTCCTTTCCGGCCAAGCCGGTTGAACTTGGTACGCCGAGCGGTGATACTCGTCGTGTCCGAGCCACTAGGCGAGGAAAGTGATCCCGCCGTTCTCCCCCGTATCTGAGGAGCCGCCGGGATTTGCGCGTCACGGCGGAGTGAGCGGCGAGCCCTCGACGTCGACTGCCCCTCACTGTTCGCTCCAGGTCTCCGCGATCAGGCGGTCGATGTACGCCTCCAGCTCGCGTTGCGGGATGCGCACGCAGCGCCCGATCCGGATGGGCCGCACATCGCCCTGCCGAATCAGTTCGTACAATGTTGTGCGCCCGATGCCCAGCAGCCCGGCAGCCTCCTCCACCGACACGAGCAACGGCCGCACCACCAGCTGAGTTCTCGTCGTCGCATCACCCATAGCTACCAAATGGGGTTGTTGCGGTCGGTTCGGGGAAACTCGACATCGAACTCGGTGCCGGTGCGTCGTCGCGCAGCGAGGGCGGTGAGTGGACGCACAGAGTATTACCCGGTTGGTGAACGTCGTCTGAGGGGGCTGATTGCCGCTACGTCGGTCATGCAAAGCCCAGCCGTCGGACTCAACTGGGGTTACGTTTCTGACGTGCCGACCCCGCCGATCGACAACGTCGACTATGCACTTCTGCTCGGTACGTTGCAGCCGCTCCTCGATCTGGTGAACGAGTTCGTCGAAGAAGCACAGGAGATCATGAGCAGCCGTGCGGGCTTGCCCGGTGCTGACGGCCGGATGATTCACGACATCTCAAACGAGGTCGCGTTCGTTGACGCCGAGCGATTGGCGCAGCCCATCGAGAGCGTGCAGATGGCGGCCACGCTTGCGTGCTTCGCTGCTCAGGAGTCGCTGGCATCTCTCGCGAGATTGATGTTGACTGGCCCGCCCCCGCCGATCTTCTCTGCGGATGTCCTTTGCCGCAGCGCGATCGACGCCAGCCGGTCTGCGTGGTGGCTCACCGAACCAGGGCTGAGCACTGAACATCGCGTCCAACGATTCGTGGCGGAGAATGTCTATAGCGCAGACGAAATGCTGAAGCTGACTTCGGAACCAGACGTCAAGGCCAGAGGTCGGGAGATACGCGATCGGCTCGCCGAGTACGCGAGTGCGAGAGATTGGCCGATCGGGAAGTCCGACGGTGCTCTCACCGTCGGGCCTCAGACCCGTCCGACCGTGCGAGTGTTCCTGGAAGCCGAGTTCGGAGACCCGGTGGCAGCGCATGTGACTTGGTCACACCTCAGCGCAGTCACACACGGCGCCCTCCACGGACTGGTGCAGGCGATCGACGTTCAGACTGCCGTCGACGGGGTTGCCATCATGGGCACGACGACCGAGGTGCTGAGCGCAAGGTTGGAGATCGCCGCCACCGTCGTCTTGTCTGCGACGATGCGGTTGTTGCGCTACGCCGGATGGGCAACCGACGAGATCGACGCGGCGGCCACCCGGCTCTCAGCCGAGCTCCAATCCCGAGCGCGCCGACGAATGGTTTAACCCGGCGTCGATGCCCAGCTTGGTGTGGCGAGTGTGTGGTTCGGTGCGTGGTCCGGTGTGTCCACGTCGTCGGGGTCCGCGACAAGCCTCAGCCCGATATGTCTCGCTACCCCGTATGCCGGTTGAGGAATCTGCTCGACCTCGGCCGCAGGCGGCGCAGCCAGTCGGCCTTGCTGCAACTTCAGGGTGCGTCCCGCAGTCGCTTGTCCAGTTCGCGTTGGATCATCCGCGGTGTCTTGAAGCCCTTGTACTCCTCGCGCCAATATCGATAGAAGGATGCCTCATCGCTGAATGCGCCTTTCCCCGCTCGCAGATCTGCGAGGTCGTCGACCGCGCCGATATATTCACGCGTTGTGCTGGATCGCTCGCGACTTGCGATCGTCCAGGGTTCGTGAACGAGAAGTTCGAGCGACGTCACCCGCGCCTTCGTGCTCTCGTCGAAGATGTACAGCCCGATCACGTCGAGGTGCTGTGCGTACTCACCGAAAGGCCTCTTGATGCCACCGATTGCAATCTTCGGGTAGCGAAAGTAGGTGTTGCCTGTGTAGAGCGTGATTCGACTCTCGGTCTTCGTGGGCGCCTTCGTCTTTGGAACCTTGATGCGGGCCAGCTTGATGTCGACCGCTCGATGGCCACCACCGAAGTAGTCCCCTGACACTTCAAGATCCGGGTATCCGCGGGCTGCGCCACGCCAGGCACCTACGTCCTCGCCGGCCTCAGCGAGTGCTTCGACACGTTCGACGAGGAAGTCGACCAGTGCCACTTCCATCACGTTCGCCAGCGATGCTGACTCACTTGGAAGTGGCGTCAGGAACCCGCCCGCGTCGAGTTGGGTAACGAGGTCGTCGACGTCGGCGGCAACCATCGGCCAGTCGTGGTCACCGTCCGTCTGAAATACGCCGGCGGGTGAAAAGTCGAACTGGGCACACTCATGTCGAAGCCAATCGATGAGCGCAACGGTCATGGACGCCATTTTGCACGCTGAGTTCCAACCGGGTCGGTGATGGTCGTTCCCTACGCCAACTGCTGTGCGATGGCCGTTGCCACGCTTCGAGCGAGCTGGGGCGGCACGGAGTTGCCAACCTGAGCCTGCACCGAGTTCCGCGAGCCGACAAACTCGAAGTCGTCGGGAAAGGTGAACAGCCTTCGAAGTTCCGGAACACGTAGGCGACGGTTGTCCCAGTGGAAGGGTCCAACGTTCGGGCCAGGGTGAGCCTGAATCGTTGGCGACGCGCGATCGGGGTCGAGCTTGAGCAGAAATGACCAGAACCGCTTCCGCCACTCGAACACAGGCTCGGGGTGGCCTCGTTCTGCCGTGTAGTGGAGGTAGTTCCCGCCCGGAGGAACTCCCGGCAGCAGGTGGCCCCACTGGCCCCTGATCACTTCCTCCGGTTCAGCCGACGTGGTCAGTCCCTTGAGAGCCTGACCAGTGGTCAGATGGGGTAGCGGCCCGCCCTTGGTTTCACGTCGCTCCCACGATCCATGATGAGTGGGTTCAGGCAACGGAGGAAGCTTTTCGCCTTTGCGTGCCCCCACGATGAACAGACGAGGTCGTAGCTGAGGTACGCCGTAGTCGGCAGCGTTGAGCACTCGCCAATGCGCGGTGTAACCCGCTGCTTCGATCTCGGCGAGGAGCCTGGTGAATGCAGGTCGACTTGCCTTGTTTGAGAATGTGAGTGCGTAGACGTTCTCGAGTACGAAGAACCGCGGGCGTGCCTCAGCCAGGACTCGCGTATAGGCCTGCAGCAGACTCGCCGCAGGGTCGATGCCATCGCGCTTCCAGTCGAGCCAGAACCCGGACTTCGAGAACGCAACACACGGCGGACCGCCTATGAGGAGATCCGGTCGCTCTCGGCCCTTGAAGCCACCGGCGCGGAGGATGTCCTTCGTGACGAGCCCCTCACCGGCCCCGTTGGCCAGCGGGAAGAGGTCCCCACGGATCACCTCGCGGAGTGCCGGAAAGTACTTGTCTGCGTTCTTCTCCATGGTGTCGACCGCGTCGTTGTCCCACTCGACTGCCGCCACCGTCTCGAATCCAGCGCTCTCGAACCCGAGGTCGAGCCCGCCGGCACCGGAGAACAAAGAGATCGCGGTGCCGACACCCATGTTGCCATTCTGCCCTGCGCTCAGGGGCTCGGCGCGCATCCTGACGTCGAACAAGCCCGGCTGGACGACGCGGACTGCTGGATGCCGTGCGCTCGTGACGTTCATGGTGCGACCTCTCCTTCGATGTGACACGCCTCACCATAGAGATGGGGTGTTGCGTAGTTTCCTGGACCCGGGCTGGGATCAGGCTGCGGGGCTGAGTTCGACC
>CXWL01005829.1_pt1 | contig 15253 bp, 11 predicted proteins | sample 590931 | NCBI WGS metagenome assembly CXWL01 (sample SAMEA3498368, study PRJEB10139) | groundwater metagenome | biome: water well; material: biofilm material | place: Germany | collected 2015-04-27 | reverse complement strand
GGGTATCAGACGTCAGGAGTTCGGGCTGTTCCTCTGGCCTCGGTGCAGGGAGGACGATACGTCGTACCCAGCTTTCAATCCGCCATGGACGGATCCTACCCCCTTAGACGGAATCTGTATCTTTATGTCAATAAGCTGCCCAAAACGGCGCCGCCCGCCCCGCTCGCAGAATACGTGAAGTTCGCCCTCAGTCAGCAGGGTCAGCAAGCCGTTCTTACGCAAGGCTATTACCCTCTCGCAACCGCGGAGTTGAGCCGGCTGACGATGATGTGGACGCCACCGATCCGCTCCGCCGCGGCCGACCAGCCGGCAAAGCTCAGAGACTAGGGATCCCGCTCTATCTAATGAAGCGTATGCTGCCCCATGCCTTCAGCGTTGCCGCGGCCATCGGACTCACGACAGCCTGTGCTTCCGGCCAGTTTACGACCGCCACGATCTATGACACCCCAGCCGCGTTCGTCCGGCTGGAACTCGACCGGACCGTCGAAACGGGGCACGCACATTCGCACCCGCTGTCTCTCACCCCCGCACAGATTGCGGCCATTCTGGCCGGCGTCATGATTGAAGAGCCGTTCGCCAAACTCCCGTTCTACGACGACACGAGCCAGCCACGCCGCCACCGGGCATTCACCGAGCAAGAAGTGACCTTTTTCGCTCCGTTGCTCGCCGGCGCATTAGCCCAGGCAACGCCTGAAGAGGTCGTTACCTTTTATGAATCGCGGGATGTCTCGAGGACTCGAAGGGAAGTTACCTCAGGCGGGCTCTTTGCCGATGGGGAGGAGCTTCATCTCGTGCTGGGCAACTACCGGTCAGAAACTCATTATAGCGCAGACTTTGGCGGCGCCGATAACACCGACGACCGGCTCACCCCCATGAAAGCGCTTGCCCCCCAGCGAGGCCGTCTATACTTCGAGCCACGCTACGCTGAACGCTCCAGGGACCGGAGCGGCCTGCCCCGTTGGTTCCAGTTGGACCGGCGGGAAATCATCGTACAGCACTCGCTGCTCCCTCCACGCACCACATCCAACCCCACACCAGCCACGCCCACCGTTGACGCGCCGGCCAGCATGCGGCACTGAGCACCGCGCAGAACGCGCGACTCCGGTAGAAGCCCCGGCTAGAAGCTCCACTGCAGCTGGAATCGGAGGAGATTGCCGGACTGTAGCTGGTAGGGAGTCTGTATACAGCCCACCGGCGATCCGGACAGGCTGCAGGTATTCACCGGGAGCGTGGCTGACTCACCTGAGGTACGCTGAGTCCACGTATACATGACCGTCAACTCCAACGCCCGGTTGAACTGATACTCGAACCCTGCTTCCCACTCTCGCACGGTATGTCTCGGCGCATTGGCTTCATGCTTCTTACCCCCGTAGTATTCCTGTACACGGATAAAGGGCAAGATGCTTTGGCAATATGTATCGCACGTATACTTGTAGAAAAACTGCAAATACCCTCCGCGAAGACTGCCTAGCGTTACGTCCGTCAAAGCCTGGTTCAGCTCCGGACCTCTTCCGATCGTATACTCCGCTTGAAACCCAAATGGTTGAGGAAACAACACGGCATGCCATGCGACCCGCTCATCCAGATAATTTCCCCCGTTCGTCACCCGGGGAGTGATGGTATCGCCACCCGTAATCCCCGCATTGGCTGGAACGACGGGAGCCGTCGAGACATGAAAATACCCGGTGTACGCATCCATCCCGAGTTCCAGAATCTGCCCGTTGGGAAACTCGTAAGGATACATCGAGTGAAAAATCACATGTTTGTTTTTGTTGGCCTCCCGCTGGTTGGCCGTCTGACCGTTGTAGACCCCGATCCCGAGCATCCCGTAGTCGCCCGAGCCCTTCAGCCCGCTGTCAACGAGACGGCGGAACCGTTCACGCACGCTGGTCGGCGCATAGTAGAGAAACAGCCCCATGTCACGCTCGTCCTTCGCCGCACTATTGATGGCGTCGTTACGATCCAACGCCAGACGGTTTTGACTGGATTGCAAGTTCTCGAAGCCGTAGGGGATTTTCGATTGCCCGGCGCGAATGCGCCACTCCTTGTTCTCAGTCAGAAACAGATCGGCGTACCAGTCCCGAAGCTGCCCGACGTTGTTCGACCCGTCTACCGAGGAGGCGAAGTCCGGCTGGATGTAGACGAAGACCCGCTCATGCGGCTGTCCGCTGATGATGACGCGTCCGCGGCGGAGAAAAAATTCGTTGTTTTTGCCGATCGACCGGTCACCCTGATTGTTGACCAGTTCATCGCGGTTCAGGCTGTGGTTATAGCGAAGCTGTGAGTAGCCACGGATGCTGATTTTCTCGTACCATCGCTCTCGCAACGGCACGTCGCCCACCCCACGGCTTTCCTCCAACGATTTGGCTTCACGCTTCTCTTCTTCGGCTTTCAGCTTGACCCACTGGTCGATCGAGATCTGCTTATTTTCGAGCAACAGATCTTCAAGTTGGCCGGCCATGACCGGAGAACCGAACAAGCCCAGAGACACAGAGACCCACGCAAAATTCCGCAACCAGCCCGCCGCTCTCGTCTTCATGCACATCCCTTCCGTCATGGTCACATACAGAGACCAGCAGAATAGGGAGAAACGATTACAGCCGGGTTACGATCAGCTCCGGTCTCGGTTAACTCATCAGGGAGGGGAAGTCTCGGTGGCGGCAACTATGCCGGACAAGCCGGCGGGACAGAGTCGAGAGGGATCTAAAAGCAGGCCCGCAGGCGCTGACTATAGTATTTCGCAACGCCTTTGATCCATCTCGGTGAACTGAGGGAGCCCAGGCTCCACGCCGGATTGAGGCGCCCGAGACGGACTCCGACATCGCGGAACCCCGGATCCTGCTTGTGAATGACCATATACAGCTCACATGCCTTCTGCGTTCGATGGAGAGTTTCCAATGTACGGGCGAGAAAATAACGCATATTGAGACGCTCAATGTCCGTTCCTTGCCTGCTTTTCAAGAGAGCCACCAGCTCCTTGGCCGCGTCCTCATGCCGGCCGACCGCGCTGAGGCACAACGCAACTTGGGACATCGCCCGCACCTGCTGCAGCGCGTCCGTCGCCGCTCGTTCAAACGCAGCAATCGCCTGTTTGTACGATCCGGCCTGTTTCAAGGCGAGGCCCTGCTCGTAATACGATTGCTGGGGCTGGGCTGTGGGCTCAGTCGACTGCAGGGGAAGCGCCGCGGCCTGTGCGGGCGCAGGAGAAGCCGGCGCAGCCGCTGAGACCTCCAGTGCTTCAGCGACGGCATCCTCTCGACTGAACAGATCGTCGAACGCATGCTGCGCGACCGGCAGGATGCCCCCCGCCCGCCGATCGTTGGTTGCGCGCCAGACAATGCCGGCGGTCACCAGCGGCGCGCGTTCCGCATAGCCATAGGCGAGAGACACATCGCAGACCTGGTTGATCAAACGGGCATTGCCGCCGGTCAGGCGATGCACCATGGCCGAGGCCTGGGAGGTCATGACCGGTCGGGCGCCGCCCGCCATCGACATGCGGTGCCGGATATAAGACGGGGTTTCATCCTCACCGAGCGCCTGCAAATGATAGTCGACGGAGATGCGCTGAGCGAATTGGACGAGGTCTCCGCGCTGGAGCAGGCCGCGTAAGCCCGGCTGGCCCGATAACACGATCTGAAGCGGCTGATTCCGCCCGTTGTTCACGTTCGACAAGAGACGCAATTCCTCCAGCATCGCCGCGCCGAGATTCTGCGCTTCATCCACCACCAGAACGACCCGCCGCTGGCACTGATGCTCACGGACGATGAAGGCCGTGAACGTCTTGAACAGTTCGACGCTATCCATGCCCTTGCCGTCGAGATTGAACGCCATCAGAACCCAGGGCATCAGACTCCCCAGGCCGGCGTGCGTGTGCGAGAGCACCCCCACGGTTACTTCATGCTGAGACTGCTCCAGGATCGTGTTCAGTAGGGTTGTCTTGCCGGTCCCCGGCTCGCCGGTGATGACCGTGAAGATGGCCCGGTTGAATAATCCGTACTCCAGCAGATTCAGAGCCGTCTTGTGCTGCTTCCCCAGATAGAGAAAGCGGGGATCCGGCACCAGCGTGAAGGGATTGGTTCGAAACCCGTAGAACGATTCGTACATACAAGCCTCGCAGCCAGTCGGTTAGTTTGCAGCCAGCGCGCGCATGGCATCGACGTTACGTTGATCTTTCCCCGATTGATTCAAGACCGTCCCGAGCACGGGCACCGCGCCCCGCACCAGGGCCAGCGACTCTTTGATATCCTGCTGGGTGGTCATCCCCTCCCCGGCCACCAGCAAGAGCGCGTCCAGCGAGGGCGCGAAGGCCAGCACATCCGAACTGACCAGCAGCGGAGGCAGATCGATCACGATGACCCGAGCCGGATAGCGATGCTTCACGTCCGTAATCAGCCCCGACATCCGCGTAGAGGTCAGCACCTCGGCGGAGCGCTGGATCGGGCGACCACCTGGCAGGACCACCAGGCGCCCCAACCCCGGATGGATGAGGATATCCTCCAACGGACAGTCTTCCAACGCATAGTCCGCCAGGCCCTGACACTTCCCGAATCCGAGCAAGGTATGGATGGTCGGATGTTTCAAGTCGGCATCGATCAACATCACGGTTTGCGTCGTTTCCATTGCCAGGGTAATCGCGAGATTCAACGCCGTCAGCGACTTCCCTTCCTGCGCTCGCGGGCTCGTCACACCGAGGACATTCCAGTGGTTCTCCCGCAGGCGATGCAGCACCTGCGTACGCAAGAGCTGATACCCGTCGGCAAACTCCCCCCGGTCAAACGCCGCCACGACGCGGTGACGCCGCAAGACCTCTTCCCGGCATTCCACTACCCGCGTCTTGGAGTACACGATCGGCGGAGGGTTCTGTCGGGAAGACGGATAGGGTTCGGAANNTTCTCCTTATCCCAATCAGGCCAGACCGAGTTTCCTGAGCGCGGCAAACCAGACGATATCGAGCGGCAGCCAGAGGTAATGCGCCACAACCGCGGCCACGACTACCGCCCCCGCTCCCGCCCACCGCCAATAGCGGCGGCGGCGAATCACGTTCAGGACCTCCTCTTCCATCGGGAGATAGCGAATGACCGCCAGCGGGGCCATCCCGGCCGCCAGACTCAATTGATAGGGAGTGCGGATGGTCTCGTCCAGCTGTTCGGCCGCCGCTCCGGCTCCCACGCCGCCGACCACGGCGAGCAGCCCGGTGAGAATCAATATGACCGGCCGGTTCGGACGCTCCGGCCGCTCCGGAAGATCGGCGGGATCGATCAGGGAGAATCGTTCGCCCTTGCGCTGGACTTCCAGGCCTTCCGAGACCTGGGCTTCCATCAACCGCGACGTGATCTCTTGATGCTTCCGAACGGCATTTTCCCGGTCTCTCATGAGATCCAGATACTCCGGTTCCACTTCCGGCAACCGCTCGACCCGCCTCGCCATTTCACCGGCGCGTTTCTTCAGCGAGATTTTCGTTTGACGCAGGGCTCCCAACGACGCCGTCGTCGACGCGAGTTGGGACTGGATATTGATATAGGCCGGATTCTCCGGCTTGAATAAAGGCTTCTTCGGCGGCTGTTGCGCCAGCTGGGCCAATTCACGCTCCAATGCGGCGATCGTCTGCTTCGCGCGCGCAATGTCCGGATGATCCGCCCCATACCGCTCCAGCATGGCCGCGAGACCTGCCTTCTCTCCCTCCAGCCGTTTGGGCACATCGTCTCCCTGCGCCTCTGCTCCAGTTTCTCGCTCCAGGGACGCCAGCTCCTGCTTCATCTTGATGATGTCAGGATGGTCCTCGGACAAGTACCCGCTTGCGCTGGCGTATTGCGCGCGCAAGGCCTTGAGTCGCTCCCCCGAATCGAAGATCCGCTCGCCGCTGGCGGCAATCATGGGTGTGTTGGGTTTCAACGTCGCCAGCTCGCCATCCAGGAACGCCTTGCGCTCTTCGAGGCTCCGAATATCCCGGTCGACGTCGATGAGTTCCCGGTCCGCCTGGTTCATGATCTGCATATTGAGCTGGGTGAGTTCGGGCAGGGCTCCGTCGGCCTTCTGTTTCACCACCGCGATTTTGCTTTCGAGTACTTCGATATGATGCGCGAGATTCTCGGCTTCCTGTTTCAAGAACGCCGTCGTCTGCTGCGCGTGGCGCTCCCGCGACTTCAGATTTTCCCCCAAAAACAAATCCGTGAGCTCGTTCGTCACCTTCTGGGCCAGGGCTGGGGTTTCTCCGTCATAGGCCAGCGTAAACGCGATCGTCGCCTGTGTGGGAGTCTGGGTGCGCTTATCGACCACTTTGACGTTGATCACTTCGATCTGAATATCTTTGACGAACTGCTGCAAAATCTCCTCGGTCGGACTGCCCTTCCGGAGCCGTTGGTACAGCCCGTACTGCTCCACAATTCTCCACAGACTGGCCCGGCTCATGACCTGCTGCTTGATCGTTTCAATCCGCTGATCGGCATAACTGGTGATCGTCGAACGGACGAGATCCGTGGGAATCTCCTGCTCCTCGATCAGGATCGTCGCCTTCGACCGGTACACCGGAGGCCACAGGAATGCCGTCGCCAGACCGATGAGCGCGATCACGGACACGACGGCAAAAATAACCGACCGGCGGCGGCGAACCATCTGCCGGAAATCCTTCACGGCATGACCTGCTTCGACCGACCGATCTGCTCCGATAGACTGTGCGATCGCCATAAAGACCTCTCCTTAACGCCCGACCGACCACTTGGGCGGGTAATACGTCAGCATCACGGTCGTCGCGTTTCCCAACGCCCGTTCGCCGAAACTCTCCACCTCACGCCGCCCGTACGTATAGGCGGCATCCACCGACCACCATTGGTCGAATTTCCAGGTCAACCGCGGCGTCACATTGATATAGCGGTTTTCCGGGAACGTGAACGGGACCGCTTTTGAGGCAATGGAGGAGGCCAGAAGCACCTGCGCATTCACCGAAGCGGTCAACCGGTCCGTCAGATCCTGAGAGAGGGTGAGGCCGACCCGTTCCGTCTTCAGGAGCAGACCGAATCCGCTTGGATTGATCTCCCGGCCCACGACGACTTCCGCAAACCCGGCATCCCATTGTTTTTTGACATTGGCGCTGGCCACCCACAAGGTTTGCGTATCGGTGAGCCGCACCGGTCCGAACGAGATGCTGGAGGACACCAGTTGCGGCCCACCAGACACAGTCGCCGTCAGTGTTTCAGTAAACGCGTGCGACCACAAGGCCTGCGCTCCGATGATATGGGATCGCAGGGCGCTGGCGTTGGGCACGCTGAAGTTCGTATAGGTTCCCGTCAGCTGCATGCGATCGTTCTCTGTCGGTTGATACGCCAGTCCGGTAGATCCGCCCTGCACCTGATAATCCACCAGCCCCAGCCGCGCGCCGTCCTCGTAGGTGGCGTTGGAATACTGGTAGGAACTCTGGAGAGACAGCCGTTCCGTGAACGCGTGGGACCACGAAGGGGCCAGGTTCCACATATTGCGCTGCGTGAAGCTGAGCACGACACCGGTCCGCAATAGTTCCCCCATCAACGTATTGTCTCTCGTAAACCCGCCGTCGAAGCCGAAGGTCTCCCGGGCCAGCCCGTACTTCACGGAGAGCGGGAAATAGAGGTTGAGCAGGTCCTGATTCCTACCTCCGTAGTAGCGCACCAGATCGGCCGCCGCTCTCCCGCTGACGTCCAGGTTTTCCGTCGACCCGGCGAACTTGACGCCCGGCGAGACCCAATGCCCGTAGACCGGCTTTTGCGGACCGGCCACCAGCAATAGATTACTGTTGTACTCGCCTTTCACTCCCAACGACGGTTCAGCCGACCATTCTGCCGCGTGCCCGTTCAGGACAAGCCCGCCCATGCAGAGACTGCTTCCCGCAAACGCCGCCGCCACAAGCCATCGCCACATCATACATCTACATCGTTGCGATGGAGGGTGATCCCTCAAGGCACCATGACCACATCACCGCGCTGCAACAACGCATTGCGCTCCAAGCTTTTCCCCCGTTTGAGATCACCATAGGGAACGGGAATCACCTGTTGCTCGCCGTTGATACGCCGGATGATTCGAATATCGTTTTCAGACGCAAACGGCGTCAGCCCGCCGGCAAGACTCAACGCCTGCAGGACATCCGTCGTGTGGCCGATCATGAACTCGCCGGGCTTATTGACGCGGCCCAGCACATAGATCCGATAGCTCAGTACTTTGATCGCCGCAACCGAGACATTCGGGTTGGGGATAAACTTCGCCAGCCGTTTGGCGATATCCGCGCGCACCTCTTCGACCGTCCGCCCCGCCGCCTGCACTTCACCCACGAGAGGAAACGATACGAAGCCGTCAGGCCTGACGACGACATCTTTGGTCAGGTGTTCATCCTTCCAGACGGCGATCGCAAGCACGTCTTCCGCTCCCAGGAGATACTCGACGCCGGCCCCGGTTGCGGACGCCGCTCCGGGCTTAGCCGAAGACTCGAACGCACTGCACCCGCCAAGCCAGAGCAGCACCCCGCCTATAAACGTCCGGGACAGCGCCCGCGTGACCTGTGAAACCTGCATCGTCTTATCCATCGATCTTCGCCAGCATGGATTTAGCCTCTTCAAACCAGGGATATGACTGCTTGGATTGGAGCGCCTGACTCAAAAACTGCCGCGCCTCCGTCTTCTCACCTGACTGGGCATAGACCACACCCAGGTGATAGTTGAGCACCGGATGGCTCGGCGCCTGGGCGAGCGCTTGCTTGAGCAGCCTGAGCGCATCCGGCCGATGCCCCAGCTTGAGATGCACCCATCCGAGCGTATCGAGGAGATAGGCGTTCGAGGTCTGGGTTTCGAAATCCCGGCTCAACAGCAGCGCCCGTTGCAAACTGTCCGCATCGCCCTTCCGATCAACCAGCAGCGCCGCAAGATTGTTGGCGGCCAGGAGCGATTTCGGATTGGACTTGAGCGCCAGCTCGTACTGCGCCATCGCCTCGTCGATGAGATCCCGTCCCTCCAGGCTCGTCGCCAGCATCACCCGCAGCTGTTCGTTGTCCGGACTCGCTTCCAGCGCCTTCTTGAGGGCCGCATCCCCGGCGGCCATATCCCGCTTGGCGTAGCGGAACTGCGCGAGATGCACCCAGGGGGTCGTCCACGACGGATTCAACTGCGTGGCCGTTTCGAACCGCCCCATGGCAGACTCGGCCTCCCCCTTCATCAGCAACACCTCGCCGAGAAAACCCGCCGCGTAAGGATGGCCCGGCTGTTCGGCGACAATTGTCTCGAGCCGGGTCTGAGTTTGTTGCAGAGCCCCGCGCTGCACCCCGAGCCGGACCAGCGCGAGGAGCGGCTCGGCCGCGAGCGGCTGTTGTGTCAACGCCCGGTTGAAAGCCGCCTCCGCTTGATCCCATTGTTGCTGCGCCGCGGCCGTCTGCCCTTCCGCCAAATCGACTTTAGCGCGATCGGCCCCGGCGGTACGGAGGCGGGACAGCGTGTCGTGCGAACGATCCCAATCCTTCTCCTGCATTTGGATCTGATAGAGGAGGCCCAGAAACGTGAGATTGCCGGGATCGCGGGCCAACAACGGGTCGAGCCGCTTCTTCGCCTCCTTCAGCCGGCCGCCGGTCACGTCCAATCCGACCAGCACAATCTGGGCCTCGGAGTGAGCCGGAGCCAGGGCGACGGCCTTTTCCAGACTTTCACGCGCCAGAGCGAGATCGCCGTTCATCAATTGCGCGCGCCCCAGGAGCACGTGGACGTCCGCCGCTTCCGCCGCATCCTTCAAGACCGATCGAAAATCCTGGGCCGCCGCCTTCCCGTTCCCGCGCTGCAAGGCGACCTTGCCGCGCAACAGCAGGGCATCCGACGAAAGAGGATTGTCTTTGAGAATCTGCTCCAACGCCCGCTCGGCCTTGTCCTGCCGTCCTGCCGCCCATTCCAGACCGGCCAGTTTCACTTGCGCGTCCAGGCCTTCAGGTTTCCCTGAGAATTCCTTCTGGATCGCCTCATAGACGGACTGAGCTTTCGCCGGTTGCTGCGTCCGCTCATATAGCCCCCCCAGCGCAAACCGGATCTTCCCGGAACGCGGCAGATCTTCGAGGGCCTTTTGCAATGCGGCTTCAGCCTCAGCGGTGCCGCGCCGCTTCGCTAAATACTCCGCAAGAGCCAGACGACGGTCGTCGCTGTCCGGATCGAGCTTCGCCGCCTCGCGCATGATCGCCTCGGCCTGCTCATACTGTTGCTGTTGGTCGAAGAGGGCCGCTCGACGGAGACGGTGGTCGAGCACCTTCGGTTCCAGCGCAATGACGCGCTGAAACGCCCGATCCGCCTCGGCCGGGTTGCCGGCGCGCACATAGATCGTGGCCAGCGCTCCAAGCAGCTCGACGCTGTCGAGGTGCGCGTCCAACGCCTGCCGGATCACCGGCACCGCGTCCGCCGTGCGCCCGCGTGACGCATACAACGAGGCCAGTAACAGGGCGGCATCGACATCGGCCGAAGCGCCGGTCCGCAGCTGCTCCGCCTGCGCGATCGCCTCATCGACCCGTCCGCCCACGGCCAGCGCGGCGATTTTGAGCGACCGGGCTCCCACATGCTCGGAATGCAAGGCAAGGACGCGGTCGGCCGCCTGATCCACCCGCTCGATCGCCCGCGCTTCGAGAAAAAATTTTCCCAACTTGATCCAGGCGCGATCATGCGCGGGATTCAACTCCACCACCTGTTGATATCCCGCCACCGCGTTGCGCCAGTTCTTTTCCTTTTCCTCGACCTGCGCGTAGAGGAAGTAGGCCTCCGCATCTTTCGGATCAATCTTGAGGACATTCCGCAGGGCCACCCGGGCCTTGGGATAATTCCCTTCCTGAAAATAATCCTGCGCGCGCAGCAGGTATTTTGCCTTGCGTTCTTCCGGACCACCGCAGGACACCAGACTGACCGCCGCAATCGCCGTCACGACGCCTATCAGATATCGATTCATGACCGATCCCTCCTCATATACCCCGTCACGCCCACCACACCCGAACGGCCAGACCGGCCAGCATCCCGGCCGTCAGCCATCCAAGCCGGACAACCATGGCCTGGTGCATCTGGAGCAGGAGCTCAAACGCAAAAAACAACACGATCAGCGTCGCCGTCACCACGCTCAGATGGACGGGGCCGACCGTCAGATCCGAGAGAAACGGCATCACCACTGCCAGGAAGACGATCAGATAATCCAGCGGAGTCGTCTGGAATCGCGCATCGCCCATCCAGCGAATGGCGAGGACGACGAGCACAGCCAGCGCGGCAACCCCCAGCGTTAACGGCGACAGCCAGTCGCCGGCCAACTGGCGTGACGACATCTGCGCGTAGTACACCGCACAAGTGCTCCCGATATAGAGACCGGCCCGCACGGCGAGCGCCGTGCCCCGCGCGATCACCAGACTACCCAGCACCGCGGCGCCGAGTCCAACCGCGATCACTCCGACTTCCGCGGGGATGTCCCCCGGCGTCGCCAGACAAGCAAGGAGATACAACGGCACGAGCAGCGTGAGCGCTCGCAGCGGCCAGGCGCGCAACGTGGCGGGCGCAACGCCGGCCGCCGCCGCTGGCTCCTCCGACGAAACGGCCGCAGGCGGTGGAGCCGCCGGACGACGGGATGACCGGACGAAGACGGACAGCACAGACGCGGCAAACAACGCATAGACCGCCAGCAGAATCGCATCGCTCTGCCAACGCAGCAGAGCGGCACACAGGACCGACAACCCCTGGGCCAGATAGATACCCGTCACGGCCTGCCGGTGGGACAGGCCCGTCGCCAGGAGTTTGTGATGCAGATGATTGCGGTCGCCGACAAAAGGCGAGCGTCCCTGCCAGATACGCTGCCCCATCACGCCGACGGTATCGAGAAGCGGAATGCCCCAGAGAAACAGCACGAGCAGCGGACTATAGGGTGCGCGGGCCGGATCGATCAGCAAGATTGCGGCCACGGCAAGGTAGTGCCCGAGAAACTGGCTGCCTGCATCGCCCATGAACACGCGGGCCGGATAGGTGTTGAACCGGAGAAATCCCAGGAGACCGCCCAGCACCGATACCATCAGCAACACCAGCATCTGGTCGTTGGCCTGGTAGGCCAGATAGGCGATCCCGGCGAAACTGATCAGCGACAATCCACCGGCCAGCCCGTCGAGGCCGTCGGCGAGATTCACGGCGTTTGTCATCCCCACAATGACGATCAAGGTGATCGTCGCCGCGGCCCAGAGCGGAAACACCTGATCGTCGACGAACGGCATCGCGGTCACTCGCACGCCGGCATAGGCCACGACGATCGCTGCCGCAAGAATCTGTCCGGCGAATTTCATCCGGTGGTCGAGTCCCACCCGGTCATCCCACATCCCGAACAGCAGAATCACCACACCGCCCGATAGACTGGCGAGGATCATCCGGTCCTGAGGCGCCCAGAGCAGCACCGCCGCGATCGTGCCGACCGCAAACGCAATCCCGCCCACTTTGGCGATCGGCTCCGCATGCATCCGGCGATCGCGCGGCACATCGATAAACTGAAAGCGCCAGGCCGAAGCGGTCAGAGCCGGAATCAGCGCCATACAGATCAGTAAGGAACCGATAAAACTGAAAAACAGTGCGCTAGACATCACCGAACTCCCTCATGACCTTCATCAATCGGGCACATAGGCCGGCAGCAGTGGCTGGACGGCCGCCGCCATCTGCATGACCCGCTGATCCGCTGCTCCCTCCGATTCGCCGGGCTGCACCGCGGCCACCAACCGGATCAGAGCTCCGTCTGTCCGTTTCATCGTCAGCGCATCCACGAGCAGGAAGAACTTCACCAAGTACTCGCTCGTCACCACCCGGTGGCGCTGCTTGAACCAATAGAGCACCACTTGTTTCTGTTCGCCCTTCTGGATCATCACCCGGTTTGCTCGAAACCCGCTCTCCTCTCCGTGGCCTACCGGCACGACCACCTCATCGAGGGACGTAATCTCCCAGCCGCCGCCTGGAATACAGGTCTTCGGAGAATGCGTCGCACGCCCCTTCTCCTGGGAACGATAGTACGCAGCATAGACATTGATCGGGCCACCGGAACCTTGATAGTTGGCCAGCAGGTAGTCGTCGAAACGCAACACATCCACATACTGTCGCTCCATCACCATCGGTTCACCCTGCCATCCGGCCAACTGCATGGGAAAATCGACGAAGTTCTGGCGCAGAGGGGGTGCGTGGTCGCGCCCGTCGGCATGAAACGACATCGACGTCGTCACGGCCAGGAGTCCGATACAGGCGAAAGCCGGGCCGTTCAGGACAAACGTGGCGGGACCGAAAGACAGCGCTGTTCCCGGGCGTGCCTCGGACCGATCGACGTCCGGCGCAGATCCAGCGCCGATCCGCCCCAGCAGCCACATTTCCGCACCGAGTATCGCCAGACTCAAGACGAAGAGGAGCCAGCCCTCGAACGCGTGCATAAACCCTTCGGCCGCGCCCTGCCCGAATCGATCGACAAGGAGGCCGATCAGTCCGATCCGGAGACCGTTCAAGAGCACGGCTAAGGGGATCGCCGAGGCGACCAACACCACCCGCTTCCACATACGATTCTGGAACAGATAGGCGCTCAACAAGGTCAGAGCGATCAACGGAATCAGGTAGCGCAAGCCGCTGCAGGCCTCGACGACTTGCAGCTGGATCGGACCGAGATCGATGACGTTGCCTTCCCGGAACGCGGTGACTCCGATCAGTTGCAGACATCCGACGCCCAAGGACGAGGACATAAGTTGGAGCGAGGACGACAAGCTGGATTGCAGCATCTGCGGCAGGGGAATCATGGTCAGGAGATACCCGAGGGGAAACGCCATCTGGCGGGTCGCCTGCGGACCCGTGAATGCCAGAGCCAACCCAACAATCACCAGCCACAATGAGAGATGCTGCAGAAAATACACGGTGGAGAGGTCACCGACGACATAGAACGCGAGACCGAGCGCAGCCGGAACCAGGCCCCACCAGGACGAGACAATCCCCGCCGCCACAATCCGTTCACGGCGCCACCAGATGAGAGCCGCCGTGATGATCGGAACAAAGAACCCGTGGCTAAAGTTGTCGTCCTCCATCCACTGCGTCACTAAATACTTCAGACTCTCGGCATAGGCGATGCCGAACAGAAGGACGATGAGCGACACCACTCCCCAGAGCATGATCGGCCGCTGAAGATGTATTCCCGGACGGGGGACATCGGACAAGATAACCCCGCTAGTCTGCATGAGCGGCGCTCCCGCGAATTCTATTTCGTGCTGCTGTCCCATCGCGCCTCAAGAAAAATCGCGCCAGCCGGCCAGTTCCAACAGGACAAGCCCCACGAATTGCGTCCCTTCGATCATGACCCGCTTCCACAATCGGCGCGGTTCGCAGGCAAACCGCCACAACCACTCAAAGCCCATGTCGCCGACCCAATCGGGCGCGCGCTGCACCGTCCCGGCCAGAAACTTGAACGCGGCGCCGACGCCGAGCACCAACGGCACATCCAGCCGGTCGCGATGGGTATAGATCCACTGCTCCTGCTTGGGGAGCCCGAGTCCCACCCACAACACGTCCGGCTTCGCCTCGTTGATCCGCCTGATCGCGGCCTCGTCTTCTTCCTCCGTCATCGGGCGAAACGGCGGAGAGTAGGCTCCGGCAACGGTCAACCCGGGGTACTGCCGCGTCAGATTACCCGTCAGACGCTCAAGAGTGAGATCGGTATCGCCGTAAAAATAGTGTCGGAATCCCAGGCCCTGGGTGCCGAAAAAGAAGGCTTTCATCAAGTCGGTGCCTGCGACGCGGGACCGCACTGCGCCGCCCTTCCATTGCGCCACTTTCACAAGGGAGATGCCGTCAGGGACGGTCAGGTCCGCCTGCCGGACCATGCGCCGGAAGTCGGCCCGGTTGTGCGCCTCGACGACCGCGTGCATGTCGGCCACCNNGATCGGCAGGCCACGCCAAGCTCAAGTTTGTGTTAACGAATCGTTAAACTGTGAAGGGACTACGCACATGAATCGGGGCCACGTACCGGCCCACCAAAAGGGGGGGAGGACAACCGGCTAACGGGGTTGGGAGGCGCTGAGGGAGGGACGGCGGTCCGGCGAGGGATCGGCCAGAACCTCTTGAAACGTTTGGATCATTCGTTCGATATGGCGATCTTTGCTGAAGTGCAACTCGCAACGGCGGCGGGCATTTGTCCCGAACTGCCGCTGGTCCTCCTCGTGGTCCAGCAGCGCGCAGATGCGCAGGGCCAGGTCATAGGGGTCGTTCGTATAGGCTTCGACGCCGCATTCCCC
>CXWL01002721.1_pt1 | contig 15258 bp, 12 predicted proteins | sample 590931 | NCBI WGS metagenome assembly CXWL01 (sample SAMEA3498368, study PRJEB10139) | groundwater metagenome | biome: water well; material: biofilm material | place: Germany | collected 2015-04-27 | reverse complement strand
GGCGATTCCAACAGCGTCATGGCGCAGGGCGGGATGCAGATCTCCGTGGCGCCGGAAGATTCTCCGGTCACACATTTCCTCGATACGCTCAAGGGCGGTCATATGCACAACGACCATGATCTGTTGAAGACCATGGTTGATGACGGTCCTGCGATCGCCAAGTGGCTCATCGAACTCGGCGTGTTATTCGATCGGCAGGCGGACGGCAATCTGCATGTGAAGAAGGGCGGCGGCAGTTCCAAGCCGCGGCTCTTGACCTGCTCCGACTACACCGGCCTTGAAATCATGCGGGTGCTCAAGGACGAAGTCCTGAACCAGAAGATTCAGCTGCTCGAATTCTGCGCGGCGGTGGAGTTGCTCAGCGATGAGAATGGCCAGTGCAGCGGCGCGATTTTCAAGGACTTGGATAACCACCGTTACGTCGTCGTGGCGGCGAAGTCGGTGATTCTTGCGACCGGCGGAATCGGCCGGCTGCACATCCAAGGATTCCCGACCAGCAATCACTATGGCGCGACCGGAGACGGGCTCTGCCTCTCCTACCGCATGGGGGCGAAGCTGGCGCATATCGACACGTTCCAATATCATCCCTCAGGGGCGGTCTTCCCCGAGCAGTTAGTGGGGCAGTTGGTTACGGAGGGGATTCGCTCGGAAGGCGGCCATTTGGTCAATGCCAAGGGCGAACGTTTTGTGAATGAACTCGATACCCGCGATGTCGTCTCATCCTCCATCATCCGCGAGTGCGAAGAAGGCCGTGGCATTCGCACGATGTCCGGGCGTGTGGGCGTGTGGTTGGATACGCCATTGCTTGATGTGGAGCACGGCCCCGGCACTGTCGAGAAGCATTTCCCTGCAATGCTGATGCAGTTCGATCGGTTTGGCATCGATATCAGTAAAGATCCGGTGTTGATCTATCCGACGCTCCACTATCAGAATGGCGGCGTGAAGATCGATACGAATTCGGAAACCAACGTGAAGAATTTGTTCGTGGCCGGCGAAGCCTCCGGGGGTCTGCACGGACGCAATCGATTGATGGGCAATTCGTTGCTCGACTTGATGGTGTTCGGTAAGCGCTCGGGTTTGACGGCGGCCGGGCGTGCCGGTTCTATGAAGCAGGGCAAGCTGACCGTGCAGCATCTGCAGCGGTTCCGGGCCGATGCGAAAAAGCACGGCAATCTGAGCAATGTCATCTCGCCCATGGTCCTTCCAGCCTATACCAGAAAAGAGAGCTAAGAGGGGTACAGCATGAATGTGCATGAGTTTCAGGCGAAGCAGTTGTTTGCGCAATTCGGAGTGCCGGTCCCGCGCGGAAAAGAAGTGACGTCTCCGGAAGCGGCGACGGCCTGGGCCAATGAGCTGAATACACCCGTGTTCGTCGTGAAGGCGCAGATCCATGCAGGTGGCCGCGGCAAGGCGGGTGGCGTCAAGATCACTAAGGACAAGGCGGCAGTGGCAGGCCTGGCCAAGGAATTGATCGGCAAGACGCTGGTGACGCACCAGACCGGTCCCAAAGGCCGTCAGGTCCATCGGCTTCTTCTCGAAGAAGGCGCGAACATCAGCAAGGAATTGTATGTGAGCATCCTGGTGGATCGCGATTCCGGGTGGCCCGTATTCATCGCCAGCACCGAAGGCGGGATGGAAATCGAAGAGGTCGCGGAAAAGACACCCGAAAAGATCATCAAGGAATTGATCGATCCCGCCGTGGGATTCCAAGGCTACAACGGGCGCAATGTGGCGTTCGCCCTCGGCCTCAATACGATCGAGCCCGCCGTGATGAATCCCTTCATCCAGATGATGGGTAATCTCTATCGCATGTTTATGGAGAAGCACGCGGCGATGGTTGAGATCAACCCACTCATCATCACCAAAGAAAAGACGATCGTCGCGCTCGACGGCAAAGTGTCCTTCGATGACAACGCTCTGTTCAAGCATGCCGATGTTCAGCAGATGCGCGATCTCAACGAAGAAGAGCCGCTGGAAATCGAAGCCGGTGCGAACAATCTGAATTATGTGAAACTGGACGGCAACATCGGCTGCATGGTCAACGGTGCGGGTCTCGCCATGGCGACGATGGATGTGATTAAGCTGGCGGGCAGCGAGCCGGCGAACTTTCTAGATGTCGGCGGCGGAGCGACCAAAGAGACTGTGGCAGCCGGATTCCGGATTCTCCTCAAAGATCCGAACGTCAAGGGCATCTTCATCAACATATTCGGCGGCATTGTGCGCTGCGAGCGCATTGCCAATGGCGTGATCGAAGCGGCCAAGGAAGTGAAGATTATGGTGCCGTTGGTGGTTCGCCTGCAAGGAACGAACGCCGAAGAAGGCCGCAAGCTGTTGGCGGAGTCCGGCCTCAAGCTGGAAGTGGCCAACGACTTGTGGGAAGCGGCGCAGAAAATTGTGAAGCTGACCGGAAAAGCGGCGTAAGCGAGACCCGGATTTGTTCCTGTAAGAAAGTTTCGGTTCATGGACCGGAGCGTGCGTGGAAGGTTGTGTGCAGAAAATGCCTTGGGCAATCCTGACATTGGTTCTTCTGGCGATGAGCACTTCCGGATGTATCATGGTCCGGGATGGGGCGTCATCGGTGTCGGGGCAGCAGCCGGCGCAGTCGGCAAAGAAGTCCATTGCACTCCATGTCGCAGGGATCGGTCCTCAGGGGAAGGAAGGGCTCGGCGATTCTCGTGAGCAGGCGGTCAAGGCCTACCTTGATTCCGGTTTGTTTTCTTCCGTCATCATGAACGGTGCTCCCGCAGACCTTCATGCAGACATTGCCGTGCTTGAGGTGGGAGACGACGGTCTTTCCTGGTCCGCAGCCGTATCCGCGATCACGTTTACCATGATACCCGGATATGTTGCTCAAGACCTCGCGACGCGAACGAGTTATAGGGATCACCAGTCGAAAGAGGTCGGGACCATCGAGAAGCGCGAAGGGATGGGATTCTGGATTCAGTTCTTTTTAGTATTTGCCATGCCGTTTGCTGACAGTCCCACGGCAAAGCTGAGTGCTGCGCAGTACGACATGCATCGAGCCACCATTGAGGACGCGCACCGAAAGGGCCTTTTTTAGAAACGGGAGCCTGTGAAGGGACGAGACTATGTCAATTTTGGTGAATAAGAACACGCGGGTTGTGGTGCAAGGGATCACGGGCAAAGAAGGCTCCTTCCATGCGACGCAGTGCAAGGCCTATGGCACGAAGGTCGTTGCCGGTGTCACGCCTGGGAAGGCCGGGCAGGAAGTTGAAGGCATTCCCGTTTTCAATACGGTGCGGGATGCGGTCAAGAAAGAGGGCTGTGACACATCGTTGATTTTCGTGCCGCCGCCCTTCTGTGCCGATGCGATTCTGGAAGCCGCCGATGCCGGCGTCAAGCTGATCATCTGTATCACCGAAGGTATTCCGGTCAACGACATGGTGAAGGTGAAGCGGGCGCTCTATGGTCGCGATGTGCGATTGATCGGTCCCAATTGCCCCGGTGTCATCACGGTGGACGAAGCGAAGATCGGCATTATGCCAGGCTTTATTCACAAGAAGGGCATCGTCGGTGTCGTCTCGCGCAGCGGGACCCTCACCTATGAAGCGGTGCACCAGCTTTCGACCCTGGGCCTTGGCGAAACCACCTGCGTCGGGATCGGCGGCGACCCGGTAAATGGAACCGGCTTCGTCGATGTGTTGGCGCTGTTTGAGAAGGATCCCGAGACCCAGGGGATTGTGATGATCGGTGAGATTGGTGGCGATGCCGAAGAGAAAGCCGCTGAGTTCATCAAGAAGAATGTGAAGAAGCCGGTCGTGAGTTTTATCGCCGGGATCACGGCGCCTCCAGGCCGTCGCATGGGCCACGCCGGCGCCATTGTGTCCGGTGGTAAGGGGACCGCAGCTGAAAAAATGAAGACGCTCGAATCAGCCGGTGTGAAGGTCGTGAAGAATCCAGCGGAGATCGGCAACGCGATCAAGCTGGCGTTGGGCCGCTAACAATTCCTTTCGTCGTGTGTTGATCGGGGGTGCTGAGCGTCGCTCAGCACCCCCGATCTGTATCCGGCCCATTCCTTCTGCGCTCACAGAGCATTGATGCAGCGGAGCCTTCGCGAGAAATATCTACTTCCCCCCAACCTGATATCGTGTTAGTCTCACTTCAGGGATTGCGCATATTGATTGTATCCTCCGCTCTTTTCGTCGCATCCTTCCGCTGTCCGCGCACTCAGTGGTAGACGAAGCCGAACCAAGGAGTCTGTCTGCGAGTTTTTCTTATCCACGTCCGTGACCCCCAGTTCTACGCGCTCCCGGCAAAAACACGCGCGAAAAACGGCAATATCCGTGTCATGGGTTTTCCGCCCATCGGCATTATGTCGCTCTCGTCTGTTGTGAAACAGGCCGGGCATGAGTGCGTGATGTTCGACCAGGCGAATCCCGACACGCCGAACGACGTCATCATCGATCAGATCAATCGTGAACAGCCGGATCTCGTCGGCCTGAGCTTCCTGAGTACGACCAGTTATCCCTACGCCAAAATTCTTGCACGTCAGATTCGCGCGACCAATCCAAAAGTAAAACTGGCCTTCGGCGGCGTCTTTGCCAGTCTCAATGCCCCGCTGGTCAAATTGCAGTGCCCCGAAGTCGATTATGTCTGCCGTGGTGATGGTGAGCAGCTGTTGCTTGATCTGCTGGCTAATTTTGACAGCCCGGAAGCCGTGGCCAGCCTGACCTGGATGAAGGACGGGAAAGTCGTTCACAATCCAAACCGTCCAATGGAACGCCATTTGGACCAGTGGCCATTCCCTGATCGAGAGAGTCTGAAGCTCGACTTCATCGAGTCGATGCCGTTGGATGTGCCGGCGGTGCTGTCGATGGAGCGATTTACCACGATGCAGACCTCGCGCGGCTGCCCCTGGCCTTGCGTGTTTTGTGACATCCCGATTTTCAACGAGGGCAAATGGCGGGCACGAACTCCTGCGCACGTCGTCGCCGAACTCAAATATCTCGAAGAGCATGGCTACGGGTCGGTCTATTTCGTAGACGACCATTTCCTGCTTCAGCCGAAGCGGATCGAGGCTATTTGCAACGGTGTGATGGATGAAAAGCTCACGATCCAGTGGGGCATCGAAGGCCGGGTAGATTCCGTTGCGCAGCATCTCTTTCCCGCGATGGCCAAGGCCCATTGCCGCACCATCATGTTCGGCATCGAGAGCGGCAGTCAGAAGATCCTCGATCGACTGAAGAAGGAGCAGACGCTGGCGGAGGTCACGACGGCGGTCAAGAATGCCAAGAAGGCCGGCATCGAGATCGTGCACGGATTCTTCACCGTCGGCAATCCGGACGAAACCGTCGAAGATATGAAGGCCACGTTTGACTTCGCGGCCAAGCTGCCCCTGGATACGTTTGGTTTCAACCGGCTCTGTGTCTACCGCGGGACCCCACTGTGGCAGGAATATGTGAAACGCGGGCTGGTGCAGGAATCGACGGATTGGTACAAGTATTTCAAGTGCTCTGAAATCGACCCGACCTGTCTTCCAGGAGAAACGATCAATCGCGTGCGGCAGAAGGGGCTGCAGAAATTGTTCATGTACAAGCTCTTCTGTTATCCGATCCAGACGATTCGTCTGCTCCGTCGATTCTTGCGGTTCATGCCGGTGCGTGACGTGGTATTCCTGATTACCAAGCCGTTTATGGGGCAGAAAAAGGGCGCGACCAAATCCGAAGTACTCTCGCGCGCGGTCGAGCATGCCGACATGAAAGATGCGGCGGCGCAGATGACGCAAATGACGGACGAAATGCTGCACGATGTCTTGGAAGCCTCCCGTGCCGAACGGGAGCGTATTCAACGAGAGGCGGAAGGATCACGCGAACTTCCCATGTTTTCTGCCCGATAGAGCTTACAGCGCAATCCCCCAGTAATTCTTCGCCACGATTCCGATGCCATAGCTGATGCTGACCGCCACGGTGATGATCACCAGGTTCAGCATGATGCGTCGTTTGATGTCCATGCCGGACAAGAACGAGAGGACCGTCGACACGAGCACCACCATGAGGCCGGCCGTCAGGATGGAAAATAGCGCATCGGTGGCGCCGATCAGCACGGGGAAGACCGGGACGATGGCGCCCAGCAGGTAGGCTGATCCGACGACCAGCGCCGATGACAACGGCTGCTCTTCCATCGGAGTGAACTCCGATTCCTCGCCTAAGAAGATTTTCTTTGCCACCTCGGTCGATTTCACTTCCTTCTCAGAACTAAGCGCCAGAAAGGCGCCGGCGGCCATCGATAAGGCTCCAGCAACGGCGGTCGTTGAGGCGGCGATGAGGACCATCGTCGTGCTGCCGAAGGCTCCGAAGAATCCGCTCACCGCGCCAAGAATCTCCACCAGGCCGTCGTTTAAGCCAAGAAAGATATTGCGGATCTTCTCGGGGTTGATCTTTCGCTGCGTCAGTGCCGTGACGAGCACGTCCTCATGCTTGAATTCATCCATGAGTATTCCGCGCAAGGCCTCGGCTAGCGGTTTGCCCTGGTAGGCCCGCCAGACCGCGAGGTACTTCCGTACTCCGTGAACTTCTATCGCTTCGAGGACCAGGTGGACTGCCGTTGAACCAAAGAGCCGACAGACCAGCATCATGACCGACAACTTGATACGACGGCCGAGGTCGAGCTGCTCCAGTTTGAGATTGAAGAATCGCTGCCAAAAGGCGAGATGGGCGGTTTCAACCTTGATCAATTCGTCCAGCGTGTCATGGACGTCCGGTTGAGTTACACCTCGAAGCGCTTTGTAGAGAGAAAGATCGAATAGCTCGTCGAGGATGAGATCCCGTGCGAGGCGAGGATCATAGCCTGAAACTGCCTGCATGGTGAGACCTCAGCGGTAAGGTGAGCGTGCGAAACGATACGCCGGATGGCAGGCCTAGTCAACGATCGCGCGCCGCGTCTCGTCCAGGTGTTTCTGGAGATAGGCCATGAAGGGCGTGCCGCCCGTTCCGACTGCGCTGGGGTTGCTGGCATGGATCTGGTGTTGGCGATGGATGTAGCTATCGGCGTATCCGACATGGATGTCGCGAAACTGCGCCAGCAGGTCGACGCACGTACCGTAGGCATTCCAGAGTTCTGGATTGTGCGATCTCCGATCGCGGATATAACCAGAGAGCAGCGGTCTGCTGTCCGCATCAGTCGTCTGCTCTAGTGTGTGGAGAAAGGCCTGATGCCGGGGAGGCATGTACTCCCGCATTTCCTGTAAGTACACCGTGAGAGGATCGGGAGCGTGAGAGATACCCAACCCTGCATCGAGGCAGGGCACGATGGAACTCTGTGCGCCGGTTTCCCCGCGGAACTGTTGCGGCTGTCCAGAATAGGCCGTCACGCTTTCATAGACGAGGCCCTGGGGGAGTGTAGGATTGTTCTTCCAGGCATGAATGTAGGGACGCACGCGGTTGTAATACATATATGGGTCGCATCGTTCCTTCATGCGCAGCAGCGTGTCCCTCATCGCGGTTTGGGCGGCAGCGAGTGATCGAAGCCCGGCAAGTACTTGGTCTGGCTTGTCACTAGCAGCTCCGTTCATGGCCTGAATAAGCCCGGCCAATCCCGGCCCTGCCTGTCGCTCGATTTGAATGTGGATGACCACAAACCACTCTTCATCCAGGCCGCCGAGGAAGTTCTGGAGAAGCACGATGTTGTCGAGCTGAATAGGCTTGGCCGGATCGAGTCTGCGCCAGTTATCGAGCGCATAGGAGGCATAAGAGAGCACCGGGGGCCGGCCCAGCTTCAGCGCGACGTCGTACCAGGGTTGCGCCAGTTGTGACGGTAGCATCGCAGCCGGCTGATCTGGCACTTCCCACACATAGGCATGCCCGGCGAAGGACAGAATCCGCATCGCGGCCCGATAGTCCTGATCCCGCCAGGTTGTAGGAATGGAGGGGAGTAGCTGGCGTTGCCCGTCGATGAATTGCCGGACCATACGAGCACTCAGCAACTTCGGCAACTCGTGCGCAAGATGATTCAGCCTCGGCGAGTCCGGCAGCTGTTCAAGCAGCTCTGACGGGAGAAACCCCTGGTCAGGAGAAATGCCGTAATCGGAGAGGGCGAGAGGAATGATGCTTGGCAATCCCATAGGAGCCTCCGATCTGTAAGACCTCAGCGCCTGGGTGTACTCTATCATACTGGGTTTGAATAGGGATCATTCCGAGAATGCGGAAATCACACTGTCGGCGCCTTCCGTTTTGGCCTCCTATATTCTGCTGCTGATCACTCCTGAGAGTTTTCTGAGAGGTTAATCGGTGAGTCTTGAAAAAATAGAACGGCCGCCTCATGTGAGGCGGCCGTTGTTCTTTCCTCTAGCAGGTGCGGGGTGGGCGCTCTCAATTGCGCGCATTCACCGAGCATCGCCTACTATTCATAAATTTGATCAGTCTTGCATGCGCGGTGAGCGAGCACTGAGAGTGCCCGCCCCGCACCATGCGTTCTATGTGCCCATTTCCCAGCTGGCCAAGTATTTTTCCTGTTCCTTCGTCAGCTTGTCGATGTTCACGCCCATGCCGGCGAGCTTGAGCCGCGAGATTTCTTTATCGATGACGGCGGGGACCGGGTACACCTTCTTCTCGAGCATTTTGTAGTTCTTCACGATGTACTCGGCGCCGAGTGCCTGGTTGGCAAAGCTCATGTCCATGACGCTGGAGGGATGGCCTTCCGCGGTGGCGAGATTGACCAAACGGCCTTCGCCGAGGAGGCTCACGCGGTTGCCGTTCTTGTACGTGAATTGCTCGACGCCGTCGCGGACGACTTTCCGCTTTTTGGCCAGTTTCTCCAAAGCCGGAATATCCAGCTCCACGTTGAAGTGGCCGCTGTTGCAGACGATGGCGCCGTCTTTCATCTTGGCAAAATGCTCGCCGCGAATGACTTTCAAGTTGCCGGTCACCGTGACGAAGAAATCGCCGATCGGGGCGGCTTCTTCCATCGGCATGACACGATAGCCATCCATGACGGCTTCAAGCGCCTTTAACGGATCGATTTCGGTCACGACGACATCGGCGCCCATGCCTTTGGCCCGCATGGCGATGCCGCGTCCGCACCAGCCGTAGCCGGCGACGACGAAGACGGAGCCGCAGACCAACCGGTTGGTTGCGCGGATGATACCGTCCATCGTGGACTGGCCGGTGCCGTAGCGATTGTCGAACATGTGCTTGGTATCGGCATCGTTGACGGAGATGACCGGGAACTTGAGGACTTTTTTCTCGGCCATGCTGCGCAGGCGAATGACACCTGTCGTGGTTTCTTCCGTTCCACCGATTACGTTCCGTAACAGATCTTTCCGCTTGGAGTGCAGATGCGAGACGACATCGGCGCCGTCGTCCATCGAGAGATGGGGGCGATGGGCGATGGCTGATTCGATATGGCGATAGTAGGTGGCGTTGTCTTCGCCCTTGATGGCGAAGGTGGGAATCCCTTCGTGCTGCACCAGGGCGGCGGCGACGTCGTCCTGCGTGCTGAGCGGGTTCGAGGCGCAGAGGCGCACATCGGCTCCGCCGGCTTTCAGCGTGATCGCGAGGTTGGCGGTTTCTGTGGTGACGTGGAGGCAGGCGGTGACCCGTACGCCCTTGAGCGGCTGCTGCCGTTTGAATCGCTTCCGGATGAGTCGCAGCACCGGCATGGTGGCTTCGGCCCATTCGATCTTTAACTTGCCTGCGTCCGCCAGCTTAATGTCTTTCACATCGTAATCCACAGAACCCTCCTGCGTGATGAGTGAGATGCGTGATTGGTAAAGAAGCGTCAGAAAAAGAGGGGGCAGGTGTTCGATGCCTGCCCCCTCTTGTCGTATCGGCCAGGGACTATCTCAACTAAAGACCTGCATCCCGGCGCAAGGCCTTGGCTTTGTCGGTCTTTTCCCAGGTGAACTCCGGTTCGTTCCGGCCGAAGTGCCCGTAAGCCGCCGTCTTGCGGAAGATCGGCCGGCGGAGCTTGAGATGATCGATGATGCCGCGCGGGGTGAGCGGGAAATGCTTCCGCACGAGCTTATCGAGACTCTCGACGGCCATTTTCTCAGTGCCTTTGGTATCGACCAGCACCGAAACCGGATCGGCCACGCCGATCGCGTAGGCCAGCTGGACTTCGCACTTGTCGGCGAGCCCGGCTGCGACGATGTTCTTGGCGATGTAGCGGGCCATATACGAGGCTGAACGATCCACCTTTGTCGGATCCTTGCCGGAGAACGCGCCGCCCCCGTGGCTGCCGTGGCCACCGTAGGTATCGACGATGATCTTACGGCCGGTGAGACCGGTATCACCCATCGGGCCACCGACGACGAAACGGCCGGTCGGATTGATGTGGTGTTTCACGCTGGTCGGGTTATAAAGCCCCTTCGGCATGACGGGCTTGATGACCTTCTCCATGATGTCGCGTTCGATCTGCTTATTGGTGACGTCGGGGCTATGCTGTGTGGATACGACAATCGTATCGATCCGCACCGGCTTGCCGTTTTTGTATTCCACAGTCACCTGAGACTTGCCGTCTGGGCGGACCCACGGCAAGATTTTCTTCTTTCGCACTTCCGCCAGGCGCTTGGTCAAGCGATGGGCCAGGACGATCGGCATCGGCATCAACTCGGTGGTTTCGTTGGTGGCGTAGCCGAACATCAAACCCTGGTCTCCCGCACCGCCGGAGTCCACACCCATGGCGATATCGCCGGATTGTTGGTGGATAGCCGTCAGGACCGAACAGGTGTGGGAGTCGAATCCCCACGAGGCATCGTTATAGCCGACATCCCTGATCACCTCGCGGATGATATCGGGGATTTCCACATAGGCCTTGGTCGAGATTTCACCGGCGACAAAGGCGATGCCGGTCGTGAGAATCGTCTCGCAGGCGACGCGAGAATATTTGTCCTGGGCAAGGATTGCGTCAAGAATTCCGTCGGAAATCTGGTCGGCAATCTTATCGGGATGCCCTTCGGTGACTGATTCAGAAGTAAATAGGTAATTGTTTCTCATGAACCCCCTCTAGTTTCTGGTTGTCGAAAACCGTCTGTGTGGTGTCTGGCCAGGTGAGCGCTGTGCCCGCGACGGGTTCGTTTCTGTAGAATCGGCTGAATCTTAACGGACTAGGGCTCTTTTGTCTATTTATTCGATAGTAGGGGCATGCCTTGCAGGGCGGGTTGGCGTTGCTTGACACTCGACAAAATCCACTAGTAAGATGGCAAAATTTTCGCGCACTTAGAAGTGCTTCAGGCAATCCAACACTTCGGCCGCGACGTAGACCAGGCGGAGATGCCGAGAGAATCGGCTGTAGATTGTTTTGGAAAGCATCCAAAATGCTCCGTACGAGTGAGTCTTGTCCGGGCCGAAGACGAATATAGAGCCGCATGAATAGCCAACCTGATGCCCTCCCAAAAGAGCCCTCAATCCGTCCGTCGACTCCCGGTCTTGGCTGGGATGAGTTCTCTCGCGAACTCGTTGAATTCTTTGCATCCGTCAAGCTCGCCATCTTCCTGTTTCTGTTTATTGCGATCACCGCGACGATCGGGACGGTAATCCAACAGGGTGAACGGGCCGAGGTCTATGTTCAGGAGTACGGGGAGAGCGCCTACCGGTGGTTTCTCCGTCTCGGGTTTACGGACGTCTATCACACCTGGTGGTTCACGAGTCTGCTCGGCCTGCTCTGTGTCAATTCGCTGACCTGCTTCTACAAGCGGTTCCCATCCGTCTGGCGCTCCATGAAGCAGGACAAGGTGGGCGTCACGATGGCGTTCATCAAGAACATGAAGCAGCAGGCGGAAATTCCCCTCGACAACACGAAAGAAGCGGTGGCCCAGCAGATGGTGCATCATTTTGTGACGAAGGGGTACCGGGTACTCGCCAAGAATGAGCCCGGGGAAGTCACCGTCTACGCCACCAAAGGGGTGATGGGGCGTGTCGGAGCCCACATGGCCCACCTGAGTGCGACCGTCATTATCTTCGGCGGGTTGCTTGGGACCTATTATGGGTTTCAGGAGTTTGGCGTGTGTCTGGAAGGGCAGACCTACCATATCCCTCGTGGCAACTTTGACTTGAAGGTGGACAAATTCTGGATCGACTATCACGAGAACGGGTCGGTCAAGTCATACAACAGCACCTTGACGGTGGTGGATGGCGGGCAGTCGGTGGTCACCAAGACGATTTCGGTGAATGATCCGCTGGTCTATAAGGGAATCTGGTTTTATCAATCCAGCTATGGCGACGCGTGGGATCAGGTCGAAGTCGCGCGAGTCAACATCAAGGATAAAGAGACGGACAAGGTGTTGAAGACCGTCGATCTCGAATGGCAGAAGGAACAGTCGCTGCCCGATCTCAATGTGAAACTATCGATCACGGATTTTGTCGCGGATTTCGCATTCAACTCCACCGAGAAGAAGGTTTATTCCAAGACCATCGAGCATGCCAATCCTGCGGTGAAGCTGGTGATCAATGAACGGGACTCGGTCCAAGCCACCCCGTGGATCTTTCAGCAGTTCCCCGATCTCTTCAATATCAAGGATTCCAAGTATCAATTCGAGCTGGTCGGGTACAAGCCGCGAAAGTTTACCGGGCTCCAGATTGCCAAGAATCCCGGGATCAATATCGTGTGGACCGGCTGTACCATGATCGTCGTAGGCATTACACTTTCGTCCTTCATCTTCCATCGCCGTCTCTGGGCTAAGATTGTGCCGGGTCAGACAGGGGTGACGGTCCATCTCGGCGGGACGACTCACAAGAGCCAGATTGATTTTCAAAAGGAATTTCGTAAGCTGATGGAAAAGATCCAGACGTTCAAGGCGTGAGCCGGTAGCGACCGGCCTCGTCCTTGGGTATGATGCAGCAGCGCAAGTCTCTGCGCAGTCGATAGACGGAGGATGTGATGATGAAATCATTGTTCCTGTTCGATATGACCTTCTGGCTGTATCTGGCCGCCTTGGTACTGTACATCGGGTATCTGTTTGCCCGTCGCCCGTCGATGGCGCTCGCCCCGGCAGGACATCTCCCGGATAGTTTCGATGAGCGTGACGGAGTTTGGGCGACGCAGCTCGGTCAGGTCGCGACGCTCGTGACCATCTTCGGGTGGATGTTAAACACCGGCGCGCTCTTCACCCGGGCATTCGAGCGGATGGAACATTCCGGCACCTTCGCGCCCTGGTCGAATCAATTCGAGGCGATGGCCTATGTTTCCTGGGCGATTATTCTCGGCTACGTGCTGCTGGAGATGCGCTACAAGATTAAGGCGATCGGGGCTTTCGTCGTTGGAATCGGCTTTATTGCCATGGGGGCCGCCTCGTTATTACCCTATCGCTACCAGACAGCAGAACCGTTGGTGCCGGCGCTCAACAGCTATTGGATTTACATCCACGTGTCTGTGACGCTGACCAGCTATGCCGCATTTGCGACTGCGGGGGGGCTTGGCGTGATGTATCTCTTCAAAGAACGGGCCGAGCGTCTTGGAAAAACAACCGGCTTTTATGCCGCATTTCCTGATCTCGAAACCATCGATGAGTTAGGGTACAAAGCCATCACCGTTGGATTTCCGATGCTGGCCTTCGGGATCATTCTCGGAGCCATGTGGGCCAACTATGCGTGGGGCGGCTATTGGAGCTGGGATCCCAAAGAAACCTGGTCGCTGATCGTCTGGCTCATCTACGGCGCGTACATCCATGCCCGGATGACCCGCGGCTGGGAAGGGCATAAGGCGGCGATCTACGCGGTATTCGGATTCTTGATGGTCATTTTCTGTTTCTGGGGCGTGAATTTCTTGCTTTCCGGCTTGCACGCCTACGCCTAGGGCAGGATGCTGAAAATGTCCGCCAGCGGTGTTCTCGCGTCGCTCAGAGGCTCAACGTACCAGAGCGTACGCCGTCGCCTCTTCGCTCGCTGCGGCCTTGCTGAACGGCCATTTTGAGCATCCTGCAAGACTCTATGGGGGATTCATCTTGGCTGATCAGGTAACTTCTTCTCAACCCACCAGTGAAGAACGGCCGAAGGGCGGTTCGCGTCTGTTCATCCTGGCCGCCGGCGCAATCGTTCTTGTGGCGACGTTTGCCATTGTCTGGCTGCAGAGTTCGAAGTATGAACCGCTGGTGGTCGGCAAGCCTGCGCCGGATTTCGCTCTGACCGACCTGAACGACAAGCCCCACCGGCTCTCTGACTTTCGCGGGAAAGTGGTCTTTTTGAATTTCTGGGCCACGTGGTGCGCTCCCTGCCGGGAGGAAATGCCCTCGATGGAGGTCCTCAATAAGAGTTTTGAGAAAGACGGATTGGTCGTACTTGCCGTGAGTATCGACCGAGTGACGACGACGAAAGATATTCCTCCGTTCGTCAAGAGCCTGAATCTGACTTTCCCGGTCCTCATCGACTCGTGGGGCATCACGGACAAGCCCTATAAACGGCTGGGAGTACCTGAGACCTTCATCATCGATCAGCAGGGTATCGTGCGAGAGATCATCATTGGTCCGAAGGACTGGACGAGGATCGACAATCTCAAGACGCTCGCGACGCTGCTGAATGTCACCCCCCAACCCGCATTCCCTCAGGACCGTGGTACGATGAAGCCAGGAAGTTCTGAAGGAGCATTATGAAGCGGTTGTTGGTCGCGTTGCTGNNGGAAACGTCGTGTCGCTTGCCCAGCTGCGCGGGAAAGTGGTGCTGGTGAATTTCTGGGCGACCTGGTGCGGCCCCTGCCGGATCGAGATGCCGGCGATGGAGCAGCTGTACCGGAGTTACTCTCGAAAAGACTTTGAGATTTTGGCGGTTTCCACCGATCCGCAAGGCGCGGCGGTGACCCGGCCTTTTCAACAGGAAATGGGATTTACCTTCCCGATCCTGCACGATGCAGAGTATCGCGTCGGGTTGATGTACGGCGCCCGGAGTCTGCCCATGACGTTTATGGTCGATCGCACTGGCATTGTCAGGCAGAAAGTGCCGGGCGCCCGTGACTGGGGAGGCCCTGATGCGCGCGCATTGATTCAGGCCCTCATGAAGTCCTGATAATGATGCAATCCATTCCACAGATCTCTCTGCTCGCCGCATTTTCAGCCGGTCTGCTGTCGTTTGTGTCTCCCTGCGTGTTGCCGCTCGTGCCGTCGTATATCTCTTACATCACCGGGCTCTCGGTCGAGCAGCTGACGGATGCAAGCGAACGGAACAAGTTTAAATCGGCCATCATTCTCAATGCACTCTTGTTCATCGGAGGGTTTTCGACTGTATTCATCGCTTTCGGAGCCTCTGCCAGCTTCCTCGGACAAATCCTGATCACCTATCAGGATCACATCCGCCGCATCGGCGGCGTGATGAT
>CXWL01118143.1_pt2 | contig 15259 bp, 16 predicted proteins | sample 590931 | NCBI WGS metagenome assembly CXWL01 (sample SAMEA3498368, study PRJEB10139) | groundwater metagenome | biome: water well; material: biofilm material | place: Germany | collected 2015-04-27 | reverse complement strand
CGTGATCGAGGCATCGGTGGACACGGTCTTGACGACGCGCTCGAGGTCGCCGGCAACGGCCAGGTCGGCCGCCAGCGTCTGCACCTTCACGCCGTACTTGGCGCGCAGGGCGGTCGCGACTTCTTCCAGCAGGTCGGCGCGGCGCGCCACCAGCACGAGGTCGTGGCCGCGGCGGGCCAGGCGGTCCGCGTAGATCTTGCCGAGGCCGGCCGAGGCGCCTGTGACGATGGCGGTGCCGAGGGTTGCTTGTTCGCTCATTTCGATTCCATTCAAGAGTTGGTTCAACGGGTTGTGACTCAAAGCATGATGACCATCATGTTTGAAGTGGCGAAGCATGATGGGTATCATGCTTAACGTCAATCGAGGTCCTGAAGTACCCCGGAACAGAAAGAGGTCACATGCGATACCCCGCAGCAGAAACCGCCGAAAAGCACCAGAAGATCCTTGCCGAGGCCTCGCGCCTCTTCAAGGAGCGTGGCTTCGACGGCGTGAGCGTCAGCGAGATCATGAAAGCCACGGGCCTCACGCACGGGCCCTTCTACAACCACTTCGACTCGAAAGAGGCGCTGATGGCGGCGTGTATCGACCACTCCGGGAGCGCCGCGCTCGCCGACCTCGATGCAGCGGGCGAAACGCCCGAAGGCATGCGCACCTATGTGCGTGATTACCTGAGCCCTGACCACCGCGACGGCCGTGCCGACGGCTGCCTCGTGGCGGCGTTTGCCGCGCAATCGGGAACGGAAAGCAGCGGGGGCATCAGCGTGCCGCTGACGACTTACCTCAAGTCGGTGATCGACCGGTTTGCCAAGAACTTTCCGTGGCGCACGAAGAAGAACGCCCGGGGCGACGCGATCCGCATGCTCGCGTCGATGTACGGCGGCGTGGTGCTGGCCCGCGCCGTGGAAGACGAGGCCTTGTCCGAAGAAATCCTGCGCGAGGTGCTGGCCGGCCTGCTGGCCGCGCCGAAAGCCTGAACTACAGGATCCGGTTGAACCAGAGCAGCGACAGCCCCGCCGACAGCAGCGTGAGTACCGCCGCGCCGAGCGCGAACAGCGCCGAGATTTCCGTTTCCTTCTTCTCCACGGTGAGCTTGGAGCTCAGCGTTTCGTAGACCTTCTTCAGGTCGTTCGCGGTGCCCGCGTAGAAGTACTCGGCATTGGTCTTGTTGGCGACGGCCTTGAGCGTTTCCTCGTCGAGCCGCACGCGCATCGACCAGCCTTCGAAGCCGATCGTTTCGCCATCCACCGTGCCCACGCCCACCGTGTAGATGCGCACGCCGCGGTCGGCCGCGGCCTTGGCCGCATCGAGCGGATCGACGCCGGTGGTGCGCTGGCCGTCGGTCAGCATGATGATCGCGGCCGAGGTGAAGGAGCCGGGCGCCACGGGCGTGAAGTCCTTGAGCTTCTTCTCGGTCTGGTCGATCGGCGTGCCGCGCTGGCGGCTCGGTGCGCTGAACTGCTCGACGTCGATGCCGGCATCGGGGAACAGCGTGGCGAGCGACACCACGATGGCGTTGCCGGTGGCGGTGGCGCGCTGCAGCTGGAAGCTGTCGATGGCGGTCACCAGGTCGTCGTGGTTGGTGGTGGGCAACTGCGCCACCTGCGCGCTGCCCGCGAAGGCGACGATGCCCACCTTCACGGTTCGGGGCAGGTCCTTGATGAAGCTCTTGGCCGCTTCCTGCGCCGCCACCAGCCGGTTGGGCAGCACGTCGGCCGCGCGCATGCTGCCCGAGACGTCCATCGCAAGGATGATGGTCTGCTGGTTCGAGGGCAGCATCACCACCGCCATCGGCCGCGCCGCGGCCACCAGCATCGCGGCCATGGCCAGGAGGAACAGCAAGGGCGGAAGGTGCCTTCTGAAGCTCTGGCCCGCGCCCATCGCCTCGCGCACGATCGAGAGGCTGGCGTAGCGCACCGCCATCTTCTTCTTGCGGCGGATCAGCCAGACATAGAGCAACACCAGCAACGGCAACGCCGCCAGCAGCCAGAGGAATTGAGGCCAGAGAAAAGTCATGCTGCCACCGCCTTCACGCTGCCCGAGACCGACCGTCCGCCGACGCGTGTACGGCGCTTGCGCAGGTCGGCGAAACGAACGATGGCTTCCACCAGGTCGTCGCTGGTCGAAAGCTCCAGGGCATCGACGCCGGCCTTGGCGAGCGAGGCGCGCAGCGCCGCCTCGCGCTCGGCGGCCAGGCGCGCAAAGCGCTTGCGAAATCCGGCATCGTGGGTGTCGACCCACAGCTGCTCGCCGGTCTCGGCATCGCGCAGCGGCACGAGGCCCAGATCAGGCAGTTCGAGTTCCAACGGATCGAAGAGGCGCACGGCGATCACTTCATGCCGCTGCACCAGTTGCCCGAGTGGGCGCTCCCAGCCGGGCTCGCTCAGGAAGTCGGACACCACGAAGACGGTGGAGCGGCGCGGCATCAGCGTGGCAGCTGATTTCAGAAGATCGTCCAGGCGGGTCATGCCTTTCTGCGCGGGGCCATCCGCCTTGTCGGCACGGCGCTCCATCGCGTGCAGCAGGTGCAGCACATGGCGCCGGCCGCTGCGTGGCGGGATCACGGCTTCGAGGTCGTTGCCGTAGACCAGCGCGCCGACCCGATTGCCGTGCCGCGTGAGCAGTCGCGCGAGCACGCCGACGAAGCCGGCCGAGATCTCGCGCTTGGCCTTCAGGCCCGAGCCGAAATCGACCGAGCGGCTCAGGTCGAGCACGAACCAGGCCGCCATCTCGCGGTCCTCGGTAAAGACGCGCACGTGCGGCGTCTGCAGGCGCGCGGTGACGTTCCAGTCGATGTGGCGCACGTCGTCGTGGTGCTGGTATTCGCGCAGGTCCGCCAGGTCGAGCCCGCTGCCGCGCATCAGCGTGCGGTAGTCGCCTTGCAGCAGGCCGTCGAGGCGGCGGATGACCGTCCATTCGAGCCGGCGCAGCGCGCGCTCGGCCCCGCCNNGCGGGGATCGCCCGCATGATCTTCTCGATCAGGCCGTCCGGCGTCAGGCCTTCGGACAAGCCTTCGTAGGAAAGCGTCACGCGATGGCGCAGCACGTCGGCGACCAGCGCGGTCATGTCCTCGGGCAGCGCGTAGCTGCGGCCGCGCAACAGCGCGAGCGCACGCGCGCCCTCGGTGAGGCTGATGCTGGCGCGCGGGCTGGCGCCGAAGGTGATGAAGCGGCGCATGTCCTTCAGACCGTGCTTCTCGGGCGTGCGGGTGGCCGAGACGAGCTTCACCGCGTACTGGATGAGGGACGGGTCGACGTACACGCGCCGCGCCTCCGCCTGAAGCGCTGCGAGCTGCTCGGTGGTGGCGACCGGGCTGGCCTCCACCGGCGGGCCGATCACGCGCTGGACGATCACGAACTCTTCCTCGTCGCTCGGGTAGTCGACCAGCACCTTCATCATGAAGCGGTCGACCTGCGCCTCGGGCAGCGGGTAGGTGCCCTCGGTCTCGATGGGGTTCTGCGTGGCCATCACGAGGAAGGGGCGCGGCACCTTGTGCGTTTCGCCGGCGATGGTGACCTGGCGCTCCTGCATCACTTCGAGCAGCGCGCTCTGCACCTTGGCCGGCGCGCGGTTGATTTCGTCGGCCAGCANNAGGTCGGCCGGCACCAGGTCGGGCGTGAACTGGATGCGCTTGAAATGGCCGCGCACGGTGTCGGCCAGCGTCTTGATGGTGAGCGTCTTCGCGAGACCAGGAACGCCTTCGACCAGCAGGTGGCCGCCAGCGAGCATCGCGACCATCACGCGCTCCAGAAAGCGGTCCTGGCCCACGACCACGCGCTTGACCTCATAGAGGATCTGCTCCATCAGCTCGGCGGTGGCGGGCGCCGTGGCGAAGGTCGAGATGGGAGTTGTCTCTGTGCTCATGCGAAGGGCTTTCTNNGGCACCGCGAAGCCGATGCCGATGAAGGTGCGCTGCTGCGTGGGGTTGAGGATGGCGGTGACGATGCCCAGCACCTCGCCGTCCATGTTGATGAGCGGGCCACCCGAGTTGCCGGGGTTGGCGGCCGCGTCGAATTGGATGAGGTTGCCCAGCTCCTGCTTGCCCTCGGGGGAGCGGAACGAGCGCTTCAGGCCCGACACCACGCCAGCCGACACCGACGGCCCGATGCCGAACGGAAAGCCCACGGCCGCCACCTGGTCGCCGGGGCGCAGGTCGGCGGTGGAGCGCATCGCGGCGGGAATCAGGTCGTCGGGAATCTTCTGCGCCTGCAGCACCGCGAGGTCGTTCTCNNACGACGTGCAGGTTGGTCAGGATCACGCCCTTGTCGACGATGACCACGCCGGTGCCGACACCGCGCTCGACCTCGCCGGGCGCCGTGCCGTCGAGCGGCGCTTCGGGCGGCTTGCCCTTGGCCATGTTGCGGCCGCGCTTCTGGGTCTTGGCTTCGGGCGTGGCCTTCTCGGAGCCGTAGCTCACCACGCGAACGACCGAGGGCCGGATGATGTCGGCCGCTCTTGCGGCGGGAGAGGGGAGAGTCGCTGTCTGCATCGTGCGCAGCACGGCCGCGTCGATGTCTTTCTGCGTGATCGCCTTGCCCTGCCGCGGCCACCACACGGCACCGCCGGTGACCAGCGCCGCGCACAGCACGAGGAGGAGGGCGAAGCTCTTGCGTCCGGGTTGCCAACCGGTGCGGGCGGTCGGTGGCTGCACGGCGCCACCTGCGCCTGCCGTGTCCGGCGATGCCGCGGCATCCGTCGCCTGATCGGCCGCTTGTTCTGCGGCCGGCGGCGGCGTGCGGGGCGAACGGCTGTAGAAAGCGGGCCTGCGCATCGGAGAACCTCCGGCAAAAAATACGCGTGAAGGAGTTCACAGTAGCACGCTTTCCGCGCCTGCGCATCCCTTCGGGCATCATGGCGCGATGCCTTCGTTCGTCGATACCCACTGCCACCTGGATGCGCCCGAATTCGGTGCGGAGATGCCGCAGATCCGCGCCCGCGCGGCCGCCCAAGGGGTTTCCCTGTGTGTGATTCCCGCGGTGGCCGTCTTCAACTTCGAGACCGTGCGCGAGCTGGCCCACAAGCAGGGCGATGCGTATGCGCTGGGCATCCACCCACTTTGCACCGGCGAGGCCGAGGACGTCGACCTCGAAGTGCTCGATGCGGAACTGACCGCGCGGCAAGGCGACCCGCGGCTCGTGGCAGTCGGCGAGATCGGGCTCGACTACTTCGTCGAGGGCCTGGACGGCCCCAAGCAGGAGCGTTTTTTTCACACTCAGTTGCAACTGGCACGCAAGCACGGGTTACCCGTGCTCATCCATGTGCGGCGTTCGGTCGACAAGGTGCTCAAGCATCTGAGGCAGACGGCGAGCGGGCGGCCGTGGCAGGGCATCGCGCATGCCTTCAACGGCAGCGAACAGCAGGCCAACGCTTGCATCGAACTCGGGCTCAAGCTCGGTTTCGGCGGCGCGGTGACCTTCGAACGCGCGCTGCAACTGCGGCGACTCGCGACCACGTTGCCGCTCGCTTCGATCGTGATGGAAACGGATGCGCCCGACATCCAGCCGCACTGGCTCTACCGCACGCAGGCAGAGCGCGATGCAGGCGAAGCGCAGGGGCGCAACGAGCCTGGCGAACTGCCGCGCATCGCCGAAGTGGTGGCCGGATTGCGCGGCATCGGCATCGATGCGCTGGCCGAAGCCACCACCCGAAATGCGGTCGAAACGCTGCCGAAGCTCGAAAGTCTGATGGCCTTGTCGGTGCGCGCGCCGCACCCCGCGTAGGCCAATGTCCCGAGTTGGGGTTGGGGCGGCATGGGGCGAGTTTTTGCTGTCATCCTTGAAGTTCGAAGCGGCGTTGCTTGCACAGTGGCAAGTCCGTCACTCCAACACTTCACTCAAAAAGGAGTCTTCCATGACCACATCTTTTGTTCGCACCATGCCTGTCGTGCTCGCCCTGGCGCTCGCCTCCATCGGCGTGTCCGCCGTGGCACAGACCACCGCCCCGGCCGCCACACCTGCAACGGCCGAGCCCACCACCACCGAAAAGGTGAAGGAAGCCGGCAGCGAGGCAGTGGATGCCACCAAGCGCACGACCAAGAAGGCCGTGAACGCCACCGAAAACGGTGCCGAAAAGGCTTGGGACGCTACCAAGAGCACCACCAAGAAGGCCGCGAACGCGACCGAGCGCGGCACCAAGAAGGCTTGGAACGCGACCAAGAAAACCACCAAGAAGGCCACCAACGCCACCAAGAATGCAGCCGTGAAGACCGGCGACGCTGTTGAAACCGCCGGCCACAAGACGGCCGACGGCATGCGCAGCACCGGTGCTGCCATCGGCGAGAAGATTCCCGGCACGGCGGAGAACGCGGCTGCCAAGAAGCAATAAGGCTTGCTCTGCGGCCTCGACAAGAACCCGCTTCGGCGGGTTTTTTTGTGGGCGGCGACAGTGCTGCCAAGATGCAGTCCATGAACCGATCCACCGCACCCGACCCCGACAACCTGGTGCTCACAGGCCTCGCGCCCATCGTCTCGCCCGCCACCGTCGTGCTGATCCTCGGCAGCTTTCCGGGTGTGCGCTCGCTCGAACAGCAGCAGTACTATGCGCATCCCCAAAACCAGTTCTGGAAGATCTTGCAAGCCGTCTGGCCCGACCACCCTTTGCCGACCGGCGCCGACAGCTACGCAAAAAAGAAGGCGTGGCTGCTCGATCGCGGCCTGGGCGTGTGGGACGTGTACGCGGCCTGCGAGCGCGAAGGCAGCCTCGACTCGGCGATTCGCGCGCCGGTCGCGAACGACATCGCCGGCCTGAAGCTGCCGAAGCTCGCCGCCATCGCGCACAACGGTGGCGAGAGCTTCAAGCACGCGCGCCACACGCGCACGCTCGGCGTGCCGGTCTACCCCTTGCCTTCCACCAGTCCCGCCAATGCGTCGTGGAGCTTCGAGCGCAAGCTCGCGGCCTGGCGCGAGGTCTTCGACGCCCACAAACTCACCTGATCCGATGGCCACGCGCACCACCCCCGTCCTTCCCGAAGTCAATTTTTCCGACTGGGGCGACATCCGTTATCTGCACCTGGGCACCGAATGGGTCCAGGGCTCGATGAAGCTCGATGCGCCGTTCGAGATCGAACTCGAATACGTGCAGCGCATGATGGCCTGGCTGCTNNCTGCGCATGCGCACCACGGCGGTCGAGCTCAATCCGCAGGTGGTGTCGGCCTGCCGCGGCTGGTTCAAGCTGCCGGCGGACGATCCGAAGCTGCGCGTGGTGATCGCCGATGCGGCCGTGGAGATCCGCAAGCCCGAGTGGCACGGCACGGTCGATGCGCTGCAGGTCGACCTGTACGACCATGAAGCAGCAGCGCCGGTGCTCGACAGCGAAGACTTCTACGCCGACTGCCGCGCGCTGCTGACCGAAGACGGCTGCATGACGGTCAACCTCTTCGGCCGCTCCTCGAGCTACGAGCGCAGCCTGGAGAAGATCGCCGCCGCGTTCGGCGCCGATGCCGTCTGGGCCTTCAAGCCGACGCGCGAAGGCAACACGGTGGTGCTGGCGCAGCGCACGCCGAGCCGCCCCAAGCGCGAGGTGCTTGCCGAGCGCGCGCAAACGATCCAGACTCGCTGGAGTCTCCCCGCGCCGAAGTGGCTGCGGGTGTTCAAGCCACTGAATACTTCCCTCACCCGAACGTCCGGCCCATGAGCGCTGTTCCCGCAGTTTCCGCCCCCGCACCCCTGGCCGCCCGCCACGAAGGCCCGCTCGAGCTGCGCCGCCTGATCGAATGGCTGGCCACCGACGGCGTCATTTCCCCGATGGAGGCCAAGCGCACCATCGCACGCTGCGCGCAGGCAGAAAGCCGCCAGGCGCCGCTGGTTCGCCTGGCCAACGTGGCGATGACGCGCGAGAGCGACAACAAGCCGCTCGATCTCGAAGCCCTCACGCAATGGCTCGCCGGCCGTGCCGGCCTCACGTACCTGCGCATCGATCCGTTGAAGGTCGACGTGGGCAAGGTCGCCGACACCATGAGCGCGGCCTACGCCGAGCGCCACAAGGTGCTGCCCGTGCAGGTGCTGCCGAACGAGGTGGTGGTGGCGACGGCCGAGCCGTTTCTCACCGACTGGATCGCCGAGGTCGAGCGCCAGTCCAAGCGCACGGTGCGGCGCGTGGTGGCNNGGCAAGAGCACCAAGCAGCTCGATGCGAACGACCAGAGCGTGGTGCAGGTGGTCGACTGGCTCTGGCAGTACGCCTTCGACCAGCGCGCGAGCGACATTCACCTGGAGCCACGGCGAGAGCAGGGCGTGATCCGTTTCCGCATCGACGGCATCCTGCATCCGGCCTACCAGATGCCCATGGGCGTGATGAACGCGATGGTCGCGCGCATCAAGCTGCTGGGCCGCATGGACGTGGTGGAAAAGCGCCGTCCGCTCGACGGCCGCATCAAGACCCGCAACATGCGCGGCGATGAAGTCGAAATGCGCCTGTCGACCTTGCCGACCGCCTTCGGCGAGAAGATGGTGATGCGGATCTTCGACCCCGACACAGCGGTGAAGGACCTCGACGCGCTCGGCTTCGCGCAGCACGACGCGCAGCGCTGGGAGCAACTGGTCACGCGGCCCAACGGCATCATCCTGGTGACCGGTCCCACGGGCTCGGGCAAGACCACCACGCTGTACTCCACGTTGAAGCGCGTGGCGACCGAAGAAGTGAACGTGAGCACGGTGGAAGACCCGATCGAAATGATCGAGCCCTCGTTCAACCAGACGCAGGTGCAGCCGCAACTCGACTTCGGTTTCACCGAGGGCCTGCGCGCGCTGATGCGGCAGGACCCGGACATCATCATGGTCGGCGAAATCCGCGACCTCGCCACCGCCGAGATGGCGGTGCAGGCCGCGCTCACCGGCCACCTCGTGTTCAGCACGCTGCACACCAACGACGCGCCGAGCGCCATCACGCGGATGATGGAACTGGGCGTGCCGTCGTACCTCATCACCGCGGTGATGCTCGGCGTGCTCGCGCAGCGCCTGGTGCGCACGTTGTGCCCGCATTGCAAGCAGCCCGACGACACGGTCACACGCGAGAGCCTCGAGGCCATCGTCAAGCCGTGGCAGATCACGGGTTCGGTGCGTGCCTACAAGCCGGTGGGTTGCGTCGACTGCCGCATGACGGGCTACATGGGCCGCATGGGCCTGTACGAACTGCTGAGCGTGACCGAGGGCTTCAAGGACAAGGTCACCAAGGAACCCAATCTCACAGGCCTTCGGCGCCAGGCCGTGATCGACGGCATGCGGCCTCTGCGTCTTGCCGGCGCACTGCGCGTGGCCGAGGGCGTGACCACCATCGAAGAGGTGCTGAGCGCCACGCCACCCCTNNGAGTGATGTGTTGCCATTTGGGTTAACCCTAACCATTCGGTTAGTGAAATCCACATCCACCTGACCACAAGCTGACTGGACAATCCCGCATCGAAACTTGTTCGAGGAGACTGTTCGTGAAAATCAAAAGTCAGAAAGACTTTTTCTCGGGACTGATGTTCACCATCGTCGGTGTGGGGTTCGCCTGGGGCGCCACCACCTACAGCGTGGGCAGCGGCGCCCGCATGGGTCCTGGTTACTTCCCGTTGATGCTTGGCATCCTGATGTCCTTGATCGGCCTCGGGATCATGTTCAGCGGGCTCACCGTTGAAACGACCGACGGCGAAAAAATCGGCAAGTGGGCCTGGAAGCAGGTGGTGTTCATCCTGGGCGCCAATCTCGCGTTCGGCATCCTGCTCGGCGGCCTGCCGAGCATCGGCGTGCCGGCCATGGGAATGATCATCGCGATCTACGCGCTCGTGATCATTTCCAGCCTCGCGGGCCACGAGTTCAAGCTGCCTACCGTGCTGATCCTGGCCACGATCCTGGCGATCGGCAGCTACGTCGCATTCATCTGGGCGCTCAAGCTGCAGATCCAGGTCTGGCCGACCTTCATCACCGGTTGAGAAGAAAGCTGCTCACATGGAATTGATTGACCACCTCTCGATGGGTTTTGGCGTTGCCTTTACCTTCACGAACCTGCTGTATTGCCTCGTCGGCTGCATTCTGGGCACGCTGATCGGCGTGCTCCCGGGCATCGGCCCGGTCGCGACCATCGCGATGCTGTTGCCCGCCACGTATGCGCTGCCGCCTGTGTCGGCGCTGATCATGCTGGCCGGTATCTATTACGGCGCGCAGTACGGCGGTTCGACCACCGCCATTTTGGTGAACCTGCCGGGCGAATCGTCCTCGGTGGTGACCGTGATCGACGGCTACCAGATGGCGCGCAAGGGCCGTGCGGGTCCGGCGCTCGCGGCTGCGGGCCTGGGCTCGTTCTTCGCCGGCTGCGTCGGTACGCTGATCCTGGCTGCCTTCGCACCACCGCTGACCGAGCTGGCCTTCAAGTTCGGCCCCGCCGAATACTTCTCGCTGATGATCCTGGGCCTGATCGGTGCCGTGGTGCTGGCCTCGGGCTCGCTGCTCAAGGCCATCGCGATGATCGTGCTGGGCCTGCTGCTGGGTCTGGTCGGTACCGACGTGAACTCGGGTGTCGCGCGCTACAGCTTCGACATTCCTGAACTCACCGACGGCATCGGCTTCGTGGCCATCGCCATGGGCGTGTTCGGCTACGGCGAAATCATTGCCAACCTCTCGCGTCCGGACGACGAGCGTGAAGTGTTCACCGCCAAGGTCTCGGGCCTGTTCCCGACCAAGGAAGACTTCAAGCGCATGGTGCCCGCCGTTCTGCGCGGCACGGCGCTTGGTTCTGCGCTGGGCATCCTGCCTGGTGGCGGTGCGCTGCTGGCGGCTTTCGCGGCCTACACGATCGAGAAGAAGACCAAGCTGAAGCCGGGCGAAGTNNCCGGGCCCGCAGGTCATGACCAGCAACCCCGAGCTCTTCTGGGGCCTGATCGCCTCGATGTGGCTGGGCAATGCGATGCTGATCATCCTGAACCTGCCGCTGATCGGCATGTGGATCAAGCTGTTGTCGGTGCCGTACAAGTTCCTGTTCCCGGCGATCGTGCTGTTCTGCGCGATCGGCGTGTACTCGACCAACAACAACACCTTCGACATCTGGATGGTGGGCATCTTCGGTCTGGTGGGCTACACCTTCTTCAAGCTGGGTTGCGAGCCTGCGCCATTGCTGCTGGGCTTCATCCTCGGGCCGATGATGGAAGAAAACCTGCGCCGCTCGCTGCTCTTGTCGCGTGGCGACTGGAGCGTGTTCGTCACGCGTCCGATCTCCGCGAGCCTGCTGGCTGCTGCTGCATTGCTGCTGGTGATCGTGCTGTTGCCTGCGGTGAAGTCGAAGCGCGAGGAAGCCTTCGTCGAGGAATAAGCGGGGCTTCGGCTCTCTTTGGAAACGCGGCGCCTTCGGGCGCCGTTTTCATTTGTTGGCGCGCGGCGGTTTCATGTGCTGCCGCGCCATCGCCAGAAAGGCCAGCGCGGCCGGGCTCAACGGATGCTTTGCCAGCCGCACCGCGACGACCGGGTATTCGAGCGTCGGACGCGTCACCGCCACGGCGCGCAGATTGCCCGGCATCAGCACCTCCACATAGCGCGGCAGCAACGCCACACCCGCGCCCGCCTGGATGAGGCCGAACGCCGTCGACAGCATCGACACGTGATGCACCACGTGCGGGTACACGTTCGCCACGCTCGACAACTGGCGGCTCACCGCGCGCCAGATGTTGGCGTCGGGGTTGACGTGGATGAAGGGCAGCGCATCGAGGTGCTTCGCATCGACCACCACGCGCTGCGCGAGCGGATGGTCGTCGCGCACGAAGAGCGCCATGCGCTCCGTGAACAGTGGCTCAGTCGCGAGTTCCGAATGCTTCTGCCCGATGTCCGAGCCGAAGCCGAGATCGGCCTCCTGCGAAAGGATGCGCGAGATCATCTGTTCGGCCGTGCTGTCGAGCAGCGTGGTCGCGAGCATCGGATGCTTCTGCGAGAAGCGGCCGAGCATCGGCGGCAGCAGGGCGCCTGCCGTGAGATGGCCCACGGCCAGCACCACGCGCCCTTCGCGCAGCTGTGATTGCGAGCGGCAGGCGCCGACCGATTCGTCGATGAGCCGCAGCGCCCGAACGGCCGTCTCGACCATCACCTGGCCCGCGCTCGTCAGCTGGATGCGGCGGCCGCGCACGATGAGCGGCTGTCCGAGCTGTTCTTCCATGCGCTTGACCAGGTGGCTGATGGCCGGCTGCGTGAGCTGCAGGCTTTCCGCCGCCAGCGTGAAGCTGCCCGATTCGGCGACCGCCGCCAGCGCCCGCAGCTGCTGCAGCGAGACTTCTTCCGTGGCGTTCTTCGTCATAAGCAGCGCTCATAGTTGAATAAGCTGGATTATCTGGCTTGATGCACGTCGGCTGCATAGCATGCGAGGTTTCCCACGGGGCCAGAATCCAAGCACCATGAAAAGAATCCAGTTCCTTCAAGGGGCCGCCGTTGCGCTGCTGTGCATGGCCGCCTCGTCCGCCAGTTTGGCGCAGGGCTATCCGAACAAGCCGATCCGGCTCATCGTGCCGTTCCCCGCGGGCGGCGCCACAGACCTTTTCGCCCGCACGCTCGGGCAGAAGATGGGCGAGAAGCTCGGCACCCAGCTGATCATCGACAACAAGCCCGGCGCCGGCGGGGCTATCGGCTCCGATCAGGCAGCGAAGGCGCCGGCCGACGGCTACACGCTGCTGCTGGCCACCACCAGCACGCATTCGATCGGCCCGGCCGTCGTGCCGAAGTTGCCCTACGACACAGTGCGCGACTTCACGCCCATCGGCCACGTGGGCGATGCGCCCAGCATCATGCTGGTGCCGGTCACCTCGCCCGCCAAGACAGTGCGCGAGTGGATCGATTACGCGAAGAAGAACCCCGGCAAGCTCAACTACGCATCGAGCGGCAACGGCACCATCGTGCAGCTCACGGCCGAGCTCTTCAAGGCGCAGGCCGGCGTGTTCGTGACGCACATTCCCTACAAGGGCACGGCGCTCGCCATTCCCGACCTGATCAGCGGCAAGATCGACGTGCTGTTCGATTCGCTCCCCACCGGCATGCCGCACGTGCGCGACGGTCGCCTGCGTGCCCTGGGCGTGACGACGCTCAAGCGTTCGCCGCTCGCGCCCGAGCTGCCGCCGATCGCCGACACGCTGCCGGGCTACGAGTCGAACACCTGGTTCGGCTTCTACGGCCCGAAGAACCTGCCGGCCGACATCGTGGCGCGCGTCAACAAAGCGGCGAACGAAGCCCTTGCCGATCCGGAAGTGAAGGACAAGCTCGCGCGCCTGGGGATCGAGCCCGCCGTTGCCGGCACGCCCGAACAGTTCGCCAAGATGGTGGCCATCGATGCCGCCAAGTGGAAAAAGATCGTGGTCGAACGCAAGATCACCAACGAATAAAGAGAGTGCCGAAATGAACTTCGATTTCAACAATCCTTACCTCTCCACCCGCATCCCGATCTTCGCGCGCAACGTGGTGTCGACTTCGCACCCGCTCGCTTCGCAAGCGGGCCTGCGCATCCTGCAGCAGGGCGGCAACGCCGTCGATGCGGCCATCGCCACCGCCGCTGTGATGACGCTGGTCGAGCCGGTGAGCAACGGCCTCGGCAGCGATGCCTTCTGCATCCTGTGGGACGGCAAGGAACTGCACGGCCTGAACGCCTCGGGCCCCGCGCCCAAGGCCTGGACGCCCGAGTACTTCAGGGCCAAGTACGGCGCCGATGCCGCCACGCCGCCGATGCGTGGCATCGACTCGGTCACCGTGCCGGGCGCGGTGCGCGGCTGGGTCGCGATGAGCGAGCGCTTCGGCAAGCTGCCCTTCGCCGACCTGCTGGCACCGGCCATCGACATCGCGGAGCGCGGCTACCTCGTGCCGCCGGTGGTGCAGGGCAAGTGGGCCGCGGCCGCGCCGCTTCTGGGCTCGCAACCCGGCTTTGCGCAGACCTTCCTGCCCTGGGGCCGCGCCCCCGAGGTCGGCGAACTGTTCCGCTTCGCCTCCGCGGCGCGTGCGCTCAAGGCCATCGCCCGCACCAAGGGCGAGGCCTACTACAACGGAGAGATCGCCGAGGCGCTCGCGAAGTTCGCGAAGGAGCAGGGCGGCTCGCTTACCGTGGCCGACCTCGCGGCNNTTCGCAGCATCTGCAGATCGAGGCGATGAAGCTGGCCTTCGCCGACGTGTACCGCTACGTGTCGGAGCCATCGTCGATGACGGTGACCCCCGCGCAAATGCTCGATGACGCGTACCTCGCATCCCGTGCCAGACTCATCGATGTGAAAAAGGCGCAGGACTTCAAGGCCGGCAACCCTGTCAAGGGCGGCACCATCTATCTCACCGCGGCGGACGAGAGCGGCATGATGGTGAGCTTCATCCAGAGCAACTACATGGGCTTCGGCTCGGGCTGCGTGGAACCGGAGTTCGGCATCAGCCTGCAGAACCGCGGCCATGGCTTCAGCCTGAAGGCCGAGAGCCCGAACGTGGTGGCGCCGGGCAAGCGGCCGTTCCACACGATCATTCCGGCCTTCCTCACCAAGGACGGCCAGCCGGTCATGAGCTTCGGCGTGATGGGCGGCAACATGCAGCCCCAGGGCCACATGCAGACGCTGGTGCGCATGCTCGACTACAAGCAGAACCCGCAGGCCGCCTGCGATGCGCCGCGCTGGCGCTTCAACGCGGGCCTGGAGATCAACGTCGAGGCCGCGATGAACCCGGACACCGTGCAGGGCCTGCGCGACCTCGGCCACCATCTGGACGTCATCAACGATTCGTACCAGGACTTCGGCGCCGGCCAGTTCATCTGGCGTGCGGGCGATCCGTCGGTCGAAGGCTACGTGGCCGCGAGCGACCCGCGCCGCGACGGCGTGGCGGCAGGGTTTTAACGAGCGCGCGATGATCGGGGGATGACCAAGACCGCCGCACAGACCGGCATTCCCCTTTCGCAAAGTGGCGCAAAGAGCATTGCGCCCGGCCTCATCCTCGCCTCGCTGGGCGCCATCGCGTTCAGCGGCAAGGCGATCATCGTCAAGCTGGCCTACCGCTACGGCGTCGACGCCATCACGCTCATCATGCTGCGCATGCTCTTCGCGCTGCCGCTGTTCGCGGTGATGGCGTGGTGGGCGGGGCGCGGCAAGCCGACGCTCACCTTTCGCGACTGGCTCGGCGTCGTCGGCCTGGGCTTCTCGGGCTACTACCTCGCGAGCTTTCTCGACTTCGCGGGGCTCGCCTACATCTCGGCGAGCTTCGAGCGGCTGATCCTGTATCTCAACCCGACGCTGGTGCTGCTGTTCGGCTGGATCCTCTACCGGCGGCGCGCCACGCGCCCGCAGGTGTTGGGCATG
>CXWL01124075.1_pt1 | contig 15263 bp, 16 predicted proteins | sample 590931 | NCBI WGS metagenome assembly CXWL01 (sample SAMEA3498368, study PRJEB10139) | groundwater metagenome | biome: water well; material: biofilm material | place: Germany | collected 2015-04-27 | reverse complement strand
CCGCCCCCCCACAGCCACACGCTGTTGAAGGGTGGCACGCCGCGTTCCTCGCGCAGCCGATTCACCGCATGATCGTGGAACAGCATCTGGATTTCGTTGAGCACCGCATGCCAGCGCAAGGCGCCCCGCCCTTCAGGAAGAAGCGCGCGGATGTCCTTTCCCGCCACTTGCGACAGGGGGCGCGCCCGCATGCCCGGCTCTTCATCCAACCGCAAATACCAGCGCTGCGGGTGCGGCGCAAAAAAACGCATCCCCTCCCCGGAAAAATGCGCGTTCAGGCTGTCGCACAGGCTGCCCGCCTCGGCCACACTGGGCGCTTCATTTGCTTGCAACACCATCCGGCTTCCCCGCAGAAACAGATGCACCGGATCGGAACGCAGCCAATAGGCGGCATCCGGTTTCACCCCGTCTGCCCGCATGGTTACCGGTGCGACCGCCGCGTCCGCCACGCCAAACTCCCCGCACAGCCAGGCTTCCAGCGATGCCGACGGCAACAGCTCCGGGCGGGCGCGCGCCAGCAGAGTTTCCAGGGCGGGCAAATTCAACTCTCCGCACACGTCGGCAATCACATCCTGCGGCAGGAATAATGCGGGGATGGCGATGTGAATATTTTTCACGAGTTTCGCGTTAAAACCATGCGGGATCGGTTGCGGGCAGGATTGTAGTAGATATATTGCCACACCGCTGGAACGATGCCGCCCTGACAAGTTTTTAATGCAACCGGGAATGGGGTATTCTGCGGGCAACACGATTCCGGATCCGCTTTCGAGGAGCGCACGATGATCATTACGCCTTTGCTGCAACTGGCCGCCGACCGGCAGGCTTCCGACCTGTTCTTCTCGGTCGGCGCGCCCATCAACATCAAGATAGACGGCATCGTCATGCCGGTTAACGCGCAGGCGCTCGATGCGGCAACCATCAAGCACATCGCCTACGAGCTGATGACGCCGGGGCAAGCTGCGGCGTTCGAAGCGCATATGGAAATGAATTTTTCATTCCGCGTGCCTGAAATCGGCAATTTCCGCGTCAACATCTTCCGCCAGCGCGGCGACATCGCCATCGTCATCCGCTACGTGCGCGGAAAAATCCAGAACATCGAAGAGCTGAACCTGCCGCCAGTGCTGAAGGATCTCATCATGGAAAAACGCGGGATGGTGCTGGTGGTCGGCGCGACCGGCTCGGGCAAGTCTTCCACCCTGGCATCCATGATAGAGCACCGCAATTCCACGCACACCGGCCACATCCTGACCATCGAGGATCCCATTGAATACATTTTCCATCACAGCAAATCCATCGTAAACCAGCGCGAAGTCGGAACGGACACCGAATCCTATGCCCACGCTCTGGAAAGCGCCATGCGCGAAGCGCCCAACGTGCTGATGATAGGCGAAATCCGCGACCGTGACACCCTGAAGCAGGCACTCATCTTTGCCCAGACCGGGCACCTGTGCCTGTCAACCCTGCACGCCAACAACAGCTACCACGCGCTGAACCGCATCGTCAATTTCTTCCCTTACGATGCGCGCCAGAGTGTGCTGTCCGACCTGGCCATGTGTCTGCGTGCAGTCATTTCGCAACGCCTCATCCGCGGCTCCAGCGGCAAGTTGCTGCCGGCGGTGGAAATCCTGCTCAACACCTCTCTCATCGCCGATCTGATCAAGAACGACGAAATCGAAAAAATCCGCGATGCCATCGGCCAGAGCGTTTCGCCCGGCTCGCAAACGTTCGAGCAGGCGCTGTACAAGATGTTCAAGGCCGGCCAGATACCCAGAGAGGAAGCCTTGCGCAACGCGGATTCCGCCAGCAATTTGTCTTCGCTGCTCGACTTTTCCCAGACTACCAGAATGAAAACATTCGACCCCAGTGATCCGCAGGCAAACGGGAAGCCAGCCCAGACAACCACCAGTTTCGGCGACATTACGCTGAACATCGAAATCCCGGGCGACCACAAATAGGCGCGTCCGGCGGCCCAGATCACGGCCCGCCCACCGAACCCGCAAAGCGGCGCAAGGCGTCCCGGTAAATCTCGCCACTCTGCATGAAGGCGTCGTTGTGCCCGCCGCGCAGCCAGACCAATTCCTTCGGCGCGGGTGCCGCCGCCAGCAGCTTGTGCGCGTGCTGCGCGGAGAAAAATTCGTCGTCGCGGCTGTGGAATATCAGCAGCGGGGCGCGGATGCTGCCTATCTTGCCCAGCGTGTCATAGCGGGAGCGCATCAGCCAGCGCACCGGCAGGAACGGGTACATCTCCCGCCCGACATCCGGCGCGGAGGTGAAACCTTCCTCCAGCACCAGACCCGCCGCGGTAGCCCGGCTCACCAAATCCACCGCCACGGCCACGCCGAGCGATTCGCCGTAAACGACCAGTTTGCGCGGGTCAACGCCGCGCACCTCGACCAGATAGCGGTAGGCCGCGTGCGCATCCCGATACAGCCCCTCCTCGTCCGGTTCGCCCGCGCTGTTGCCGTAACCCCGGTAATCCGGCGCAAACACGTCCAGCCCCAGTTGGTGAAAAATGGCGTACTTCTCGAAGCGGTGGGAGATATTGCCGGCGTTGCCGTGCAGCAGCAGCACGGTCAGCCCGGAGGGGCGGTCGCAAGGCATGAACCAGCCGTTGAGCCGCACGCCATCCCCGGCTGTCAGCCAGACCTCCTCGTATTTCATGCCGAGCTGTTGCGGGGTTGCCGCGATGGCGCGCTCCGGAAAATAAATCAGGCGCGGCTCGTTCAGGCGCAGCCAGAGCGACATGGCCGCCATGGCGAGCAGGACAAGCAGCAGAATATGGATGGCCGATTTCAACATGGTTGCATGGCGCGGCGGCAGTGCGGTTACATTATGCGCCTTCGACAAAGGTGCTTACCTGAAGCGGCGCCGTTTCGCCCTGATAACCACCGCCGCGTAAATGATACAGTTCAGCACGATGACAAAGCCGCCCAGAACGTTCTGGATCGCCGGTGTCAGGTCTGCCGGATAGATAATCGGCCAGAGGTAGCGCGCGATAAAGCCCTCCCGGTAGGAAATGCTGCCCGCGCGCTCCAGGAAATAATTCTCCAGCGGGGTAAGCGGGCAAGTCCAGCCCGCAAGCTCTGCCAGCGCGCCCCAGACCGCTGACGGCAGATGCAACCAGGCAAGCCGGGGCCACCGCAACGCCAGCAACCCCCCGCCAAGCACAAAGGCGATAAACGCCAGATGCGCCACCAGCACCGCGTCTGCAAAACCCCGGTACACGTTTCATCCTCCCAGCATGGCGCGCCTTGTCACAGCTCAAGTGTGAGGCACTTGCACGCACCTCCCGCCTTGATGAATTCCGACACCCCAACCTCGATCACGCTGAAACCATGCTTGCCGAGCGCCGCCTTCAACTCACCCGAAGCCTGATGCAAGATGACATCGCTGCCGATGTTCACCGCGTTGCAGGCAAAATTGTTGGCATCCTCCTCCGAAACCCAGATCGCCCTGCCGCCGAACGCGCGCTCTATACTGTCCACACCCTGCGCCGAAAACGCCTTGCCGTAGGCGATCACACAACCGTCCGCCAGCGGGCAAAAAGCCGTATCGAGGTGATACCACCTCGGATCAACGAGTGCCAGGCCGTTTATTCTGGCATGCAGCATGGCGGCGATTTCACCTATCGCTTCGGCATCGCTCCTTTGCCCGTAACCGGCCCACACCTGCCCGCTGGAGTCGCGCAGGGCATCGCCCGCCCCCTCGAAATGAATGCCGTTACCCAACCCGCTCACACGATAGCCGGAGTCCGCAAAAAATTTGCTGAAATAGCGCGACTCCGCCCGTCTTTCCGGATGGCGAAACGATGAAATAACAATCTCGCGGTCACGGAACACAAACCCGCCATTGGCGGTGAACATCATGTCTGGCAGCCCCGCTACCGGCTCGATCAGCTTGACGGACGCCTTGCCGGAGAGAACATCGTAAAGATTCTGCCATTGCCGCGCCGCCCGCCTTCTGTCTACCTTGCCCCGGTTTCCTTCCATCCACGGGTTGATGACATAGCTGACATCAAAATGCCTGGGCTCGCACATCAGGAATGTTTTAATCGGATCCGGCATTGTGGGAGGCCTCGCACCGCCATCCGCCAAAAATAATTTCACCCGGCGTTTGGTCTGGCATAAGATATGCGCCAAGTCTACAGCAAGGCAGATCATGGAAATAAAGAAGATCCATTCGGGCAGGCTGCGCGCGATCGGTTATGACACGCGCGCCCGTTTGCTGCAAATCCAGTTCGACGACGGCACCTTGCTGCAATACGGCGGTGTCGGCGAGGATGTCTGGCGCCGGTTCAGCGGCTCGGGGTCGGCCTGGAGCTTCTATCGCGACAACATCGAGGAAGAATTTGCCGCAAGGCGCATTTCAGCAAGCGCCCCCGCAGGCAGGAGCCCGCTCGATGAACTGTTCCGTAAACCAGGCTAAAGGCGACACTGTTCATTTAGCCGTTCGGGGTGAACTTGTCGAACCACCAGACGCTCGCCCTGAAGCCATTCGACAAGAATGTCCTGACAAGGCCGAAGGGTTCAGGACGAACGGAATTTTTCTTAAGGGCACCTCTAAAAATTACCCGATCATGCTTCGACAGGCTCAGCACGAACGGGTAACTTGCTGATTTACAACAATGGCCGTTCGCACTGAGCTTGTCGAAGTGCAATTTTTAGAGGTGCCCTTAAGTGAATGGTATTGAGGCTAAAGGAGCGACACCATGCAATGCGGCCCGCGCGAAATCACGACACCTTTCCGCCCCATTCCGCTGGAAGTGCCGGAGGGGTTGAAGCACAATGAGTTTTTCAACAGCACGGAAAACCTGAACGATCTGGTGAACAACAACGGTTTGCTGGTGAACCAGGAAAACCTGCTGCTGTACCGCAAGGCGCTTGGGCACAGCACCGAGTTCGATTGCTCCATCATCTATAACACTTCCAAGACCATACTCAACCCGCTGGGGCGACCGGTGCGGCGCACGCAGGTATCGGAAAAAGTGAAGCACGTCTGGAACCGGATGAACCAGATCATTCTGGATTACATGCTGGAGCAGTATCCCGACCCGGGCGAAGCACTGATCCTGGCTGGTGAGGCGAGCCTGGATGCGACCTGGCCGCTGACTTCTCCCGGCGTGCCCAGCATCCGCATGCTGCATAACCACTTCGTCGTTTTCCCCATGGAAGCGCTGCGCGATGCCAGGCTGGCCGACGCCGACAACCCCAACCTGACTGACGGCGGCCAGCACAGTTTGTTTCAGGCCTATATGCGCGAGGTCTACCGCGAGTTCTTCGAGCGGGCGCTGAACCTGAAGATACTCAAGCCCGCCAGCGATGCCGACGCCCGCATCGGGCTGACCGGCTACCCGCAGGGATTGCCCAGTTGGGAGATACCGGATGGGGCGAGAGCGTTCAGGGACGTGCGGTTCTGGAAAGAATATGACGAGGTGCTGAAAGGCTTCCTCGATTTCTACCGCACCTTCTTCTCGCAGGTTTCCACGCACAATGCGCCCATGCTGCCGGATGTTCATTTCCCGGAGGAAGTGGAGAGCGTGCTGCTGTTCAACAACGATTTCATGAAGACGGCGAAGAAGGTGCGCGACCACTGTATCGTGGATGCGAAATATGCCAATGCCATACGCTGGCAGCCCGCATTCAAGCAGATTATCTACCGCAACGATGCGGGCAAGCTGATCGTGACCATCAGCCAGAATTCCATCGGCAACGCGATCACCGAACTGCTCGGTGTCGCGGTCAGCCGCGTGCCGGATGCCGCAGCATATACCAGAAGCGAACCCGCGCTGATCGGGCGCCTGCTCGAAGTGCGCCGCCGCCTGATCGAAGCCGATCTGGGCGAAGGGATCGCGACCCCTTATTGGTCAAAGGAATAAATAACCCGCTGCTTGTGCGAATGAATTAGCACCTACAGAACCGCCAATTGAGGAATTTAGTCGCTAACCAGTCAACTCTTCACATATTTTGAGAAGAATGGAAGCATCATCCAAACGCGCCAAGACNNCTCTGGGTATCGCGTATGACTACCAGATCACCCACCCCCTGCCCCCTCCCGTCAAGGGAGGGGGTGGAGTTTTGCAAATAGCTTCCCAGTTTGGTTCCGGCTCGCCCGGCTTAGGATACAAGGGTACTTCGGAAGGGATGGCTCACCCTCTCGCTGCGCGAGTTTCACGCCAAACCAGGCGGCATGCATGCTGCACCATAAACAGCGTTAGCCACGAACGAGCGGAGGGTGAACGGCTCCGCCGATTGCCGTTTCAGCTTTGGCGGGTTGCCGGGTCAGCGGCCCTCGCGCAGTTTTTCCAGCCTGGCTTTCAGTTCCGGCAGGATCAAGGCGACTGCCTTTTCGCCTTCCAGCACGGCGCGGTGGCGGTCTTTCATGTCGGTCGAGCTGAGCCCAGACGTGTTCGGGCGAACCACCGAGTCCGCTTCCGGCAACTCGTTGCGGCTGATGCTCTGCCCCATGATGGTGAAAGTCTGCATCAGCACATCCAGCGTGCTTTCGGTTTTGCCGTGCTGGGGCTTGTCGGAGATGTCAACCGCGATGACAAAATCGGCGCCGAGCGCGCGCGCCACGCGCACCGGCACCGGGCTGACCAGACCACCGTCCACATATTCGCGCCTGCCGATGGCAACCGGCTGAAACAGCCCGGGCACAGCGCTGGAAGCGCACACCGCCGTGCCGGTATTGCCGGTGCGAAACACGACCATTTCGCCGCTATGCAGGTCGGTGGACACCACCGCGAACAGGCGTGGAAGTTTTTCCAGGGTGCGCTGTTTGACAGCGCGGTTGATGAAACCCCGCAACGCCTCGCACTTGAGGAAGCCGCGGTTAGGCAGTGACCAGTCGTTGAGCTGCCCTTCTTCCATCTCGATGGCCAGCGCCTGAATCTCAAAGCCGTTGTACCCGGCGGCATACAGCGCGCCCACCACAGAGCCGGCGCTGGTGCCGACCACGATGTCCGCGGCGATGCCCTGCGCTTCCAGCGCCTTGATGACGCCGATATGGGCAAAGCCGCGCGCCGCGCCGCCGCCCAGGGCCAGCGCGATTTTCGGCGGCGGGCGCACGGCGGGGGGCGGCGCAACAGGAGGCGCAACAGGAGGCGCAACGGGGGGTTCCGCCACGGGGGGTGCTGCGGGGGGTTCGGTAACGGCGGGTGCAACTACGACCGGTTCGGCAGGCAGAGCTGCGGGAATTTCAGCGTCCGGCTGTTTTGGAACCGTGCTGCATGCGGCAAGCAGCAGCGCGGCCAGCGGTGCGAGCAGCAGATAGCGAACGCGCGGGCAGGCACAACCTGCCAGAAAGCGCATACCGCCATGCCGCCGGAACATCGCGTTATTGGCCCATACACTGCGCGGGGCGGTGGTCTGCCTCTATCGAGGAGGCATCGCAGCTCCAGGCGAGCTTGCCGTCGGCAACGCGCGGGAAGAAGATGAGCGATTTGCCGGATACCGGATTCTGGTTGGGCAGGAAGGTCAGCGTGATCACGCCGTTTGCGGTGTTGAGCGAATAGGACAGGTCGCCCCGCTCCTCAAAAGTGGTGAAGTACGGTTTGCCATGATTGTTCGCCTGGCGCAGCGCGTTATTGTCTGCGGGTAACGCCCTGCGCTCGTCGTAATAACTTGCGATGGCGCTCTCGATGCTGGCGGCTTTTTCTATCGCAAGCGTGGCCCGGATGCGCCCTTCGCGCTCATCTGTCCCGGAAAAAGCGATCCAGATCAGAACCACGACCAGTATCTGCGATGCGACCAGGATGGCGAATACGGCAGTTGATTTCTTGCTGCTTCCCGGCTGTGCTGCCACGGTGCTGTCTCCCTATTCTTGCGTAATCATGTTTGGCGCTCTTGCGGGGCCGGATCCGCAGGCCGCTGCAAGTCGCCTGCAATCGCGCCGAACACCTCGCGAAACATCGCCTCGGTGAGGCGTTTAGTCTGGGTATTGTAGCGGCTGCAATGGTAGCTGTCATAAAGCATCAGGCCGTTCGGCAGGCGGTGCCGCGCACCGTGACCGAAACTGTAATCCCTGGCGCGCAATTCCAGCGCTCGCAGCACGGCACCGTGCGCCACCGTCCCCAGAGCCAGCACCGCAGCGCCATGCGGCAAGGTATCCAGCTCGGCGGCCAGATAAGCGTTGCACCGTTTCACCTCGGCGGTTTCCGGCTTATTCTGCGGCGGCAGGCAGCGCACCGCGTTGGTGATGCGGCAATCGCGCAAGGATAAGCCGGCGTTGGCTTGCCCCGCCGCGTCCAGCGGATTTGCGGAGGTAGCAAAGCCGAAGCGGTGCAAGGTGGCGTACAGCAGGTTGCCCGCATAATCTCCGGTGAACGGGCGACCGGTGCGGTTCGCCCCGTGCATGCCGGGCGCCAGCCCGACCACCAGCAGGCGCGCGCGCGCATCGCCGAAGGATGGCACCGGCAGCACATAGTAGCCCGGTTGTGATTGGCGAACCTGCTCCAAAAAATCCGCGAGGCGCGGACACAAGCGGCAAGCTGCAGAAAACTCCATTGCGGGGCTGGGTGCTACTTGCCCGCGTAGCCGAAATACCACACCGCCCAAGCCGCGCCGCAGGCGAGCAGCAGGAAGGTGACGTAATACGGCCAGAGGTGTTTCTTTTCGGCGAAGGGGTCAATCAGCGAGCGATCCGCCCCTTCCGGCAATTTGGCTATGGCGGTCAGAGCCGTGCCGAATGGGATGTTGATTTTGGCGCGCGCGTTCACCGCCCAGCCGTTGGCGTCCAGAATCGGCCCGAGGTTGCGCTGCTTCAGCTTGAACCACGCAATCAGCATGGCCGGCCCCGACACCACCAGCAGCAGCCCGAGCAGGGCGAAAGGCAGTTGCCACCATTTCAGCCCGAGCAGGCCGGTCAGCACGGAAGCCACCGCCGTACCCAGCGCGCCGACTGCCAGCCCGATCGCCGCAAAAATTCCGGCAAATTTGCCCATGTCGAAAGGGGCGGGCGCAGGCTTGGCCGCTTCCGGTTTTTGCCCCGGCGCCAAGGCTGCCTTTACCAGTTTTTCCTCGGCGGCCTGCGAGCGCGCGGCGGCCAGCTTCTGGATCTGTTCCCCGATCATTTTGCCCACGCGCTTGTAGGGCGCCCAGAACGCCTGGCGAATGCTGATCGGATGCTCCAGTATGCGCACGATGGTGGCATCCCAGTCCTGCCCCTTGCGGTCGTAAAACACCCCGTTGCGCCCCACCATCAACTGGTCGGAATCGCCTGCGGTAAAGGCGGCGGCGATGGTCATTTTCTCCTTGCCACCCATGCGCGCGCACTCGCAATAGACCAGGCAGACCCGGCTCAAATTGGCGAGGGTGGCATGTTTGTTGACATCCTCCACCCGCACGCACAGCTCGCAACTGCGCCCGTCCAGGTACAGCGTGCCGGCTTGGAACACAGCTTTGCCGCTGCCCGTATAAAAGTTGCGGAAGGAAACGAAATTGTTGGCCAGCGTGTGCAGGTCGCGGCAATAATGCAGCAGCTTGCCGACTGCGGCGATGGCGTCCACCTCGGCTTCCATCGCCTTGTCCCGCGCGATCAGCTCCTCGATCGCGGCGCGGGACTTGCCGTCCAGAATGGCGCGGATGCGCTCCCTGCCGAGCTTCTCGACCGGTGTGACAGGTTTCTCCGCCAGCCAGTTCTCCAGCGCGACAAACTTCCCGGACAGCGCATCCCACTCTTCGGCAGCCAGCGATGGCCTGTCGCCAAAAATTGGCGCAACCACTTTTTCGCGCAGCATCTGTATCCTGGGCATCCAGGCAGGGTTGACGCCAACCTGTAACGGCAGGGGCTGGTCATCTGCCACGGCGGCCAGCGGAAAGGCCGCCAGCCCGGCGGCCCCGGCGCTCAACTCCTGCGCTGCAAGCTGCTGGTAATCTTCCACGGAGCGGCTCAGCGGTGCGGCGGCGCGCGGGTCGTAAGCAGCCATGCGGCAGCGGGTAAAATAATCGTCCACCTTGGCCTTCACCGCGCGGTACGCTTCCGCCGCCGCCAGGGTGTCCGCGCCCAGGAACCAGATGGCGCTGTCGGCTTCCGCCTTCTGCAACCAGGCCGCATAGTCCTGCGCTCCGGCAAAAAATTGTTCGACGATTTCGCCCGAGACACCGTTCTCGCCGCTGCGATCCGGCAGTGCGCCGCAACACGCCATGATGTCTGCCACCACCGCTTGCAGCGCGGCATCGTCGCTTGCCTTCGGGGTAATGACGCCATCTCCGTTGAAGCACATTTCGAGCACGAGCTTCCCGCTGTCGGCGGTGTCTGTCACGGAAATGGTATCGGCTTGCGGTTTGCCCAGGCTGTCCAGAATGCGGCGCGCGGCGGCCAGCAGGCAACGCCCCTCGGCGCTGGCATCGTTGATGGCGGACAGCGGCAGCGTATCGCCGCCCTTGACCAGCAGGTCGGCGTCCTTGAGCAAGGCGGCCGCCCATTGCACCGCCGCGATGATCTCCGTCGCGCGGATATGCCCATCGTTATCGCCATCAATCAGCGCCAGCGTTTGCGCATCGAACTCGATGCCGTGCGCCGGGCAACTCAACGCCACCCACAGCTTTTGATCGAGTTGCGCGAGCGCCAGCAAATCGGCGCCCGTGTCAATGCAAACCTGGTCGAATCCGCCCGCGCGGAAAAAGCGCCACTCGTGTTTATTCTGGGCGGTTCTGGAATCGTTCATTTTTGCGGTGCCCTCGGGTAGTTATCGAACATCATAAGGGCACCTCTAATAATTCGTCATTCCCGCGTAAGCGGGAATCCAGCCTGTTGATTTGACTGGGCTCCCGCCTTCGCGGGAGCGACGAAAGTGAATTGTTAGAGGTGCCCATAAGCAGATTATTACAGAATGCCACGCTCACGCCTCTTCTCCCAGCTCGCGCTCAATCTGCTCAATGCTCGGCAGGCTGGACGCCAATTCGGCTGGAAGCGCGCGGGTCAGTTCAAAGGTGGAAACACCTATCGGTTTATCTACACCGCGCAAGGCGTATTCGGCTACTACCTCGTTTTGCTGCTGGCAGAGGATTAGCCCGATGGTTGACGCATCAGCCGTGTGCTTCAGCACATCATCCACCACGCTGCAATAAAAATTCATCTTGCCCGCGTATTCCGGTTTGAAAGCGCCACGCTTCAACTCGATGACGACAAAACAGCGCAATTTCAAATGGTAGAAAAGCAGATCAATATAAAAATCCTGATCGCCCACCTCAAGGTGATATTGGCGGCCTACAAACGCGAAGCCCTGCCCCAACTCCAACAGAAATTTTTCCAGGTGGCCGATCAGCCCGGTTTCCAGTTCGCGCTCGTGAAATGGCTCTTCCAGCGTCAAGAAGTCAAAAAGATACGGGTCTTTCAGTGCCTGTTGTACCAGATCAGACTGCGGCGGAGGCAAACGCGAGGCAAAGTTGCTGGTGGCTTTACCCAGGCGCAGGTGAGCGGAAGTTTCGATCTGCATCGCCAGAATGTTGCGGCTCCAGCCGTTTGCCAGTGTCGCCTCTGCATACCAGATTCGGGTTGCCCGATCTTTCACCCGCTGCATGAGCAACACATTGTGCGCCCATGGGATTTGGGCAACCGCCGGTTGCCCTATTTCGGCAGATGACTCACCGTTTGGCAATTGGGCAACCACTGGTTGCCCAATTGCCCCTGCCGCAAAGAGCGTTGGGTACTCGCGAAAAAACTGCACCATCAGCTTGATGTTGCGCTCGGAAAAACCTTTTTCCTCCGGCAGTTCGTTGTGCAAATCTTTTGCCAGCCGGGGGATTACTCCTGTCCCCCAGCCTTCCTGCTTTTGCCGTCCATCAATCAGGCAGCCAATATCCCAATACAAGGCCAACAGCTCATGATTGACGGCCAGGATAGCCCGTGTTTGCGCCTGCTGGATGCGCTGCTTGATGTCGGTCAGCAGGGCGGGATAATGCAACGCAGTGCTTGGTTTATCGGTGTTCATGCCGTGCCTCCCAATAACAGGGCTTCGGTTTTTTGCTTGGCTGGAATCTCGTCCCAAGCGCAAGCCCATCTTCGATGGCAATGGTAGTTCACATAGTTGATGTACAAGAGTGCCGGATCAACAGGAACGATAGCCAAATACTCTGGACGCATGGACAAAATCTCGTTCTATCAAGCCAGAACCGAAAGGTCATAAAGCGTTTCCGGCGCTATATCAATGTTGCCGGGCCAGACCACCGTGCCGTAGCCCACGCGAGCCTGAGCGAACAAGTGCGCATCCTTGATTTTTACAAACGGTTTTTTATCCATAAACGGGCGCATGTCGAACACCCGTTTTTCGCCATTTTCAAACTCAAGCAACAGCGTGTAATCGGCGCCGACTTCGACCTTAACCACATCCAGTAACGCTTCCATCTCAATCTCCTTTATTGCAGCGGAGCAATGCGGAAAGGCTCCTCGCCCGCCACCGCCAGTTCCCAATCTGCCAGCAATTCGTCGCGATGAATTTCGATCCACGCCTGCACCATTTTCAATTGCTTGGCAGGAATTTCACCTGCCAACACTCGCCCATCCCTCAATGGCGACTGAAGCTTTCATACCTGAATAGCGCACGTGAATGTGCGGTAGGTGATGACGGTCATTGTCTTCGTAAAACATGGCGACAAGAATTCCGTAAAACATGCTGATGGTGGGCATACAAACTCCTATTTGTCTTCTCAAAATCCAATGTAACTCGCGTTAAAGTGTAATGTGGGGTGTCAATAATCCTGTCCTGAGGCTCGAAGGGGCGAAGCGCATTGCACCGGATGCAAGTAGGGCGACAAGACGCCCACCCCTGCAAACCTTATTTCAATAGGATGAATAACGATTACGCTCTATTCAGGCTGGCTTTAGTTTCGCAAATTCAAGAGACAGCCACTTTTTTCCCACCGCATCAAAATCAACGTGGACTTGCTCGTCTACTCCGTTTCCTTTCTTTCCAATAACAATACCAATGCCAAACTTGGCCGATAGAACGTGCTGGCCGACACTTACGTTAACAAGCCCAGTGTTCGATTGATTTGATCCTACGACCACTTGTTTGACCAACACCATATTATTCTTCGATTCCGGTTCGGTTTGCTTGATCGTGTGAGATATACCAAATGCTAATTCTTCTTGCTCGAATTCCAAATGTTGATCTTTCGCATTGCTAAACTGAAACGAAACGTGATCTGCTTTTTTACTATAAAGCCCGTGTTGAAAGTTTGCTACATACGGGTATTCTTTATCGAGGATTTCCAACAACGTGGTGCCGACCTGCGTAGTCAACCGTTTGAGATAAAAACACTCCAGAACGGCGCGCAGATGCTCATCACTACCTGGCTCGAAATTGTGCAGTTCTGCCAAGTAATTTGCTACGACTTGAAGTTCGCTCGGCGGAATTTCATCGAATGTTCGCGACCCCCTATTTCGCAGCTTGATGTGCGGGCTTCCCTTGACTCTCACCACTGAGAAGATCAACCCGTTCTTGCCCATTTCATCTTCTGAGACAACCCTTTCTTGGCGAATGGCGTTCGCAAGGGCTTTGTTCATGGTGCTTTTCAGGTCATGGCCCATCCGTTTGATGCCACAGCCACGCAAGTAAATATCGTAGGCGCGCTTGGCAAGCATGGGGCCTTCAACTTCGATGATACGAATAAGTCCTTCAGCTACCATACCTGTACTGATGGTTCGTGGGTCTTCACCGATTGCTCCGTTATATGCAGCGTAAGCAGTCAGCCCACAAGGATTTTGAATATTGGTGGAGGTTGCGCTTGCCACGTCGTCGCCAAATAGTTCCTCTTCTGTGTCTGTCTGATTCGGTGCGCAGTCTGTTTGATTCACGTTTCCGCTGACGTTGACTGGTAGCGAATCTACGCCAATGATTTCATCCACCTCCTTGCGCGCGACATGCAGATTAGCAGTGGGTGGCGGCGGCTCTGCCGCAGCTTCATCGATGCCACCCGGCTCGATGCCGAGGCGATTGAGTTCTGCCCAAAGTGGCTCCATAGCCTTGTCACGATCACGGTAGAAGTCACCACCGCGAATACGGACGAATTGCCAGCCAGCTCGTTCAAGATCACGCTGTCGGGCCATATCCTGCTCATAGCGATCGGGGCCGTGCCACTGGTCGCCATCGCATTCGACAGCGAGGCGACCCTGCATACCCTCAACAACCAGGTCAATGCGATAACGATGATTGGTGGGATCACCCACGCACACTTGGGTGCGCACATAAAAACCTTTACCAGTGATCAACTGATAAACAAGGCGCTCAAACTGGGAGTCGAAACGATATTCTCCTTCGATGGTCGGCTGGCGCCCAGGATTGAGCATGTAGCTCAGCAGGCGGTAGCGCATACAGGTTGGACTGAGGACATCCAGGGTCGCCGAATGGAAAAGCCACATCTGGTCTTGGGCGCGACTTGCCGCCACATTAAATCGCTGACGGGCAGACTCAACTGCGAGAGCGCCGATTCTTTCATTGGGTGCGGCGACCATGCTCAGGAAGATAACGTGCCGCTCATCACCCTGGAACGCGTAAGCGTCACCGCAGATCAGCCGCCGCTCCTCGATGACCTCAGGCTCCACTCTTTCGAGGAGCTTGTGTTCGATGAGTTTGGCCTGCGCATCGCCTTGAAGACTGATCACGCCCATGGTGCGGCCAGCGTAGCGTGGGTCATCAATACAGGCGATGATCTGAGCCACCAAGGCATCGGCCTCCGGTTCGTTCAAGGCGTTCTGACTGCTGCCAGTGCGATAGCCATCAGACACATGGCGAAGAACAAGGGGCTTCAGGCGGTTGGCTGGGTAGGCACGCAGTGGATCAAGCGGGGTACCGTTGCTGGCATAGCAGAGGTCGTTGGAGAACTGAATGATTTCCGGCATGCAGCGGAAGTGCTCGCGCAGCACGATGTTCTGTCCAAAGCGAATTTTCGCATTGCCATAGAGGCTGCTCTGGGCTGAGAGAGCGTGCTGATGCGGAATACCATCAAGGTAGTGATGTTGAAGGCCATTGATGGCCTCATCGGCAATCCCGACGCCGTAGGGGCTGATTTGCTGATCATCTCCCACCACTACCATCTTCTTAGCGATGTAAAAAAGAAAAAGGCTCTCGATGCCCAACTGACTGGCCTCGTCGACAATGACCAAGTCATAACGCCCAGGTGCAGGGTCAATCATTTCTGCCACCAAATACCGGGGCATGATCCAGATCGGAATCGCATCGCGGCATTGATCCATGTACTGCCTAGCAGCCTGTCGGACTTACCCCCCGAAATCTGCGACAATCCCCCCATCAAACTTGACGG
>CXWL01059251.1_pt1 | contig 15266 bp, 11 predicted proteins | sample 590931 | NCBI WGS metagenome assembly CXWL01 (sample SAMEA3498368, study PRJEB10139) | groundwater metagenome | biome: water well; material: biofilm material | place: Germany | collected 2015-04-27 | reverse complement strand
GTCCACACCGTCCAGCCTGCGGGCGGCGATCTGCATCATGGCGTGGGGGTCGCCCTGGTTGGCCGCCGCGCGCCACCAGTGGATGGCGCCTGCCATGTCCTTGCCCGTGGCCATGCCGATGCCGTGGGCCAGCAGTTCGCCCAGGAACTCTTGCGACGACGTGTCGCCGATCTCGGCACCCAGACGGGCGTGCTGCAGCGCCAGCGCTTCGTCCTTGGCCAGGCCCGGCGCGCCCTCACGGTAAAGCACCGCCAGGTTGTAGTGGGCCCGGCCCCAGCCCTGGGCGGCGGCCTTGGCCCACCAGGCCATGGCCTGGGGAATGTCGGGCCCTTCAGACCCCGTGCCCAGGCTGCCATCGTGGTATCGGCTTCCCAGATTCATCTGCGCCCGTGGCACCCCGGCTTCGGCCATGCGGCGAGTGACACGCAACCCGGCCTCCCGGTCTTGCGGCACACCAACGCCGCCTGTCTGCGCCGCGGCCATCATCAGTTGCGCCTCTTCATTGCCTGCAGCCACGGCCTTGGTCAAAGTCGCCACGGCGGCCTTGGCGTCGAGCGCCGTGCCCAAACCAAGGAACTGCGCCCGCGCCCATGCCACTTGGGCCACGGGGTCACCGCGCTGCGCTGCGCTGCGAAAGATCCAGGCCGCCTGATCAAGGTTTCGCGCCGTGGCGCGCCCTTCCACCAGGGCCCGCCCCAGCACCACCATGGCCAAGGTGTCGCCGGCCTTGGAGGCGGATTGCAGAGCGGTCAGGGCCGCTGCGTCGTGGCTGTGGTCAAGCACCCGGCCGCTCAGCACCAGCGCGGCGTGTTGCGCCGCCGCGCGCTGGTCGCCCAGGGCGGCCGCCTTGGCAAACAGCGCCAGGGCCAGCGCTTCATTGCGCTCCAGACCACTGCCGCTGAGCTGCAATTCACCCAGGCGGCGCTGCGCAACTGCGGGCTCACGTGCCACGCGGCGCTGCCAGTCGGCCACGATCTGCGGCCAATCCGGCGCCACCGCCGCCTTGCCGCCGGCGCTGCGCCGACCTTGGCGATCTCGCTGGTTGGCAGCTTGCGCAGTGTCGCGCGCGGCTTCGATGATGCGCATCGGGGTGCCGATCTCGGCCCAAGCGCCGGCACCGATGGGCACCTCGGGCTCAGCCAACGCGCTGCCACCCGCCACCAGGGCCAACATGCACAGCAGGCGCAAAAAGGTTGTCGACAATGTGGTGCGCAAGGCAGTCTCCCGGTTGCTGCCGCACCGCAGCGGCAGTCTTTGCGCTCTTACGCAGCCTGGGCTCGCCCGACGGCTCAGAGGCACGCAGCCAGCAGGCGCAGGATCTCGGCGCCGTAGGCTTCAAGCTTCTTGGCGCCCACGCCGCTGATGCCAGACAGCGCGTCCAGCGAGTCGGGTTTCTCACGCGCCATCTGCGCCAGCGTGGCGTCGTGGAACACCACGTAGGCCGGCAGGTTGTGCTCGCTGGCCACTTCGGCGCGCCAGGCCTTGAGCGCCAAGAAGCGCTCGGTGGCGGCGTCGTCCAGCGGCACGGGCGGCAGTTTGCCGGCTGCACTGCGTGGTGTCTTGTCGCGTGTGGCCCGACTGCGCGGTTTGGGGTCGGTGGGCACACGCAGCCGCACCGGCACTTCACCACGCAGCACCTCGCGCGCGCTGTCGGCCAGGGCCAGGGTGTTGAAGTCGCCTTCGGTCACCACGTGGCCCAGCGCCACAAGCTGGCGCAGCACCAGGCGCCACTGCGCCTCGCTCACGTCAGCGCCGATGCCGAAGGTGGACAAGCGCTCGTGGCCATGCTGCGTGACCTTTTCGGTGAGCTTGCCACGCAGCACGTCGATCAAATGCACCGCACCGTAACGTTGGCCGCCGGCCTGGCGAAAGCGGTAGATGCAACTCAGCGCCTTGCGTGCGGCCTCTGTGGCGTCCCAGGTAGCGGGCGCCGCGATGCAGTTGTCGCAGTTGCCGCATGCTTCACCCGCTTGCCCGAAGTAACCGAGCAAGCGTACACGCCGGCAGTCATGCGCTTCACTCAGCGCCAGCAGCGCATCGAGCTTGCCACGCTGCAGGCGCTTGAAGTCTTCTTCGGCCTCGCTCTCGTCGATCATGCGCCGTTGGTTCACCACATCGGCCAGGCCGTAGCTCATCCAGGCATCGGCGGGCAGGCCGTCGCGGCCGGCGCGGCCGGTTTCCTGGTAGTAACTTTCGATGTTTTTGGGCAGGTCCAGGTGTGCCACAAAACGCACGTCGGGTTTGTCTATGCCCATGCCAAAGGCGATGGTGGCCACCATCACCACGCTGTCTTCACGCAAGAAGCGGTCTTGGTGGCGGCGGCGTTTGTCGGCGTCCAGCCCCGCGTGGTAGGGCAGCGCGGTCAGGCCCTCACCGGCCAGCCAGGTGGCGGTTTCTTCCACCTTCTTGCGGCTCTGGCAGTACACGATGCCGGCGTCGCCATCGTGTTCATCACGCAAGAAACGCAGCAGTTGTTTGCGTGGGTCGTCTTTTTCAACAATGGTGTAGCGGATGTTGGGCCGGTCGAAGCTGGCCACAAAGAGGCGCGCTTCTTCGAGCTTCAGGCGCTGGATGATGTCGGCGCGTGTGTGGTCGTCGGCGGTGGCGGTAAGCGCCAGTCGCGGCACGCCCGGGAACTGCTCGTGCAGCGCACTCAGGCCCAGGTATTCCTCGCGGAAATCATGCCCCCACTGGCTGACACAATGCGCTTCGTCGATGGCAAAGAGGCTGAGCAGGCCACGCTCGTGCAGCGACTGCAGCATGCTCAGGAAACGCGGCGTCAGGATGCGCTCGGGCGCGGCGTACAGCAGCGTCAGCCGGCCGGCCAGCAACTCGCGCTCGACGCGCCGGGTCTCGTCGGCGTCCAGCGTGCTGTTCAAGAAAGCGGCGTTGACACCCGCTTCGTGCAGCGCGCCAACCTGGTCGTGCATCAACGCAATCAGCGGGCTCACCACCACCGCCACACCCAGCCCGGCGCGGTGGCGGGCAATGGCGGGCACCTGGTAACACAGGCTCTTGCCACCACCTGTGGGCATCAGCACCAGGGCGTCGCCGCCGCCGGCCACATGGGCCACGATTTCGGCCTGCGCGCCACGGAACGCGGCGTAGCCAAATACGCCGTGCAGCACCTGCTGCAAGTCGGACGAAGAAAGGGTTGGCGCGAGCACAGCAGACATGGTTGGAGCGGGATGCTACGCGAGGGGCAGGCCGCCGCTGCCGTCTGGCGCCCCGCCGACGGGGGCCTGCCAAGGCAGGCGCTCCAGCGGGGGCCACCCAGCCGGCCCCAAGGGGCGATGCGCCGCCAGAGGTGGGCGCGATAATGGCCGCACCCCCCTTCAACACAGCCCCTCAATTCGGGAGCAGCCCATGGCCTCGGTCAACAAAGTCATCATCGTCGGCAACCTCGGCAAAGACCCCGAAGTGCGTTACATGCCCAGCGGTTCGGCCATTTGCAACATCACGGTGGCCACCAGCCGCCAGTGGAAGGACAAGACCAGCGGCGAACGCCAGGAAGAAACCGAATGGCACCGCATTGCGCTGTTTGACCGCCTGGCCGAAATCGCCGGTGAGTACCTGAAGAAAGGCAAGTCGGTTTACATCGAAGGCCGCCTCAAGACCCGCAAGTACACCGACAAGGACGGCGTCGAAAAGTACACCACTGAAATCGTCGCGTCCGAGATGCAGCTGCTGGGCAACCGCGAAGGCGGTGGTGGCGGCGGTGGCGACGAGATGGGTGAATCGCGTGCCCCCGCGCGCAGCGCGCCCCCGGCCCGCAGCGCCCCGGCTGCACGGCCGGCGCCGGCACCTGCGGCCAAGTCCAGCACGGGCTTTGACGACATGGACGACGACATCCCGTTCTGAAGCCTGCCTTCAATCCTTGCAAAGGCCGCCCCGCGCGGCCTTTTTCACGCCCCGCCGCAGCGCAGCGTCAAAACGCGTACCAGGGCCCCGCCACCGACAGGGCCTGGCCCCAGATGGACGTGTAGACCGGCCGGCCAAAGAAAAACGGCAAGCCCCAGACAAAGGCCCCCGCATTGGCTGCACCGGCCGAGCCGCCCAGGTTGGCGAAGGCGGTGTTGGCGGTGGCAAACAGCAGGTCGGCGTTGGCTATGGCGTAGCTGACTTGCATCGCAGCGCCGCTCGGGCTGCGGATGTCGGCGCTGCGGGGCCGCTCGGTGGCGGGGCTGGTGGGGCAGTACCAGGCGCCGCCACCACCACTGCCGGCGCAGGCTGAAGCCAGCGAGGGATCGTCAAAAAACAAACCGTTGGAACCGCTGTCAATGTAGCTGTAGGGGTAACGCGTGCCGCCGCTGGTGGTGGCCAGGTAGAGGTAGCTGGCATGGGCGGGGTCGGTCTCCACGTGCAGCACCGTCGCGGTGGGTGGCAACTGGTTGTTGCTTTGGGTGCCGATGCCAAACACCAGCCGCCCACGCGCCACCGGCGCCCCGGTGGCGGGCACGGCCGGCAGCACGACGATGGTGCCGTTGTTGTTGACGGCAAAGGCGCTCACCGGGTTGGCCACCTGTGCTTCGGCCGGCACGGCCAGCGCCGTGCAGTGGCTGGCGCCGCTGCAGGCGTAGTACAGCGTGTAGCCACCCGTGTAGTCACCCAGCTCGCAGGCCAGGCCGCAGTCGTAGCGCAACATGCCCACGCCCAGCACGCCATTGGCCTGCAGCCTGGCGGCCGAGTCCAGCAACTGGCCGTTGGCGGCCTCCCGGCAGTCGGCGCTGGGCTCGGCCACACGGGGCTGCAGGTCGTCGATGATCTGGATGGGCAGATTGGCCGCCGCTTCGCCGCCGATGTGGACATCGGCGCGCGCCATGGGGCCCCACACGGCGCCCACCACAAAGGGGTAACACTCCACCACCGTGCCGGGGCCTTGCGTGTCTTGCACCGCCGGCAGGGCCAGGCCGGCCACGGCGCTGCGCAGCAGGCGCAGGCCTATGGAGCCGGTGTCCAGAAACACGTGGTCCACGGTGACGCAGGCGGTGCTGGAGCCTGGCGTGCACACCTTGACGCTGACGTAGGGCAGGTTGACGACGCCCAGAGAAAAGCCCGCGCCGGGGCCGCTGTCAACGACGATCTCGGTGGTGTTGGGGCCTTGCGGCTGGTCCACCACGGCTTCGGGCGCGCCGCCGATGATGCGGGTTTCGGTGCTGTTGCCGCCGCAGCCCGCCACCACGCCTGCCGCCAGCAGTGACAGGACCAATGCCAGCCGCCGCACTGGCCGGGCCGCGGGGCGCTGGCGCCGAAGTTCAGCGGATGGCATCGGTGGACGTGGCGGCCGGCACCAGCGCCCGCAAGTAGGCGCGGCCGACAAAAGCGTTGAGGTGCGCGGCCGACTCCACCACCAGGTCACCCTCTTGCAGCCGGGCCTGGTGCAGCACACCGGGGCGCTGCTGCATGCTGCGCCGGCCGGCCAGCGCATAGGCTGCATAGTGCCGGCCCAGCAGGTCCGACAGGCGGGGTTTGTAGTGCGTGTTCCAGGCCACGGCGTACACAAGCCCGGCGGGCGACACGTACTGGCGGACGGTGGAGCCGTCAGCCTGCGTGAGGCTGTGCACCTGCACCCCGGGCGCCTGCGCTGCTGCCGCCTGCCGCCGTGTGCCGGCCCCGCGCGTCGGGTGGGTGTGGATGCTGTCGGCGCCCTCACCCAGCGTGGCCCAGGCCGGCGGCGCGGCCAGGCTGCACAGCAGCACGCACACGCAGCCGCTAAGGCCGCGCACGGCTGATTTCCAGCGTCAGCCCGGTGGCGCCGAGCTTGATGGGGCCGATCTCGCCTTCCAGGTCACCCGCCGCAGGGATGGCGTCACCGCGCCTGGACACACGCACGCCCACAAACACCTGCGGGTGCAAAGACAGCCGCGCCTGCGGCACCATGGCCAGCGTGTCGTCCAGCGCAAAGTCCAGCGGCATGTCGCGGCCACGCTTGCGCAGCAGCGCCACCGGCATGCGCGATCCTTCAGTCGGCCGGGCGTAGATGAACACCGTGTCTTCGGGGGCGATGCGGTCTTTCAGCGCCGCCGCCACGGTGACGCGCCCGGACACAAAGGCCAGGCCGGCAGCGGCGGGCGCGGGCGTGGTGGTGGTGGGTGACGCCAGCGCGCGTGCTTCGGCGATGCTGGTTTCCACCGGCCGGCGCAGGGCCGGGTCGGGCATGACTTTGAGGGCCCGTTCCCACAGCGCCACGGCCTGCGTGTACTGCTTGCGCTCAAAGGCCTCTTTGCCGCCCAGCACCAGGGCCTTGAGGTTGGCCGGGTCCAGCGCCAACGCCTTGCTGATGAGGCCGGCGGGCGCGCCCTGCAGGCTGCCGCGCTGCGTGACGCCCAATGCGTCGGCGTAGTCGGCATGGGCCTGCGCGTCTTGCGGGCGCAGCGCCAGCAGCTTCTGGTAGGCCTTGCCGGCGTCGTCAAAGCGGCCCAGCATTTCATACGAATGCGCCAGCATGGCCCAGGCAGCGGCGTCCTTGGGGTCGCGTTCCAGACCCGCACGCACACGTTCCACGCTGCGCTCCACCTGGCTGGCCGACAGCGGCGCGGGGGCGGCCGATGACGCTGCCGCCGATGCGGCAGCCTGCGGTGCAGGCGCCGTGTGTTCAGCGCCCCGCCGCATCCACAGCCAGCCGCCCAGGGCCAAAGCCGCCAGCAAGGCCGGCAACATCCACTTCTGCGCCGGCGTGCTCATGCCGAAGCTGCGCTGTGATCAGAAAAGTTCATAGCGATAACCGACATAAAAGAACACCGAAGAACTGCTGTCCCGGTTGGTGGGCCCCTGGGTGCGCGACACCTCAAACAACAACTCACCCAGCAGGCTGGCGCGCTGGCTGGCCTTGTACGACAAGCGCACACCGGGCCCCAGGCGCGTGAGCGAGCTGTCGTCCTTGCTCTTTTGTGTGTACACGCGCAGTGAAGGCTCCACCGTGAGGTCGTGGTTGTCCAGCATGCCGGTGAGATTGTTGTAGGAGAACTGCACGCCGTTGAAGAAGGGCGTGTGCATGACGCTGAGGTTGAAGTTGTTGATGTCGCGGCCCGAATACAGGTTGGTGCCGGTGAGCTGCGCGCTGAAGCTCACTTGCGCACCCGTGGCCGGCATGGCCTGGAAGTCGCCCACCTGGGGCAGCGCGCCCACGGCGCTGTAACGCAGGTCGGCCGAGGCCTGCCATTTCGGGTTCAGCGGCTGCGACAGACTCACCAAAAACTGCTTGGCCGCGGCCGAGGTGTTGAGCGCCATGTCGCGCACCTGGGCCAGCGAGCGGGTCTGCAGCAGCGTCTTGAGCGAGACCTCGCCCGACGAGATCAGCGCGTTGGTCAGCTGCAATGAAGGCGCACGCCGCTGGTCGGCCAGCAGCGTGACCGTGAGCTGCTGCGCCAGCTGCATGCTGCCGTGGATGGAAAACGCGTTGAGCTTGGCAAACACGGTGTCGTAGTCGAGCAGCGTGTTGAGCGACCACTTGTCGGCCGAATAGCGCAACTCGGTGCCGAGCGCGCGGCGGTTGCTGATGCCCTGGGTGGACTGGTCCAGCAGGTAGAGGTTGCCGCCAAAACGATCAAACACGCTGTCCACTTCCAGCACGGCGGCAAAGAGCTTTTCTGAAGGGGCCGACACCAGTGCACTGGCGGGCACACCACCCATCACGTCGATCTTGAAACCCGGTGCCACGGGGTAGACCAGCGAGACGCCGTCAAACAGCCCGAGCAGGCCGCCGCTGATGGGCGACTGGCGGCCGGCACGCACGGCCAGGCCGTCGATGCCGCCCAAACGCTGCTCGACATAGGCCGAGCTGATGGAGCTGCTGCTGTGGCCCGTGGACAAGAGGTTGTTGGCGCCCGAACCCCGCACCACGGCGCGCGTTTCGCCGTCGGCCGTCAGCAGCCCGGTGACGCGGCCGCTGAGGTCCAGGCTGGTGACGATGGCCGACTCGGTGGTGCGGCTGAGCGTGGCGCGGTCTATGCCGGTGGCAATGTTGACGAGCGAGTTGTTGCGCGCCTTGCCGCCGTAGTAGTACTGCGCCAGGCTGCCCGACCAGGCCTTGTTGCGATCAGGCGCGCCGCTGAGCCCGGCGCTGCTGGACGTGGCCGGCAGCGGCCCGCCCAGGGCCGCCAGGCGCTGCGCCACCACACGGGCGCCTGCCGCTTGTGGGTAGAGCTTGAGGTAGAGCGCGTCTTCAATGCGGGCGCGGTCGGGGTTGCCGGCCAGCAACCAGGCCGCGCCGATGAGCGCCTGCGCGTCCATGGCCTGGCTGTTGGGTGGCAGCTTGAGCAAGTCGCTCAGCAGCGCCACGGCCTCTTCGCCCTGGCGTGCGGCCAGCGCTTTGCGGGCCTGCGCCATCAGCTCGGTGGCCTCGGCTTCGACCTGGCGTTCGGCATGCAGCCGGCTGGCCTCTGCCGTGGCCGCCGCAGCCGTTTCAGCCGCAGCGGCTGAAGCGGCCGGCGTCACCGCCACGGCCACGGGCGCCGCCACGCCGAAGACGAGGTCGATGGACCGGCCGTTGGGCCCTTGCCGGGCCTGCAAGGCCACGGCCTGGCCGAGCCGGATGTTGATCTGCTTGACACGCTGCGCCGGCTCGGGCACGTAGACCACGCTGATGTCGGGCAGGCCGTTGCCCGCCGCGCGCCGGCGTGACTCTTCGGTGGTCTGGCGCAGGATGGTTTCATCGGCCGCCAGCACTTCAAACCGCAGCGTGTACAGGTCAGACGGCGTGGCCGGTGCCAATTGCACCAGGCGCACGGCGGCGTTCAGGCGCAGGCGCACCACACGGCCGGCGCCCTGGCCCTGGCCGTGCAGTTCCATGTCCTCCAGCGTCTGCGCCCAGGCCGTGCCGCTGCAGCCCGCGGCCAGCAGCAGCCACACGGCGGCGCGCACCGCCTTGCGCCACAAACCCAGGCCGGCGCATCCGGTCATGGCTCNNGCTGGTAGGCCGGCGACAAGTGGCTGTAGCTGGCCGGCAGCCAGCCCAGCGGCCGGTGGCAGCTGTCGCAGGCGCGCACGGTGACAAAGTGGCTGCCGGGGCGGCCGCTGGCGTCGGTGCCGTTGTGGCAGGCCGTGCACTGGCCGGCCACCACGGTCTTGTGGCTGAACTGCGCTGGCACCCAGGCCGTGCTGCGGTGGCAGGCGTCACACGACAGGCGGTAACCAAAGTGCCGCGCTGGCCTGGCGCGTGCGAGCTGGCCGTTGTGGCAGGTCTGGCATTGGCCGACGGCGACACCGCGGTGGTCAAAGCGGCCGCTGGCGGTGCTTGAACCCGGGGCGCCCGGCAGCCCCATCAGGCGCGGCAACATGCGCGGCAAGGCTGCATTCACGGCGGCACGCATCACCGGCCGGGGCCGCAGCCGCATTTCCTGGAACTTCAGATCCACGGAATGGCAGCCACTTTCGTCGCAGTCGTGCGGGGCCTTGCGGGCCGGCGTCTCTGCATGGCTGTCCGGCCTGGTCGTCTTGTTGGTGCCAAAACCCTTCCAGCGGTAGCCCTGTTCGTGGCAGCTCATGCAGGTCTGTGAAGCCACGGCGGTGTGCATGGCNNGGCGGTGTGCATGGCAATGTTGGCCGTCTTGGAGGTCGGTTTCATGTTGGTGCCGCTGAAAGTGGTGAAGTTGCTGGCGGCGTGGCACTTCTCGCAGGCCACGCTGCCCACCGGGATGTGGGTCAGGGCATTGGGCGTGTCGGGTGATGCACCACAGGCCGAGCGCGGCTTGGGCATGGGCTGGTAGGGCAGCGCCGGTGTGGTGCACAGGGTGGAGCCGCCACGTGCCGTGCCACTGCCGGCAAAGGGCCCCGGGCCATGGCAGATGGCGCAGCCTGTGCCAATGCCGCTGTGCAGGTCGGCATTGGTCTTGAGCGTGCCCACGGTGAAGTCAGTGCCGTGGCAGCTGGAGCAGGCGCCGCTGGTGGGGATGTGGCCAGACGGTTTGACGGCACCGTCAAAGTACACCGTGCTGGTGTGGCAGGTAGAGCAATCACCCGTGGCCGGGTGGTTGGCGTCGGCCACGGCATGGGTGCTGCCGGCAGCGGTGGGGCGCGTGTGGAAGCCGCGGTACTGCGCGCCCGACGTGAGCACACTGGGCGTGATGGGGTAGGCACCCATGCCCACCCACACGGCGTTGGTGTCGTGGCAGGCGTTGCAGCCGCTGGTGACGCCGGTGTGGATTTGCGGCCCGGTGGGGGCCGGCGTGGCAAAGCCGGTGCCGGGCACGGTTTTGGTGGCCGAGGCGGCGATCAGGCCCGCCGGCATGCTGCCCAGGTGGCAGGCCTCGCAGGTGGTGCTTGACGGGATGTGCGCATTGGGCCCCGGCGGGCTGGTGGCCGGCAAACCCACGATGCGGCTGATGCCGGTGAAGGCCTTCACCACGCTGGCCGGCAAGTGGCAGGCCACGCAATTGCTGGAGATGCCGGCATGGCTCATGCGCGAACCGCTGAAGCGGGCGCCGTCGCCCACCGGCAGCACCGTGATGGACGACCCCGCACCCACGTGGCAGACCTCGCAAGAGGCCGTGGTGGGGATGTGGTCGGTGGGCAGCCCGACGATGCTGAAGTTGGCTGACGGGATGGCAAACGAGGCCGCCGCCGCGCCGTGGCACTGGGCGCAGTTGCTGCTGGTGCTGGCTGCGTTGGCGTGGATATTGGCCAGCGTGGGCAGGGCGGCGTAGTCGTTGCTGGTGTGGCAGGCGTTGCACTGCGCGGCCGTGGCGTAGGGGATGTGGTTGGCCGGTTTGTCCACGCCCACAAAGGCGGTGGTATTGCTGTGGCACAACACGCAGTCGCCGGTGCTCGGGTGCGCCGGGTCGGCCACGTTGTAGGTGCCGCCGGTGGCACGTGGTCGCGTCTGGAAGCCCTTGTATTGGGCGCCGGCTGTCAACACGCTGGGCATGATGGGGTAGGCGCTCATGCCCATCCACACCATGCCGGTGTCGTGGCAGGCGTTGCAGCCGCTGCTCACGCCGCTGTGGATTTGCGCGCCGGTGGGCGCGGGGGTGATGAATCCGGTGCCCGGCGCCGTCTTGGTGGCCGACGCCGCGATTTGCCCGCTGGGCACGCTGGCCAGGTGGCAGCTTTCACACACTGTGCTGGACGGGATGTGCGCACCCGCGCCCATCGGGCTGGTGGCAGGCATGCCCACGATGCGTGTGATGCCGGCAAACACCGAAGCACTGCCGGCCGGCTGGTGGCAGTTGGCGCACTGGGTGGTGATGCCGGCGTGGCTCATCAGCGAGCCGCCAAAACGTGCGCCATTGCCCACCGGCAGCACGGCCACAGAGGAACCCGCGCCCACGTGGCAGACCTCGCACGAAGCGGTGGTGGGGATGTGGTTGCCGGGTTGGCCGACGATGGCAAAACCGATGCGCGGGATGGCAAAACTGGCCGCCGCCGCGCCGTGGCATTGGGCGCAGTTGCTGCTGGTGCTGGGTGCGTTGGCGTGGATGGCGGCCAGCGTGGGCATGGCCGAGTAGTTGCTGCCCGTGTGGCACGAGTCGCACTGCGCGGTCACGGCATACGGAATGTGGTTGGCAGGTTTGTCAGTGCCCATGAAGGACGTGGTGCTGGCGTGGCACTGCGCGCAGTCGCCGCTGACCGGGTGCGCCGGGTCGGCCACGTTGTAGCTGCTGGCCGTGGCGCGGGGCCGCGTCTGGAAGCCCGTGTACTGCGCACCCGGCGTCAGCACGGTGGGTGTGATGGGATAGGCGCTGACGCCCATCCACACCATGGCCGAGTCATGGCAGTTGCTGCAGCCGCTGCTGACACCGCTGTGGATCATGGCGCCCGTGGGCGCGGGGCTGATGAAGCCCGTGCCCGGCGCGGTTTTGGTGGCCGACGCGGCGATCAGGCCCACCGGCAGCGTGGCCAGGTGGCAGCTTTCACACACCGTGCTCGACGGGATGTGTGAGCCCGCGCCGGCCGGGCTGGTGGCTGGCATGCCCACGATGCGGGTGATGCCGGCAAAGGCTGCGGTGCTGCCTGAAGTGCCATGGCAGGCCACGCAGTTGGCGCTGATGCCGGCGTGGTTCATCAGCGAGCCGCTGAACCTGGCGCCGTTGCCCACCGGCAGNNCGACGCCGCTGCGGGGCCGTGGCATTGAACACAGTTGCTGGTGGTGCTGGGCGCGTAGGCGTGGATGGCGGCCAGCGTGGGCATGACGGCGTAGTTGTCACCCGTGTGGCAGTTGTCGCACTGCGCGCTGGCGGCGTAGGGGATGTGGTTGACGGGTTTGTCCAGGCCACCAAACGAGCTGGTGCTGCTGTGGCACTGCGAGCAGTCGCGTGACAGTGGGTGTGCCGGGTCGGCCACGCGGTAGGTGCCGCCGGTGGCGCCTGGGCGGGTCTGGAATCCGGTGTACTGGGCGCCGGGGCTCATCACACTGGGGTTGATGGGGTAGGCACCCATGCCCATCCACACGGCATTGGACTCGTGGCAGCTGGAGCAGCCGCCCGTCACACCGCTGTGGATTTGCGCGCCTGTGGGCGCCGGTGTGGCGAAGGCTGTGCCGGGCGCGGTGAGCGTGGCCGATGCGGGGATATGCCCGCTGGGCATGCTGCCCAGGTGGCAGCTTTCACACGCGGTGCTGGACGGGATGTGTGAACCTGCGCCCACCGGGCTGGTGGCTGGCATGCCCACGATGCGGGTGATGCCGATGAAGGTGGTGCTGCTGCCGGCCGCCGTGTGGCAGGCCACGCAGTTGCTGCTGATGCCGGCGTGGCTCATGCGTGAGTTGGCAAAACGCGCGCCGTTGCCCACCGGCAGCGCCGTCACCGACGAATTGGCGCCCACGTGGCAGACCTCGCACGAGGCCGTGGTGGGGATGTGTGTGGCCGNNGGATGTGTGTGGCCGGCAGGCCGACGATGCTGAAGTTGATGGCCGGTATGGCGAATGTTGCCGCCGCCGCACCGTGGCACAACGCGCAGTTGCTGCTGGTGCTGGGCGCGTTGGCGTGGATGTTGGCCAGCGTGGGCATGACGGCGTAGTCGCTGCTGGTGTGGCAGGCGTTGCACTGCGCCGATACGGCGTACGGAATGTGGTTGGCCGGTTTGTCCACGCCGGTGAAGACGCTGGTGCTGGCATGGCACAACGCGCAGTCGCCGGTGCCGGGGTGCGCCGGGTCGGCCACGTTGTAGGTGCCACCTGTGGCGCGTGGGCGTGTGTGGAAGCCTTTGTACTGGCCGCCGGGTGTCAACACGCTGGGGCTGATGGGGTAGGCGCCCATGCCCATCCACACCGCGTTTGACTCGTGGCAGGCGCTGCAACCACTGCTCACGCCACTGTGGATTTGCACGCCTGTGGGTGCCGGCGTGGCGAATGCTGTGCCGGGGGCGGTGAGCGTGGCCGACGCCGGGATCTGGCCGCTGGGCACACTGCCCAGGTGGCAGCTTTCACACGTGGTGCTGGACGGGATGTGTGAACCCGCGCCCACCGGGCTGGTGGCTGGCATGCCCACGATGCGGGTGATGCCGATGAACGTGGTGCTGCTGCCGGCGGGTGCATGGCAGGCCACGCAGTTGTTGCTGATGCCGGCGTGGCTCATGCGCGAGTTGGCAAAACGCGCACCGTTGCCCACCGGCAATGCCGTCACCGACGAATTGGCGCCCACGTGGCAAACCTCGCACGAGGCCGTGGTGGGGATGTGTGTGGCCGGCAGACCGACGATGCTGAAGTTGATGGCCGGTATGGCAAAGGACGCCGCCGCCGCACCGTGGCACTGCGCGCAGTTGCTGCTGGTGCTGGGCGCGTTGGCGTGGATGTTGGCCAGCGTGGGCATGGCGGCGTAGTCGCTGCTGGTGTGGCAGGCATTGCACTGCGCGCTGGCCGCAGTGGGGATGTGGTTGGCGGGCTTGTCCACGCCGGTGAAGACGCTGGTGCTGGCGTGGCACTGCGCGCAGTCGCCGGTGCTGGGGTGCGCGGCGTCGGCCACGTTGTAGGTGCCTGCTGTGGCGCGTGGCCGTGTCTGGAAGCCCTTGTACTGGCCGCCGGGTGTCAACACGCTGGGGCTGATGGGATAGGCGCCCATGCCCATCCACACCGCGTTGGACTCGTGGCAACTGGAGCAGCCACCCGTCACACCGCTGTGGATCTGTGCGCCCGTGGGTGCGGGCGTGGCAAACGCGGTGCCGGGTGCGGTGAGCGTGGCCGACGCGGGGATCTGGCCGCTGGGCACACTGCCCAGGTGGCAGCTCTCACAGACCGTGCTGGACGGGATGTGTGAACCCGCGCCCACCGGGCTGGTGGCTGGCATGCCCACGATGCGTGTGATGCCGGCGAATGTGGTGCTGCTGCCCGCCGCCGTGTGGCAGGCCACGCAGTTGCTGCTGATGCCGGCGTGGCTCATCAACGACCCGCTGAACCTGGCGCCATTGCCCACGGGCAGCACGCTGACCGAAGAACCCGTGCCCACGTGGCACAGCTCGCAAGACGCCGTGGTGGGGATGTGCCGGGCCGGCAGGCCCACCACGGCAAAGTTGTTGGCCGGAATGGCAAACGTTGCCGCCGCCGCACCGTGGCACTGGGCGCAATTGCCGGTGGTGCTGGGCGCGTTGGCGTGAATGGCGGCGAGCGTGGGATGCGTCTTGTAGTCGTTGCCGTTGTGGCAGGCGCTGCAGGTGGCGCTGGTGGCGTAAGGGATGTGGTTGGCCGGCTTGGCGACGCCTGTGAAGGCGGTGGTGCTGGTGTGGCATTCAACGCAGTCGCCTGCGGTGGGGTGCGCCGGGTCGGCCACGTTGTAGCTGCCCCCCGCTGCGCGCGGCCGGGTCTGGAAGCCGGTGTATTGCGCGCCGTCGGTCAGCACACTCGGGCTGATGGGGTAGGCGCCCACGCCCATCCACACCATGGCGCTGTCGTGGCAGGCACTGCAGCCACTGCTCACGCCGGTGTGGATTTGCACGCCGGTGGGTGCGGGGGTGGCAAAGCCGGTGCCAGGCGCGTTGCGTGTGGCGGTGGCCGCAATCAGGCCGGCCGGCACCGTGGCCAGGTGGCAGGTTTCGCAAGTGGTGCCCGAGGGGATGTGTGAGTTGNNAGGCAGTGGTGGGGATGTGCGTGGCGGGCAGGCCCACGATGCTGAAGCCGATGGCCGGGATGGCATACGTTGCCGCCGCCGCACCGTGGCACAACGCGCAGTTGCTGCTGGTGCTGGGTGCGTTGGCGTGGATGGCGGCCAGCGTGGGCGTCACCGCGTAGTCGGTGTTGGTGTGGCAGGCGTTGCACTGCGCGCTGGCCGCATACGGGATGTGGTTGGCTGGCTTGTCGGTGCTGGTAAATGCCGTGGTGCTGGCATGGCACTGCGCGC
>CXWL01012517.1_pt2 | contig 15266 bp, 11 predicted proteins | sample 590931 | NCBI WGS metagenome assembly CXWL01 (sample SAMEA3498368, study PRJEB10139) | groundwater metagenome | biome: water well; material: biofilm material | place: Germany | collected 2015-04-27 | reverse complement strand
TCCCGCATGGGCCAGGTCGTACTGGGACGTGTCGTAGTAGGTCGAGGTCAGCAGATGTCGTGGAAGCGGGATACCGGGAAGAGAGGGCAGGCGGAAACCAGGATCGATGGCCAGCTTGATCTCGCGCTCGACTTTCGAGAGCAGGACAGAGGGATGTGGGAGTATGGGAAGCCTTCTGTTGGATGAAGCCATCGTCGAGTCCCTTATGCCAAGGCAGCGAGGCCAAGGGATGATACGCCATCTTTCACGAGATGTCGCATTCAGGAAAATACAATCGTTTAGAGCTTAGTGGCCTCTTGAGACCAGTGTATAGGAATACACCAGAGATCAAAAGTGGTAGGCCACTCCCGCGATAAAATTAAAGGCATTATATTCACCACTGAGGCCATAATTCGGATCGAAGTTCGTGATCGTGGCGCGATTGTATTTCCCCTCCAGAAACAATCCCAGTTCTTCTGTCGCCAAGACCTTCAACCCGACCATGGCATTCAGGCCCGGCACGACCTGACGACCTGAAATGGGGCCAGAGCTTGTGAAATAGAATGCGCCAGCTCCCACCCCCACGTATGGTTGGAAGACGGTTCCAGGGTAGCGGGCGACGACATTGAGCACAAGCGTGTAGAGGTGCATCGATGACTCAGGGATAGGAGTGGTGCCAGTGAAAGTGGAGCTGACCTGGCAGGATTGACCTAATACACAGAGCCCGGGGGCGATCACAGTGAATGGAGTGTAGGTGACATCATGAGTCGTCCGCACTGTCTGGCTTTTAATTGTGGGCTGTGAAGTGAACGCTTCGAGCTCGAGGCCAAGCCATTTTGCACCCTCGTCATTAAAGAAGTAGCCGGCCTTTCCACCAAAAAGCGGTGAATGTTTTAGATTGACATCAGAAGTACTCAACGTTTGCGTGTACGTGCCCAATTTCGGGTTGCCCTGGCCCCCCGAAAAATACTGAGTGTCTAGACGTTCGCCCAATTGATTCATTTTTACGTCCTTCAATGGACCTGGAGCGCTAGCGCCACCATACCCAGCGAGATACCACTCGCTGTGCGCAGCGGGCGGGAATAGGCACAAAAGGAATGAGATGATTACGAGACCAATGCGTGTTTTTTCGAGAACGGACATGTGCGGATTGCACCATGACAACATCGAATTCCTCCAACGAAAATGACCGCCGCACAATAGTCTTGAGGCGGTGACGAGCCAATTACAGTCGCATTAAGTTCCCGTTAACTTGCCCGGTGATCTCAGTGCTGCAACGAGTTGTGTTGGATCGATTTGACGGGCGAGAAGGAAAATCTCTCAGCGGATCTCGTAGAGAAGGGTTTGGCGTTGAGACGAGCGAACCAGATCCAGGCGCACGGTGCGTTCCTGTCTGAGTTGCTGAAAGAGGGTCAGCATCATACCGGGGTCTCGAATTTCCACCCCATTGATTCGCTGCAAAATGTCGTTGGTCTGCAGTCCGATCTTGTCGAAGAAACCGAGCGGGACCACGTTATACAATCGAAATCCATCTAGCGCACCGTCCGTCAAATAGGGCACTGCCTGCGCTTGCATCAGCAAACGCGTCGTGTCTTCGAGTGCGGCGTTTACTTCTCGGCGGTCGATAATCCTGCGTTGAGAGCCGGCAGGAGATTTGGCGACCGGTGGCGTGTACCCAGTAGCGCCGACTCCAGACTGCTGCGCGGCCGCAAAACTCAACCATTCTTCCTGCTCGCCATCCCGAAACAAGACACGATTCTTTTCGATCTCCACCAGCGTACCGACATTCGGGACGGGACTGCCCAAGCGATACAGACTCTGCTTCTTGGTTGCCAGGTCTTCCACTATAGCCATCCTGCCGCCCTCCAGGCCCATTACGGTTCCGAACAAGGCTATTTTCTTGGCCGTCTCAAGCGGAGGAGCAGTCGGCGCTGCGGATTGATCGGATAAAGCGGTTGGAGATGCAGGAAGGAGAAACAGCCCGCTCTGGAGAATCCTGTCGACCGAATGATTCGGCGATTCAGAGGACACCACAGTCTCTGTGACGGCAGGGGATGGGTGGCGCTGCTCCAGGGGAACATAGAGGGCGTTCGCGACGAATGCATTCGTCGTGTGTGCGACCACGAATGCAACGGCAGAAAGATAGGCGGCGATCCCGACTCGCCTTTTTATCGAAGACCATTTCATAGGATGCGCGGCATAGTGATTCAACGTCTGTGGCGCGCATCCTAGTCGCCTCGGTGTGAACACACAAGAGGCGGCAAGGCTGTTTTCCTCAAATTAACAACTCACCAATTTCTCGATAACAATTCCGTAACATCCCGCCCGTACCGTTCCTGACAGTATGCTGCGACGCAGATACTCATCGGCGTGCGGCAGGAGTAGCGTAAGAACCTGCCCCGTAAGGGACGCACAATTGCCGTGATTCGGCGAAGTAGGGATGGCATCTGTGCCTGTGCGACCAATGAAGAATTGTGCAAAAGATGGGAGACAGGCGATGGAAGGTAACGCACAGCATTGCTCCGAGGAAAGCGATGGCGCATGAGCATGTTGTTTCGGGTATCGATGGGGATCGTTCTGTGCGGGACGGTGCATCTGGTGCTTGGTGAAGAAGGCGTGGCCCAAGAGCCCCGCAGGAATACCAAAGGATCAGGGATGATTGCTCAAGCAACAGGGCCAGGCAATACAGCAGAGCCGGCCCCCAGGAACCCAGGGACAGAGGCCTCGAGTGATTCTTCGCCCGCAACAAATGGGAAGTCGCGCGGCGCGTTGGGACCCGAGTTGACTCCCGCTGCAGAAAAACAGTCCGTCCGTTTTTCCGTAGAGACCTTTATCGTCGAAGGCAATACCATTCTCGATCAGGCCAAGATAGACGCCGTGCTCCTTCCGTTCAAAGGAAAAGAGAGGCAGATCTCCGATGTCGAAGGAGCCCGGGTCGAACTGGAAAAGATCTACCATGCAGCAGGCTATCCGACAGTGCTTGTCAATTTGCCGGAACAAACGATTGAAGGCGGAGTCGTGCGGCTACAGGTTCTCGAAGGGCGGCTGGTAGAGATCGCCGTGACAGGAAATCAACATTATAGTTGGAGCAACATCCGCGGGAAATTACCGTCACTGACGCCGGGGGCGTTGCTCTACGAACCGACCTTTCTCAAAGAGATGGCCGCCGTCAACGGTAACCCCGATTTGAACCTGGCGCCGATCCTCAAGCCGGGATCGGAACCGGGAACGGTCAACCTTGAACTGAAAGTCAGGGATCGCCTTCCTGTTCACGGGAAGCTCGAAGCGGATAACAAGGGTCCGCTGACCACGCCACGCGATCGTTTGGTTGCGGAAATCCAGCATACGAACGTATTCGGGGGAGACGAAATCCTGACGGTGAACACCGTCCAGACTCCGACAGACTGGGGAGCCGTACAAAACTATGGGATGAGTTTTGTCTATCCGGTCATCTGGCCAAGCCACTTGTTGGCGGTCTATGCGTCAAAGTCCAAGAGCAGTTCAGTGTTGGCCGGCGCAGCCATCTCTGTGGGAGGAGCCAGTGACGTTGGAATTGCCGGAAATGCGACAGTGGCGGGTGCACGGTATATATTTCCGATTTTCTCAGGAGGCGAGAACACCCATCAAATGTCGTTGGGGTTCGACTATAAACGGCTGGAGAAGACGACCGCATCATTTTCAGACGGGGGCACAGCCGTCGTGTTGAGTCCGGTGCAATATACGCCCCTATCGTTGGGGTATACCGGTTTTTATCCCGATCGCCTCGGTCTGACCAAAGCATCCGTAACCGCCAAAGGTTATGTAGCTGGTGTCATTTCAGGCGGCGGAAAACAAGACTTTGCGGGTGATCCGAACGATCCCTTCGGCAAACCGGGCAATCGCAAAGGCTCCACGGGAACGTTTGCCGTCCTCCAGGGCGGCCTCGATCGAACGCAACCGCTTCCGGGGGAGTTTACGCTTGCCTTGCATGCCGACGGCCAATGGGCCAGTCAGCCCTTAATTCCTGCCGAACAATATTTCGCTGGAGGAATGGATACGGTACGCGGATACCTGACGTATGAGGCTATCGGCGACCATGCGGTGCGAGGTCGGGCTGAAATCACGACGCCGGAGGTGTTGACCATCCCAGTCGACCGGATCTGGCAGCGACGCCGCAGTTCCGACTACACCATCAGGGTGCGGTTTGCCGCGTTCTACGATGTCGCGCAACTGTGGGTCGCACAGGCCCCTGCCGGACAGACGTCGCAGTTCAGGCTCGAGGGAGTAGGGGGAGGCATTCGCGTCAAATTCCCCAAAGACATCGGTCAGCTAATGGTAGATCAGGGATTTGCATTGCGCGAGACATTGAATACCAAACGGGGCGATACGTTTGTCCATTTCTCGGTCGGCCTGGCATTTTAACGGGAGCATGACCAACATGAAAAAACAACGGATCGTCGCGACAGTCATCCTCTGCGTCTATCTGGGACAGATGACGATGGTCCCAGTCGTGCTGGCGAATCCCATCGCCCCGACCACCGGCCCGAATGTAGTCGCCGGACAAGCGACCGTCTCGGGTCTTGGCACGTCGCACGTGACGATCACGCAAACCACCCAACGCGCGATCTTCAATTGGCAGCAATTCAACATCGCCCCGAATGAAGTCACGCAGTTTATTCAGCCGAACGTGTCGTCGATCGCGCTCAATCGTATCTTCGATCAAAACCCCAGCCAGATTTTCGGATCGCTGCGGGCGAACGGAACCGTCATTCTCTTGAACCGCAATGGCATCGTCTTCGGGCCCAATGCCCAGGTCAACGTCGGCGGATTGATCGCCTCTTCTCTCAACCTGTCCAACGCAAACTTTCTAGCAGGGCACTACTTGTTCGAAGGCACCGGCATTGAAGGGGCGGTGAAGAACATGGGCGCTATCGATGCGTCGCACGACGGCGTCTATCTCCTGGCGCCGAACGTCACGAACAGCGGTGTCATCAAGAGTCCTCAAGGCAATATCGTGTTGGCGGCAGGCGCCACAGCCTATCTCTCGAACCGGCCGGACGGCCGCGGCTTCCTGGCCGAAATCAAGGCGCCGGTCGGGCAAGTCCTCAATGTCAAAGATCTCATTGCCGACGGCGGCAATATCACGCTGGCAGGTCGGGTAGTCAATCAGGAAGGCCTCATTCAGGCCAACAGCATTCGTGAAAAGAACGGCAAGATCGAGCTCTTTGCGAGCGAAACCCTCACGCTCAAAGCGGGCAGTCAGACGATCGCCAAGGGAGGGAGTGACGGACTCTCTGACGGCGGAACGATTCTGGCCATCGCCGACAAATTCTCGGGAACGGCCAAGTTCGAAACAGGGGCCACGCTGGATGTCTCTGGTGGAAGGGCGGGCGGGAACGCGGGGTTTGTCGAATTGAGCGGTAGTCGAGTGCTCCTCGGTGGGAAGTTCATTGGCAGCGCGAATCCCGGATTCCGTGCCGGGCGTCTGCTGATCGATCCGACGATGGACCTCGATCTGACAGGGTTTAGTGCGACCGATTTTGCCAACATCGCGTTCGAGACGCCGCGAGATTCGCTGGGAAATTTCTTGCCGGATTATGATCTTCGGGTGACGGGGTTTTTTGATCTGAATGCGATTCAGCCACCCGCTGGAGGGGGAACTATTCGGTTCGATGCAGGCCAAGATCTGATCTTTCGCGATCTGACTTTGTGGAACAACCCGTTCGGCACGCCGACCAATTGGAGTATCACGGGAACGGCCGAACGCAACATCCTGTTCACCGGGTCCACCGGCACTACCCTTCAGACGGCTTATGGCGGCGGAATTAACCTTTGGGCCAAGACCGGGAACGTCAACTTGATCGATCCCCAGACGGGGGCGCTCTCAACCGTCCGGGTCCAAGGCGGCGGGGGAATTTCAATCAGGACCGGACAGGACCTCATCGCGAGCACGGGGTTTGATGATCAGGGCGGACCGCTTGGCCTCTTCAATGTCCAAGGCATCAACATCGACGGCCCTGGTCGCCTCAATTTAGACGTGGGGAGAGACTTCATCGGCGGGCCAGTGAATGGGGTGCCGCGTGGCCCAGGCTTCGTCCTCTGGAATACCGATCTCACGGCCACTCCGCAGCATACCGTCACTGTAGGAAGGAACATAGGCCAAACGAATCTGATCTTAGGTTCCAATGGGCTTCCATTGACGGCGGCTGAATTGCGAGCGCAGAACCGGCCCGTCGAGCCTGAGTCATCATCCCGCTATGCCGACTTCGCGCTCGCCGGCGGAGAACTGACCGCGTCAGCCGGAGGGAATGTCTATCTGGGCCGTGTGAGAGATGCGGGCCTGGTCGGTGGCATGGATGCCGTCGGCAATCAGCGAGACCCTGCCTTTGCTGCCGGATTGGAAAGCAACAAGGTAACGATTATTTCGCGAGATGGGAACATTCTCATCAACACCAACCCCGTTGATGCAGGCCGCCAGGCGACACCCTTAGAGGTCCTAAGTTCTGTGCTCCCAGCTTCGTTCGAAGCCAGAGCTGATAATGGAACGATCCAGATTCGGTCAAACCTCAAGTTCCTCCCTTCACCGACTGGAGCGGTCACACTTTTCGCCCGCCAGGATATTCAGGGTGTGCCAAAAACCTTGAGGCAAGACGACTCGAACTTTGAGTGGCTCTTCATCGGGAGCGCAGGGGTGCCAGGAGGCTATTGGGTCGCCGTGGATCGGCGGACCATTGCGCAGCACCCAGAATATTCGGCCTATTGGGGGAAAACTCCGCCGAGCGAAGCCGATCGGATCGCCCACCCGAATCAATTTCCTGAATATGCCAGAGTCGATGTGGATAGTAATCCTCCGACCGTAAAACTGCTGGAGGTGAATCCCGCCGATCTCATCGGCAACACGTCGTTGAGCCAGGTGCAGTTGCTTGTGAATAATAATAGTCCTATCGCGACTGAAAACACGACGGCGCTGGCGCCAGTCAGCTTCAGGGCTGAGTTGGGAAATATCAGCAAGTTGTTCCTCGATCTGGTCAGCCGTCCCTTCCACAAGGAAGTCTCGATTGAAGCGGGGAACCGCATCGAACAGTTCAACGCCAGTATATATCTGCCCGATCTCGGATTCGAAACGAGAACGGTTCAAGAACGTGTGCCGCTTTTCGTCGACCCGACGACCAATCAACCCCGTGCGATCACCAGCAGTGACGTCATTCTGATCCGTGATCCTGTCACCGGCTCGGTGAGGCCGTGGAATAAGATCGAAGCGGTGGATCCCGCCAATCTGGTGAATGTCGTGGTCAGAGATGTCACGGTGAACGGTGTGCAGGTGCCAAGGGTCGCGGCTACGATTAAGGCGCAGGACATCGTGTTGAGCAGGAGCACTGCCGGAGACGGCGGCTTGCAATTCTCTGGACAGGGAACAGGCAGAGTGATTGCCACGCGCAATTTGGACTTGGCCGATGGAAGAGGCATTAACCTGAGACAAAACAAACCGACCGATCAGGGCGGATTGCTGGACGTGGCCGTAGGCAATAATCTCGATATGGCGACGTCTCGGATTACCACAAGGAATGGGGCAGGTATTTCCATCCATGGGTACGACGCCGCGCACCCCTACGTGCTGGGTTATGACAACAGCGCCCTCTATCCGTTGGAGTTTCCCGATTCTGTGCGAGGGGGGATGAATCTTCCGTCCGTCGCAGGACGGGTCAATGTCGGCGAAAACAGCGCTCGTTCAGCCGGAGATAATTTGAACCCCACCGGCATTCTTGTCTATCGAGGGGGGTCGGTCGGACAGATAGCCCAAGAGCCGGTTGTCAATCATGATGGAACGGTGACCGTCAACGTGGTGAGAGATCCGACGGCCATTTTAATCAGAGCGCGTGGCGATATCGATGTCAATAAGTCCAAGATTGCCACGTTTCGAGGCGGCGATATTCGTCTGACTTCCTTGCAAGGCAATATCAACGCCGGCAGCGGCAGTAAAGATGAGCGTGTTATCTTTATCAACCGCGAGGACGTACTAGATAACGAAGGTAACGTTATCAGAACGATCGAAACACCCTACGAAGTGCCCGGCAGTGGGATCTTCACCTTCCATCCCAACGATCCGCTGCCGCTCGTCTATCCGAAATTCAACGATTCACAAATCAACGCGTTGTTGGCTCAGGCGAATCGGGAAGGTTTTTTCGGTCGTGACGTATCGCAGTTGAACGCGCAAGCGAACCAGCTACGCGCAGAACGAGAGCCTGCATTCAATCAAACGGTGCTGAACCCCTTTATCGACCGATTGAGACTGGGGGATATCACGCTGATCGCGGAGAGGTATCGCGAAGGATCACCTGCTTCTGGGGGGCGCATCATCATCCCTCCGGCCGGTATCCGAGGACGTAATGTCACGTTGAAGGGGATCCTAGACTTCAGAGGCGGCTCAATTCTTGGCCGTGTCATTCTTCCGCCGAATCCTACCGTTACCGGCAGCGTGAGCATTCCCGTGCTGGCACCTCCCGGTGTGGCTCCTGCACCGCCCCCTCTCGCGGGTGGCACCGGCGCAGCTGCGGCCTCGTCATCGACGGCCGCGGCCAGCAGCAATACCGCCAAGAACTCCGAGCAAGTGCAGGACAGCGCGAGCGATTCGTCGAGCCAGCAAGCCAACACCAGGCAAGCCGCGTCTAAGCAGGAGAAGGAGAAAGACGGCAAGAGCCAATTCGCAAAGTCAATTCGTGTGAAACGTGGCGTCGTGATTCAAGTAGACGTGAAACCGCAGGTCCAGCCCGCGAGCTGATTGAAGGAGACTGACAATGGAAATGAGTTCAGGAGGCGTGGCGTTTGCGCTCAACCACGCGACGCTCGAAGGCAAGATTACCATCGGGGTACTGCTGTTGTTTTCGCTCGTCAGTTGGACGGTGATTATCAACAAGTTCCGCCAGTTGGCCAAGGCCAAGAAGCGGAATGGCCTGTTTCTTGGTTATTACTCCAAGGCCAAAGGCCCGCTGGTGATTTTCAGTAAAGGTCCGATTAAACAGTTGCAAGGCTCGCCGATGTACGAGGTCTATTTTGGCGGGTGCGAAGAACTGAAAGTACAGCAGGAAAAGTATGGGGTGGAACAGATCCCTCATCATGGCATGAGCGCCGTGCGAATTGCCCTCGAACGGGTGTTGGGGGAAGCAGCCGTCAGCCTGGAAGCAGGCATGATCGTGCTGGCGACGGCGATCAGCGGTGGGCCCTTTATCGGATTGCTCGGGACGGTCTGGGGTGTCATGGACACTTTCGCCGGCATCGGCAAGGCCCAGTCGGCCACCCTCGCGACCATGGCTCCGGGCGTGGCCTCGGCGCTCATTGCGACGGTCGCGGGGCTCATGGTCGCGATCCCCTCGCTCTTTTGCTACAACTTCCTCGTGACGAAAACCAAGACGCTGACCATGGAGCTCGATAACTTCGCGGCCCATCTCGAGACCGTGTTCATGACGGACTATCTCCAAGAGAAGAAGGGCGCAGCGGCGGCGGAGGATATCGAAGATTACCGGCCTGGCGGGCATCGGCAAGAAGCAGAACCCTCCGCCGCAGCGACTGGGCACTAGAGTTGGAGAAGTGCTGAGACGAGTGTGCTGAGTGCTGAGTTGTCCGGGAGACTCAAAGCTGAGCACTCAGGACTCAGCACCGAGCACTCAGAGCTTAATTCAGGGGGCAAGATGAGACGATTTTCAAGAAAGAGTCATGGCGCGGTGGCCGATATCAACATGACCCCTCTGCTTGACCTGGCCTGGGTGCTGCTCGTGATCTTCATCATCACGACGACGGCGGCAGTGCAGGGGATCGAGCTGAAACTGCCTGAATCCACGCCGCATGAAACGGAAATGGAAACCACCACACCGACAATTTCCGTGAGGAAGAATGGCGATGTCTATATGGACGAAGAGCGGGTCAAGATCACCGAGCTGGAACAACTGATTCGCGATTTGAAAGCCGCCAAGGGTGGCAAGCTCCCGCTTGTGCTCCGGGGCGACTCCGGCGTGGAGTACAAACATGTGGTGGCCGTGCTGGATATTCTGCAGCGGATTCCGGTCGAGGATTTGGCGATCGCGACGAAACCGACCAATGAACCGTGACAGGATGTTGAAACTGCCCGCCTGCTTCGTTCTCGCATCGCTCAACCCCTCAACGTACCGCAAGGGTACGCCTCGGGGCATCGCTCGCTGCGGCCTTGCAGGCAGCCAGTTTGAACATCCTGTGTGTGACATCGTGTCGCGCTCCACGTGAGCGTATCTCGCTTGACGGGCGATACTGGCAAGTAAAGCGAGTCCGTCCGAGGAGTGGGTTTCAAGGGGGCCCGCTATTCGGGCATGTCTCATCCGGGTTGCACAACCAGACAAACCAGATAGACCAAACAAACCAGACAGACAAAAGACCATGGCCGGCTACAAAGGTTTTGAAAAAAAGAAGAGCAAGCTCGGCACGACGCTCCTGATCGTGGGCGTTGTGCATCTTGGCATTGGGGGTGGTTTGTATTGGGTGTCCCAAACCCAATGGGGCCAGGACTTGATCAAGGTCTATAAGCTGAACGCGTTCAAAAAAGAGGAGCCGCCCCCACCACCGGAGAAAGAACCGGAGCCGGAACCGGAGCCGGAACCGGAAAAACCCAAACAAGAACCCAAGCCGCAAGAGGCACCGCCGCCTCCACCGACAGCAGAAGCGCCTCCGCCTCCCAAGGCCTCAGATGCGCCTGGTCCGCCGCCCGTCAGCTCCGATCCCTTCGCCATCGGCAAGGGACGCGGTCGTTTCGCCGGCTACACGGATATCTTAACGGCCTCAATTCAATCGAAGTATCAGCAACCGCCTTCGCTTCAGGATGATCTGGAATATGCGGTGCTGTGCGAACTCGTTATCGATGAGCAAGGCCGTGTGTTGCAATATCGACTCATCAACTCATCCGGAAGCTTGCTCTTCGATCAATCAGCTCTCGACGCCCTCGCGAAGGTGGCCGAAGTCCGGCCTCCCCCTCCCGGCATGGACCGCACCATTGTCGTCAAATTCTTTCCCCCGACCTAAGCCGCTGTTCCTCCACGCGTAAACCGTCACACATTGTTTACGGTAGGCAGAACCTGCCTTGACCGGTCTGTAACCTCTCTCCGATACAAAGAGACCCGTGAACAGGGAGTGGCCCAGGAGCCGGGTGCATACCGGTCGCAAGATTTACGCACCCCCAACTCTCTGTTGATGTGCCCGTAACACGGCTGGGTGAAAGTACGAGGCGTACAGATCGAGTCGTAACGTCTTTCGCGCGGTCTGGGTTATAGGGAGAAAGGAGGTGGGGAGAGAAACCACCGGTCCATACCAGCAATGAACCATCGGTCGCACAGGTCTCTATTTTATTTTAGGAGGACATCGATATGAGATTCACATCAGTCAAACGGACCGTCATGGCGACGGCTCTGGCGGTGGCAACGGCAGTGGCAGGTGTCGCGGGTCAAGCACAGGCCTTCTCGTTCGGCGAGAACGATTTGGTGCTTGCGATTTATGGGAATAACACCGAAGCGCTGATCAATTTGGGGAATGCCAATACAGTTCTTGCGCCCGGGGGAGCCGGTATTACGAATCTGGATCTATCGGCGGCATTGGGAACTGCGGGGATCGGCACGAATCCTGTGAGATACACGCTCTTCGGTCACGATAGCACTCTGGGATCATTGTATGCGGCGACCTCCTTTACCGGCGGCGCTATCAATCCGAATCAGCTGCAGCTGACGTTTCAGTTTGAAGCATCGATCGGCATGCAAGGGCTCGGCGGGTTTACGGGCGATACGATCGCGAGAGCTGACGCAAGATCCTTCACCTCGAATCTTAACCAGAACGGGGGCGGCAACTTTGGCGGTACCTGGCCTGTGGCTATGCAAGGCAGCTTGGGCCAAATCCTCAATGTGATGCAGGGTGACGTGAATACCAATACCTTCACCCAAGTGGGCCGCGTATTATTGACGGCCAACGGGTTACTGACCGTCGGCAATCCAGGTCCAACACCGGTCCCGCTACCTGCTGGTGTGGTGCTGTTCGGCACAGGGTTGGTTGCGCTCGTCGGAATCGCTCGGCGATCCTTCAATTTCAAAGTGGCGTAGTGTTTCAAAACCATTCTCGCATATTACCTTTTAAGAAGGAGACTCTAGCATGAGATCCAGTACACGATATCTCTCGATTCTCGCCGGCGGATTGGCGCTGGCCGGGCTGGCTGGAACGGCCCAAGCCCAAACTGTGCTCAATATCGGTGGCTCATCAGCCGGCCGCAACTTTGCGACCGATGTCCCGCTGAATATCTGTGATGTGGGCACAGTGGGTGTTCCGAGCACGTACCCCAACCGCTATTCCAGCGCGGATGGAAATAAGATTACCTGGGTGTGCAATCGCAGTAGTCTGCAAGTTACCATGTGCTACTCGGCCACCGGCTCGAGCGACGGGGTCAATAAGTTGCTCCAACCTGCCAGTAATCCCGCTTCAAATATGCTGTTTCTTGATCACACCTTGACGACCGGCTGTAGCGGTCCGACCCCCGTTTTCAGGCCATCGGATAACCGGCCTTACAACAACACTACAGGTTGCAACAACGCCAATACCATCAGCCTTCCAGTTCACATGGGTGCATCCGATGTGCAGGGCGCATCCTTTCACCAAGTTGGTCCGGTTGGAACGACCATTACAGCTTTGGATGACAGCACGCTGAATAGTGTCCAGACGGCGATCGTCCCATTTACTCTCTTTGTGGGAAAAGGTGTTGTGAAGGATGTTGCCGGTGCGCCAGGTGGACCGATCACCGGACTGTCAAGAATGGAGATTGAAGCGGTTTTCAATCGAGCGGTGACAGACTGGAAACGACTCGGATTTGGCACGGTCACGGATGGGACTCCGGGTACTTTGGAAGCGACATCGCCGATCGTCTTGTGCTTGCGGAACGCTGGTTCAGGAACCAAGGCAGCATTCGATGAAACGGTCATGATCAACGCGAATGAAACGTCTGTGGCAAACGCCAGCGTCGTGTTCAACTCGAGTAGCTCGGGTGTGTTGTCCTGCCTTTCAACCAATCGCCGGTCCATCGGTTATATGGACGCAGATGCGGTGGTGAACTTCAACGTGGGTGGAGCACAAGCAGGAAACGCCTACGCGATCCGCATCGATGGCGGTCTCGCCAATGATCCGTCCCTCTCCGATCCGAAGCGCGATCTCAAGTGCGGCAAGTATCCGTACTGGGCTGGCTGGCGGTTGAATCGCCGGACGACCTCCGAGGGTCCGGAGATCGATGCATTGGCCCAGGCCTATCTCGATAACGCCGGTCTTGCGGTCACGATCGGGCAAATTCCGACAGGTGCTTTCTGGGCGTCTGATGAAGAGATGGCCGTGTTCAAGAATGCAGATCGTGGTCCGATTGCCTGGAAGGCCGGCAATCATCCTGAGTGCCGATAATCGATTACAGTACACAGCAGGCCTGTCGTCCAAGCGGGCACCCGCTTGGACGACACAGGGAGAACCGATCGATGAAGCGTAAGCCTACCAGCACAGTCAAGGGGAGCGTGATGGCTCTCCTGATGGCATCGGTGCTCTGGGTTTTGCCGGCACCAGCCCAGGCTGCGGTCGTCACGCAGCTGGACATCACCGGTGGATCGATGAATCTGAGCTTTGGCTCATTGGGAAGCATCGTTGGTAACTTTAATACCAATGGGCAGCTCATCATGAACCAGTTTCAGCCGCTACCGAACATCTTTAATCCGATTACGATTTCCCACCTCACGTTTTCGATCTTTACGAGCAACGGGGGAGCCCTCAATCTCCCTGCTCCAACCGGACTGACGTCCGGGGCCACCCTGACGGCGAATCTCCAATCGCTCTTCGCCGGGGTCACCAGCACTGGCTGGGGATGGGTCAACACGAACCCATTGATGGCCTCCTTGAACATCGGCGGGAATGCGGCCGGTTCGTTCAACGAACTGACGAATGCTTTTGACATTTCCTGGACCCGCTCGTTCTCGGGCGTGCCCTTTCTGACCTCCGGGACCTTCACCTTGCAGGGAACGGCGCAGGTATCCGCAGTTCCGTTACCGGGTGCATTGTTCCTGTTCGGCAGTGGGCTGGCAGCGTTGATCGGTCTTGCCAGACGCAACGCGGTCCCAGCTGTCTAGAGAAGAACAGTAATAAACGTCTGTTTCTGCCATACGCCGTGCCGGGTGCTGTGACGCCCGGCACGGCTTGTTGTTTTGGATATTCGACCAAACTGCCCGTTATTCGAGACGATCCAGACCGTCAATGTCCTGGTATTTTGCCTCAACCCCCGTGGCGTTCTATCCCAACGTGAAAAACAGGCCTTTTGATACGCGTGGGCCCCACTGTGAGCCGTGCTGTAGGCTGACGTGGGCTGTTGCTGTGGTGATTGTTGTAATTCGTCAGATATTCTTGATGAAAAATTAATCGAATCCAAACAAAGACGTTACGCAATTGTTGTCGCTGGCTTGTACCATCAGTTTGCAGGCATCGATCATATTTCTATTTGGTTACAGCCGATGACAACAAAGGAGCGTCTTATGGCACCTCTGGCCGTTCTTCTTACCTTCGGCATGACAGCAGTCGTGGCGATATTCGGATCGGTCTCATTCGCAGCTGCGATGGGGGTCACACCCACAGATTTCATGGGCGAGAAGGCCTGGGACGGAGGCCCATTCCATCGGGTCGCCGATCGCTTGTTGGCGCAAGAAGGGACGATCACAGTGGGGCAGTATCAGCCCATGCCGGATATCGTCTCGCCGATCACGAAGGGACATCGCACCTTCTCGCTCTTTACCTCCGGAGTGAACGGCGCGGCTGCCCCTTCTGCCACTATCAGTGGTTCTTCGATCACGATGGATCTCTCGTCGCTATTTTTCTGGGTGAGCCGCGGCGATTCCTTCCGGGCCTGGAATATCGGTGGGATCGCCCAGGGAATCTTCAACCAGGAGACGTCCGAGTTCAGCCTTTCATGGACTCATGTCTTTGACCCTGAGAGGGGCAGGGGAACGCATGGATGGTCGCACGACGATCGAACCGCCACATTCTTCCTGCAGGGGAAGGCAGTCGGGCTCGCGCCGACACCAGTGCCGCTTCCGGCCAGTCTTCTGCTCTTCGCCGGCGGCTTCGCAGTGATCGGTGGTGTACTCTGGCGAAATCGGCCCTCTCTGGCAACCGATGTAACGGCCTAACGTGAACAGCTTCTGCGGGGACGGGTGTCCGTCCGTCCTCGCAGCACCCATGCTGGTCGCAGCTTCTTCTCCCTGCCTGAACGGATTCGACCAGGGGGCAAG
>CXWL01116261.1_pt1 | contig 15267 bp, 5 predicted proteins | sample 590931 | NCBI WGS metagenome assembly CXWL01 (sample SAMEA3498368, study PRJEB10139) | groundwater metagenome | biome: water well; material: biofilm material | place: Germany | collected 2015-04-27 | reverse complement strand
TTGGCCAGCGGGTTCTCCAGTTGCGCCTGGATGGCGCGTTTCAGCGGTCTTGCGCCGTAAACAGGATCGAAGCCCGCGTTGGCAATCTCGGCCAGCGCGGCATCGCTGATCGTCAATTTCATCTCCATCGCGGCCAGGCGTTTTTCCAGATACTGCAACTGGATGCGCGCGATGGACTTGATGTTCTTTTCGTCCAGCGCGTGGAACACCACCACCTCGTCGATGCGGTTGACAAACTCGGGGCGGAAATGCATTTTTACCTCGCCCATCACTGCCAGCTTGATGACCTGATAATCGTCGCCGGACATCTGCTGGATCATTTGCGAACCCAAATTTGATGTCATCACGATCACGGTGTTCTTGAAGTCCACGGTGCGGCCTTGGCCGTCGGTCATACGCCCGTCGTCCAGCACTTGCAGCAACACATTGAACACATCCGGATGCGCCTTCTCCACTTCATCCAGCAGGATGACGGAGTAAGGTTTGCGGCGCACGGCTTCGGTCAGGCCGCCGCCTTCTTCATAGCCAACATAACCGGGCGGCGCGCCAATCAGGCGCGCGACGGAATGCTTCTCCATGTACTCGCTCATGTCGATGCGGATGAGATGGTCTTCGGAGTCGAACATGAAACCGGCCAATGCCTTGCACAGCTCGGTCTTGCCCACACCAGTCGGGCCAAGAAACAGGAACGAACCATACGGGCGATTCGGATCGGACAGGCCGGAGCGCGAACGGCGGATGGCGTCCGAGACCAGGCGCACGGCTTCGTCCTGCCCCACCACGCGCTCGTGCAATTTGTCTTCCATCTTCAGCAACTTGTCGCGCTCGCCCTGCATCATCTTGCTCACCGGAATGCCCGTCGCGCGGCTCACCACTTCGGCGATCTCTTCCGCGCCGACCTGGGTGCGCAGCAGTTTGTTCTTGTGCGCTCCGCCTTCGACTTCGCGCAGTGCGGCCTCTTTCAATTTTGCTTCCAGTTGCGGCAGCTTGCCGTATTGCAGCTCGGCGACTTTTTCCAGCTTGCCTTCGCGTTGCAGCTTGATCATATCCGCACGCACCTGCTCGATCTCTTCCTTCACGTTGGCCGCGCCCTGTGCCGCGCCCTTCTCCGCCTTCCATATCTCTTCCAGGTCGGCGTACTCGCGCTCCAGTTTCTTGATCTCGATCTCGATCAACTCGAAGCGTTTTTTCGAGGCTTCATCTTTTTCTTTCTTCACCGCTTCGCGCTCGATCTTCAACTGGATCAAGCGACGGTCGAGCTTGTCCATCACTTCGGGCTTGGAGTCGATCTCCATCTTGACACGCGCGGCTGCCTCGTCGATGAGGTCGATGGCCTTGTCCGGCAGGAAGCGGTCGGTGATGTAGCGATGCGAAAGTTCCGCCGCCGCGACGATGGCGGGGTCGGTGATCTCGACACCGTGATGCAGTTCATATTTCTCCTGCAGGCCGCGCAGGATGGCGATGGTGGATTCCACACTCGGCTCATCCACCAGCACTTTCTGGAAACGGCGCTCCAGCGCGGCATCTTTTTCGATGTATTTGCGGTATTCGTCCAGCGTGGTCGCGCCGATGCAATGCAGCTCGCCGCGCGCCAGCGCGGGTTTCAGCATGTTGCCCGCGTCCATCGAACCTTCCGTCTTGCCCGCGCCGACCATGGTGTGCAATTCGTCGATGAACACGATGATGCGCCCTTCTTCCTGGGCAATTTCCTTGAGCACGTTTTTCAGGCGCTCTTCAAACTCGCCGCGATATTTCGTGCCCGCCAGCAGCGCCGCCATGTCCAGGCTCAACACGTTCTTGCCCTTGAGCGACTCCGGCACTTCATCGTTGATGATGCGCTGCGCCAGACCTTCGACAATCGCGGTCTTGCCCACACCCGGTTCGCCAATCAGCACCGGGTTGTTCTTGGTGCGGCGTTGCAATACCTGAATGGCACGGCGAATCTCGTCATCGCGGCCGATCACCGGATCGAGCTTGCCCTGGCGTGCGCGCTCGGTGAGGTCCATACAATATTTTTTCAACGACTCGCGCTGGCCTTCCGCTTCCTGCGAACCCACCGACTCGCCGCCGCGCACCGCGCTGATGGCTTGCTCCAGCGGCGCACGCGCCACGCCGTGCTGTTTGAGCAAACGCCCACCTTCGCCTTTGTCGTTGGTCAGCGCCAGCAGGAACATTTCCGATGCAATGAACTGGTCGCCGCGCTTCTGCGCTTCCTTGTCGGTGAGGTTGAACAGGTTGGCCAGATCGCGCCCGACCTGCACCTCGCCGCTATGGCCTTCCACTTTGGGCAGGCGTGCCACAGCCTCATTCAGCGCTGTCTTCAGCGCATTGACGTTACCCCCGGCGCGCGCCAGCAGCGAACCCGCCCCGCTGTCGGCATCGTTAAGCAAGGCCAGTAGCAGATGCTGCGGCTCGATGAACTGATTATCCGCACCGACGGCCAACCCCTGGGCATCGGACAGCGCTTGTTGCAGCTTGGTGGTGAATTTGTCGAAACGCATGCTGCTCTCCCTCTGAAATCAAGTTGAACCGTTCGTCCAGATAACCGGCCACTTGCCAGCTTGCTGGCTTAGTGGATTGGCTAGTAGTTCCATCAGTGCCGCGCAAAGCGCGGTGTATCGAGGGTGTACCGCCGCGTCTCGCGCCGGATGGTTCGATACGGCCTGCGGCCTACTCACCACGAACGGATGTAGTCTGTTGCATAAATGGGGAGATTCGCGACGATTTCAAGCCCTACCAAGCTTCCCTTATACTACGCGCTCACTCAAAGGAATGTTTGATGCCACAAACCAATCTTGCACACCACATCCGTGCCAATGTCCGCGCCGCGCTCGACGAGGACATCGGCACGGGTGATTTAACCGCACAACTGATCGCCGAACATACACCGGCTCGCGCCACCGTCATTACGCGCGAGGCGGCGGTGCTGTGCGGAACGCTGTGGTTCGAGGAGTGTTTCCTCATGCTCGACCCGGACTGCAAGATCGATTGGAAAGTGCAGGAAGGTGCAGTCACCGAGGCCAAACAGACTTTATGCGAGATACAAGGTGATGCGCGGGCGCTGCTTACTGCAGAACGTTCGGCGCTGAATTTTCTGCAAACGCTTTCCGCCACCGCCACACTGACGCGGCGCTACGTCGAGGCCGCAGGCGGCACACAGGCCAGGATCATGGATACTCGCAAGACCCTGCCCGGCCTGCGTATGGCACAGAAATATGCGGTGAAGGTGGGCGGCGGGCATAACCAGCGCACCGGATTGTTCGACGGTGTGCTGATCAAGGAGAACCACATCACGGCGGCGGGTGGTATCGGCAAAGTCATCGAAAATGCATTCCAGATCACCCCTCCCGGCATTCAGATTCAGATCGAGGTGGAAACTTTGGCGCAACTGGACGAGGCGCTGAATGCGGGTGCGCAGCTGATCCTGCTCGACAACTTCTCACTGACGGACATGCGCCTCGCCGTGACCCATGCCGCGAAACGCGCCGAACTGGAAGCCTCCGGCGGCATCACCCTGGAGAATGTGCGCCTTGTCGCCGAGACCGGCGTTGATCGCATTTCCATCGGTGCGCTGACCAAAGATGTGAAGGCGATTGATCTGTCGATGCGTATCTCGATCCCCGGTAATTCGTGAGGCGGCCTTGAGCAAATCAAACCACTTCGTGATCCTTGTTATTTTGCTACTGGCGGCCTGCAGCAGCGATCCCTATCAAGGTCTGTACGAAGGTGTCAAAGGCGTTAATGATGCGAAACGGACGCCGTCAGAGCGCGCAATCTCTCCGATTCCGAGCTACGACACCTACAAGAAAGAGCGGGAACAAAAGCAATAGACAGATGTGCGCACAAAAAAACGGGAATCAGTTACGCTTCCCGTTCTTATGGAAGCGCTGATTAAGTCCTCCGTTCGTGGTGAGCTTGTCGAACCATGTGCGGAGGAACACTAGTAATCAGCATGTTGGGAGCGCAGCCCTTCGACAGGCTCAGGGCGAACGGACTTATTCAGCGTTTCCTTATTTATGATTTTGCTCAGTGCAGTTCAGGTTTTTGTGCGGACGGTTTGATCCGGTCCAGCAATCGGCGCATATTGCCGAGTGATGCGAGATGCAGATAAGCCATGCCCAGCGCACCGCTTCGAAACAACGCAGGCAGTTTGTCATCGACCAGCTGACCGAACTTGACCTCGTCGATCAGATAAAAATCGTTGAGCTGAAAGGTCTGCCCGTTCGGGGTATCGAAGCGCGCGCCTTGCTGTACGAACAAACCCAGCTCGTCCAACTGCTGCGCCAACAACTCGGTACGCGCAAATTCGTTCTGGAAGTTCTGCAGAAACTGCATCACTTCGTTCATGCGCGGCTGCAGATTGCCGGCCCCGTCGATCAGCACCTCGCCTTTTTCGCCATTCAATGCAGGACATTCTTCATCGATACAAACCAGCAACTGTCCGGCAACGCCGCCCTCGGCCATCACGAACGGGTAACGGCGCACGAACGCCGGAATGTAGTGCGCATCCCATTTGCCCTGCTCATCCACATACAGATTCTCACCCGTGCGCACGCCGAGCAAAGCCACCGGACGCATCTTGCCATCCTGCGCTTTGATGAACACGATGGGATATTCACGCGCCGCTTCGGCGAATTCGATGGAGCCCAGCAGAACGGCAGTCGTGTCACGTACGAAATTAAAATTTACCTTGGATGCATCAAACTTCAGATTGCGGTGCACATTGGAATTCAGTGCAACGACTTTTTGGTAGAACGCAAAACTGCTCAATACCTGCTCCTCCAATGAATATTAACTACGCACCCATTTGGAGTGCGGCGGTATGACGCCGCTGGTTTTCGATGTTCAAACCGCGCAGACGAGTCTGCGCACTCCCAAAAAATCAAGAGCCAACCATGCAGCCCTTGTCTTGCTCAAACTTGTTATCCTCGATGTTATCCAGTTTGCTATCCCCGCCCATGAATCCCGGGATCTTCGACAGACGCATCACGATCTCACCGTCGGTAAAGCCGGTTTCACCTTTTCCGAGGTCGACTGAAATATCGCCCTTGGACAGAACCACCTGTCCATCATGTACCGTCACATAGAAGCCCGGCTCACCGCTGCTGGAACTTTCCTCGAAGAGTTTATCTGTATCCACTTGGATGCTGTCCGGCCTCGGTGCACTGTTATCCAGGATGCCCGGCGGGATCACCAGAATTTGCACCGGCTTACCGGTTTGCCGCGCAATAATGGCGGCCTGATTGAGCGCCACGGTGAGCGAGCCGCCCGGCGTGACCAGCACCACCTCTCCAGCCCATACATACACCCCCGCGCCATCCAGCGGGTCGCTTGCAGGAGCTTCCGCATATTGTGACCAGGCAGTTGTTCGCATACCCGCGTCATCCAGCTGGTAGCCTGTGGTCGCTTGCGTGTATCGTGACCAGGCAGCTGTTCGCATACTCGCACCATCCAGCAGGTCGCCTGTGGTCGCTAACTCGTATCGTGACCTGGCAGCTGCTCTTCGCAAACCCGCACCATTCAGCGGATCGCCTGTGGTTGCCACCGGATTGGCAGCACCCTTTGCGCATGGACCATTACACCAGGCATCGAAACCGGTACCGCGGATGCCGATGGTCGCGCCGGCCACAGCAAATTTGTAATTATCGTGATTAAAGCGGCCGACCAGCCCGGTCACCACGCGTACACCGCCCTTCAATAATCGCAACGCCACATTCTCTTGCGAAGTGGCCTTGTCGTATTTGTATTGCTCTACCTGGAACACGCTGTTTTCCTGCAAGGTGATGCGCCCGCCATCGCGGAAGGCCATCACCCCGTGAGACATGGCACTGCTTTTCAGAGTATCCCCTTCGTACACCGGTGAACCCAAACCGAGCTTGCGCACTTTGCCGTTAGCCTCCACCGCTGCAAGCTGTCCCTGAATCAACATCACCCGACCCACCGCTTTGGGTTGCTCAATGGCTGGCTTGGCTGGTTTTGCAGCCTCTCCATCATCCGCACAATCCTTGGTAGCACACAAGCGCGAGGTGAAATCGGTACCGCGTATGCCGATGGTGGCCGTTGCAACACGCAATTTATAAGCGTCGGGATTGCCGCGCTTGCCGATAAATCCGGTCACGGTGCGGAAGCCGCCTTTCAGCAATCGGAACACGGCGTTGTCCGCCTGCGGGGATTCTTTTTTGAATTGATACGCTTCGATCTTGAGATTGGAGTTGGGACGCAAAGTCATCTTGGTGCCGTCGTTCATCACCACCTGGGCGTAGCTGTCTTTGGCGGTGACAAGCATATCGCCTTCTGCCACTTCAGACTTGGGTGCCAACACTTTAATAGTGCCATCGGTTCGCTGTGCGACCAGCGTCCCGCTCATATAGGTAATCTTGCCGGATACGTTTGATGCTTGTACCGTAGTGGCACTTGCCAATAGGATCAAAGACAGCAGCAAAGGGATTCGTTTCATCACGTTACACCTCAGTTCTAGAACGTTACCGACAGCGTCGCATGGACGCGCCAATTGCCTTTCGACTGTTGCGGATCGTTACCGGCTTTCATGATGCGGCCAACATCCATGCGCAACGCATAGTGTTCAGCATAAACCGAACGTAAGCCGAAGCCTGCACCTGATATGCTGGTCGTGTCGCCATCTTTGACTTTAACTGCGCCACCATCCACGAACACGAGGCCGCGTAATTGGGCTGCGCCCGTTGCGAACGATGGGGTGTAGGTTTCCACATTGAAACGTGCACCGATCTCGCCGGTTTCACTGCCTTCGGAGAATCCGCGCACGGCATCGGAGCCGCCCAGACGCATCTGCTCACCATGGATCAAGGTGTCACCACTCCATTGACCGTTGAATGCCGTGCGAAATTGCCAATCCTTGCCGAACGAATTGAAGTAAACCGCACCAAAGCGCAATACTTTGTAGCTTGGCTTGTAACTTGGAACAGGCGGCACAGTATTCACGCGATCATAGTTTGCAAAATCTGCGGATTTTCCATTGTTCATCACCGGCGCATTCATGACAAATGAGGCATTCAAGTTCACATCCCCATTAGCCGCTTTACCTTGCGCCGAATACGCCACACTCAAAGGTGTCACCACGATATCGTTATACAAGATCGTCGGCGGCGGATTGGTCAACTCGATTTTGCTGAACTTGCGCCAATCCAGCCCGAATGAAACAAGTGGATCGTATGTACCCCGACGTTCCAGTAACACGTTGTAACGGGAACTAAAAAGTAATCCTCCGCCCTGGAAGTTAGACAGCCCCCCCACCAGCGAATTGATATTTGAATAGCCGCCGAAGAATTCAACACTGTGGCCACTCTGATACAGGGGAATCTTGTAACTACCGCCGAATACCTTGACGCGATCCAGGTGTTGCGGCGAGACCTGCATCTGCACCTGGCCGACCTGATCTTTGTCAAACAGGTTGGCATGACGATAAGAAACGCCTATACGTGCGCGACCGGTTTCATTTGAGCCGGTATTGTCAACATTGATACTCCACAGGCCGGGCTTGCTGTCAGCCACCAGTACGCTGGCATCGACTTGGTCGTGTTCACCGGCTTTGAGTACAACGTTGATCTGGCGTGCAGGGTTCTCGTTGGCGAGTTTAAGTTCGCGGGCGATCTGTTTGGTGCGAGGGACGCCGCCACTGCGTACAGAGGGAACAGCATTGAGAACATTGGCCTCGGACACGAATCTGTTGTCCTTGACCACGACCTTGCCAAAGCGGCTTTCGATCACCTGAAAGCGCACAGTGCCGGCTTCAAGTTCCTGCTCCGGCAACAGCACATGTACCGCCGAATAGCCGCGCTGCGCATACAACTCTTCCACCGCTTCCAGCGCGTGCTGTACGTCGGAAAAATCTTTCTGTTTACCCACGTAAGGGGCGACAGCCTTGTCGAAGTCGGCAACCGTCAGGAGCGTGGCGCCTTCAACGATGAAGCGATCGATGGGGAAACGCAGAATAGCGGGAGCTTCTTCTACAGGCGGCGTGGCAGGGGCGATGGTGGTGGTAGCGCGTATGCCGGAGCCCGGGAGTTCAGCGGCGAGGGCCGCACCTGAAAAGATCAATGAAAAACTCAGCAACGCCATTCCTTGGAGTGCGGCCAGCGTGTGTTGTTGGGGCTGTGTCAATTCCGTCCAGCCTTTGGCTGGTGACGGATTGCCTGACTTTGTTATCAGCCCCTTAGTGTCAATTCCACACGCAGCTTGCTGCGTAGTGGATTGCCTGCCTTTGGTACAACCACGGCGTGCCCCTTGCGGGTGTACACGTCGCCGCATTATTGTTGCACAGTCATGCCTAATGCAACTACTGATAAAACCACTAAGGAATCCAAAGACGGCTGCCAAGTCGCTGGTTTTCAGGACGAACGGTATTGGAGCAAATTGATTATCTGGATTCATATCGTTCACTTTATCTGGGGCACACTGGCAAGGGTTCTGCCAAGGGTTGTCCGGTACCGTTTGTGGCCCCGGCTGCTGCCAATAAATCCTTGACCTCTTTCTTGTTTTCGTCGTCGGAGGTTGTTTCAGTTTCATCTTCTGGAGTGCCCACTTGCAGTGACATCTTGGTAATGCGCTGGACTACATCGGTAGGTAATATTTCGAAGTAGTCGGGGAGGAAATTCATTGCATAGTTATCGCTCGTCAACACCAAGCTCCCTTGGTGAATTAAATAGACCCCACCTTTGTTACCCCCCTCACGAGACAAAGCGCCATTCAAAACACCGGCCTGTGTATCGTTAAATTTTAGCCCGGAGACTGAATAAGACAGCGCAGGGTCTGGCATACCCAATATTTTCACAATCCCGTAGACATCCACAGTGAGAATGGCTGGCGAAACAGATAAGAAACTTGGCACAAAATCCGTCAGTGTGTAATTCGAATTCGCCGCCAGCGTTCCTTGAGTGATTGCATAGGGACTACCCGGAACGTTCTCACCCTGAACTCTTGTTAATGCTCCCGTAAACGCCGTAGCGTTGGTGTCCCATGCAGCCAACCCTCCGCCACCAATCGCAAAGGTGAGCGCCGGATCAACATCACCGTAAACCTTGTTCAGCGTATCGGCCGCCACGCTGATTTGGCGCGGCGTGATCGTCATGCTGTTTGGCGTAAAGCCAGTCAGCTCGTAATTCGTACTCGGCACCAGTGTTCCCTGAGTGATTGCATAGGGAGTACCCAGCACGTTCTCACCCTGAACTCTTGTTAATGCTCCCGCAAACGCCGTAGCGTTGGTGTCCCATGCAGCCAACCCCCCGCCACCGATCGCAAAGGTGAGTGCCGGATCAGCATCACCATACACCTTGCTCAGCGAGTCGGCCGCCACGCTGATCTGGCGCGGCGTGATCGTCAAGTTGTTGCCAATATAATTCACGGTGTAGTTAGAATTACCGAGTGTGCCTTGATTGATGGAATAACTGCTTACGTCCTCACCGGGTGCGCGCTCAAGCGAACCACCCAGCAATCCTCCTCCGATCAAGCCACTCGACACGTAAGTCAACGCGGGATCGGCATCGCCATAAATCTTGCTCTGAATATCGGCAGTAACGGTCAGCGATGCAGGTGTCACCGCCAACACGCCGTCCACGAAAGTGATGGCGTAATTGGCGGCGGAGAGGCCGCCCGGAGTGATGACGTAGCTACCTGCATTGACCGCCCCTTGGGATGTGCCCCCATAAGTGGGCGTACCCGACAATACGGCTGATGTATCGGCATTGACAAATCCGCTGGAAACCCAGCCATTGCCGCCCGTAAACGACAAGCTGTCATAAATTTTGGATGCGTTAGTTGCAGTCACCGTGAGCGGTGCGGCGGTTACAGTGAGCTGCCCGTTTACATAAGCGATGGTGTAGTTGCTGGCGCTGCCCACGCTAAATACCGCGTTGCTCGGCATAATGGCGTATATCCCGACATTTGCGGTATTAACCGCACCGAGACTAGTCAGAGTCACACTTCCAATAGTATCGCTGCCCAGCAACCCGACCGGAGTGAACTCCGTGCCGGCAAAAGTCAGTGTGGTGCCGTAGGTCTTGCTGGCATCGCTCGCGGTTATACCCAGTGGTGGTGATAAAGACACAATGGCAGAGGTGATGGTCAGCGTGCCATTCACAAAGCTGATGTCATAGCCCAGTTGATCGGAATAAAGTCCGGATGGCGTGATGGCGTAGCTACCCGCGTTGATCGCTCCTTGCGATGTGCCAACGTAGGCCTGTGTACCCAGCACCGATAAAGTTGGCGTCACCGAGTAGGTCACTCCATTGCCACCCGAATAGGCAATAGCATCATAAGTCTTGGTTGCACCGGCCGCAGTGATGGTCAGTGGCGAAAGGAAACTCGTCAGCAGCGGTGTGGTTTGCCCTTCATAGATGCGCCAGATCGCGCCCGCGCCGCCGGTGTCGGCGATATCCCAGTTGGTGAAGCTGGCCATCTGGCGCATCTGCGCCGTGATCAGGCCGGTGGCGTTGGTTTCCGTTCCAAAGCCAGCGCCGGACGCAACAAGGAAGCCCGACACGTCCGTATCCCAGAAGCTGTCGGTGATGCTGCCGTCATTTCTGCCCACCAGCCCCGCGGCTGCTATGTATCCTGTTCCAATGATGCCGTTGCTGGCGTAGCTGTTGGAGATCGATCCGATGTTGTAACCCACCAACCCGCCCGCCCTGCTGGAAGCCGATACACTTCCACTGCTGACGTAGCTGTTGCTGATCGAGCCGGCGTTGTAGCCCACCAGCCCGCCTGCAGTCCAGGCGAGTGAGGTAAACGTCACCGCAGTATTGAGCGCGAAGCTGGTAGTTATGGACCCGGTTGCCGAATTGAAGCCCACCAACCCGCCGGCATTTCCGGCTCCGTCTCCCACTATGGAACTCACGCTGCCGCCACTGACATAACTGTTGCTGATGTCGCCCCAGTTGGAACCCACCAGACCGCCCACTGACGAAGAGCCATTCACTGTGCCGCCGCTGACATAGCTGTTGCTGATGGGCACGCCATTCCACCCCACCAGGCCACCCACATCAATGCCACCGTTGACAAAACTGGCAATAACATGATTGTTGTCAGAATAGCCAGCAATAACGCCGCAGCAGGTGGTGGGGGCATTTATCATCCCGGCCAAGCCGCCCACGTAGTTGTTGCCATTCACGGTGGTGTTGGTGACGGTGTTGCTCTGGAAAACCCCTTCGCCGCTGTCATACCCTATCAACCCGCCCACGTAGTTTCCGGTACCGGCCACCACGGTGCCGCCGCTGACCACCAGGCCGACAACCGAGTTGTAGCCGATAAAACCGGCCGAGTAACCACGGCCTATCAGTCCGCCCACGTCGTTCCCCATACCCGTCACTGTGCCGCCGCTGACATGGCTGTTGCTGATGCTGCCGTTATTGATGTAGCCCGCCAGTCCGCCGACAGATGTGTTGCCGGTTATATTGACATTCAGCAAGTCAACATTGCTCGCAAAAGCGCCGAGGCCCATGTACCCGAACAAACCCACATCATTTTCCAGCGGGCGGTTGATGGTGAGGTTGCTGATGGTATGGTTCTGACCATCGAACTGACCGGAGAACGAGTATGGAAACGTAAAATTGTCACCCACCGGCGCGAAGCCGAAAAATGTGCCGCTCTGCGTATCAAAGTTCCAAGTCGCGGTCGAGGTGGCATCGATGTCGTTCGCCAACACGTAGAACTTTCCAAGCATCCCCGCGCTGCCCATACCTTGCACACCGTAGATGTCGGCCAGTTGGTACGGCGTGAGCGCAGTGCCATCACCATCAAGCGCGCGGATGAACGTGCCACCCGCGATGCGGAAATCATTAACGGTAAAGCCAGGTAGCGTCGCGGCCACCTGATTCCATGTGCCGTCGCTCAGCGTGAAAATCCCTGCACTGACACTGCCGTTCACAGGAGTGATTACTCCACCAGAACTTAGCGTGACACTCCCCGCGCTAATCTGAACATTGTTCAAGGGAAAGCCCGTGGGACTGGTGATGGATAACGCGCTGCTGCCCGCATCGATCACGTGCGCGAAACCGCCGTTGAGAGAGAAATCAATACGATCCGCCGTGCCCAACCCCTGGATCGTGATGTTCCCGCTGTTCGGGCCGCCCAACGCAAGCGCGTTCGGTGCAGTATTGAGCCACCCCACCGCAGAGCCGCTGCCTGAGGATTGGCCGGTCAGGTTGATCGCGCCGCCGCCGGATAGCACATGCCCATCCCAGAGAACCACGCCGCCATCCGCATTGTTGAGGTTGGTTCCGTAAAGTGTAATCGCCCCGCCCCCGGCAGCGGTAGTCTGGATGGTACCCAATACACCTACGCCCCAACTGGCACCGTAGGAGTTGGCGGCTCCGGTGAAGCTCAGCGTCCCGGCGCCGGTCGTCTCGACGATCGTACCCGTTTCCACCATGATGCCGCCGACACCTTCTATGCCGGACTGAGGGGCCGTGTTCGTGCCGGTCACGGTGACCGTACCGGTTTGCGTGGTGAGCCGCGTGCCTGCATTGATAAAATCCACACCGGCTGCAAAGGGATTGACGCCAATCCTGTTGGTGCCATAGAAATGTGCAATGCCGTCAATGTTCACGATGCCGTTGCTGGACAGCGTGCCTCCGGCGAAGGTGATGCCGTCAGCGAGATTGTTGTTCGCGCCCTCGCCGCGCATATCCACGTTGCCCGCGCCTGCCGTGATGTTGCCCAGCACGTAAATGCCGCTGTTGAATGTGATGCCGCCCGTCACCGTGCCGTTGCCGATCGCGCGCCCGGTAGATGGCATGCCGCCCATCGTGATGTTGCCGCCGTTGCTGTCAATCGAGGAGCCGGTGTTGAGGTAAATACCGCCACCGCCCGCCCCGTCGGAATCGGAGTTGAGCGCAATGTTGAGTGCGCCCGCCGAAGACGCGAGCGAGCTGTTCGCGGCAAACAGGATGTTGTTGGCCGCCGAGAAATTCGCGTTGCCGCCCGCAGCGCGTGTCAGCGCTGTGTTGAAGACGATGTCGCGCCCGGCATTGAGGGAGAGATTGCCCGAAGTATTGGCGCCCGCCACCGTGCCCGCGCCCAGCACGATATCGCCCGCCGCAGAAACGAGCGAGATGTTGCTGCTGCCCCCGACGCCCGCATCTACCGTCGCCGACAAGGCGGAAGACAACGCGGTATCGTTGAACAGATAGATGCCGTAATTCGGTGTACCCGTCCCCCAGCCCGTACCCGTCAGCGTGATGTTGCCCGACGTGCTCAATACCTTGCCCGCGCCATTGCCGGAGCCGCCGGTCGCATCGTGGATATAGATTCCTTTGTTTTCGCTCGTGCCGAGGCCGCAAGTGCCCGCGAGGCAGGAGCCCGTAATGCCGATCGCGCCGATCGCGCTCTGCACCAGCCCGCCTTCGCGCAGCTCGACGCCGCCCCCGAAACTGGAAGTTGCGGTAGCATTGCTCTCGCCGGTAATGGCGATGCTGCCCAGGCCGGTTGCTTTTACCTGGCCTGCCTGCACGTTCACCCCGCGGTTGTAGGTTCCCGATCCCGCGCCGCTCGTGCCGTTCAATGTGAGCAAGCCATCCACGACCGACACGGTCGTGCCGGAAACAGCAACCGTAACACCGGTGTTGTGGTCCGTGCCGCTGCCGCCCGTGCCGGTCAACGTGACGGCGCCGTTACCCGTCGCGGAAATTACCGCAGCGTTATGGACATAGATGCCCCTGTTGGACGATCCGGTGGATGCGCCGCCCTGTCCGATCAGGGTGATCGCGCCGTCCACGGAGGAAATGGATGAACCGCCGCCGATGCGCACGCCGCTGTTGCTGCCGAGTCCCGCACCTCCGGTACCGGTCAGCGTGACCGTGCCCGCACCGAAGGTCTGGAGCAGGCTGGCGTTGGTGACGTAGACACCGTCCGCCGAACCGCCCGCCACCCCGGTGCCGGTCAGCGCGATGTTGCCACCACCCGCATCCAGCGTCGCGTTATCCAGCATGATGCCGTCAACATTGAGCAACGTGCCGACAGCGCTACCAGTGCCGTTGCCCGCCACACCACCACCAAAAGTAACATTACCCCCGCCACTGACGATGGAAGACCCTGTGTTCATCACAATCGCGCCACTGCCGTTACCATCGGTGTCGGAATTGAACACTACGCCCAATGCATCGCCGGATGTGGTGATCCCGACACCGGCAGCCACGACGATATTGTTTTCCGCCTTGAGGGTCAGCGTGGTCAGTCCAATACCGATTGCGGTTTTAGTGATCGAGGCATTGACGTTAATGTCGCCCGCCTCCGCAAATCCGGCGTTGGCCGTGGTAATGGTCACATTGGTGCCGGCATTTAAGGCTGCCGCAATCGTGCCTGATGTAATGAAGGAGCCGGTTGCCATCGGCGACCAGATACCTCCAGAGAAGGAACCTCCAGTATCAACTCCCGTTCCAATGGTGACATTCAGCGGGTCAATCAACCACGTACCCGCCTTGCCACTCAACGCTGCAGTAGAGATGCGCGCTGTTGGTTTGATGTCCAAATGTGCCGCACTGGTGTCGATAAAGCCGCCCTCGCCCACTGTCGGTGCTGAGGCATTCAGCGTGCCGCTGACTTGTACGGTGCCCGTCTGCATGTCGGACAGGACTTTGATCTCACCGCCTCCCACACCTTGGGCACTGGCGGTGCCGCTGATCTCGGTACGCTGGCTGGAGCGGAAGACGATCTTGCCACCTTGCAGCGAGGCGCTGTCAGCACTGACGCTGCCAGTGTTCTTGACCACTGTGCCGAAGAGTCCAAGTCTGCCTGCGCTGGCCACCAGTTGTCCGACGTTGGTGGCATCACCTGCCGCAGCAGTGATGTTGACTCTGAGGTTGGGGTCGAGGGTGTTGACGAGTTGGACTTCGTGTCCGGCCGCCAAAAGTATCTCGCCATTGGGTGCGGTGATGACGCCGCTATTTTCGACGTTGGGGGCGATGAGGTAAATCTCGCCGCCGCTTTGCGCGGTGAGGTTGCCGGCGTTACTAATGGCTTGTGCGCCGGGTACTTGGGTGAAGTTGAGATGGCCTGCCTGGAAATCTGCATCGCTGATATTGAGCGAGGTGGCCACCAGTCCCGCCACGTCCACTGTTGACCCCGCGCCGAACACGATGCCGCCGGGGTTGACGAGGAATACGCGCCCGTTGGATTGCAACGTGCCAAGGATCAGGCTGGGGTTGTTGGTGATGACGCGATTGAGGACGGCGGATGATGCGGACTGCTGGGCGAAGCGGGTGATCTCGGTTTGCTGGATGGAGAAGCCTTGCCAGT
>CXWL01012124.1_pt2 | contig 15271 bp, 14 predicted proteins | sample 590931 | NCBI WGS metagenome assembly CXWL01 (sample SAMEA3498368, study PRJEB10139) | groundwater metagenome | biome: water well; material: biofilm material | place: Germany | collected 2015-04-27 | reverse complement strand
GCGCGACGATCTGTTCCGCGTCTTCTGCAGCCTGCCCGTTGGACGCGTCACCCTGCAGAGCGCGCACACGCTGCCGCACGACCGGGAAACCACGATGACGATCCACACAGCCGCGCGCGCGATCGCGCTCCCGGCGCGCAGCGAGAACCTGCCCGACGGGGCGCTAGTCTTCGCCCAGCTCGACGGCGTCGATCCGCGCTTGACCGCGCTGAGCCAAGCGCAGCAGCGCTTCACCGTCGAGGTCGAAGGCGTTTCCCTCGTCATCCCCTGGCACGACAGCATCGCCCAGACGCTGCGCGCCTGTGGCTAGCGCCACTTGCCGTTAAGCGGCGATCTTGTTGGCCGCGGATGTTGCGCCGCGCTCAGCTCCGCCGCGGGCTATTCTAGGCGTCCACATCCGCATCGAGCGCGTTGTCCTGAATGAACTCACGGCGCGGCTCCACCACGTCTCCCATCAGCTTGGAGAACATCTCATCGGCTTCGTCGGCGTGGTTGACGCGCACTTGCAACAGCACGCGCGCTTCAGGATCGAGCGTGGTTTCCCAGAGCTGCTCGGCGTTCATCTCGCCAAGGCCCTTGTAACGCTGCACGGAAATGCCCTTGCGGCCAGCGCCTTCGATGGCGCCGAGCAGCGAAAGCGGGCCGTAAACAGGCGTCACGTCGCTCGCCCGCCGCAGCGAGGCGCGGCCTTCGTAAGCTTCGCGCAAAGCCGGCGCGCGATCGGCCAAGCGGCGGGCGTCAGCGGAGGCGAGCAGCAATNNGACCAAGTCGCCTCGCCCTCCTCGGCCACCACGTTGAGCCGCGCCGCCGCGCGCAAAGCTTCCGCCTCGCCGGCGCCCGGCGCGAACGCCCCGGCGATGGCCGCTTGTTCGAGCACCACGTCAGGCGCGCGCTGATGCAAGCGCTTAATCAAACTAGCCGCCGAAATCGCTTCGCGCGCAATACGCTTGAGATCTTCGCCCGCGATCTGCGCTCCGCCGGCGATTTCGAGCACGGCGCCGGACGAGCCCTCTTCAATCAAGAAGCTCTCAAACTCCGACTCGTCCTTGAGATAGCGGCCGGATTTGCCCTTGCTCGCCTTATAGAGCGGCGGCTGGGCGATATAGAGAAAGCCGCCATCGATCAGACTGGGCATTTGCCGATAAAAGAACGTGAGCAACAGCGTTCGGATGTGAGCGCCGTCAACGTCGGCGTCGGTCATGATGATGATGCGGTGGTAGCGCAGTTTTTCGAGATTGAAATCGTCACGGCCGATGCCCGCGCCAAGCGCCGTGATCAAAGTGCCCACCTGTTCCGACGAGAGCATCTTATCGAAACGCGCGCGCTCGACGTTGAGGATCTTACCGCGCAGCGGTAGCACGGCTTGGTACTCGCGGTTGCGGCCTTGTTTGGCGGAGCCGCCGGCGCTGTCGCCTTCGACGATGAACAATTCGGATTTTGCCGGATCCTTTTCCTGGCAGTCCGCGAGCTTGCCGGGCAAAGAAGCGATGTCGAGCGTCGATTTACGCCGCATTTCGCGGGCTTTTCGCGCCGCTTCGCGCGCAGCGGCGGCTTCGACGATCTTGGCCATCACGGTTTTGGCGGCGGCGGGGTTTTCCTCGAACCAGCGCCCAAGCGCTTCGGCCATCAAGCTTTCCACCACCGGGCGCACTTCGGAGGAGACCAGCTTTTCTTTTGTCTGCGACGAAAATTTCGGATCGGGCACTTTTACCGAGAGAACGCAGGTCAAGCCTTCGCGCGCATCATCACCGGTAATATCGACCTTCTCCTTTTTCGACATGCCGGAGGTCTGCATGTAATTGTTCACCACCCGCGTGAGCGCGCCGCGGAAGCCCGCCAAGTGGGTGCCGCCATCCTTTTGTGGGATGTTGTTGGTGAAGCAGAGCATGGTTTCGTGATAGCCGTCGTTCCATTGCAGCGCCGCTTCGACGGTGACGCCTTCGCGCTCGCCGATCACGTAGATCGTGTCCGGCATCACCGACGTACGCGAGCGATCGAGGTGGGCGACGTAAGCTTTCACGCCGCCTTCGTAATAGAGCACTTCCTCGAACGGTTCAGGGCCGCGCAGATCGCTGAAATGCACGCGCACGCCGGAATTGAGGAACGCCAATTCACGCAGGCGGTGCTCGATGGTCTTGCGGTCGTACTCCACCATGGTGAAGGTCTTGGGGCTGGCCAGGAAGCGCACCGAGGTGCCGCGCCTGGGCTTGCCATCGATCAGGGGCGCATCGCCCAACACCTTCAGCGGCGCCTCGGGGTCACCCATTAGGAAGCGCATGTAATGTTCTTTGCCGCCGCGCCAGATGCGCAGGTCGAGCCATTCGCTGAGCGCATTGACGACAGAGACGCCGACGCCGTGCAGGCCGCCAGAAACCTTATAGGAATTCTGATCGAATTTTCCGCCGGCGTGCAATTGGGTCATGATGACTTCAGCCGCCGACACGCCCTCTTCATGGATATCGGTCGGGATGCCGCGGCCGTCATCAGTGATTTCGGCACTGCCATCGGCGTGCAAAATCACCTCAACCTTGCGCGCGTGCCCCGCCAGGGCTTCGTCGATCGCATTGTCGACCGCCTCATAGACCATGTGGTGCAGACCCGACCCATCGTCGGTATCGCCGATATACATCCCCGGACGTTTGCGGACCGCGTCTAAGCCCTTGAGAACCTTGATGGAATCGGCATCGTAAGCGGGGGCGCTAGCGGGCGCGTTTTGGGACGGGGTCATGGGCGGGGAATCGTGCTGGAAATCATCCCACACTATAGGGGATAACCGGCCAAAAGTCTTGGATTCCGTGCGGATTTCCGGCGAATCCAGCCCCTCAGCTGGCGATGCGAACCGGCAGCGTTTCGTAGCCCTTCACGAACGAAGACAGCACCCGCCGCGGCTCCTCCACCACTTCGATTTTATCGAAGCGCTTGAGGATTTCTTCCCACACAATACGCAATTGCATCTCGCCCAAACGGTTGCCAACGCAGCGGTGAATGCCGAACCCGAACGAGAGGTGGCGGCGTACATTTTCGCGCTCGATGTTAAACTGGTTGGCGTTGGCGATGACCTCTTCGTCACGATTGCCGGAGACATACCACATCGCCACTTTGTCGCCCTTGCGGATGTTCTGACCGCCAAGTTCAGTGTCCACCAGCGCGGTGCGGCGCATGTAAGCAAGCGGGGTTTGCCAGCGTATGGTTTCCGAGACGAGCGCCGGAATGAGCGCCGGATTGGCCCGCAACTTAGCGAATTGCTCGGGAAATTTGTTGAGCGCGTAGAGGCTGCCGGTGATGGAATTGCGTGTGGTGTCGTTGCCGCCAACAATCAGCAAGATCAGATTGCCGAGATATTCCTGCGGAGCCATGTTGCGCGTTTCCGGCCCATGCACGAGCATTGAAATCAGGTCCGGTTTTGGCGGCTCTTGCGCGCGTCGGTTCCAGAGTTCGGTGAAATAGGTCAAGCACTCGATCAGTTCGGCGCGGCGTTGTTCCTCGCTTTCGACAATGCCCCCGCCAGGAGCGGCGGTGGCGACATCTGACCAGCGTGTCAGCTTGCGGCGATCCTCCCACGGGAAATCGAACAACGTCGCCAACATCTGCGTGGTGAGCTCAATCGATATTTTGTCCACCCAGTTGAACACTTCCCCGCGCGGCACGGAATCAAGCAAAGCCGCCGCCCGCTCGCGAATGACCGGCTCAAGCCTGGCGAGATTGTCCGGCGCCACAATGGGGCTCACGGTCTTGCGTTGGACGTCGTGCTTGGGCGGGTCCATGGCGATGAACATGGGCAGCGGGAAATCTTCCTCCGGCTCGAACAGCGTTATCGCGGGCTCGGAGGAGAAGGTGTGGTGGCTGGTTTCGACCGTCATGATGTCGTTGAACTTGGTCACCGACCAATACGGCCCATTGAGGCTGTCGGGGCAGTAATGCACCGGCGCTTCGCGGCGCAAGCGCGCGAAGAACGGCCACATGTTGTAGTCGCGGAAACGCTCGGGGCGGGAGATGTCCAAGGTCGCCAAATCCGCCGACTCGGCGTCTTCGCCTGGATTGTAATTGAAGACGTAATCGTCATTGCGCATGGCGCTCTCCTGCGCACAGAACATCAAACTCTGGCGCCATTGTCACGCGCATCCTGCTTTACGCGGCGCGAACCGCGCCCTCGCGCACTTCAAACACCTGCGCGCGCACGCCGAAGGCTTCGAACAGGTTTTCGTCGGTGCCGGTCAACCAGGCCTGACCGGGATTGGCGAGCAATTCGTCGAACAAAGCCGCGCGCCGCACCGCATCAAGATGCGCGGCGGCTTCATCGATCAGGATCAGCGAAGGCCCCGCGCCCGGGTCCTCCGCCAGCGCCCGTGCTTGCGCCAGCGTCAACCCTAGCAACAACGCCTTCTGCTCGCCGGTGGAACATTGGTCCGCCGCCATGTCCTTCGCGGCATGACGCGCAAGCAAGTCGGAACGATGCGGCCCGTCGAGCGCCCTTCCCGCGCCGGCATCACGCCCGCGTACGTCGCGCAGCAATTCGGCGAAATCCTCCTCCACGTCCGCGCTCTTCGCCCCCGCCTCAAAGCGCGCTTCCAACAGGCCTTCGAGCGCCAACGCCGCTTTCGGAAATGCGCCGTCGGGGCGCGCATCTATCGCGCTCTGCAATCGTTGCAAAGTTTCCACGCGCGCCGCAGCGATCGCCGCCCCATGCGCCGACATCTCACGCTCCAATCCCTTGAGCCACGCATCATCGAACACCCGGTCGGTCAGCAAACGCTGGCGCTCGCGCATGGCGCGTTCATAGGCGGCGGCCGATTGCCCATGCTGCGACGCACGCGACAGAGTGAGCCGATCGAAGAAGCGCCGACGATCGCCGGCGGGGCCGGACCAGAGCCGGTCCATGGCCGGCGTCAGCCAGGTCATGCGTGCGGTCTCCGACAGTTCAGCGGCGGTGGCGGGCTCACCATCGCGGCGCGCGAGGCGCTTGACCCCGCCCTCGGGCGTGCGCTCAGCGCCCGCGCCGAGCACGGTGACTTCGTTGCCGAGCGTGACCCGCGCCGACACTGCCCATGGTTGCGCCCGTTGCGCGCCGCCGCCACGCGCGACATCAAGTAGGGCCGCGCCGCGCAGACCCCGCCCCGGCGCCAGCATAGTCAGCGCTTCAAGAATATTGGTCTTTCCAGCGCCGTTTGGGCCGAACAGACAGACCGGACGGGCATCGAGTTCGAGATCAAGCGCGGCGTGATTGCGAAAATCCGTGAGCGTCAGCCGCGCGACATGGAGCTGGTGCAGGATCACACTCTCAAAGGCATCAACACGTAGAGCGCATTCTCGTCGGCCTCGTCTCGCACCAAGGTGGGCGAACCGGAATCGGCGAGTTCAAACACCGCCTGCTCGCCTTTGATCTGCTGGGCGACATCGAGCAAATAACGCGCGTTGAAACCGATCTCCATGGAATCGTCAGCGTAATCGGCGGCCAAATCCTCGGTCGCGACACCGGCGTCGGGATTGTTTACGGTAAGCGTAACTTTGTCCTTCTCCAACGCCAACCGCACCGAACGCGAACGCTCCGCCGACACAGTCGCGACCCGGTCGACGGCTTCCGAGAACGCCTTGTTGTCGATCTTCAGGCGCTTGGAATTGCCCTTGGGAATGACTCGCGCGTATTCGGGAAACGAGCCGTCGATCAATTTCGAGGTGAGCACGGCGTTCCCGAGTGCAAACCGTATTTTTTGCGGCGACACAGCGATCTCAACCGCATCCGCGGCATCATCCAAGAGACGCTTCAATTCATTAATGGTCTTGCGTGGCACGATCACGCCCGGCATGCCTTGCGCACCCTTGGGCGCGGGCGCGTCCGCGAGCGCAAGTCGATGGCCATCGGTCGCCACCGCCCGGAGCTTCGCCCCGCCGCTATCAATTGTGTGAAAGAAAATGCCGTTCAAATAATAGCGGGTCTCTTCGGTGGAGATGGCAAAGCGGGTCTTGTCGATGAGCCGAGCAAGCTCGGTGGGTTCGATCTCAAACCGCGTTTCAAACCCATCCGATGGCATGGCTGGAAAATCACCGGCGGGCAAAACTGGCAAATGCAGCCGCGACTTGCCGGCGGAAATAAAGAGCCGCGGATCGTCGCCGGACGCATCCAGCTTCACCGGCGCATTTTCCGGCAACTTGCGCACAAAATCATAGAGGTAGCTCGCGGGGGCGGTCGTCGAGCCGGAGCGCTCCACTTCAGCATGCGCCGACTCGGAGATCTCGATGTCGAGGTCAGTGGCGGTCAACTTCAGGCTATCGCCCTGCGCGGATAGCAACACATTGGACAAGATCGGGATGGTGTTGCGCCGCTCGACAACGCTCTGCACATGGTTGAGCGCCTTCAGGAGCGCTGAGCGCTCAATCGTCAGCCGCATTGCGTCACACCCCGCTCCAAGAAAAACACCCCCCGCGAGCTGGTCCCGGTCAATAACCGAGTCGCCGCCCGCAGGGGGTGAGAAACTAGCAGATGCCACGCCAACCCCAAGCCCAATTTGCTAGGACTGGCGCCCTTTCAGCGGTCTGGACGCCAAGCTTAGGGTTCGCGGCGGATGGCGCGCGCGATGGTGTCGAGTTCGGCCTTCAGGTTGGTGTCCTGTTCGACCAATGCTGCGATGCGATCGCGCGCATACATGATTGTGGTATGGTCGAAGCCGCCAAAACGCTGGCCGATATCGGGCAGCGAGGCGTGGGTCATGCGGCAAGCCAGAAACATGGCGACTTGGCGCGGGCGGGCGATCGCGTGGCGCCGCGTGCGCTCCAGCAATTGCTGGACGCTCATGTTGTAGTGACGGGCCACCACCTTTTGCACCAATTGCACAGTGATGCGCCGCTCGGCGGCGTCGGACAATTTGCTCTGCAAAGCATTCGCGGCAGCTTCAAGTGTCACGTCATTACCTCCGGAAATTTTCCATTCGATGAGCAATTGGCAAACGGCGCCGTCAAGTTCGCGGCCGGTGACGTGCATACGCTCGGCGATCATGTCGAGCGCCTCCGCGGCGACACAAAAACCCGGCGCGGCGTGCGCATGGTGGGCGATTCGCGTATCAAGGATACGGCGACGCAAAGCCGTATCAGGCTCCAAGATTTCGCATGCCGCCGCGCCTTTCAGCTTGGCGCGCAATGAATCTTCAAGCCCTTCAAGGCCAGCGGCCCCATGGTTCGCGGCAAGCACGACTTGGCCGCCGCGGCGCGTGATTTCGAACATGGTGTCGAAGGCTTCTTCCTCGGTGGCGCGCTTGCCGCAGAGCCGGTGGAAGTCATCGATGATCAGCATGTCCGGCGCGCGGACTTCGCCTTTGAAGGCCGACGAGTCGCGCTTCTTGTGCAATGCGGATTGAAACGATTCCAGGAATTCCTGGCCCGTCATCATTAGCACTTTGCGTTCTGGCGTACGGATTGCCGCCTCTTGAGCCAACGCTGACAGAAGGTGCGTCTTCCCGCAGCCGGGCGGAGAGTGCAGCAGCCAAACCGGAAACGACACCCCGGCGCCCGCCGCAATCATCCGCGCCACAGTAAGCGCGCGATGATTGGAGGAATCCGAGCAGAAGGTTTCGAATGAGAACGACAGCGGATGCTGCGCCGGCACAAGCATCGGCGTTCGCGCGCTCTCGATTCGGACGCTGGCCAAGTCCCGCACATCTTCGGGGATTTCGTGTTCCAGGAGAATTTTGACTGGCGCCAAGCCGGGCACATAGATGCGCATCCTCGCTTCCAGGCGATGTTGCACCTGCTGACGAAGGCGCTCTTGCGCCACCTGTGAACCGGCCCGGAACAGCAGAGTGCCGTTCCACTCAGCCACAAAACGCAGAGGCTCAATATAGGAGCGGAAGAAATCGGCGCCGAACTCGCCGAACAGCTCCTTCCGAACCAATTCCCAGCTCCGCACAATGCCCAAGCCCGCCGGTATTCGGCGGGCGATTTCTTCGCCTTGTTCCATTAGCCAGACCCCCTGCTATGGATTTTGTTTCAGCCGCCCCGCCCGGCAAACCAAGGCTTCGCTATTCGAGCCGAGTGAGATTTCTCGGCCCGATGCTCTCGCATCGGCTGCAATGAAGCGTCGAACAGCGAGCAAGCTCGCCAGACGGGGGAAACTTGCGACGTTAAGACGGGGCAGTCAATACCTAACAAGCGTTCCGAAACTAAACTCTCTGATATTTCCACAACTCGATTTAAGACGCTGTTTTCATAGTGTTTTTAACTAGGGCTCAGTCAGGTGCTTTATGACGCACACGGACAGTCTTTCGCTGCTTTGCATCGGCTTCGTCGCAAAACGGAAATATGTGAATTCACAAGGTTTTGGGTGCCTCAGAGGAGGCGATTCGTGGCTTTAGGAAGCGGCTTTGGCGCCTGAAAGCGCGGCAATCCGGCCCGAAAGGCGCGAGACCTTCCGGCTGGCCAGATTCTTATGAACGATACCACGGGTCACTGCCCGCATCGTCTCGGACTCGGCGGCGCGAAGCGCTTCAACCGCCTTCTTCGCATCGCCCGCGGCGATGGCTTCTTCCACACTGCGCCACGATGAACGCATCCGCGTGCGGCGCGCCTTGTTGACCGCCGTACGGCGTTCGATCACCCGGGCTGCCTTTTGTGCGGATTTCGTATTCGCCATGGTTTCAGAGTTCCGAGCGGAGTGGTTTCAGAGTGAAGCGCGGGCGTATAGCGCCAGCCCGCCCCGGCGTCAAATCATCAGCGGTTTTTGAAAACCGGCGGGCGCTTGTCGATGAAGGCAGCCATGCCCTCCTTTTGATCCTCGGTGGCGAACAGCCCGTAAAACAGCCGCCGTTCGAGCTTCAGGCCTTCGTTCAAAGGTGTCTCAAACGCAGTGTTCACCGATTCTTTATTGGCGATAGTGGAAAGCCGGCCTAGGGCGGCGATCTTTCTCGCCGCCGCCATCGTTTCTTCCATCAGCTTGTCTGCGGAAACGATACGCGACACCAAGCCACAACGTTCGGCTTCAGCTGCATCCATCATGCGTCCCGTGAGGCAAAGATCCATCGCCTTGGCTTTGCCGACGCTGCGCGTCAGCCGTTGCGAGCCGCCCCAAGCGGGCATGACGCCCAGCGTGATTTCCGGCTGGCCGAACTTGGCGTTCTCGGCGGCGATGATGAAATCGCACATCATCGCCAATTCGCAGCCCCCGCCAAGCGCATAGCCCGCGACAGCGGCGATGATCGGCTTGCGGCACCGCGGCACTCGTTCAAGGTTTGCAAAGGGGTCGCGCTCGTAAAAATCCGCGAACTGACCGTCTGCCATTTCCTTGATGTCGGCGCCAGCGGCGAAGGCTTTTTCCGAGCCGGTGATGACAATGCAGCCAATGCTTGCGTCGGCCTCAAATCCGTCGAGCGCGGCATTGAGTTCGCCGATCAGCGCGTTGTTCAAGGCATTCAGCGCCTTGGGCCGATTGAGACGAATGATTCCGACGCCAGCGGCGGATTCGGTGAGAATGTTTTCGTATGTCATGGCGTGAGGGAATGCGCTTGGCGCGCGCGAAAATCAATATGGACCGCCGGCCAAGTTTAACGCTGACACTTCGCGCACCAGAATGTAGAGCGGCCCCCGTGCACGGCGCGTTTGATCGCGCCGCCGCACCTGGGTGTCGCGCACCGTTCGCCTTCGCGATCGTAGACGCGGAAGCGCTGTTGAAATCCGCCGCGCGCACCATCGACGCCGGCATAGTCCGAAAGCGTCGAGCCTCCCGCGGCAATCGCTTCTTCCAGCACGGCGCGGATCGCGGGCGCCAGTTTTTCCAGACGTTGTTTGGAAACGCTCCCCGCGGCGCGCGCGGGCGCGATGCCGGCGCGGTGCAGCGCCTCGACGACATAGATATTGCCCAGGCCGGCGACCACGCGCTGATCCAGAAGCGCAGTCTTCACGTTGGCTTTCTTGCCGGCGAACGCCTCGGCCAGGTATGGCGCGTGGAATTCGTTGCCGAGCGGCTCTGGCCCCAAGCCCTTGAACCAAGGATGCGTATCGAACGCGGCGCGCGCGATCAGGTCCATATAGCCAAAGCGGCGCGGATCGTTGAACTCGAGACGGGCACCCTCCTCGGTCTCGACGATAACGTGCGTGTGCTTGGGGTCGGCGGGCTCAGCATAGTAGAAATCACCGGGCTGATGCTGCAAACCGGCGATGCTCCAGCGCCCGGTCATGCCCAGATGCGTGATCCAGATGTTGCCGTCATCGAGTTCAGCGAGCAGATATTTCGCGCGCCGGGTGAGCGCCTCCACGCGCCGCCCTGTCAGCCGCGCCGCGAACCGCTTTGGAAAGGGAAATCGCAAGTCCGCGCGTTTGGTCTTTGCGCGTGCGATCCGCCTGCCGACGAGGTGCGGGGCCAGCCCCCGACGCACGGTCTCAACCTCGGGAAGCTCAGGCATGCGGCAAAATGCCAAAACAGGCGGCGGTGGAAATATCGGAAATCAATGGGAAAAGCATGGCTGCCCGATATAGCCCCACCCCACCGCCACGGCTATGGTCCCGCCCATGAGCGACGACACCGCCACTTTCGGCTTCCAGGACGTGCCCAAGGCCGAGAAGGCCTCCCGTGTGCGCGCGGTGTTCAGTTCGGTGGCCTCCAAGTACGATTTGATGAACGACGCCATGTCCGGGGGCATGCACCGGCTCTGGAAGAACGCCGCCGCCGCCAAGCTCAACCCGCAGCCGGGGGAACTTATCCTCGACGTGGCCGGCGGCACCGGCGACATCGCGCGGCGGCTCAAGAAATTGGGCGACAGCGCGGCGGCGCGGCGCGGCCTGGCGCCGCCCGAAATTCATGTCATCGACATCAATGCCGAGATGCTGGAGGCGGGACGAAAACGCGGCGAGGACGGCCTGTCCTGGCACGAAGGCGACGCGGAAAATCTGCCCGTCGAAGACCACGTGGCTGATGCCTACATTATCTCATTCGGGATCAGAAATTGCACCGACATCACCGCCGTCCTGCGTGACGCGCGGCGTGTGTTGAAGCCCGGCGGGCGGTTCTATTGCCTCGAGTTTTCGCGCCTGGCGGTGGGAGGCCTCGAGCCGGTTTATGATTTCTATTCATTTAACGCGGTCCCGGCCTTGGGGAAATTGCTGGCAAACGACCCGGATTCGTACCGATATCTGGTGGAATCCATCCGCAGGTTTCCGGATCAGGAACGCTTCTTGGCTATGATCCAGGCGGCGGGATTTGCACGCACGGCCTACCGCAACATGGCCGGCGGGGTCTGCGCGCTGCATTGGGGCTGGGCGGTTTAGTGTTTTCCTGGGTTGGACATAGTTGGCGTTTGTTGCGCGTGGCGGTGACGCTCGCGCGCTATGACGTGCTGCTGCCCGGTGAGTATTACGACCGCTATCCGCTGGGGCTGCGCGCGACCCATACCCTGCTCCAAGTGCTGACCAAACGGCGGCGCGGCAAAAGCGTAGGCGCGCGACTGGCCAAGGCGCTGGAGCGCTTGGGGCCCGCTTACGTCAAGCTCGGCCAATTCCTGGCCACCCGGCCCGATATGATCGGCGTCACCGCCGCGCAGGATTTGGCGCGGCTGAAGGACCGCTTGCCGCCGTTCTCGCGCACGATCGCGCTCGACACCATCAATGCCGAACTGGGTGGCACCGAGGAACTCTTCGCCGGCATCTCCGAAGCAACGGCGGCGGCCTCGATCGCCCAGGTGCACCAGGCGATCGTGCCGCGCAAAGGCGTGGTCGCCATCAAGGTGCTGCGCCCGCGCATCGAAAAAAAGATGGCCAAGGAAATGGCGGCGCTGCGCTTCCTGGCGCAAGCGATCGAGTTCTTCTCGCCGCGCTCGCGCAGGCTTGAGCCAGTGCAATTTATCGACACCGTCACCGCCGCCACCGAACGCGAATTGGACCTCCGGTTGGAGGCCGGCGCGGCGGCAGAGTTCCGCGAAGTCGCGGAGAAAGACGGCTACCTTACCGTGCCGGAGATCGACTGGGCGCGTTCGTCCAAACGAGTGATGACGCTCGATTGGATCGACGGCATCCCGCTAACGGACACGCGCGCGCTCGACAAAGCCGGCGCTGACCGCGGCGCGCTCGCGCTAGCGATCACGCGCGGGTTTCTGGCGGCGGCGCTCGATTACGGCTTCTTCCACGCCGACATGCACGAAGGAAACCTCCTCTACGGCAAGGACGGCAAACTCTGGATCGTTGATTTTGGCATTATGGGCCGTATCGGCCACAAGGAGCGCCGCTACCTCGCGGAGATTCTCTATGGCTTCCTGCGCCGCGATTATCGCCGCGTCGCCGAAGTGCACCAGGAGGCCGGCTATGTGCCGGACAAATTCACCGTCGAGGAATTCGCACAAGCGCTGCGCGCGATCGGCGAGCCGATTTTCGGCAAAACCGCGGACGGCATTTCGATGAGCCGCCTGCTGCTGCAATTGTTCGACGTCACCCATATGTTCGGCATGCATTTGCGGCCCGAGTTGGTGCTGCTGCAAAAAACCATGGTGCAAGTGGAAGGCGTAGCCCGCGCGCTCGATCCGCAACACGACATGTGGACGGCCTCGCGTCCCATCGTCGAGCGCTGGGTGAAGCGCGAACTAGGCGCCGAGGCAGTGACCAAGCGCGCGGTGGATGAAGCCGGCCTGGCGCTGGCGGCGCTGCGCCGTTTGCCGCAAACCCTGAGCGCGATGGAAACGGCCGCGCGCAAGGTCAGCAACGAGGCTCCTCGCGAAGAGCGCAGATGGTTTGAGAACCCGGTGTTCTGGCTCGGGCTGATGGCCGGCGCGGTGCTGGCCTTGGTGCTGAGCGCGGGCGGACCGCGCCAAGCGCCGCCGCCGCCGCAACCGGCGCCAGCGCCCGCGCGCGTTGAAGCTTCAGTTCCTGCGCGCACGGCTTACCCGATCGAGCCGCCGGCGGCCCAAACGCCTGCTCCAGCAACCGAGCAAGCGGTGACGCCATGAGCGACAAACGCGTGCTTCTCATCATCGGCGGCGGCATCGCCGCTTATAAGAGCCTGGAGCTTATCCGGCTGTTGGCGAAAGCGGGCGTCACCGCGCGCGCGATCGTGACCAAGGCTGGCGCGGAATTCGTGACGCCGCTTTCGGTGGGCGCGCTCAGTGGCGATAAAGTGTACACGGACTTGTTCGACCTCACGGCTGAATCCGAGATGGGTCATATCGAGCTTTCACGTTCGGCCGATCTGGTCGTGGTTGCGCCGGCAACCGCCGATCTGATGGCGAAAGCCGCAAACGGCCTCGCCAACGACCTAGCTTCCACCGCCCTGCTTGCCACTGACAAGCCGGTATTGATGGCGCCGGCGATGAATGTGCGCATGTGGCTGCACGCGGCCACGCAGCGCAACCTCACGCGGCTTCAAGCCGATGGCGTACACTTCGTTGGCCCCGACGAAGGTGACATGGCTTGCGGCGAGTTTGGCCCTGGACGCATGGCTGAACCGGAGGCGATCAAGAATGCCATTTTGGCGCTGCTGAGCGACGGCCCGTTGAAGGGCAAAAAAGCGCTTGTCACCGCAGGCCCCACAATTGAGTCGATCGACCCGGTGCGTTTTCTCTCGAACCGCTCAAGTGGCAAACAAGGATACGCGATTGCCTCTGCGCTCGCGCAATTGGGCGCCGATGTCACGCTCATCTCGGGACCGACCAATCTTACGCCACCGCCGGGCGTGAGGCTGAAGCGGGTGGAAACCGCGCTGGAAATGCTCGGCGCTTGCGATGCGAGCTTGCCGGTGGACGTAGCTGTAATGGTCGCCGCCGTCGCCGATTGGCGCCCCACCCAATGCGCGGATGAAAAGATCAAGAAGGATCAGGCCGGCGCAGCCATCGCGCTGCAAGAAAACCCCGACATCCTCGCGACCCTTTCTCGGCCCGGCAAAAAACGTCCCCGCCTCATGATCGGCTTTGCGGCGGAAACTGAAAATGTCGAAGAACACGCTCGCGCCAAGATCGCCAAAAAGGGCTGCGACTGGATCGTCGCCAACGATGTGTCGGGCGACGCGATGGGCGGCGACGACAATGAAGTATTGCTGATCACCCGGGAGGGCGCCCAAGCTTGGCCCCGCATGGCCAAGGAAGCGGTTGCGCGCAAGCTCGCGGAGGAAGTGGCGAAAGCGCTGGACACCAAGGCGCCGGGGCGCAAATAGCGCCACGATTTTTCTGCGCCCAGGGGTTTTCAAGACCGCCCGAGCTGGGCTATCACCCGCCCTCACCCAACCTGCCTCGCCTGCGCCGAACCTGTCGTGCGCCAAAGGATGATTGATGAGCGTCCCGACTTTCGCTGAACGTAAAGAAGCCGCCGACGCCGCCAAGAAGGCCATGTTGGAGCGGTTCCGCACCAAACCCGCCATCGATCCCGCGCTCGCGGCGCAACGCGCCGAGCAGGCCAAGGCCCGCGACGCCAAGCGCGCCGCCGCCGAGGAAAAGCGCAAAGCCCGCATCGAAGAAGAAAAGGCCCTGCGCGTGCTGGAGGCGGAAATGCGCGCCGCTGAAGCCGTCGCTGAAGCCAAGCGCGCCGCCGAGGCTGCCGAAGCTGAACGTCTGGCGGAGATCGAGCGCGCCGAAATTCTCGCTTACGAGCAAAAGGCCGCGCGCGACTTGCGCTACGCCGCTCGCAAGAAGCGGCAGAAATAGTCTCAGCGACCGGCTACGACAAATGGCGCGGCGGCCAAATCCGGCAATGGCCGGTCGGCGGCGCCCTCCGCGCCAATGCTCATGTCGGGTGTTCGCGCCGCCTGGCTCCACGTCCCGAACAGGCGGTCCCAAATCGTAAACACAGTCCCGTAATTTGAGTCGGTGTCGCGCCGCACGGCATGATGGTGCACCCAATGGTGCGATGGCGTGACAATCAGCGTGCGCAGACCCGCTTCAAATGCCGCTGGCAGGCGTACATTGGAATGGTGAAACAGCGCCGCCGCGAGCGCCAACGTGTCGAAGGTCGCGATCGCCACAATCGAGATGTCCGCCGCCATGATGAGCGGCGCGCGCGCCAATGCTGAAATCAGCACTTCGCCGGGATGGAAGCGCACCGCGGAAGTCGTGTCCAAGAATTCATCGAGATGGTGCACGCGGTGGAAGCGCCACAGCAACGGCCATGCATGGTTGGCGCGGTGCCAGAGATAGACCCAGAGGTCGAGTAGCAGCAGGTCAAGCGCCAGCCCCGCCCAGACCGGCATGGCGGGACGTGACCAAAAATCAAGCACCGCCGCCCCGATAGCGATGGGAACGATAATGAGCGGGTTCATCAAGGTATTCGCCGCCCAGAGCCCGAGATTGCGCGTCAATCGAGACGGGTCACTCCTTGG